>Ga0075369_10000347_pt1 | contig 13794 bp, 14 predicted proteins | sample EndMethybrTD3034_FD_71400 | JGI IMG/M metagenome (GOLD analysis project Ga0075369, IMG submission 71400) | Populus endosphere microbial communities from Tennessee, USA - Endosphere MetaG P. TD hybrid TD303-4 | ecosystem: Host-associated > Plants > Roots > Endosphere | place: USA: Tennessee...
GGCCGAGGGCGGCGCCGACGTGATCCTCGACATCATGGGCGCCGCCTACCTCGACCGCAATGTCGACGCCCTCGCCGCCGATGGCCGTTTGGTCATCATCGGGATGCAGGGCGGCGTCAAGGGTGAACTCAACATCGGCAAGCTGCTCGGCAAGCGGGCAGGGGTGATCGCCACGGCGCTGCGGTCGCGTCCGGTCGGCGGCCCCAGCGGCAAGAGCGAGATCGTCGCCGAGGTGGTCGCCAACGTCTGGCCGATGATCGCCGATGGGCAAGTGCGTCCGATCATCGGCGCCGAGTTCCCCATCGAGCAGGCCAAAGCAGCGCACGAGCTGCTGGTTTCCGGAGAGGTATCGGGGAAAGTTCTTCTGCGCGTGGCGGACTAGCCGAGCGAAGCCAGTGCGCGCACCAGCTGATCGACCTCCGCGGTCGTCGAATAGTGCGCCAGCCCGACGGTCACCGCGCCGCCAATGTCGTTGACGCCGATGACATCCAGCACGCGTGAGCTGACGTTGGAAATCGCGAGGATGCCGTTGTCGGCAAGGCGCTGCACCACCCGCTCGGCGGGCACGTCGCTGACCGCGAAACTCAACACAGGGATGTGTGCCTCGGGCCGGCCGATCACCATCACCGTGGACAGCGAACGCAGCGAGATCAGCAGGTAGTCGAATACCCGGTTCAGGTAAGTCGACGCCGATTGCATTGATACCGAAAGTCTTTCGCGGCGTGATCCCTGCGCCGACTCGTCGAGGCCCGCCAGGTACTCGATGCTGGCTACGACGCCGGCAAGGAAGCCGAACTGGTGCGCACCCACCTCGAGTCGCGCGGGCCCGGTCGCGTAGGGATTCAGCGAAACCGAGCCGAACGAGTCGATCATCGACGGGTCGCGGAAAACCAGTGCGCCGATCGGCGGGCCACCCCAGGCCATCGCGTTCACCGCGACCACGTCGGCGTCGACCTCGTCGATATCGATCAGCCGGTACGGCGCGGCCGCGGAGTGATCGACCACCACCAACCCGCCGACCTCGTGCACCAGCTTGGTCACCGGCCGCAGATCGTTCACGGTGCCCAACGTCGATGAGGCAGAGGTGATTGCGACCAAACGGGTTGGGCGCGTGATCAGGCCTTCCCACTGCCACGTCGGCAGCTCGCCGCTTTCGATGTCGACCTCGGCCCACTTCACCTTGGCGCCATAGCGATTCGCCGCGCGCAGCCACGGCGCGATGTTGGCCTCGTCGTCGAGTCGGGTGACCACCACCTCATATCCGAGACCGACCCGCGACGACGACGCGTCGGCAAGCGACGTCAGCAGGACCGCGCGGTCGGCGCCAAGCACCACACCCCTCGGATCGGCGTTGACCAGATCGGCCACCGCCTGGCGGGCCGCGCCCAGCACCGCGGCGCTGCGCTGCGCCGACGGATGGGGTCCCACCGGCGTCGGCATCGACCCGCGGAATGCGGTCGACACCGCTCTGCCCACGGCATCGGGCAACAGCATGCCGTTCTGCGCGTCGAAGTGAACCCACCCGTCGCCCAAAGACGGGTGCAGGCCTCGCACCCGGGCGACGTCGTATGCCATGCCAGCCCACCTTAGAGCGCTTGTGAATTTCACAAACCACACGATTTTGGCGGATGCCCGGCCGTGCCCTGTCGCTGCCCATGCCGCGCCCGGACCGAGTCACCTGGGCAGCCATACTAGTCCAGTGAGCCTGGGGTACGGAGTGCTAATTGCGCTGTTGTTGCTGGTGATCCCCGGGACAATCGTCGCACGTGTCGGTCGGCTAACTTGGCCCACCGCGGTTGCGGTCGGACCTGCCCTGACCTACGGCGTAGTGGCGTTGGCCATCGTTCCCTTTGGCGCACTTGGTGTCCCATGGAACGCATGGACGGCTCTGTTTGCTCTGGCAATCGTCGCCGCCATCGCGCTGTGTTTGCGCATCCCGCTCGCCCGCGTTCGCGACGTCGACGCCGAGGCTCGGGCGGTGGGTCGCGGACCCGCGCTCGTGGTGGCTGCAGGCGTCCTGTTGGGCGCCTTGCTGATCGGTCTGGCAGCGCTTCGCGGACTGCCGAACTGGCAATCCATTCCGAGTAACTGGGATTCGGTATGGCACGCCAACACGGTTCGCTTCATCCTCGACACCGGCCAGGCGTCGCCGACCCACATGGGCGAGTTGCGCAACGTTGAGACCCACGAAGCGCTGTACTACCCGTCGACGTTTCACGCCCTGGCAAGTGTGTTCAGTCAGCTCACCGGGGCCGCGCCGACGACCGCATACACGCTGAGCTCACTGGTGGCCGCGATCTGGCTGTTCCCTGTCAGCGCCGCGACGCTGACGTGGCAGCTACTGCGCACCCGAACCGACCAGTGGCGCACCGCGGGCGCGGCGGCCACCGCGGCCGCACTGTCTGCGTCGTTCACCGCCCTCCCCTACGTCGAGTTCGATACCGCGTCGATGCCCAACCTCGCCGCTTACGGCATGGCCGTTCCGACCATGGTGTTGGTCGTGTCCGCGCTGCGACACCGCGACCGCATCCCGCTTGCCGTGCTGGCGCTGCTTGGTGTGTTCTCCGTGCACATCACGGGCGGTGTGATCGTCGTGCTGTTCGTGGCGGCGTGGTGGCTGGTCGACGCGCTCTGGCATCCCGTTCGCGGCCGCGTCGCGGACTTCGTCAACCTGGTGCTCATCGCCATTCCGACCGCAGCGCTGCTGCTGCCCCAGTTCCTGGGAGTGCTGCAGCAGGCCGAGATCATCGTCGGGCACGCGTTTGTCACGCACGAGGGCAAGAAGCGCGCCCTGATCGACGCGATGGTGCAGCACACCCGGCACCTCAACGACTTCCCGATCCAGTGGGTGCTGATCATCCTGGCCGCCATCGGCGCAGTCATCCTCCTGGTGCGCCGGATCTGGTGGCCACTTGCGGTGTGGCTGCTGCTGGTGGTGTCGATCGTGCACTCGTCGGCGCCGTTCGGCGGCCCCATCGGCACGCTCACCGGCAAGTTCAGCGACCTGTTCTACAGCGATCCACGGCGGCTGTCGGGGGTGATCACGATGCTGCTGACCGCTGCGGTCGGCATCGCCGTGTTCACGCTCGCGTCGGCCGCGGTCGCAGGGGCGCGTCGGCTGGTCGGCAAGGGCGGTCAGCGGGCCTGGAACGCGGCAACGGCCGCCATCTTGGTGGCCGTAAGCGTCGGTATCGGGCTCGCGTATCTGCCGCGGGCCCAGTTTCTGTTCGGCGAGAAGTACGACAGGGTGCTGGTCGACGCCAAGGATCTAGAGGCATGGGCCTATCTGGCCACCCTGCCCGGGGCGCGCGACACACTGATCGGCGATGCGAACACCGACGGGACGGCGTGGATGTACGCCGTCGCCGGCCTGCACCCGCTGTGGACTCACTACGACTTCCCGGTCCAGCAAGGTCCGGGGTACAACAGGTTCATCTTTTGGGCCTACGCCGACGACGCCGACACCGACCCGCGCGTCGCTGCGGCGGTGAAGGCACTCAACATCCGGTACGTGGTGACGAGCACACCGGTGGTCCGCGGGTTCGTCATGCCCGACGGGCTAGTGTCGCTAGATACGTCACGCTCGTGGAAGAAGATCTACGACAACGGCGAGGCCCGTATTTATGAGTGGGCGCAGTGATGAGCGCTAGCGCGAAGAACAGACAGAAGCGACGAGCGCTAGCGCGAAGAGAAGACTGATGAGAGAGGACATGACAGCCAACACCGACGACGACAACATCGAAATCATCGGCGGCGACGACAGTGTGGTCGCCGACGACGATGGAAAGTCGCTGACCGATCTCGTCGAACAGCCGGCGAAGGTGATGCGGATCGGCACCATGATCAAGCAGCTGCTGGAGGAGGTGCGCGCGGCTCCTCTCGACGATGCCAGCCGCAACCGGCTGCGCGATATCCACCGCACCAGCATTCGCGAGCTCGAGGACGGACTGGCGCCCGAACTGCGCGAGGAGCTCGAGCGGCTCACGCTGCCGTTCACCGAGGACTCCGTGCCATCCGACGCCGAACTGCGCATCGCGCAGGCCCAACTGGTCGGCTGGCTGGAGGGGCTGTTCCACGGCATCCAGACCGCGCTGTTCGCCCAGCAGATGGCGGCGCGCCAGCAGCTGGAGCAGATGCGGCAATTGCCGCCGGGTGCAGCGGTGCCTGGACAGCGCGGCGGCGGCCCCGGGACCGGTCAGTACCTGTAGGTCTTGTGGTCTCCTCTCCTAAGCCACACATCTCGACCCGCAACGCGTGGGTGGAGTTTCCGATATTCGACGCGAAGACGCGCTCGCTGAAAAAGGCGTTCCTCGGCAAGGCCGGCGGCGCGATCGGACGCAACGAATCCAACGTCGTCGTCATCGAGGCGTTGCGGGACATCACGATGTCGCTGGAGCTCGGCGACCGGGTGGGGCTGGTTGGGCACAACGGCGCTGGAAAGTCGACCCTGCTGCGGCTGCTGTCGGGGATCTACGAACCCACGCGCGGGGTCGCTTCCGTGACAGGGCGGGTGGCCCCGGTATTCGACCTCGGGGTCGGCATGGACCCGGAGATCTCAGGCTTCGAGAACATCATCATCCGTGGGCTGTTCCTGGGTCAGACCCGCAAGCAGATGATGGCCAAGGTCGACGAGATCGCGGAGTTCACCGAACTGGGTGACTACCTGTCAATGCCGTTGCGCACGTACTCCACCGGCATGCGGGTGCGGTTGGCGATGGGCGTGGTCACCAGCATCGACCCGGAGATCCTGCTGCTCGACGAGGGCATCGGGGCCGTCGACGCGGACTTCCTGAAGAAGGCGCAGACGCGGCTGCAGGGACTGGTCGAGCGGTCCGGCATCCTGGTGTTCGCCAGTCACTCCAACGAGTTCCTGGCCCGGCTGTGCAAGACCGCGATGTGGATCGACCACGGGACCATCAAGATGACGGGCGGCATCGAGGACGTGGTCCGCGCGTACGAGGGTGACGACGCGGCCCGCCACGTGCGGGAGGTCCTCGACGAGCACAGAGCCGATTGGCCGGCCACGGTTCGAGATGACTGAGGCAATCTACGCCGTGGTGGTCACGCATCGGCGTCCCGACGAACTCGCCAAGTCGCTCAATGCCCTGTCGACTCAGACGACCGCGCCGGACCATCTGATTGTCGTCGACAACGACAACGACGGCCGCGTTCGGGACCTGGTCGCCGGTCAACCGATCGCGACTACTTATCTCGGGTCGCGGCGAAACCTCGGCGGCGCAGGCGGTTTCGCGTTGGGCATACTCCACGCGCTGGCGATGGGCGCTGACTGGGTGTGGCTGGCCGACGACGACGGCCGCCCACAGGATCCCGACGTGCTGTCGGCCCTGCTGGCGTGCGCCGAGAAGCACGGGCTTGCCGAGGTGTCGCCGATGGTGTGTGACATGGGTGATCCGGAGAGGCTGGCCTTTCCGCTGCGCCGAGGGATCGTGTGGCGGCGCCGGGTCAGCGAATTACGCACGGGCACTGAAGATCTGCTACCGGGTATCGCATCGTTGTTCAACGGCGCGCTGTTTCGCGCTTCGACGCTGGAGGCGGTCGGCGTTCCCGATCTCCGATTGTTCATGCGCGGTGACGAAGTCGAGGTGCACCGACGGCTGGTGCGGTCGGGGCTGCCGTTCGGCACGTGCCTGAACGCGGTGTACTTGCATCCACAGGGCGGCGACGAGTTCAAACCGATCCTGGGCGGGCGAATGCACACTCAGTATCCCGACGACGCGGCGAAGCGTTTCTTCACCTACCGCAACCGTGGCTACGTCTTGTCACAGCCGGGCCTGCGCCGGCTGCTCTTTCAGGAGTGGATGCGGTTCGGCTGGTACTTCCTCGTTTCGAGGCGCGACCCCGCGGGGCTGTGGGAATGGATCCGGTTGCGCCGCATGGGTCGTCGCGAGAAATTCAGGAGGCCTGGACAGTGACCTTCACCGATGCGGCCGCACAGTCGCGGACGATGAACCGCGCCGTCGGCGACCTGGTCGACGGCTTCAACAAGCGCGAACTGTGGCTGCACCTGGGCTGGCAGGACATCAAGCAGCGCTATCGGCGCTCGGTGCTCGGCCCGTTTTGGATCACGATTGCGACTGGCGCGACCGCGGTCGCCATGGGTCTGTTGTACTCGAAGCTGTTCAAGCTGCCGCTCGAAGAGCACCTGCCGTATGTCACGCTCGGCTTGATCGTCTGGAACCTGATCAACGCGTCCATTCTCGAGGGTGCGGACGTTTTCGTCGCCAATGAGGGGTTGATCAAACAACTTCCGACACCGCTGTCCGTGCACGTCTATCGGCTGGTGTGGCGGCAGATGATCCTGTTCGGCCACAACATGATCATCTTCGTGGTCATCGCGATCATCTATCCCAAACCGTGGTCGTGGCCCGACCTGGCGGTCATCCCGGCCTTGGGCCTGATCGTGCTGAATTGCATTTGGGTTTCGCTGTGTTTCGGCATCCTGGCCACGCGCTACCGCGACATCAGTCCGCTGCTCTTCAGCCTCGTGCAGCTGCTGTTCTTCATGACGCCGATCATCTGGAATGAGTCGACGCTGCAACAGCAGGGGGCGGGGTCCTACGCCAAGATCGTGGAGCTCAACCCGCTGCTGCACTACCTGGACATTGTGCGTGCGCCGCTGCTCGGCGCAGACCAGGAACTGCGGCACTGGCTGGTGGTGCTGGCACTGACCGCAATCGGCTGGATACTTGCCGCGTTCTCGATGCGCCAGTACCGGGCCCGCGTCCCGTACTGGGTGTAAGACGCGGCTCGGCGCCGATCAGGCAGCAATACCTCACGGGTCCGACATCCCTGGGGCTCGGGCACGTAGTTATCCCCAACCGCGAATTCATCCACAGGCCGGCCCTTGTGGGGTGCCAGTCGTCGGCTCGATTGGAATACTCGAATATGTGTTCGAAGAATGCGGTGACGCGGAGCTGCTCGACCTGATGGGTGAGGCCCAGCAGGACGAGCGGGCTGCGTTCGCGCGCCAACTGCTGGCGGTGGGCCGGTTCGCCCAACGCCGCATGGAGCGGATCTCGGGCGAGCACGACTTCTGGTGTGTCGATGACTGGGAGATCATCGCCGCCGAGATCGGCGCCGAGTTGGGAATCAGCCGCGGGCGGGCGTCCTCACAGATGCGATATGGCACCACGCTGTTGGAGCGCTTCCCGAAGCTAGCAGAGGTGTTTCAGGCCGGCAGGGTGGACTTTCGGATCATCGCCGCGGCGATCTTTCGCACCGACCTGATCACCGACGCGGCGGTCCTGGCCCAGATCGATACGCAGCTGGCCCTCAAGGCGCCTGCCTGGAACAAGCTGTCCCGGGAAAGGGTCACCGAACTGGTCGACTGGATGGTCATCGATCTCGACCCGGACGCGGTGCGGGTGGCTCGCCAGGCCGACATCGATCGTCATATCGAGGTGCGGCCCGGCCAGAACGGCATGGCCGAGATCTGGGGCTGTGTGCGCGCCGCCGATGCGGCGGCCATCGATACGAAACTGAACGAACTCGCGGCGACGGTATGCCAGGACGATCCGCGCACCACGACGCAGCGGCGTACCGACGCGCTCACCCCGCTGGCCGCGCGCGCCGCCACGATGCCGTGCACCTGCGGATCCGACGACTGCCCCGCCTCGGGCGCCGACGCACCCGAGGGCCAGATCGTCATCAATGTGCTGGCAGAGGCCGCCACCGTCGAAGGGACCAGCAACAAGCCCGGATATCTGCCCGGCTACGGCGCCGTCCCCCCCGAAACCGTGCAGGAGATGGCCAAGCACGCCTCGCTGCGTCCGGTCGCCGTTCCCAAAGACCTTGTCGCAGAACCGCAGTACCGCCCCTCAGCGGCGCTGACCAGGTTCATCCGCTGCCGCGATCTGACATGCCGCTGGCCCGGTTGCGATCAGCCCGCCGAGTTCTCCGACATCGACCACACCGTGCCGTATCCGGTCGGTCCGACGCACCCGTCGAACAACAAGCCCTACTGTCGAATCCATCATCTGTTCAAGACCTTTTGCGCCGGGCCTGCCGGCTGGACGGAATTGCAACTGCCCGACGGGACCATCATCTGGACGTCGCCGCGCGGACGGACCTACACCACCAAACCTCTCGGCGCGCGGTTCTTCCCCCAACTAGGTGCGCCTACCGGCGGGCTCGTGCTTCCCAATAGTCCGCCGCCGGGCCCCAACCGCGAACTCGCGATGCCGACCCGAAGACGCACCCGAGCCCAAGACCGCGCCCGCCGAATCGAAGCAGAACGCGCACTCAACAGGGCCCGCTACGCCGCCGACCCACCACCGTTCTGAGCTCCCAGGCACTTCACAGGACGCTCGGTCGTTGGCGCGGTATGAGCATCCCGCCATACGAACCACCCAAGGCCCCATCGTCGCCCGGCGTTGGCAACACCCTGTTGTGTCCGAAGTGCGCCGGCGTCATGAAGACCTACGAGCGCAACGGCATCCATTTGGAACAGTGCGACACCTGCCGGGGCATCTTCCTGGATTTCGGCGAGCTGGAATCGCTCACCCAGATGGAGAACCGGTTTGTGCAAGCCGCGCCTCCTCCGCCCCCGCCTGTACAGCAGGGTTATGACTACGGCCCCGGCTGGGGACACCGCGGAAACAAGCACTACCGCAAGCAGGGGTTCGGCAGGCTGTTCTTCTCCAGCTAGAGCATCCTTGCGCAGGCAGCCAGTAGCGCGGACTGCGTTTCGTCATCATCCCCGTGCGCGACTCCGGACGCTGCCGCGTGGATGACCGCCGCGCGCGCGAACGGCTCGAGCACCGGCCATGGGTCCCCTTGCGGCACCGCGGGTCCGTCCGCGTCGCGGTACGACTGCAAGAAGGCCTCCCAGTCGCCGTCGGGGATGAGCCCGGCCGCCCAGAACCCTGCGGGCCTGGCGAGGTCCCACACCGGGTCGCCGACGCCGAGGTCGTCGACGTCGATCAACACCCAGGTCCCGTCTCGGCGGCCGAGCTGGCCGAGATGCCAATCACCGTGCACCAGCGTCGTCGGTCGGTCCGGCGAACCGGCCCGCCAGACCTCACCGGGCAGCCCGGCCGCGGCGCGACGGATGGTGGCCACGTCTGCGCTTCGCAGCACGTGCCGCAGCCGGTGCTTCCAGCCGTGCGGCGGCACGTGCCGTGGTGGCGCTTCTTCGTGCAACCTGGCCAGCAGCCGGCCCGCCTCGACCCACGGTGCGCATTCAGGTTGGGGCACAACGGTTTCCACTAAAGGCCATAGTGTTCGCCAACGCGACCCCACCTGTTTGGGAATCGTGGTCAGAGGGCACAGCAGCGAACCCGACCCCGCGGCGATGCGGAGTCGGGTCGTCAGCGCGCGAGGGTCGGTGCCCGGCCTATGCAGCTTGTAGACCACGTCGCCTTCGACGACGATCTCTGCACCGGACCGGGTCTGCACCCCATGACCGTACTAGCGCTTTGGCAGCGGCAGCCGGGTCGTCACGCCGATGCGGTTCCAGGCGTTGATGGTCAGCGCCATCGCGATGACCTGGCCCAGCTCCCGCTCAGTGAACGCCGCGGCGGCTCGCGCGTACACCTCGTCGGAGACGTGGCGGCGGGTGAGGTCCGTCATCTCCTCGGTCAGCGCGAGCGCCGCCTGCTCCTGCTCGGTGAAGATGCCCCCGGCTTCTTCCCATGCGGGTAGCAGCGCCAGCTTCTGCTCGCTGATGCCGCGCTCGCGGGCGTCGGCGGTGTGCATGTCGAGACAAAACGCGCAGTGGTTCATCTGCGAAGCGCGAATCTTGATCAGCTCAGCCAGATCCCCGTCGATGTCCTTGGCTGCCGCGTTGCTCAACACCACCATCGCCTCGTAGAGCTCGGGCGAGACGCGGTTGAGGTTGATGCGGCGAGATGTTTCTGTGGTCGTCATATCGGCTCCTAACGTGTTGTCAGCGGCGGGGCGGTTCGAGGCGGATCGTCACGTTGATGCGGTTCCACGCATTGATGGTGACAGCCATCGCGATGACCTGCCCCAGCTCGCGTTCGGTGAACACCGCTGCGGCCCTTGCATATACCTCGTCGGAGACGTGGCCGTCGCCCAGTTCGGTGATGGCCTCGGTCAGCGCCAGCGCGGCCCGCTCGCGCGCGGTGAACAGGTGGCCGGCCTCTTCCCAAGCAGCAAGGACGTCAACCTTCTGGTCGCTGACGCCGTGCTTACGCGCGTCGCGAGTGTGCATGTCGAGGCAGAACGCGCAGTGGTTGATCTGCGAGGCGCGAATCTTGATCAGCTCGGCGAGTTCGGGCTCGATGTCCTTGGCGGCCGCATTGCTCAGCGTCATCATCGCGTCGTAGAGCTCGGGCGACGTCTTGTAAATCTCGATGCGATCGACGGTGTTTTCGGTTTCCAATGTCTGGGTCATACCGACAACGGTAGTTCCTAAAGTCCCATCTGCATGGTTCAATTTGACCATGCATTCGTGGGCCAATTCGGGTAGTCGTGACCTGCATCTTGACCTACGCCAGAGCATCACGCCCGGCGCGCGTGGTGCCAGAGACCTGCTGCTCAGCGCCCTGCGCGACGCTGTGCGGTCGGGCCGCCTGGCACCCGGCACCATGCTGCCGCCGTCGCGCAGCCTCGCCACCGACCTCGGATTGGCCCGCAACACAGTGGCCGAGGCCTACGCCGAACTCGTCGCAGAGGGCTGGCTGGCGTCAAAGCAGGGCGCGGGCACCTGGGTGGTCAACGTCAGCGGAACCGGCGTGCCCGCCAGGTCCCGCGGCGTGCGGGTCGTCCCGACGCACAACCTGATGCCCGGCTCACCGGACGTTTCTGAGTTTCCGCGCAACGCATGGGTGGCCGCCACCCGTCGGGCCTTGGCCAACGCGCCAACCGAGGCGCTGCGGATGGGCGATCCGCGGGGTCGGCCCGAGCTTCGCGACGCACTCGCCGAATACCTTGCCCGGGCACGCGGCGTGCGCACATCGCCGGACTCGATCGTGATCTGCGCCGGGGTCAGGCACGCGGTCGAACTCTTGTCCCGGGTGCTCGGCGGCCCGATCGCGCTGGAAGCCTACGGGCTGTTCATCTTCCGCGACGCCATCGCCGCCCTCGGGGTGCCGACGGTCCCGATCGGGCTCGACGAGCACGGCGCGGTAATCAGCGATCTCGACGAGTTGGACGCACCGGCGGTGCTGCTCACCCCGGCCCACCACAGCCCGATGGGCATGTCGTTGCATCCGTCCCGGCGTACCGCCGTTGTCGAGTGGGCGCAGCGCACCGGGGGCTATGTGCTCGATGACGACTACGACGGCGAGTTCCGTTACGACCGCCAACCGGTCGGTGCGCTGCAGTCGCTATGTCCCGACCGGAGCGTCTACCTCGGTTCGACCAGCAAGAGCCTCTCCCAGACGTTGCGGCTCGGCTGGATGGTGGTGCCAGACGGGCTGATGGACGCGGTGCTCGCCGCCGCGGGTGGGCAGCAGTTCTACGTCGACGCGGTATCGCAACTCACGATGGCCGACTTCATCACCTCCGGGCAGTACGACCGCCACATCCGCCGGATGCGCATTCGCTACCGGCGGCGTCGCGACGCGCTGGTGGAAGCCCTCGCGGACTTTGATGTCGGCATCAGCGGGTTGTCCGCCGGCGTCAACATGCTGCTGACCCTGCCCGACGGCACGGAGCACGAGGCGATGCGCCGGGCGGGCGAAGCCGGTATCTCCCTCAACGGGCTGTCGATAATGCGGCATCCGCTCGCCGGTCCGGACATACCCGCTCCCGATGGGATCATCGTGGGGTTCGCGGCCCCGGCCGAGCACGCGTTCGCCGCCGCGGTCGACGCTTTGTGCAATGTGCTAACCGCGAGCGGGCTGCGCCGTAGCGTGCGGTCATGAGCCCGACGCGGCGGCACCTGAGCCTTTACGAAAAGGCGCTGGAGAGCTTCGGCCGATCCCCTGCCGGCAATTGGTACCTGGGAAAGATCGCGCCGCGGATCGATCCGCCGTTGCTGCGCCTCACCGGCGGCAGGGTGAGCAGCGTCTATCCCACCCCCGTCATGCTGCTGACCACCACGGGCGCCAAGTCCGGCCAGGCACGCACGCTTCCGCTGCTCTACGTCACCGACGGTGAGCGACTCGTCCTCATCGCCTCGAATTACGGGAAGACAAGCCACCCGGCGTGGTACCGCAACCTGGTCGCCAACCCGACCGTCGAGGTGCTCGCGGGCAAGCACAGCGGAAAGTACACGGCGAGGGAGATCACCGATCCCGGCGAGCGTGACCGCACCTGGGAGCTCGCGCTCGACCAGTACGCCGGCTACGGCGACTACAAGGAGCGTGCGGGCGACCGGACGATCCCACTGGTCCGGTTGGAGCGCATAACCGCTTAGGCTGCCCGGGTGGCCGAGCCCCCGATGTCGCCGAACCTCACACTGAAAACTCAGGCGTGGCGGTTCATCGTCACCGGCGGATTGGCAGCGATCGTCGACTTCGGCCTCTACGTCGCGCTGCTGGCGACCGGCCTGCACGTCAACGTCGCCAAGACCATCAGCTTCATCGCGGGCACCACCACCGCGTACCTGATCAACCGGCGCTGGACGTTCCAGGCTCCGCCGAGCACAGCCCGGTTCGTCGCCGTCGTCGCGCTGTATGCGGTGACCTATGCCGTCCAGGTCGGCATCAACTACATCTTCTACATGCAATTCGCGAATCAGCCCTGGCGGGTGCCGGTCGCATTCGTGATCGCGCAGGGCACCGCGACTGTGATCAACTTCATCGTCCAGCGGGCGGTCATCTTCCGGCTGCGCTGAGCCAGAAGCCTCAGGCGGTACCCTCGTCACGATGTTTGAGACCACCCCCCAGCGGCTCACCGGCTGGGCTCGCACCGCGCCGAGCGTCGCGCAGGTGTTGTCGACCCCAGACCCCGAGGTGATCGCCAAAGCGGTATCGCAGGTCGAAAAGCGCGGCGTGATCGCCCGCGGGCTTGGGCGCTCCTACGGCGATAACGCCCAAAACGGCGGCGGCCTCGTCATCGACATGACGGCACTGAACAAGATCCACACGATGGACGGCGACACCCATCTGGTGGACGTCGACGCCGGTGTCAATCTGGACCAATTGATGAAGGCCGCGCTGCCGTTCGGGCTGTGGGTGCCGGTGCTCCCCGGCACCCGCCAGGTCACCATCGGCGGCGCGATCGCCTGCGACATCCACGGCAAGAACCACCACAGCGCGGGTAGCTTCGGCAACCACGTGCGGTCGATGGATCTACTGACCGCGGACGGGGAGATCCGCCAGCTGACTCCCGACGGCCCCGAAGCCGAGCTGTTCTGGGCGACCGTCGGCGGCAACGGGCTGACCGGCATCATCCTGCGCGCCACCATCGAGATGACGCCCACCGAGACGGCATACTTCATCGCCGACGGCGACGTGACCGCCGGCCTCGACGAGACCATCGCGTTCCACAGCGACGGCAGCGAAGACAACTACACGTACTCGTCGGGATGGTTCGACGCAATCAGTGCACCGCCCAAGCTCGGCCGCGCCGTGATCTCCAGGGGATCCCTGGCGACACTGGATCAGCTACCGAAGAAGCTGCAGCGCAATCCGCTGAAATTCGATGCACCGCAGTACTTCACGACACCAGACATCTTCCCAAGCGGGCTTGGCAACAAATTGATCTTCGGGACCATGACCGAGGTGTGGTACCGCATGGGCAAGAAATATCGCGGCAAGGCACAGAACTTGACGCAGTTCTACCACCCGCTCGACATGGTCGGCGAATGGAATCGCGCCTACGGCTCAGCGGGTTTCGGCCAGTACCAGTTCGTGGTGCCTA
>Ga0075369_10000349_pt1 | contig 13758 bp, 9 predicted proteins | sample EndMethybrTD3034_FD_71400 | JGI IMG/M metagenome (GOLD analysis project Ga0075369, IMG submission 71400) | Populus endosphere microbial communities from Tennessee, USA - Endosphere MetaG P. TD hybrid TD303-4 | ecosystem: Host-associated > Plants > Roots > Endosphere | place: USA: Tennessee...
CACCAAGACTGGCATTCGATGAAGCTGTCGCGACGGCTTTTTTCGAATTGCTGAGTTCGCTCACGGATGTGAAAATCGTCTGTGAGCCCCGGCACCCGAGTTGGTTTGCCGACGCACCAGATGCGATGCTGGCTCATTACCGAATCGCGCGTGCGGCAGCCGACCCCGCGCCCGTGCCAACCGCAGCGCTACCGGGCGGATGGCGCGGCTTAAGCTATTGGAGGCTGCACGGGTCACCGGTCATGTACCGGTCGGAATATGGTGATGAACGACTTGCTCGCTACGCCGTTCGGCTCTCGGAAGCGCAAAATCAGAGCAGCGACGTCTGGTGCATGTTCGACAACACAGCTTCTTCTGCGGCCGCCTCGGATGCCCTCAGGTTGACCGCGAATCTGACAGCAAAGCCCGATGGCCGTCATCTGTCGCGACCGCCCGTCGCCCAATAAAGGTGGCAGGGCGGAATATTCCACCATTCGAAGCCCTTGCGCACCTCTGCAAATGCACTGCGCAGCAGCGGCTCGACGACAGTCCTCATCTGATAGGCGGCAAAGACACCAGTGCCGCCGAGCGCCGCGCGACTGGCGAGCACGATTTGCTCGGCTTCGACGTGCGAAAGCGTAGAGAATGGCAAACCCGATAAGACGCAGTCGGCCGACGCCAGTCCCTGATCTTTCAGAATGTCCAGCACATCGCTTGCCGAACCGTGCGCGACTATGAGTCGATGATCTTTGGTCGCGGTGCGAAGGTAAGTCACAAAGTCCTCACCTGTTTCGATGGCGATGAGCTTTGCGCTCGGCCTCATCCGAGCCAAGGCGCCAAATGTGAACCGTCCGGTTCCGGGGCCATATTCCACGAGGACGTCAATCTTGCTCCAGTCAAGCGGAGCCAACATCCTCCGGACCATACGCTTCGTCGCAGGAAACGCCGAGCCGACAGCGCTTGGGTGGCGGAGAAATTCTCCGACAGCGACGTGGGGAATTGCGGGGTGCGGCAAGGCAACCTCATCTAGTTATCGTCGTCGTTTGCCAAACGTCGGTTGACGCCAAGAGTTCTCTCGCTCGGCCTCATCGGGGTAGCCAGGCTAGACGGTGGGGCATTTAAGCAGCCGGCGTGCCGAAAACAGCGTGAACGTTCCGACGTCGGGAACCCGTATGAGGCGCTGCAGTTGCCACTCAAGCACAAGGAGGAGCCGATGAGAAAACACGTTGCAGCCCTATCCCTGTCACTATGCATTGCGGCTTGCGGCGGACAAGAGCCGACGTCCCAAGCTTCACCTTCGGGCGAAGAGGTGGCCGACAGGTTGAAGAATGCCGCGGATCAGAGCGCTCCAAAAGCGAAGGAGGTTCTCGAAAACGCTGCTGACGAGGCTCGGGAGCATCCAAGTCTCGCGCCCGTCGATGATCCGAACTCATTTGCGCAAGAAGCAATGAAGAAAGCTGGCGAGGCCGAGGCCTCCGCGTCGCACGCCGCTCGCAAACAGTAATTGGCGCGACTTGCTTCAGCGCTCCGGCTTGTCTTGAAATTTGATGCCGCGCTTCGCCATGTCATGATGGGACCACGGAACAAATAAATCGCATTCAAATGACTTTAGCAGATATGACGACAGGTTCAGACTCCACAAATTTACTCGCTGCGGTCAGTTCTCCAGAAGTAAATGCTCAGACTCAAGTCGGTGCATTTATCTCTGAAAGTCTGCTCTGGTTTCACATCCACTGGCTGCAGATCGCACTGGCCGCTGTGGCGGCCGTGATTGTCTATGTTTTGCTCAATTTGCTGCGCGGCTGGGGAATGCGCCTGTGCCGACAGGGCGATGGTGTAGCCAATTGGTACAGCATTGCCGGCCGGGCTGTCGCCCGGACAGGGCAGATCTTTATGATTCTCACTGCCGCCAGGCTGGTCCTGAGCTTTGCGAATACGCCGCCGTCTGTCGATGCGACGATTGTCACCCTGTTTACGATTGCAGCGGTGTTTCAATCCGCCGTGTGGCTGCGCGAGCTGGTGTTCGGAGTCATCGAGCATCGCACCCTAGTTCACGACCACGAAGGACAGGCACTCGTCAGTGCGCTCGGCATCATTCGCCTGCTGGTGACGATCAGTGTGTTTGCCATTGCCGCAATCGTCGTCCTCGGCAATCTCGGGGTAAATGTAACCGGTCTCGTCGCCGGACTCGGTGTGGGCGGCATCGCAATCGGTCTCGCCGCGCAGGGCATCTTCGCCGACTTGTTTGCAGCCTTGGCGATCCTGTTCGACCGGCCGTTCCCAATTGGCGATTCGATATCGTATGACAAGGGCGCGGGGTCGGGCACGGTCGAGGCTATCGGACTAAAATCGACAAGAATACGCGGCGGCGCCGGAGAGGAGCGAATTGTCGCCAACAAGAAGTTGCTCGACTTCGAGATACTCAACACGACGCGCCGCTTGCACAACCGCTTCAAGTTCGACTTTTGCCTTGGCTATGCCACCCCGGCCGACATTATTGAAAAGGTCCCCGCCCTGCTTAAGCAGGCGGTGGAAGCGGAGGGGTACAAACTGATCCACGGCGGCCTTAACGGTTTCGCGCCCAGCGGCCTCAGCTACGACGTCGAGTTCGAGTCGGTCGATACCGATTTCCCCCCTGAGGCACGGGACAGGGTGGCGGCAGCAATAATTTCCCGCTTGCGGGACCATGAGATCAGCCTCGCCTACCCCACCCAGGTCAACCTGGTCGCCGAGGGAACCATGCCACGTCCGGCGGTCGAAAATCATGACCGTGCGGTCTAGAAGCTCCCGGCATCCATCTCCTGGACGGCGCGACGCTCTATCGCGCGCCGGACCTGGCGCACCGGACTTCGGCCTGAAAGATCTCGAACCGTGCCGATCGGAGCTGGGGCAATCGGCTCGCCGTATCGGTTCTCGACTGCCCGTACACAGCCGATCGGTTGGCAGCATCCTGCCAGTGTCGGACGATGCGGCCCAGTTCAGGCGAGACGGCCTAGGCCTCTTGGACAAACTACTGTCCCGACAGGACTGCCCGTCTGATCGCCACTGCTGCAACGCATTCTCGGAGTATTACGGATGACCGAAATTTCCACCATTCCAGCACAGTCGCAAGCTCCGTCGAACCGCGAAGAAAGCCAGGTCGATCGGCTTATTCTCACGCCTGGTATGATCGATCTCAGCCGCTCACCGCTTGCCGGAGAGTTCGATGCCGAAACCTATGTGCTGGGTGCATTCAACCCTGCGTTGACGCGGCTCGCCAATGGCAATCTGTTGATGATGGTACGAGTGGCCGAGGCGCTGCGCGATCCGATATTCGACGGCAAAGTCCATGCGATAAGGCACGACGATGACGGAACCGGCGGGCGCTACGTCCTCGATGGCTGGCCGCTTGAGCTTGCCGACACTGCCGATCCGCGCAAGTTCATGCTGCACGGGGGCGGCTGGAAAATCATGGCTTTGACATCGCTTTCTTGGCTACTCCCAGTCGAGATTTCGTCCGATGGTCTCCACGTTCTCACGATGCATTACGATCGCGCGATCACGCCATCCGGACCATGGCAATGCTACGGCGTTGAAGATGCGAGGATCAGCAAGGTCGACGATGATTATTGGATGACCACCTGCTCTGTCAGCCCCGAGCGGCATTCAACGACACTCTACCATTCGCGCGATGCTCTCGACTGGACGTTCGAGGGCATCGTGCTCGATCATCAGAACAAAGACATGCTGATCTTTGAGGGGCTCATCGGCGGCAAGTACTGGGCTCAGACGCGCCCCTTAGGTGATCTCTATTTTGCTTATCCGCCGGGCAGCGAGTGGCGGGCCGGCCCGGCGATACAACTCGCCAGCTCACCTGACTGCCGCCATTGGCAACCTTATCTCAAGCCAGGAATCCGGCCGCATGCTGGCACCGTTGCAACGGCGCGCATGGGGGGCGGCACGCCGCCCATTCTCACTGAAGTTGCTGGACGGCGGGGTTGGCTGACACTTTGGCACGGGGTCGAACCAAAGGAGATCGTAGGGATATACCGGACGTATTGGTCGCTGCTCGACCCAGAGGACCCGGCAAAAGTGCTGGCGGCTGGTGCGACGCCGTTGCTTGAACCTAACGCCGACCTCACCGCGCCGCTGGAAGAAATAATGTATTTGCGCGACGTCGTCTTCACGACCGGCATCGTCGAGGCCGATGACCACTTCATCGTCGCCTCGGGCGAGGCGGACCTTGCCTGCCGTATCACCCACGTACCCCGAACGGCTTTTCGTTAGACTGGGCATCCGCCACTTACCGTCGCGAGCGTCGGTGGCGCCGCTTTAAAACACTACGGCCTAGCCGGATTTTGGCCTGGGTGCGTCAATCCCAATTCAACGTGATCCGCCCGTTGGCCGGGACACGATAGTCGATACGCTCAGGCAGCTCCTGATATGGACGAAGCACATCGCCGCCTACCGTGGCGAGCGTTGTCCTGGTAAGTTTCCGCCGCTTCAGCCGCACCAGGCTAAGGCCAGCACTGCATGTCTCCCCGCCATCAAGGGTGATTGTCAGCGAGCGCTTGCCAGTCCGCTCCATCGCGCGAACAAACTGATCGCATGAGAGCCGGAAAGGCGCGCCCTCAACGTGGTGGAACATTCGCGTCGCGAAGATGAACGCGGCGCCGCACCCATAGATCTCTTGTCCCACCTGACCGGCCAACTGCCCGTCGGGATAGAGGTCCTCGAGCGGAAACGAGAGTTTGCGGTCGATATGGCCGTTGGTCTCGCGCTGTTTGGGCGAGATCGCCTCGGCTGGCAAGGCATCCGGGTAATAGTACCACGCGCGGTCGAGCGCATAGCGGCAATACTCAGCGATCAACATCCGCGCCGCGGGCTCGAGATCCGGACCGCTGTCATCGAGATAGCGCTCAAAGGCGGCGAAGGAGTCAAAGCACTCGTATATTGCCATGTACGGCGCATCCTGAAGGCAGGTCGCGCCGAGGAAATTGCGATAGTGGACTGCGAGTTCGAGCTCGCTCTCCCAGATTTCGCAGTTGTGGAAGAAGCTCCCGAGATAGACGTAGCTTTGCTGGAGATAGATCACTTCGTTGGTGATCCGCCACAGCCGCATGCAGGCCGCCGCTCCCCACGCGGTGAGATTGGCCTGGTAGTTGATGTTGAAGCGAAGACCGAGCGCTGCATCGATCGCGGCCCTCGCCTCATCGAGGTAACGCTTGTCGCCTGTGAGCTCGAATGCCTGCAGCATCACCCAGGCATAGATGCCGCCGACGTCGGTCTGCCCTCGCCCATCAGCGGCGACATCGGTAATGACGCTGAAGTCGGTTATCTTGTACTGGATCGGCCAGCGGTAAGCGAAGTGGTGCGCTGCCTTGATGCCGAATTCGAGAGAATCCATGAACAGTCTGCGCGCCGGACGGTCGCCGGCCAGGGCCAAGGCTCCCAGGTTGAGCAGCGGGTGATAGAGATACCAGCTGTCGACAGCGTCCGCGTCCTTGTCGTCGCCGACGTTCGGCAAGTAGCGGCGCAGCGTTTTCAGCTTGCGATCGTAGAATTTGCGTAATCCGGCCTTGAATTCGGATTCGAGGGGATGCGGGGTGCCCGACCACAAGCCCCATGCGTGAATCGCGGCGACCACTGACATTTGAACCATGATGTCCGGATATTCGGCGGCGGTGTAGGGATGGATGTAGCGATGTCCGTAGTGCCGTATTGTCGCCTCCGGCGCACGGTCCAGGTCACGCAGCGTCATTTCGGCTCGCGCCACCCAGTCGCGGTACTCAGTTCGCGGGAGATCGAGCATGCGGTATGCGATCCCCAGCATTTGCAGGAATTGCCTTGCCGAATCTCGTTCGTCGGACGGAACGTCATAGCGGAACACAAAGATGGCATCCGAGATTGTCACCGGTTTTCCGGCCGGCAACGGATGGACCGGCGGCGTTCCCGATTGCGGCGGCGTCGGCAATAAAAGGCCAAGCTCTGGCCAATCGCCGCCGACTACCCCGTCAGGCGCGGTCTTGGTGGTGCGGCAATAGTCGTTCAACGCGGTGAGATTCTGAAAGTAGAGCACGTTGCCAAAGGCGGGCTTTTCAAACTGGAAATAAAGTTGGCCGCTGTTCAAGCCGCGCTGCGCGGCCTCTACCGTGCCCGCCGTTCCGAGCGGACTGTCACCCTCGTCCAACGGATAGAGGTCGCGGGGCATAAACGGCATGACGAGCGGGATTGCCGGCGTGAGTTTGACGGTGATGCGCAAACTTTCCAGTTCGACTGCTGGCGCTTTGACGCTTACGAGGTGCCCTCCGAGTGCGCTGGTCGCCCGTAACCGCACCGCTTCGCCCTCCTCCGGCCGAAGCTTTTCCCACTCGTATTCTCCGGCGAAGAATGCGATGCGATGGGCAAGGCCTCCGCGGTGGGGACGCCGAATGATCGCCCAGAGCGAATCGTGGCCCGCAGCGAGCTCGACGTTCAATTCGCCGCGCGCCAGCGAAGCGATAGGCTTGGCATTTTTCGCTGAGGCATGAACGGCCAGAACGTAGGGGCTCACGCCTGGGGTCTCCAAGGCTGCGCTGCAGGTCTTCGTCGTGGTCGTCATAGCGCGTCAGTCTCCTAAGTCTGGAGCCTGTCAAAATGCTTGGAGGCCCCTCCGGAACGGTCCTCACCAGTCCTAGTTCCACCCAAGGCAGTGATGGCCCAAAAGCGACTAACCTAGGTTAGGACGATTAGCCCCGCAGTTGGCTCTGAGTTCCGCAACCTCGAACAAAAACTAAGGAAAACCTCGCGATACGCCCGCCATCGCCAAGGTGATAACGTCCGCTCGCAGCCTCCGAGCTCCGGAACTCCTGCGCACGATTGACGTTAATCGATTGAAATCCAGACATCCCCCGGGGAAGCGCCGTATGTCCAGTCAGACCCTTGAACGGGCCAAGGGAGCCGTTGAGCCGCCCGCTCTGAGAGCAATTCCGCTACTTGCCAATGATGTTCCACCTCTCACGCAGGATAAGTTGCGGGTTGCGCTCGTCGGCACATTCGCACCGCGCAAGTGCGGCATCGCTACTTTCACAACCGACATTTTTGAGCAGCTTGGCGAACATCAACCTGAAGTCGATATTGATGTCTATGCGCTCGATCGCCGCGGATCGACCATCTACTATGACCGCGCAAGCTATGTTGTCGATGTCGACGATGCGGCAAGTCTCGCCCGCGCAGCCACCAAGATCAACGAATCGGGGGCCGATTGCGCTTGGATTCAGCACGAGTTCGGGATTTTTGGGTCGGACGATGGTGAAGCAGTGCGCGACTTCGTCGATCGGATCGCCGTCCCGCTGGTTTTCACCTTCCACACCGTACTGACAGAACCTTCGCCAAGACAGCGCGATATTATCGAGTATCTGATCACGCGTGCTTCGCGGATTATGGTCATGTCGGAGCATGGCCGCGAACTGTTGGTGGAACGCTACGGCGCAAGCCCGGGCCTAGTCCAGGTTATTGCTCACGGTGCGCCCGACCGCCCGTTCGGCCGCCAGACCGAGTTCAAAAAGGCGCTCGGGCTCGACGGGCGCGATGTCCTGATGACATTCGGCTTGCTTGGCCCAGGCAAGGGGCTTGAATGCATGATGGAGGCGATGCCGGCGATCATCGCGCGGCATCCAAGCGTGATCTATCGGATTATCGGCGCGACGCATCCCGATCTTGTCGCACGCGAAGGCGAAGCCTACCGCGCGCGGCTCCAGGCGCTGGCGCGGACGCTTGGCGTCGAGACCCATATCGACTGGGAAGACCGGTTTCTCGACTGCAGTGAGTTGCTCGACCAGCTTGAGGCCTGCGATGTCTACGTGACGCCCTATCCCAACCTCCAGCAATCGACATCGGGCACGTTGAGCTATGCGGTGGCGCTGGGAAAAGCGGTCGTCTCGACACCCTATGTGCATGCGCGCGAACTCCTTGCAGATGGTGCCGGGGTCATTGTCGAACCCAACTCCAGCACAGCGCTCGCAGCGGCCGTCATTGATCTTCTGGATGACAGGTCGCGTCTCCTTGAAGTCCAACGCCAAGCCTACCAAAAGGGCCGTGAGACGATCTGGCCGCAATTCGCACAGGGCAGTGCCGCGCTCCTGCGCAGCGCGATCCGCCCCCCCGAGCAGACAACTCGAAGCGCGGACACTCCAAGCCTCAGCGCTGTGTTCGCGATGTCCGACAGCACAGGCATGCTTCAGCACGCTATCGGCATCGTGCCTGACCGTCGCCACGGTTATTGTCTCGACGACAACGCCCGCGCATTGATGCTAATGAATATTGCGCCGATGCCCGACGATGATCGCGCAGCACGCAGCATGATTTTTGCGAGCTTCCTTCAGGATGCGTGGAACCCCGACGAACAGCTTTTTCGCAATTTCATGCATTTCGATCGCAGCTGGCGTGAAAATACCGGCTCGGAAGATTCGAACGGTCGCGCCCTGTGGGCTCTCGGCCAAACCGCCGAGCGGGCGCCCTCGGACGATCTCAGATGGTGGGCGCAGCGTTGGTTCAATGAGACTGCGCCAGCGCTACTTGAGTTGTCCGCCCCGCGCGCGAAGGCTTTCGCCATGCTCGGCGCGGCTGCCGTGCTTCGAGCAGTTGGCTCGCACGCGGTAGCCGAACGCTTACTCGACGAAGGCGGCGACCTGCTCAGCTGCCTGATCGAAGGATCGCGACGACCGGACTGGGCCTGGTTCGAGGCTATGCTCGGCTATGACAACCCGCGGCTGTCACAGGCCTTGATCGAGGCCGGCATGCTACGCGGACGTCGTGAATGGGTTACTGTTGGTATCGAGACACTCGAATGGATCGCCGGTCGGCAAAGCGCCGGGGGCCAATATTTCCGACCGGTCGGCTCTGAAACGTTCGGACATGATCATGCTCTGCTGCCGTTCGATCAGCAGCCGCTCGAAGCGCAGGCTGCGATCGAGGCCTCGGCAAGTGCTTTCGCCGCCACTGGAGATCCGACCTGGATCGGACATGCCGAGATGGCTTACCGCTGGTTCTTCGGCGGGAACGACCGCGGTGTCGTCCTAGCCGACCTCCACAGCGGGCGCTGCCGTGACGGCGTCACGCCGCGCGGTGCAAATGAGAACTGCGGCGCTGAATCAATTCTTGCGTTTCATCTTGCCCACCACAACCTCGCCCGCCTGCTAGAAGCTAGGTTGGATCGGAGGTTGCAGGCACCGCTGGATTACCGTTCCACCCACAGTATCGCGAAACCAACGGCGCGATCGGTGGCGATGATGCATTCGTCGACGCGGCTGTTCGGCGGGGAGCTGCGTCGCTCACATTAGTCCTGGACGAACTAACCCTTCGCAACGAATTCAACCGAACAACTTGCACATTCGCATTCCGCTGCGGCATCTCGTGCGCCCGCCATTTCGGATGCCAGGAACCCGGGGCATTATATGTGCGGCGCAACGAGTTATATAGGCGTCAAGGCCCAGCCGGTGTCGGACTAATCCGTTCAAGCGAGATGAATCGGGAATGGAAGTGACCATAAGGCGTCTTCGCGCAGCGGGTACTGTCTGTGAGGCCAAGTCTGTCACTAAATTTCCGCCTCGAACAGTGACGGCTCCCAGCGGCTAACTTAATCTGGAGGCGGCGGCGTCACCGGCAGCTCGCGGCCTGGGAGATCAAAGTCGGGCAGGGTCGGTGTCACCTCGGGCGGTTCTGGAAGGGCGCTTCATCGGGGGACGGATCAGCGGGTGTCTCGGGCGGCGATTGCGGCTCGGTAGTGCCAGGCGATGGTGGTTCGGGGTGCGTGGCCATTCCTGGAGTCCCTCGTTCTCTGCGTGGTACGAAACCTTCAGTAGGACGATTAACACGCATCGCGGTTCCGCCGCATCGCATAGTTCCTGAACTTAGGGGCTTTCAACAATGAAGAGACCGAAGCGGCTGTCTGCTGCCATCCCGCTCGGCCCAGCGACAGCGCGGGTTATGTACGAAGAATCGGGTGACCTCGAAGTTTGCCCTGCTCCGGACGATCCAGCGGTTCGCTGCCCAGCAACGATACTCAAATCTCATCGACTCTCAGGTTGATCGTCTTCCGCAAGCAAACGCGCAATGTCGGCATCGCCTTCGTCGGCCATCTGATTGAGCACCGTGGCGGTTTGCTGATCGGTTGTCGATCGAGCAAGCCTTCGGCAGCGTTCGACGCGGCTGCGCATTTTGCCGATCAGTTCGTCTCGCTTCACGCAGTCATGCCTTCGGTTCTTGGTGTGGAGAGCTCGACGACAGTGCGCCTGCTGCTCAGCGGGATCAACGGCGACCGCAAATCGCATGCGGCCTGTTGTGTCACGAAAGTGTTAGTAAACATCAAAACCTCGGTGGAGCTCTCCGCCGCGATATCAACGGTCGGCCATGTAGGACGGTAAATCCCTATCCAAGATGTCGGCCCTCGACCAACAAGCGCGAGGAGCGGCATAGTAGTTGTAGGGCACTTGTTGTTTCGCAAAAACGTAGGGCACTCAGCTGGGTTCCGGCTCCGAAACTGTTAGCCAAAAAGGCATTCCGTCGCCACATCGGCAGGCTTGCACCCTTGCCCGCCCTAGGATGAGCGAACCAAGCGTCGCCCGACTCGGCAGAGTGCATAATCGGTGAAGAGAACAACGTGAGCGCTTTTTCGGATAAAGCGTGGAAGCCAAACGTCCGGCTTGTCGTTGAACCGTTGCGGGGCCCCGATATGGAGAGCCGATATGGAGAGCCGATATGCCTAGAGGCGACAAAAGCAGCTACACCGATAAGCAAAAGCGCAAGGCTGAGCACATCGAAGAAGGTTATGAGGATCGTGGCGTGGGTCAAAAGGAAGCGGAGCGGCGTGCGTGGGCCACGGTGAACAAGGAATCAGGCGGCGGCAAGAGATCGGGATCAGGCCGAGGCAAGGCCGAAAATCACAGTGCGTCCCAAAAGGGCGGCCGTAAAAGCGGTTCGAACCAAAGCCATGAGAAGCGATCGGCCGCGGCCAAGAAAGGCTGGGAAACGCGCCGTAAGCAGTCACACGGCTGACGAATGTCTGTGCGAATTTGGCGGTCCGAGAGTGCGCATAATTCGCGCGCAACGGCACCGAGGGAGCCGAAGCGCACCCCGGCGTTTGCCGGGGAGAAGGAGCCCATGAGCTGAGAAGACGATCAACATTGAGCCTGCTATTGGCGAGCGCGATGCTAACGATCTAATTCGCCTCGAAACGCTGGACTGTGGATAGAACTCGAAGTCAGCGAGGGGTCTCATCGGCAGGCCGGATGGCCCGAGCATAGGCTGCCAAGGACTGGCCTGCATCCTGTCGCCTACGGCTGTGTCCAGGTCATCTTGGAGCCCTCAGACCCATTTCTCGGTCAACAGTGCAATGGCGCGAGATCGCCACTTCTACCCGCGGTGAACGCGAGGTAGGGCCGCGACCTCTCCCACCTTTGCGCATATCTCGTGGTTAAGCCGAGGTGGTGCCAATCCCGCGCGCTAGCACTCGGCACAGTCTTGCCGAAAATGAGCGAGGATCGAGCGGAAGCTCGCCATCGGCTACGCGCGCTTCATCAAATAGGAGATGCGCCGCATCCTCACGAAGCTCCGACGCGTCCGCCCCCAGCGCGCTAAGCTGTGCCACCAGGTCATGGCGCGGATTGATCTCTAAGATCGGCTTACTCGCGTGGCCAAGTTGGCCAGCACTTGCGAGAAGCTTCTCGAGCTGACGGTCCATGCCATTGTCGGGTGCCACAAGGCACACCGCGCTTTCGATCAGCCGATCGGACGCGCGGACGTCCGACACGGCATCACCGAGCGTCGCCCTCACAAAATCGATAAATGAAGCGACGGAATCGGGCGTCTCAGTCGACGGCTGTCCACCATCGGGCAGCGCGATCAGACTTAGGTCCGAAAGACCCTGCGTCACTGACTTGAACGGCTTGCCGTCAAAGTCGAGGCCTGATGTCACCCAAAAGCTGTCGACCTGGTCGGTGAGCAGCAACACCTCGATGCCGCGGGCCCGGAACCCCTCAAGCTGCGGTGAGGAGGCGAGCCGCTCAAGGTCCGGTCCTACCGCGTAGTAAATCGCGGTCTGATTTTCTCTGAGCCCAGCAATGTAGTCCTCCAGCGAGCGCCAGTCACTGCCAGAGGTGCTCGTCCGAAACCGAGCCAGCCCGAGCAAAGTCTCACGACGCGCAAAGTCTTCGTAGAGCCCCTCCTTGAGAACCGCCCCGAAGTTAGTCCAAATCTGTAGATAGCGCTCAGCATTGCTGCGGGATAGCTTTTCGAGCTCGCTCAACAATCGGTTCGCCACACCCTTCTGGATTGCCGCCAGAACAGGACTTTCCTGAATCATTTCTCGCGAGACGTTGAGCGGAATATCCTGGGAGTCGACCAGTCCGCGAACGAAACGAAGGTAACGCGGAAGAATCTGGGCTTCGCCGGTGATGAAGACACGGCGGACATACAGCTTCATCCGGCCGACCCCATCGGGCTCAAACAGATCGAAAGGCCGGTTCTCCGGTATGAAAGCCAGCACGCTGTATTCGTGGGTGCCTTCGGCACGGTAGTGCAGCGTGAGCGCGGGAGCGTCGAACTGGCCAGCGTTGGTGCGGTAGAAGTCGGTATATTCCGACTCTTGGATCTCAGACTTAGGACGCGTCCAGATTGCCGCGCCATCGGCGATCTGAGTAGACTCGGCGCCGGGCGTCTCGCGCAGGAAGATCGGCACCGGCACATGTCCCGATTGCGACCTGATCTTGGGCTCAACGCTAAATCGCCGCGTGTAGTCCTCGGCGTCTTCCTTAAGATGAAGCACGACGCGCGTGCCGCGTGCCGGCGCTGTTGCGGCTTCTGCCTCGCCTATAGAATAGGCGCCGCGTCCATCGGACGACCACAGCGATGCCTTTTCCTCGCCCGCGCGGCGCGATGTCACCTCAACTCGGTCTGCAACCATAAATGCCGAATAGAAACCGACGCCAAACTGTCCGATCAGTTGCCCGCCTTCGGCATCCTTGCTGGAAGCAATCTTGTCCATGAAGGCCTTAGTGCCCGAGCGCGCAATCGTACCGAGCGCTTCGGCCATCTCGTTTTCGCTCATCCCGATTCCGTTGTCATCGATCGACAGCCGGCGCTGATCGGGATCGAGCGTGATGGTGATATGGAGCTGAGGATCATCGCCAAGAAGTTCAGGGCTGGAGATCGCTTCGTAGCGCAACTTCTCACACGCATCGGCGGCGTTAGACACGAGCTCGCGCAAGAACACATCTTTGTCCGAATAGACGGAATGCACCATGAGGTGCAGCAGCTTGCTGACGTCGGCTTCGAACGAACGGGTTTCTGGCGCAGCATCGGTCATCGTCGACATTTGTGTTAACTCTCCTGCGGGTCACGCGCGCGGATTTGGCTCGGCCAGGTGTAGATTTCAAGATTCCAGAAGCGAACGGCTCACCCTTGCCCCCATTGACGGGATGAGATGCGCTCCAGGCGTTAATGCGCAGGTCCTGGAATAAAGTAGATTGGGGGATTCTCGGCTTGCCGGGCGATAGCCGGGCTGCTTTTCATCCGAAAAAAAAAAACCTCTTGAAACGAATTTCTCGCTTCCTAATTTTTTACTCGCCGGACGCCAAACCGGGTCCGGTGGGATACATGAGAGCGCCGGCTCTCTCCGGCGCGCCTCATGCCCAAATTGCTCAATGGAGGATTTGGAAATGAGAACGAACTTTGACTTCACCCCGTATCGCCGCTCGACGGTCGGTTTCGATCGTCTGTTCAACCTGCTCGAGGCGGGCGCGCGCGAGGAGGACGGTTATCCGC
>Ga0075369_10000351_pt1 | contig 13740 bp, 14 predicted proteins | sample EndMethybrTD3034_FD_71400 | JGI IMG/M metagenome (GOLD analysis project Ga0075369, IMG submission 71400) | Populus endosphere microbial communities from Tennessee, USA - Endosphere MetaG P. TD hybrid TD303-4 | ecosystem: Host-associated > Plants > Roots > Endosphere | place: USA: Tennessee...
CGCCAGCGCTGGCGAGGCGGCTACGCAGGCGGATGCACAAGTCGTGAGGGCGGGTGGACAAGGTGCGCCCTTGCAGTCCGGACAGTGGTCGCAAGGTTCGGAGGCTGCTGCCTGGGCCTGAGCCGGCACGTAGGCGACCACCGAGAGGCTCGCCGCCAAAATGGCGAGACATCCCAGCAGACCGGCAAGGAGGCGCAGGCGCTTCACAGCTTCAACTTCGAGCGTTGGCGGCCGCCCCGCAAGTCACATTTCGGTTCACGGCTACCGGGTGCCAGGCGTGCTGGTCGGAAAATGGGCTAATCGTTGCGGCAGCAATCGTCGCCCTTGTCCTCCGGGATCGGCGGGCATGGCATGGATCCGTAGGAGCAGTACACACAGCAGTCGCCGGACTTTGGCTTGAGCAGCGTCTTGCACGCCGTGCACTCATAGAAGTACTGGCACGCGTCAGTCGGCATGGTCTCGACCTTGGCAGTCCCGCATTCGGGACAAGTCAGTGTCGATTGGAGAATGATGTCCATAGCGACTTGCATCGTCATGACGCGATCCTGCACCCTGTAGCGACTACAGACTCAAGCATCTTGGCATCACAGGGGCGTGAGACCATGACAGCCCCGCAGGCCTTCGCGATCGGCGTCCTTTCGAGCCGATCTGGCGTCAACGTCGAAACGATCCGCTACTACGAACGCATCGGCTTGCTTGCCAAGCCGCTTCGTACCTCAGGTGGATATCGGCTCTATCGGGCGGCCGATATCGAGCGACTGGCCTTCATTCGTCGAACCCGAGACCTCGGCTTTTCACTCGACGATGTCCGCCGCCTGCTCGACCTGGCAGACGGCAAGTCGCGGTCTTGCCGCCGCGTCAGGGACATTGCAGCCACGCACTTGGCCGATGTTCGCTCGAAGCTTGGTGATCTGCATCGCATGGAATGGGTTCTGGCCGGCCTGGTAAGTGCTTGCGCCGATGGCACCCTGCCGGCCTGCCCGTTGCTGGAAAGCTTGGCTCATGCTCCCACACCGTGAGCTGATTACTCGGACGCTGGATTGCCGAGCGTGTCTGCGCCCTAGACACTGCGTAGGCGCAATCTTTCACTGAGCGGCGCACGGGCGACCTTGACGGACATTCTGCTTCCGATCGCATTTGCCATCGTGGCCCTGCTGTACGCATCGGTCGGCCAGGCCGGTGGAACGGGATATGTCGCGGTCATGGGCGTGCTCGGTCTGGCACCCGACGTCATCAAGCCTGCAGCCTTGGCCTTGAATGTGTTGGTGGCGAGCATCGCGTGCTGGCGGTTCCATCGCGTCGGTCTGCTGACATGGCGAACCTGCTATCCATTTGCCATCCTTGGCGCGCCATTCTCACTGCTTGGCGGCGCGACAAACCTGCCTGCCGCAATCTATCTGCCTATCGTCGGCGGTCTGCTCCTCATCGCTGCGCTGCTGATGCTGCTGTCGGCCCGAGGCGCTCCCGCTTCAGAGGCAGCAGCGGAACCGCCGTTCATCCGATCGCTGATGGTTGGCGGCGGCATTGGATACATATCGGGAATCACGGGCGTCGGTGGCGGCATCTTTCTGGCGCCATTGGTCCTGGCCTTGGGCTGGATCAGCACGCGCCAGACTGCCGGCGCGTCGGCTGCATTCAATCTCCTGAATTCGGCGACAGCCTTGGCCGGCGTCTGGGCCACCATGCCGGCGCTGCCGCTGGGGGTGCCGATCTGGCTGCTGTCGGTCGGCCTCGGCGGCTTCATTGGATCGTGGCTGGGAGCACGCCATCTTCCCCCCAAGGCAATGCGGTTGGTCCTGGCGACGCTGTTGCTGGCCGCTGGGATTCGAATGCTGGCAACAGCGACAAATCACTATTTCTAAAATTCTAGAAATACCGTTTGACATTCTCAGCGACGCGTCCCAGATTGCTGTCATGAAGCTCGATGATGCCGCCGCCCGTTTGGAAGCCCTGGGCAACCCGACCCGGCTGAAGATCTACCGCACGCTAGTGCGGGCCGGTCAGGAAGGCATGCCGGTCGGCCGACTGCAGGCCCGACTGGACATCGCCGCCTCGACCCTCTCGCATCACCTCAAGACGATGGTCGGCGTCGGCCTCGTCACCCAGACGCGCGAAGGCACAACCCTCGTCTGCCATACCAACTACGAAATGATGCGTGGCCTGATCGACTACATGGTCGAGGAATGCTGCGCCGAAGGAACCTGTGCACCCGCCGCGCTTTCGAAAATGCCGAAGGTCGCGTGAGTTTTTTTGCCCAACTATTTCGATGATTCCGGAAATACAGGACCACCCAACATGCCCGACTCGCTGAACAAGCCGAAGACCGTCGCCATCCTGGGCGCAGGCCCTGTGGGCCTCGCCGCCGCCGCTCACGTCCTGGAGCGCGGCATGCAGCCCGTCGTGCTCGAGGCCGGTCCGCAGGTCGGCCACGCCGTGCGCCAGTGGAGCCACGTGCCGCTGTTCTCGCCGTGGGAATACGCCATCGACAAGGCGTCGGAGCGGCTGCTGACGACCGCCGGCTGGAATTCGCCACCGCCGGACCAGTATCCGACCGGCGGCGAGCTGCTCGCGCAGTACCTCGAGCCGCTGGCCACGCGCACGCCGCTCAAGGACCACATCCGCACCAGCAGCATGGTGACCAGCGTTGGCCGCGCCGGCTTCGACAAGATGAAGAGCAACGGCCGCGCCTTCGAGCCCTTCACCATCCGCTACCAGAACGGCAAGGGGCCCGGGCAGCTCAAGGCCGACGCGGTGATCGACGCCACCGGCACCTGGTTCTCGCCCAACCCGGCCGGCGCCGACGGCCTGCCGGCAATCGGCGAGCGCGACGCGCAGGACCGCATCGCCTACGGCATGCCCGACGTGATGGGCCGCGAGCGCGCCCGCTATGCCGGCCGCACTGTGGCCGTGCTGGGCGCCGGCCACTCGGCGATCGGCACGCTGATCGATCTCGTGCGCCTCAAGGAAGAGGCCCCGGGGACCGAGGTGATCTGGCTGCTGCGCGGCGACAAACCCGAGAAGGCGTTCGGCGGCGGCGCCAACGACAAGCTCGCCGCGCGCGGCGCGCTCGGGGCGGCCTTCGCCAAGCTGGTGATGGACGGCAAGATCTGCGTCGAGACCGGCTTCCGCGTCTCGCACATCGGCCGCGACGGAGAGAAGCTGCGCATCGGCTCGGGATCGGGGTCATGCGGCCGCTTCGTTGCCATCGACGAGCTGGTCGTGGCGACGGGCTTCCGCCCCGACTTCGACTTCCTGCGCGAGGTCCGGTTGTCGCTCGACCCCGCCGTCGAATGCCCGCCCATCCTGGCGCCGTTGATCGACCCCAACATCCACAGCTGCGGCACGGTGCGCCCGCACGGCGCGCGCGAGCTCGGCCAGCCCGAGCCCGGTTTCTACTTCGCCGGCATGAAGAGCTACGGCCGCGCACCGACCTTCCTGATGCTGACCGGCTACGAGCAGGTCCGTTCGATCGTGGCCGAGATCGCGGGCGACCACGAAGCCGCCGCGCGCGTAGAGCTCGTGCTGCCCGAGACCGGGGTCTGCTCGGGCCCCGGCCCGGAGACCAATCTCACCAAGGCGGAAGCGAGCGCGGCTGGATGCTGCGGCGGTCCGGCACCCGAGCCGAAGGCCGCCGCGACGCCAAGCGGCTGCTGCGTGGCCGACGTGAAGGCCAAGCAGGAAGGCAAGAAAGGCTGCGGCTGCTGATGACGCCGCAAGCGCCGATGCCGCCGGGTCCACCCGGCGGCGCGGCCGACCACGGATGATCAAGTGGAAGCCGTCATTGCCAATCCGCGTGTTCGCTCACCGGGCCTGACCGGCGCCCTGGTGGCGTTTTCTGCCTTCGTCGGCATATTCGCGACGACACCCGGACAGACCGTCGGCGTCTCCTCCTTCATCGATCCGATCGCCGCCGACCTCGGCCTGGCGCGCGAGCACGTGCTGCTGCTCTACAGCATCGGCACCTTCCTCGGCATCCTGACCGCTCCCATGCTCGGTCGGCTGGTCGACGGCTTCGGGCCGCGTCGCCTGATCGCGCCGATCGTCGGGGCGCTCGCCCTCGCCTGCGGCGTCATGAGCGTCGCCTGGAACGCCTGGTCGCTGGCGGCAGGTTTCGTGCTGCTGCGGGCCGCTGCCATCGCCGGTCTCAGCCTGGTCAGCAACCAGATGGTCAATCTGTGGTTCGACCGCTTCCGCGGCCGCATCATCGCCCTGACCTTGATGGGCATGGCGATCGGCGGATTGGTCGTGCCACCCTTCGCCGAAGGCATCATCCAGTCCGACGGCTGGCGCACCGCCTACCTCACGCTCGGCGCCGGCGTGTTCGCGATCATGATGCCGGTAGGTCTTGCGCTTTACCGCAATCGTCCGGCCGACCGAGCTGACCGCGACTTCGGCCGTCCGGGACTAAGCGTCTCGGCCGACGTCGGCGACGGGTTGACGCTCGGCGAAGCCGCCCACACGACAGTCTTCTGGTACCTGACGGCGATCACCTTGCTGGTGAACGCCGTCAACACCGCTCTGCTGCTTGATCATGTACGGGCGATGTCCGCCGCCGGCCTCGATCGCTCGCAAGCCATCGCCCTGCTGGGCGCCGTGACGACCATGCAGGCCGTGGCCACCCTGGCAACAGGCATGCTGGTCGATCGCTTCGGCGCACGCCCGATCGGGCTGCTCGGCCTTGCCATGCTGGCGGCGTCGGTCCTCTCGGTGATGCTGGCGCCCGGGCTTGGCGGCGGTCTCGTCTACGCCGTCACGCTCGGCGCCATGATCGGCATGCTGCAGGTCGTGCATTCGTCGGGCCTGGCCGAATCCTTCGGCACCGCGCATCTCGGAACCATCAAGGGTACGACCTTCGTGGTCGGCGTCTCCGGCGCCGCCGCCGGTCCGCTGCCGCTGCTGTGGTCGCCGACCGCCGCCTACTGGATCTTCCTCGGACTGACCCTGTGCGGCGGCGCGCTGGGCGTCCTGAGCCTGCGTGAGCGCTTGTCGAGAGTATGACCATGACCTGCTGTGTCGATTTCCATTTCGATTTCTCCTCGCCCTGCGGCTTCCTGGCGGCGATGTTGGCCGCTTGATGGACAGGCGCCGGCTGTCGACGATCACCGTACTGGGCTCGACACAGACGCTCGCCTGGGCATCGAGCTACTACCTGCCGGCAATTCTCGCCGACGACATCGCGCGCGACACCGGCACGTCGACCACCTGGCTGTATGCGAGCTTTTCCGTATCGCTGATCATCTCGGCGCTGCTGGGGCCGCGCGCCGGCCGGCTGATCGATCGCGGCAGCGGCAATGCCGTGCTGGCCGTGTCCAACCTCTTGTTCGCCGGCGGGCTCGTGATGCTGAGTCTCGCGCAGTCCCTGCTCGTCCTCCAGCTCGCCTGGCTCGTCCTGGGCATCGGCATGGGCATTGGCCTCTATGACGCGGCCTTCGCCGTGCTCGGGCGCATCTACGGCACCAGTGCCCGTGGCGCCATCACCGGGATCACCCTGTTCGCCGGCTTCGCCAGCACCATCGGCTGGCCTCTCACGGCGTGGGGTGCATCGACGATCGGCTGGCGCGACACCTGCCTCGCCTGGGCGGCGCTGCACTGCTTCGTCGCCCTGCCGCTGAACTACTGGTGCCTGCCGCGGCCGAGCATGGCCGTGAGTGAGAAGCACGCCACCGACAAGCCGGTGCCCCTCGACCGGCCGATGATCCTGCTCGGTTTTGCCTTCGCGGCAGCGTGGGTGGTGACGGCCGGCATGGCCGCGCATTTCCCGCGCATCATGGAGGCAGCCGGCGCTTCGACGACGCAGGCGATCGCGGCCGGCGCGCTGATCGGACCGGCCCAGGTCGCGGCGCGGCTGCTCGAGGCCGGACCCCTGTCGCGTTTGCATCCCCTGATCACGGCACGCCTGGCCTCGCTCACGCACCCGATCGGGGTGGCCGTTCTATTGATCGCGGGAGGCAGCGTCGCATCGAGCGCCTTTGCCGTGCTGCACGGTTCCGGTAACGGCATCCTCACGATCGCGCGGGGCACCGTGCCGCTCGCCATCTTCGGACCGGAGGATTACGGCTATCGCCTGGGCCTGATCGGCTTGCCATCGCGCTTCCTGTCGGCCCTGGCCCCCTTCGCCTTTGCCGTCCTGCTCGACAACATCGGCGCGTCGATCCTGTTCGTGACCGCCGGCCTCAGCCTGGCCGCCTGCGCCGCGTTTTGTGTCCTGCAGGCGCCCAAGGACGCCCGAGCCCATGCCGATTGACCGCACAACGGGCGCGCGCCTGGTCGCCATCGTCTGCACCGCCCAGGTCTTCGTGCAGATTGGTGCCTTCTACTGGCCGGCCCTGATGCCCCAGATGATGCGACACTGGTCGCTCACCAACAGCGAGGCCGGCTGGATCACCTCCTCGTTCTATGCCGCCTACATGGTCTCGGTGCCGGTACTGGTGACGCTCACCGACCGCATCGACGCCAAGCGCGTCTACCTGTTCGGCGTCGGCAGCACGATGGTCGCGCACTTGGCCTTCGGCTTGCTGGCCGACGGCTTCTGGTCGGCGATGGCGCTGCGCGGGCTGGCGGGCATCGGCTGGGCCGGCACCTACATGACGGGCTTGAAGCTCTTGGCCGACCAGGTCGACGCCAAGATGATGTCGCGCGCCGTCACCGGCCATGCCGCCAGCATCGGCATCTCGGGCGCGGTGTCCTACATGCTGGGCGACTTTCTGGCTTCCGAGTTCGGCTGGCGATGGGCCTTTGCCAGCGCCGGCCTCACGGCGGCGATCGCCTGGGTCACCGTGGCGCTCGCCGTGCCCGGCCGGCCGCCGCCGGCGCCCAAGCCCGGCGCCCAGCCGGCGCTGTTCGACTTCCGCCCGGTGCTGCGCAACCGCTCGGCCTTCGCCTACTCGCTGGCCTATTGCGTGCACACACTGGAGATGAACGCCCTGCGCGGCTGGGGCGTGGCCTTCCTGGCCTGGGTCGCAGTCCACAGCGGCATGACGGGCGAGCTGCTGTCGCCGACCGTCGTCATCACCGTGCTCGGTCTTCTGGGCACGCTCACCAGCGTCTTGGGCAACGAAGCCTCGATCCGCTTCGGACGACGCCGGCTGATCGTCGGCGCCATGGTGCTGTCGATCGCCGTAGGGCTGCTGCTGGGCTTCGTCGGCTCGAAGGGCTACTGGCTCGCCGTCGGGCTGATCGTGGTCTACGGCATGATCATCTGGCTCGATTCGTCGTCGCTCACCGCCGGCGCCGCAGGCTCCGCCGATCCGGCGCGGCGTGGCGCCACGCTCGCCGTGCATTCGATGCTGGGTTACGCGGGCGGCTTCGTCGGGCCGCTGGCGATCGGCTGGACGCTCGACGCCGCGGGCGGGATGTCGCCGCTCGCCTGGGGGCTGGCCTTTGGTGTAGTTGCCGTCCTCATGGCGCTGGCCATGACGGTGTTCATCATCATCCGGCCACGCGAGCTCGAAGGCGATCGCGGCGGCTGAACGCGATACCTGGTTACCGCTTCGCAACCTCGCGGGCGACAAGCACCACGATCACGCCGAAGCTCAGAGCCATGACGGTGACAAGGGCGGCAGGAACGAACATGGCGTCCATATAGGGACGCCATGTTTTGTTGCGATGTCATCCCTTGGGATAGTTCGTATCGTCCGTGTCGCCGCAAAGTCCCGTCATGACGGGAAGTCAGTTCGTCGCCGCCTTCTTCGCCAGCGACAGCACCAGCTCCAGCGCCTCCTTGCCGGGCAGGCCCTTCTTCTCGGTCTCGGCGACCCACTGGTCCCATACCGGCTTGCCCGCCGTCGCGATCAGCTTGTCGCGCATCTCGGGCGAGACCTTGATGACCTCGAGCTTGCGCTTCTCGAACAGCGGGAAGGACTTCTTATCGGCCTCCTCGTAGGCCACGCGCTGTAGGCGATAGGCCTCGGGCTTGGCCTCCTCGAGGATCTTCTTGTACTCGTCGGGCAATGCCTTCCACGCCGTCTGGCTCAGCACCACCGAATTGTGGACGATGCCGAGCTGCATGCCCAAGGTGTACCACTTCGATACTTCGTGCAGCTTGTAGGCCGTGAAGCTGTAGGTGAAGGGGAACGACGCGGCCTGGAAGGTGCCGCGCTCGAGCGCGGTGTAGACTTCCGGCGCCGACACCGAGGTCGGCACGGCACCGAGGAGCTTCATGGCGTCGCCCAGGCCGCCCAGGGCGCGCACCCGCATGCCCTTCCAGTCCTCGAGATTGCGCGGCGGCTTGCCCGATCCCATGAACTCGTAGTTCGGCAGCAGCAAGGTCATGAAATGCATGGCATTCCACTTGCCAAGCTCGTCGGCCACCGGCTTCCAGGCCTGGTAGCTGTCCTGCACCTTGGCCGACGCCACCAGGTCGTCGATCGGCAGGAACGGCATGTCGAGCACGCCCTGCAGCGGCGTCTTCGCCGGCGCGTAGGAGTAGGCGACGAACGCGCCCTGGTAGGCGTCGACCTTGATGCCGTCGAGGAAGTCCTTCGCCTCGCCGAGCTGCTCGTTGTACTTGAGGTTGATGATGAAATTGCCGCCGCTCTTCTCCTTGGCGACCTTCGCCAGGTGCTCGAAGGTCACCGTCGCCGCCCGCGGCGGCCCGTAGAGCGAGAAGGTCCAGGTGACCTTGTCGTTGGCCTCGGCCGGCAGCGCCGCCAGCAGGCCCGCTCCCAACGCTATCGACAGAGAAAACCTTCGATACATGGTGACTCCTCCCTGATTTCAGTCTGTGGTTTCGACGATGAAGGTGACGATCTCGGGGAACGCCGTCAGTACGCCGAGCGTGATGATGTCGGCGAAGATGAACGGCCAGATGCCCTTGAAGATGTCGCGCACGGGGATGTCCGGCCGCACGCCGTTGACCACGAACACCACCAGCCCGACCGGCGGCGACAGCGAGGCGATGCCCGAGAGCTTCACCAGAACGATGCCGAACCAGATCGGGTCGTAGCCGAGCGCGGTGATCACCGGGAAGACCACGGGGAGCGTCAGCAGGAACATGCCGATGCCCTCGAGCACCGTGCCGAGGACGAAATAGAGGAGGTAGATCGCGAGCAGGACGGCGAGCGGCGGCAGCGCGAGGTGGGTGACCCAGTTCGCGATCTCCTCCGGCATGCCCGAGAAGCCGAGGAAGCGCACAAAGATCAGCACACCCCAGATCACCGTGAAGATCATCACCGTGAGCCTGGCCGAATCGAGCAGGCATTGCCGCAGCTCGCCGCGCTTGATGCCGTTCTTCAGGGCGAAGGCGAACACCGCGAAGGCGCCGAGCGCGCCGGCCTCGGTGGGCGTCGCCCAGCCGAAATACATGCTGAAGAAGATGATCAGGATGACCAGGAAGATCGGCGTCGTGGCCGGCAGCGATTCGGCGCGCTGGAACCAGGTGTAGCCGGTGATGCGCGGGCCGAGCTCGGGTTTGCGCCAGCAGCGATAGGTGATGATCATCGCATAGACGAACGCCGAGAAGATGCCGGGCACGAAGCCCGCGACCAGGAGCTTGCCGATCGACTGCTCGGTGACGATGCCGTAGACCACCAGCAGCGTGCTGGGCGGGATCAGCGAATCGAGCGTCGCTCCCGCCGCGCACACGCCGGCCGCCAGTTTCTTGTCGTACTTGGCGCGCAGCATCTCGGGGATCGCCACCTTGGCGAATACCGCGGCGGCGGCGCTGCTGGCGCCGGACACCGCCGAGAAGCCTGCAACCGCGAACACCGTGCCGGTGGCGAGCCCGCCGGGCAGCCAGCCGAACCAGCGCCGCGCCGCCTCGAAGGCGCTCTGGGTGATGCCGGCGTAGTAGGCCAGGTAGCCGATCAGAATGAACATCGGCAGGACCGACAGCGTGTAGTTCGCGCCCGAGGTGTAGGGCGCGATGCCGGCGGTTCGGATGCCGGCATCCCAGCCGATCAGCCAGACCAGGCCTGCCGTGCCGACCAGGGCGCCGGCGAAGGCGAAGCGCATGCCGGCGAAGCAGAGGGCCAGCAGGGCGACGATGCCGATGCTGCCGATGACAAGGGGACTGAGCTCGATCATCGGCGTTCCTCGCGGCCCAGTTCTTCCCGACCAAGTGCCTCGGCGATCTCGTCCTTCACCTGCGTCTCGATGGTGATGAGCTTGGGCACCGCGATCGGCTCGGCGTCGGGATGGGCGATCATGCGCAGGTAACCGCCGATCTGCAGCGACAGGCGCAGCCACAGCATGGAGAGCGCCAGCGGCACCATCAGCTTGGCGGGCCAGGTCGGCAGCTTGATGTCCATCGTCGAATCACCGATCTGGTACGCCCGCAGGAAATTGGTGAAACTGGCGTAGATCAGCACGGTAATGATGGCGAAGGTCATCACGGCGCCGAACAGCTCGACCTTCCAGCGGCTCGAGGGCTGCCAGTTCATCGTCAGGTCCATGCCGATATGGCTGCCCAGCCGCTGGGCGTAGGCGATGCCGAGAAAGGCGAACAGCGAGGAGGCCTGCTCGATCCAGTCGATGTAGCCGTAGATCGCGAAGTCGAAGACGGTGCGACCGACGATCTGCGCCACGCCCACGAACATCAGGAAGAAGATGGCGAGGGCGGCGATGATGTTGAGGATGTCTTCGACCGGCGACAGCAGCGCATCGGCGCGACGCAGGAAAACAGACGATTGTGCGCGGTCGTCAGCGGCCATTCAGCGCCCGCCACGACCGGCGCGGCCAGCGCGCGATCCCATCTTGGCTCCCTTCCCAGAGCGGCGTGGGATCTCTCTTACCGGACCACCATCGTTACCCGCTGTCGAACACACGTTAGGCTAGGCCAATGCGGCCGATCAACCCCGTTGCGCCGTTCGCGGTGCGGGCTTTCTATTCGCGGCACGGCCAGTTGAAGCGCAGGATGCCCAGCACCATGCCCTTGAAGTCCTGGCGATCGGCTTCCGGCTGCATCGCCTCGATATCCTTGACGATGGCCGACACGATCTCCTGCCGCGACACGCGTAACGGCACGCAGAAGCGATAGTCGGGCTCCAGCACCTCGCCGATATAGAGCAGCGCATCGACCGCGCCGGCGCACTGGCCGGCCGCTTCGGAGCCGACCGATTCGGGATGCTCGAGGAAGACGCGGCAGCCCGGCAGCCAAGCCCTGACCGAGGGTTCCGGCTTGTCGAGCGCCTGGGCGCGTCCCGCCGTTGCCTGCAGGACGAGCAGCACGGCGAGCGCGATAGTGGCGACGATGTGCTGGCTCTTCATGCGACGCGCCCGGCGCTGGAGAACAGCCGCACGGAGATGGCCTCGAAAAAGGTCGACAGTCATGGCTGCGCGCCCCCGCGGTCTTCGGCGCGCGGAAGAAATCACGCAGGGGGCAGGCTGGAATGTGCGAAAACACACCCTGCCGCGATATTGTCACATCGGGCTCAATCGACCTGGATGCCAAGCGGCGGCAGCACGCGGCGATAGCGTTCGATCTCGCTCACGACATAGGCCTTGAACGCGGCGGGCGGCTGGCAGACGACCTCGCTGCCGTTGTCGCGGGCGTAGGCCTGGAACGACTTCTCCTGTGCGCCCCTGGACAGAGTCTGGAACAGGCTCTCGACCAGCGCCGGTGGCAGGTTGGCCGGGCCCCAGAATCCCGACCAGCCGGGAATGTCCGCTTCGATGCCGAACTCGCCGAAGGTCGGCACGTCGGGCAGCAGCGCGATGCGCTGCGCGCTCGACACGCCGAGAGCGCGCAGCTTGTCCGCCTTCAGGTACTGCATGATGAGCGAGGGCGAGACGAAGAAGCAGTCGATCGTGCCAGTCATCGCATCGTTGATCGGCGTGCTCTTGTAGGGCACGTGCGTGAGCTGGACCTGGGCGCTGCGGCAGAACAGCTCGCCCACGACGTGAGTCGTGTTGCCGATGCCCGATGAGCCGTAGGTCAGCTTGCCGGGCTCCGCGCGCGCCGCTGCCAGAAACTCCTGCAGGGTCTTGAAGCGCGACCCGCCGCCCACGATCAGGCCGAAGCCCTGGCTGCGCGTCAGCAGCATGATCGGCGTAAAGCCCTCGATCGAATCATAAGGCAGCTTGCGGCTCAGCACGGCGTTGGTGGTATGGCCGCCGGTCGTGAGCAGCACCGTGGCTCCGTCGGGCCGGGCGCGCGAAACTTCCAGCGAGCCGATGCTGGTGCCGCCGCCTGGCTTGTTGTCGACCATGACGCTGCGCCCGGTCGCCAGCCGCACCGCCTCGCCGAACACGCGCGCCGCGTTGTCGGTCCCCGAACCGGCGGCGAAAGGCACGACGATGCGCAGCTGGCCTTCCTGGGCGAGCGCCGCGCCCGGCAAGGCGAGTCCCGCGAGCCCGCCTTGCAGCAGCCGGCGCCGCGTCGCGGTCATGATGCGCGGCCCTGGATGGCGCCCAAGGCGCTGGCCAGCGTGGCGACAGGATCGGAAACGGCCGAGGCGCTGCGCCAGCCGACATAGCCGTCGGGCCGCACCAGCACCGCGCCGCCCTCGTCGATGCCGTAGGTTTCGCGCCAGCGCTCGTCGGCCGGCCTCAGATCGCCGTTGCCCACGATGATAGGCGCGACGTCGATGCCGTTGCTCGTCTGCATCGCCTTCGCCGCGTCGGCCCATGCCGCGCCTCTTGCCCCGGCCAGCAGCGCAAACCCCTTGCCGACGAGATCGATGGCCGAGACGCGCTCGCCGTCCGGGCGTTGCAGCCAGGCATGCGGCGCGCGGCCACCCGGACGCGCGGACGCCATGTAGTCGGTGATCGGATTGGCGACAGGGGACGGCGGAGTGCCGTCAGGAACGACGGCAGCCGATTTGTAGCTCGCACCGAAGATCATGCCCTGCTCGTTGAGAAATTCGGGACGGGCGCTTTTGGTCTCGCTGGTCTTCTGCAGGCGACCCATGGAGACCGCGTTCGCGAGGGCTTGCTCGGTGATCGTGCGGGCGAGCGGCTGACGCTCATCGTGATAGGTCTGCAGGAGCGAGTCGGCGGCCTTGTCCTGCAGCACCAGGGCGAGCTTCCAGCAGAGATTGTGGACGTCCTGCACGCCGGTGTTCATGCCGAAGCCGCCGGTCGGCGGCATCTCGTGCGCAGCATCGCCGGCGAGAAAGATGCGGCCGTGGCGGTACTGCTCGGCGACATGCGCCGAGGCGACCCACGGCGCGACGCCCAGCACCTTCACCGGGAGGTCGGGCACGCCGGCGGCGAGCCGCACCAGCTCGGCCGAGCGCGCGGGCGTGAAATCCTGCGGCGCGTAACCCTGCGCTTTCAACGAGTTCACCAGGAAGCCCCAGCGGTCATGGGCGTTGATGGTGAGGAAGGTGCCGCGGAGCTTGTCGCTCTCGATGAAGTAGAGCGCCGCCGGCCGATCCTCGGTCCATGGGCGCAGGTCGGCCTCGAGCAGGATGTTGACGCTGTCGTAGACGTCCTTCTTGCCGTCCATGCGCACGCCGAGCGCGCTGCGCACCTGGCTCTGTGCGCCGTCGGCCGCGATCATGTATTGCGCTGAGATCTTCCGCTCAGCACCGGTGACGACGTCGCGCAGTGTCGCGGTAACGCCGGCGGCGTCCTGGGTGAAGCCCTTCAGCTCCGTGTTGAAGCTGAGCTCGCCCGGCGCCTGTTCCTCCGCGCAACGCCGTAGCACCGGCTCGAGATAATCCTGGGCGCAGAGGCAGGCGCGCACTGACGTCTCGCCAGTGCGCGCCTGCCTCTGCGCCCAGGATTATCTCGAGCCGGTGCTACGGCGTTGCGCGGAGGAACAGGCGCCGGGCGAGCTCAGCTTCAACACGGAGCTGA
>Ga0075369_10000352_pt1 | contig 13738 bp, 11 predicted proteins | sample EndMethybrTD3034_FD_71400 | JGI IMG/M metagenome (GOLD analysis project Ga0075369, IMG submission 71400) | Populus endosphere microbial communities from Tennessee, USA - Endosphere MetaG P. TD hybrid TD303-4 | ecosystem: Host-associated > Plants > Roots > Endosphere | place: USA: Tennessee...
GATTGCGAGAAGGCGGCCCAGCGGCTTGCCGAAGCGATCCGCAGCCAGCAGCAGGTCGCGATTTTCGGTGACTACGATGTTGACGGCGCTTCCTCATCGGCGCTCATGTTTCGCTTTCTCAAGCACTTTGGCGTCAAGGTCGATATCTATATTCCCGACCGCATTTTCGAGGGATACGGCCCGAACGCCGCGGCGATCGGGAACCTGATCGACAACGGTGCACGGCTGATCGTCACCGTCGATTGCGGATCGACCAGCCATGATGCGCTGGCCGAAGCTGCCAGGCGCAACATCGACGTTGTGGTGATTGATCACCACCAGGTGACACACGACTTGCCGACCTGCCATGCGCTGGTCAATCCGAATCGCGAGGACGATCTCTCCGGGCAGGGACATCTCTGCGCAGCTGGCGTCGTATTTCTTGTGCTCGTTGCGACGCTGCGTTTGTTGCGGGAGGCTGGCGATCCACGCGTGCGGTCGATCGACCTGCTGCAGTGGCTTGATATTGTCGCGCTTGCGACTGTGTGCGATGTCGTCCCGCTGAAGGGCCTGAACCGTGCCTATGTCGTCAAGGGGCTGATTGCCGCCCGTCATCAGGGCAATGCCGGCCTGTCCGCGCTGTTCCGCAAGGCGGGCCTTGCCGGGCCGGCAACGCCCTATCACTTCGGCTTCCTGATCGGCCCGCGCATCAATGCGGGCGGGCGCATCGGCGACGCCGCACTCGGCAGCCGCCTGCTCACACTGGACGACACGGGCGAGGCCGAGGCTATCGCCCAGCAATTGGATGAGCTCAACCGCGACAGACAGGCGATGGAAGCGGCAATGCTTCAGGAGGCGGAGGCCGAGGCGCTGGCGGAATACGGGGACGGCGAGGGTGCCTCGGTCATCGTCACCGCGCACGAAAAGTGGCACCCCGGCATCGTCGGCCTGATTGCCGCCCGTCTGAAGGAACGGTTCAAACGCCCGGCCTTTGCGATTGCCTTCGACCCATCCGGCAAGGGCACCGGCTCGGGCCGCTCGATCAACGGCTTTGACATGGGCAAGATGGTACGCGCGGCGGTGGACGAAGGCTTGCTGGTCAAGGGCGGCGGCCACGCCATGGCTGCTGGCCTCACGGTCGAGCGCGACAAGCTAGGCCTGCTGCGCAGTTTTTTTGACGAACGCGCCGAAAAGACGATTGCCGCACTCGTTGCCAACGAGACGCTGAAGATCGACGGTGCGATTGCTGCCAGCGGTGCAACGATCGATCTGATCGATCGCCTCGAGACGGCCGGCCCTTACGGATCGGGTCATTCTCAGCCGCTCTTTGCCGTTCCCGCTCATCGCCTTCGCGATTCCCGCCTGGTTGGCGAGAAGCATGTGAAGGTGACGCTCGAAGCCATGGACGGCGCCCGTCTCGACGGAATCGCCTTTCGGGCGGCCGATACACAACTGGGCAACCTGCTGCTGAACTCAAGGGGCTCCAGCCTGCACATTGCGGGTTCGCTTGGCGCAGATCACTATCAGGGCTCCCGACGCATCCAGCTGCGCGTTCAAGACGCCGCTCCTGCGCGATGAGGCCGACTGGCGTTGGCGGCCATGGTGCAGGCGCTGCCCTGAGCAGCGGCCATGCTTAGGCGTGAACGCCACTCTATGGCGCAGCGACGGCAGCCTCAGATGAGAATGTGCTGCGTCAAGTCGCTTTCGATGAAGATCATGTTGGGCTTGTAGCCCAGCTCAAGGAATTTCTCGCGCCGAGCCATATCCGCCGCGAAGATCATCGTGCTTTCGACCTCCGTCGACGCGCTATCGTCCAGATCTGCGGTGACTTCGATTTCTGGTGCTAGACCGACGTCGCGAAGGAGTTCGGTGATCAATGCCGGATCGGCCATTCCGCTGAGAACGAGCCGGTCAACGCCTGCGGTCGCACTCACCTGGTAGGCCAGCGTCTGCATGGCGACCAGCATCGGGAAGGATTCTCGGAGTGCTGCGACCTCGGGGTGATCCGCCATGCCGCCAAGCGCCATGCGCGTGTAGAGTTCGTAGGCCTTGATGAAATCCTTGCGAACGGCCCAGAAGCGCACCGCCACCGCCATTCGGTTGAGGGTGAAGACCTTACACATTTGCTCAAAGATCGCGCGCGATTCCGGTCCCGTGTTGAGCTTTCCGCGCTTGGCGGCCATGTAGAGGAAGTACTCAAGCCCGCCGCGATACTTGTCCCAGGCGACCATGACCTCTTCGTTGCCGGCCTGCGAGCGGTTGGTCGCCAGCTTCGAGTTGACAACAGAGCGATAGAAAGGCTGCTTGAGGAAGGCCACTCCGCCTTGATCCAGCACATGAGCGAGATAGGCAAAGAAGCAGAAGCAAAAATCGCGCGGGACCCAGACGGATCGGAGTGCCGACGATCTGTAGATTGCGATTTCCGGGAAGATGTGCCGCTCGAAGATGAACTGAAACACCTCCACAAAATCATGCCGGCCAAACTTGATATCCTCGTCGACCTTATAGAAGGTCGTCAGGTCGCGGTCTGCGATCTCGTCGTAGAGATACCAGGAGGCGTGGCATGCGGACACGTCCGAATTTGCATCAAGATACGCGACGGCCGCGTTGACGCCATCTGGTATCAGGAAGTCGTCGTCGGCGAGATAGATCGAATACTCGCCCACTGCGTGGCGGAAGGTGCTTGCGATATTCTTGTATGGCCCACCGTTGACGGCACGGCGGTGATAGCGGATCGGAAGGCCCTTCGCGATAAACTCTTCGACGACCTGCGCCGTATTGTCGGTCGAGGCATTGTCGGAGATTACGATCTCGTACGGGAAGTCGAAGCTATAGGTTTCGCAATGCTCGAGCGCGTTGCGAAGATAGGCCTCTCGATTGTAGGTCGGGATGCAGATGCTGAGTTTGATGCCGCTCACTTGAATTGTCTCCGGGGGCAGGGACCTGTCGCCTTCATGGCAGCGGTCGAGGGGCAGGGTGCCCAAAAAATCGTGCGAATCGTGATTTCAGAGCCAGGCGCTGCGCCCGCAGACGCGTCGCCCCGCTTCTTCGATAAGGGAATGGCTCCCCAGCGAGCATCATGACTTTCACCAAGATCGCCTCCGCGATGGCGATATCTGCGCGGCTCGCTTGCCGGCAAAGATCTTGATGTGACTATCTATGGGGCCGAGATGGAGCGAGGCTTATGTCCGCTGCGGGAGGAGCAAGCCGGCAATGCTCCGTGCGAAAGGAAATCGCAAGGAGGTAGTGGCTTCCCATAGAGAAGGAGACCACTAAGCGTGCTATATCGACAGCCTTAGCCGCTAAAGTGAACTGTCTATGATGCTGATTTTATTGAGAAAGTGGCACGCCCTAGGGGAGTCGAACCCCTCTTCCCAGAATGAAAATCTGGTGTCCTAACCGATAGACGAAGGGCGCTTCCTTCGTGGTGGCGCCCTTATAGTCAGGCACTTTGAATCCCGCAAGCGGCAAAACAAGAAAAAATCACCATGACGCGAATTTTTCTTTGCTTCGAGCTTTAGGCGCTTCGTGCGTCGCGATTATCACTTTGATATCGCTATGTTATTTATTGTTCCACAAGCTGTCGACGGCCCTGTGGAAAGTTTCGGTGGACGCGACCGGCCAGCGTCAGACGCGTCGTCAATGACGCAACTTCCTCAGGCTCGCACCTCGAAGACCATGTTGAATGGTGTTTCCGTGGCGCGGCGGAAATGCTTGAAGCCGGCAGCGAGGGCGACTTTCCGTAGCTTTGTTTCGCCTGTGCGCCGAGTTCAACCTCCTGCGAGAGCGATGCCAGGGTGCAGATCATCGTCGACGCACCGTAGTAGACGCGACCGACCGGATTGAGGTTGTCCTTCAGGCAGTCATGCGAGAAGGGTTCGACGACCAGCCAGGTTCCGTCCGCAGAGAGTGACTCCTTGACGTGCCTGCCGGCGCCGACCGGATCCCCCATGTCGTGCAGCCGGCACCATACCACTGCCAGCATTTGCCGCGAAAACAACACTGTGGCATTGCGGGCAAACTGTTCCGTCTGCAGAAGGCGAGCGTGATCGTTGAACAAAATTAACGCGCTGGTTGCGCCAATTGTCGCGTTGACAAGAAAAATGGCGAGATCGATAGTTCGCTAGCCCCTAGAGGCGTGGAGGAAAGATCATGATGAAGCATGTGACTATTCTTGCATCCGTTTCCCTGCTCGGGGCGCTGGCGTTTGCAACGCCGTCCTCGGCACTGAGCATGAAGGAATGCAGCGCAAAGTATAAGGCTGCCCAGGCTGACGGTTCTGCAAAGGACATGAAGTGGAATGATTTCCGCAAGGCGCAGTGCGGTCCGGATGCGACCGCGGAGCCGGATGTCACGCTCAATAGCGGCGAAGAACCGGCAAAGCCGACAATGACGGCGCCCAAGGGCGTTTCGTTCCCGACAGCCATTGCACCGAAGTATGCGAAGGAAACGCCCGGCAAGGGCCGGATGCACACCTGCGTCGACGCCTATCACCAGAACAAGGACGCCAATACGCTCAATGGTCTGAAGTGGATCCAGAAGGGCGGCGGCTTCTACAGCCTCTGCAACGCTAAGCTGAAGGGCTAATGGATCCATTCCTGATCTCGAAAGGCTCCGTTTTCGGGGCCTTCTACTTGTCGGGATACGGTGCTTGGTGCTCAAACTGAACCGCCACAAACGCCCCTGAAACGAAAAGGCCGCCGGAAACTCCGACGGCCTTGAATTGGGTGCTCGCCAAATCGGCCTAGTGCAAGATCTGGCTGAGGAAGAGCTTGGTGCGCTCGTGCTGCGGATTGTCGAAGAACTCTGCCGGCGAATTCTGCTCGACGATCTGCCCCTGGTCCATGAAGATAACACGGTTGGCGACCTGACGCGCAAAGCCCATTTCGTGCGTCACGCAGAGCATGGTCATTCCTTCCTCAGCAAGTCCGACCATGGTCTCCAGAACTTCCTTGATCATCTCAGGGTCGAGCGCCGACGTCGGCTCGTCGAAAAGCATGATCTTCGGGTTCATGCAGAGCGAACGAGCGATCGCCACACGCTGCTGCTGACCGCCAGAGAGCTGGCCCGGATACTTGTTGGCCTGCTCCGGGATCTTGACGCGCTTCAGGAAGTGCATGGCGATCTCTTCCGCCTGCTTCTTCGGCATCTTGCGCACCCAGATCGGTGCAAGCGTGCAGTTTTCCAGAATGGTCAAATGTGGGAAGAGGTTGAAGTGCTGGAAGACCATGCCGACTTCGCGGCGCACTTCATCGATCTTCTTCAGGTCGTTGGTGAGTTCGACGCCATCAACGATGATCTGGCCCTTCTGGTGTTCCTCCAGACGGTTGATGCAACGGATCATCGTCGACTTGCCGGAGCCGGAGGGGCCGGCAATGACGATGCGCTCGCCGCGCATCACCTTCAGATTGATGTCGCGCAGCACGTGAAAATCGCCGTACCACTTGTTCATGCCGATGATGTCGACGGCAACGTCCGTTGCCGAAACGGTCATCTTCTTAGGTTGAGCCTCAGCCATGTGTTCGTTCCCTTGATCTTTTATCGTTTGTGGCCGGTATCGAGATAGCGTTCCATAAAGCCTGAATAGCGCGACATGCCGAAGCAGAACAGCCAAAAAACGAAGCCAGCAAAAATCAGCCCGGTCAACGGCGTCACTGCGCTTGCCCAATTGGCGTCGGTAAAGTTGAACCGGACAATGCCAAGCAGATCGAACATGCCGATGATCGATACCAGCGAGGTGTCCTTGAACATGCCGATGAAGGTGTTGACGATACCGGGGATGACCAGCTTGATCGCCTGTGGCAGGATGACCAGCCGCATTTTCTGCCAGTAGCCGAGCCCGAGCGAATCGGCACCCTCGGACTGGCCCTTCGGGATCGCCTGCAGGCCGCCGCGGATGACCTCGGCCATATAAGCGGAGGCAAAGATCGCCACACCGATTAGCGCGCGCAAGAGCTTGTCGATGGTATAGCCGGCCGGCAAGAAGAGCGGCAGCATTACGCTTGCCATGAAGAGCACCGTAATCAGTGGGATGCCGCGAATGATTTCGATGAAGGCGACGCAGACCATCTTGATGACAGGCATATTCGAGCGTCGACCGAGCGCCAGAATGATACCGAACGGCAGCGACACCGCAATGCCGACGAACGACAGCACCAGCGTCACCATCAGGCCGCCCCAGAGCGGCGTGTCGACGATCTCGAGGCCGAAGCCGCCGTAAAGCAGCCAGAAGGCAAGAAGCGGCAGGACAGCAAACAGCAGAATGGCGTTGAGGCGCTTGAACGGCGCCTTGGGGACCAGCATGGGGGCGAGCAGCAGCACGAACAAGATCCCGACGATTGTCGGGCGCCAGCGCTCATCGAGGGGATATCGACCGAACACGAACTGGTCGAGCTTTGCATTGACGAATGCCCAGCAGGCGCCGCTCCAGCCGTCCGGCTGAGTGCCGCCCTGAACGGCGGTTGCGCAGAACGTGCGGTCCGTTCCGCTCCAGACGGCCTGAATGAACAGCCAGTTGATCATATGCGGCAGCGCCCACGCCAGGAAGGTGACAGCAATGACGGTCAGGACAATGTCCTTGGGCGTTGCCAGCAGGTTCTTGCGAACCCAGGCCCACGCGCCGCTTTCGCTGCGCGGTGCTGGCGCCGGGTCGATAAAGGCGGTCCTGACGAAGGATTGGCTGGATACCGACATCTTATCTCTCCACCAGAGCCATCTTGGCGTTGAACCAGTTCATGAGCAGCGACGTCACGAAGCTGATCGCGAGGTAGACGATTGCCCAGATGAATACGACTTCGATCGCCTGGCCTGTCTGGTTGAGGATCGTGCCGCCGACGGCGACGAGGTCCGCGAAACCGATGGCGATCGCCAGCGATGAGTTCTTCGTCAGGTTCAGGTACTGGCTGGTGAGCGGCGGAATGATGATGCGCAGCGCTTGCGGGATGACAACGAGGCGCGTGATGCTTGATGGATGGAGCCCAAGCGCGCCTGCTGCTTCCGACTGGCCCTTGGGGACGCCGCGAATACCAGCGCGGACGATTTCAGCAATGAACGCCGCCGTATAAAAGGACAGAGCCAGGAACAACGACATGAATTCCGGCCCGACGACGGAGCCACCGGTCAGATTGAACTTGCCGGCCACGGGTACGTCGAACGACAGCGGCATGCCGGCCAAGAGGAATGCCAATATCGGCAGGCCGACGATCAGCCCGATGGAAACCCAGACCGTATGGAATTGCTTGCCGGTCGCTGCCTGACGCTTGTGCGCCCAGCGTGCGACGATCGTGGTTGCGACGATCCCGATCAGGAGTGCCACGCCAACCGCCCATATGCCTTCACCGAAGATCGGCTTGGGGAAGGCGAGCCCCCGATTGTTGAGGAACATGTTCAGCGGTAGATGCAGCGATTCGCGCGCCCCTGGCAGGACGGCAAGAACGCCCTGATACCAGAAGAAGATGACGAGCAGCGGCGGGATGTTGCGGAAGACCTCGACATAGACCGTGCAAAGCTTGGCGATCAGCCAGTTATGCGACAGGCGCCCGATACCGACGATGAAGCCGATAATCGTGGCCGTTATGATGCCGGTGACCGCAACCAGAATGGTATTCAGGAAGCCGACCACGAGGGCTCGGCGATAGGTGGCATCGCTGGAGTAATCGATCAGCGACTGGCCGATGTCGAAGCCGGCTCGCCCGCTCAAAAAGCCGAAGCCGGAGGCGGTGCCGGAGCGCGCGAGATTCTGAGCCGTGTTATGGGCAATCCACCACACGAATCCGACGATGATCGCGACGGTCAGAACTTGGAAGAAAATGCCCCGAAATCTCGGGTCGTAGATCACCGACTGGAACCTCCAGCCAGTGCTTAGCACATGCGACGTGTGCACAGCCTCTTGCGTCATGCCGAGCCTAATCCCCTATGAGCCCGTTTTCGGGCTTTTTTCTTTATTTTGGGAAGGCGGCTAACCGCCTTCCCAAGTCGTAGCTAGCCGATCAACGGACCGGCGGAGCGTATTGGATGCCGCCCTTGTTCCACAATGCGTTCAGGCCGCGCTCGATCTTGAGCGGGCTGCCTTTGCCGACATTGCGGTCGAAGACTTCACCGTAGTTTCCGACGCCCTTGACGATGTTATAGGCCCACTCGTTGGTAAGCCCCATGTCGGTGCCGATCTTCGTATCGGCTTCTGTGCCGAGGAAGCGCTTGATGTCGGGGTTTGCGGAGTTCTTCATCTCATCGACGTTTGCCTGGGTAATCCCGAACTCTTCGGCATTGACGAGGGCATAAGCCGTCCACGATACGATGTCGAACCACTGATCGTCACCCTGACGAACCGCTGGTCCAAGGGGCTCCTTCGAGATGATTTCCGGAAGAACCATATGCTCGTCGGGATTCTTCAGCGTCAGACGCAGCGAGTAGAGGCCGGACTGGTCGGTCGTGTAGACGTCGCAACGACCGGCGTCATAGGCAGCGTTGACTTCTTCGAGCTTCTCGAAAACGACCGGATTGTACTGAAGGTTGTTCGACTTGAAGTAGTCGGCGAGGTTCAGTTCCGTCGTTGTGCCGGCCTGGACGCAAACGGCGGCACCGGAGAGTTCGAGTGCCGACTTCACGTTGAGGCCCTTGCGAACCATGAAGCCCTGACCGTCATAATAAGTGACCGGGCGGAAGTTGAAGCCTTGCGCCGTATCGCGGTTAATCGTCCAGGTCGTGTTGCGTGACAGAACATCAACTTCGCCCGACTTCAGCGCCGGGAAACGGTCCTTGGCCGACAGTGGCGTGTACTTCACCTTGGTCGGGTCGCCAAAAACGGCGGAAGCAACGGCCTTGCAGAAGTCGACGTCGAAACCGGCCCAATTGCCGGAAGCGTCAGGCTGCGCGAAACCAAGAAGGCCGGTGTTGACGCCGCACTGAACAAAACCCTTTGCCTTTACGTCTTCGAGCGTGGTGGCAGAAGCTGCCGAGGCGCCAAGTCCGAAAACTGCTGCGCCGATGGCGGCGGACAAAAGCTTAATCTTCATTTTTCCCAACCTTTTCCTTTGTCTTATCTTTTTGTGGGAGCGTTCGGCCGAAGCAAGCGAAACCTCCCAGATGACCCGACACCCTCCCGGCTCGAGTGGTTCTATCACAGTCGCAAATGTCACTACGGTCAAGTGTCGCAGTGAAAGATTGCGTGATATTTCGGCAATTCCCTAATTGAGGAGCACAAAATGAGCAGATGGCTATCGAATTGGCGGCCTTTGCCGAAAAAAATCGCGCAAAACCGCTGATATATCTGAGGAATCTGCATGGCAGGGGTGCTGTACGTGGTCCGGCTTCGGGGTTGACCGATCGTTTCGTGCGGTTCAAGAGTTTGCCGACCGCATCCCATCGCCAAAGGCATTTCCAATATGAATGATAAAGAAGGCCCGCTTCAGAACGCTGGCATCAACACGCTCCTTGCCCACCTCGGCAACGACCCGGCCGACTTCCATGGCTTCGTCAATCCGCCGGTCGTCCACGCCTCGACAGTGCTCTTTCCAAATGCACGAGCAATGGAAACCCGTGCGCAGAAGTACACGTACGGAACGCGCGGGACCCCGACAACGGATGCCCTTTGCGAGGCGATCGATGCCCTGGAAGGGTCGGCTGGAACGATTCTCGTGCCATCGGGCCTTGCGGCTGTTACCGTCCCGTTCCTAGCGTTCCTCTCGGCAGGCGACCACGCTTTGATCGTCGATTCGGTTTATGGGCCGACCCGGCATTTCTGCGATACGATGCTGAAGCGCCTCGGCGTTGAGGTCGACTACTACGATCCGCTGGTGGGCGCGGGCATCGAAGCGCTGATCAAGCCGAACACCAAGCTCGTCCATACGGAAGCGCCAGGCTCGAATACTTTCGAAATGCAGGATATTCCGACGATTGCCGCAATCGCGCACAAGCACGGTGCGGTGGTGACGATGGACAACACCTGGGCGACGCCGGTCTACTTCAAGCCGCTCGACTTCGGCGCCGACATCTCCATTCATGCCGCCACGAAATATCCGTCCGGGCACTCCGATATCTTGATGGGGACGGTCTCGGCAAATGCCAAATATTGGCCGCAGCTCCACGAAGCGAACATAACGCTTGGCATTTGTGGCGCCCCCGACGACGCCTATCAGATCCTACGCGGGCTGCGCACCATGGGTGTGCGCCTGGAGCGCCATTACGAGAGCGCGCTCACGATCGCCAAGTGGCTTGAGGGCAGGGAGGACGTCGCCACGGTGCTGCATCCGGCGCTGCCGAGCTTCCCGTCGCACGAATTGTGGAAGCGCGATTTCAAGGGGGCGAGCGGCATCTTCTCCTTCGTGCTCGCCGTCGACGCCCCGGAGAAGTTCAGGGCCAAGGCGCACGCTTTCCTCGACGCGCTGCGGATATTCGGCCTCGGCTGGTCGTGGGGCGGTTTCGAGAGTCTCGCCATTCATGTTAATTTGAACGATCGTCGCATTCGAAAAGCGCCAATCGAAGGACCGGTCATCCGCTTGCAGATCGGGCTTGAAGATGTCGTCGATATCAAGGCCGATATCGAACGTGGCTTTGCCGCAGTCAAGGCTGTCTGATCAGGCGCCTGCGCGGTAGCCGTAAATCCAGTCGAGATCCGCCGCGAGACTTTGCGGCGGCCGCAGCGCTAGGACGATGTCACGCCCTACACGTATCGGTCCGCGGGCGTGATAGGCAAACTGGTTGAATGCGCCGCGCTGACGAAGCCGCGCTATCCGCGGGGTGCGATGTGCTTCGTACAACCGCAGCGCTTCGGCAACCGGCCGTGTTGCCACGAACATCGCCAGCTCATAGGCGTCCTCGATCGCCATTGCAGCACCCTGTGCCGCAAAAGGCATCATTGCATGCGCAGCGTCGCCAATAAGGACGCAATCGCGCCCATTTTGCCAACGCCCATTTGTCGTTTCATAGAGGGGCCAGAAGGTGATGTCGCCTGTCTTGGAGAAAAGTCCGGCCACGGCAGGGTGCCATCGGGAAAACCGCGAAAGCAGCTGTTGACGCTGCGCTTCCGTCGGTTGCGTCGTCCAGTCATGCGACGCGGCATTGCCGGCGGTGATCGCCACCATATTGAAACTGCTGGTTTCTCGAAGCGGATAACAGACGAGATGCGCTGACGGGCCAAGGAATGCCGAGACGCTCGTGCGTTCAAGAAAGGCGGGCGCGTTTGCCGCGGCAATCGTGAAGCGGTAGGCGATGTTGCCGGAGAACCGTGGTGAGGGGCTGCCTTCGATGTCTTCCCGAACCTGCGACCAGACGCCGTCGGCGCCAATCAGAAGATCCGCTGGGCGTGTTAGCTCCGACAATGTCCGGCTCTTAATCCGCGCTCCAAGATGCAGTTTGCAAAGTGGCTCTTTGGCGACGGCGTCAAACAGCGTCCGCTGCAAGGTGGAGCGATGGAGGACACCATAGGGCGTACCCCACCGGGCACGTGCAAACCCGCCTGCAGGTACGGTTGCGAGCTGACGCAGCGTCGTTCCGGACATAAGCCGAATGGAGTCTGGCTCGAGCCAGGCGTCAGTCAGGCGCGCGAGGATGCCCAGTTCCGCCAGGATACGTGAAGCATTCGGCGAAATCTGCAGACCGGCCCCGACTTCAGTCAGTTCAGGTGCCTGCTCGAAAATCTCGGAGCTGATGCCGCACCGAGCCATCGCCAGTGCAGCCGTAAGGCCCGCTACGCCCGCGCCGACAATGGCGGCATGTTCAGCCGGCATAGGCTGTCCGATCTTAAATTGGGGGTGTCAGGCAGCCTTGACGTGGAAGACGCAGCCAGCCGGATTGGTCTGGTTTGCCTTCAGCGCACCGTTGAAGCGGTAAAGGGTCGAGCAGTAAGAGCAGACCTTCTCGTTCTCGTCGCCCATGTCGATGAAGATGTGCGGGTGATCGAACGGAACAGAGGCGCCGGTGCACATGAACTCCTTCACACCGACTTCGATAACGCGGTGTCCGCCGTCGTTCTGGAAGTGGGGAATGTTGTGGCCGGCCATGTTCGTCTCCGAATGCTATGTAACGTGCGCGGACCTTATAGTCCTTCACCGCAAATGTGTAGAGCCAAAGAACGCCGGGACGCACAGTTTTTGCAACTGCGAGGGTTTCAGTTCGATGACCTATAAAATATGGTCCGGCAAAAAAGGACAGTCCGATGAACTTGAATACGCCCGCCTTTTCCAGCTTCACGCATGACGGTCTGAAGCTCGCCTTCTTCGACGAAGGTGATCCGTCGGGCGCGCCGGTGCTGCTGATCCACGGATTTGCCTCCAGCGCCAACGTGAACTGGGTTCATCCGGGTTGGCTGAAGACGCTGGGCGAGGCGGGTTATCGCGTCATCGCCATAGACAATCGCGGACATGGTGCAAGCGACAAGCCACGCGACGCCGAGGCCTATCGTCCTTGGCATATGGCCAGCGACGCGGTTGCGCTCCTCGATCACCTCAAAATTCCGGAAGCCAACATCATGGGCTATTCGATGGGAGCCCGCATTTCCGTGTTCACGGCGCTTGCCAATCCAGATCGCGTCCGCTCGCTGGTACTCGGCGGTCTCGGGATCGGCATGACGGATGGTGTCGGCGATTGGGATCCGATTGCGGATGCGTTGCTGGCACCGTCACTCGATGATGTTATCCACGATCGCGGACGCATGTTCCGGGCTTTTGCCGATCAGACGAAAAGCGACCGCGACGCGCTCGCCGCCTGTATCAAGGGGTCGCGTGATCTCGTCGCACGATCCGACATGGCGAAAATCGACGCTCCGACACTAATCGGCGTTGGAACGAAGGATGACATCGCGGGTTCCGCTCAGGAGCTTGCGGCATTGATGCCCCATGCCCAGGCGCTTGATATTCCTGGCCGCGATCACATGCTGGCCGTGGGAGACCGGGTTTTCAAGAAGGCGGTGCTGGAGTTCTACGTCGAAGTCTCCGGACGGTGACACGGGATTTGTCGTGGCGGTTGGAGGACCGCAGGAACGATTCCCGAAGCACCCATTTATGTTAACAGGTTTTTGCCTTATATAGAGCCGATCCTACGCATACGAGGAGACCTTTCATGGTCGCAAAGACAGACATTCGCTCTCTTGAGACAGGCAATCCTCTCAAGGTGATGGATCCGATCTGGGACAGCCTGCGCGAGGAAGCGCGTGCTGCCGCAGAAAATGATCCGGTGCTGGCCGCATTTCTCTACTCGACCGTGCTCAACTACCGGTCGCTCGAAGAGTGCGTGATCTATCGCATCTGTGAACGTCTCGACCATCCGGACATGCAAGCGATCCTGTTGCGCCAGACCTTCGATCAGATGCTGGACGATTGGCCGGAGTGGAGTGCCATTTTGCGCGTCGACATCCAGGCGATCTATGATCGCGACCCCGCATGCCTGCGCTTCATGGAAGCTGTGCTCTATTTCAAGGGATTCCACGCGCTGCAGACACACCGCCTGGCGCATTGGCTGCTGAACCGCGGCCGGCGCGATCTGGCGCTATATCTGCAGAGCAGATCGTCGAGCGTTTTCCAGACCGACATCAATCCCGCGGCGCGTATCGGCAGGGGTATCTTCCTCGATCATGCCACCGGGCTGGTCGTTGGTGAAACCGCTGTGATCGGCGACAACGTGTCCATCCTGCACGGTGTCACGCTCGGTGGCACCGGCAAGGAAGGCTCGGACCGGCATCCGAAGATCGGCAGCGGTGTCCTGATCGGCGCCGGCGCCAAGATTCTTGGCAACATCGAGGTTGGTTATTGCTCGCGCATTGCCG
>Ga0075369_10000355_pt1 | contig 13706 bp, 16 predicted proteins | sample EndMethybrTD3034_FD_71400 | JGI IMG/M metagenome (GOLD analysis project Ga0075369, IMG submission 71400) | Populus endosphere microbial communities from Tennessee, USA - Endosphere MetaG P. TD hybrid TD303-4 | ecosystem: Host-associated > Plants > Roots > Endosphere | place: USA: Tennessee...
AGTCGGCATGGACAACGCGTGGTCGCCTCTAGCAGATCATCAACGTGCCTGGTCACTGCAAGTCACGATAGCGCGAAGGCCTGTCCCTGTGCTGCCATGATCTCCGCACATTTGGAGGAACAATGCTGCTCATCGGAGTGAATCGCTCGCCCTATACACGGCGCGTCGGCGTCACGCTCAAGGCCTACGGCCTGCCCTTCGAGCAGCGCGACCTTTCGGGGTTCGGCAACCGCGCCGACGTCCGCGCCGCGAACCCGCTGGGGCGCATTCCCGCCCTGGTGCTCGACAACGGCGAAACCCTCATAGACAGCGCCGCCATCATCGACCATCTCGACGAGGTCGTCGGGCGCGACCGTGCACTGACGCCGCCGGACGGCGCCGACCGGCGCGCCGTGCTGCGCCTGGCGGCGCTGATGATGGGCGCCTGCGACAAGGGCCTGCACGCCGCCTACGAGCGCAATCACCATCCGCCGGAGAAGGTGCACCAGCCGTGGATCGACGACTGCATGGCGCAGATGAAGCATGCGCTGGCCGCCGTGGAGGAGCTGACCAGGCCGGGACAGGACTACCTGCTGCTGGGCCGTCTCACCCAGGCCGACGTCACGGCCTTCATCGCCGAACGGCTGGCGCGCGGCCTCAAGGTCGACACCGCGAGCGAGATGCCGCGCCTGCACGCGCATTGCCGCCGGCTTCTGGAGCAGGAGGCCTTCCGTTCGACAGAACCGTGATGCCTAAGGCCGGTGCTTGCCGCTGTTACGGTAGAGATTGGCCAGCCGGGCGATCAGGAAGGCGACATACATCACGCCCAGGACCTGCTCGATGATGATCAAGCTGCGCGCCATCTTGGTCACTGGCGTGATCTCGCCGAAACCGGTCGACGTCAGCACCGTGAAGGAGAAGTACATCATGGTCGGCCAGTCCAGGTGCTCGTCCGGTGCATGCACTGGAGCGGCATGGAAGGCGTGCGGCTGGAGCTGCTGCAGCCATCCGAACAGGCTTGCGAAGGTGAAGGCGATCAGTACATAGGCCGCGACCGCACCGAACACCTTGTCGGCGGTGATCGGGCGCCAATCCAGCACGTAGTAAAGCAATCCGGTCGTCACGGCGCCGAGGAACATCGCGGTGATGAGCAGTGTACCCGGCCGCAGCCAGTGTTCGCCGAGCCTGTCCGCCGCGACGGCGTTGACGGTGAACAACGCCAACAGGCCGAGGACCAGCAGCGTCGCCCGCCGCGCCCGCAAGGCCCACATGGCGAGCATCAGGATGACGACCAGTCCGAGCGCCAGGAAGACCGCTGCAAACGAGCCGGCCACCAAGGGATTGGCCAGGATGAACAGGCAGAGGGCCACCAGCAGCACGCCGCATCGGTTGCGGCGCATGTAGGCAAGGCGGCGCTTCATCCGGAAGGCGATCGTCATGATGGTTACTTCCACTCCGCCAGTTCGACCGTGATGCCCTCCGGCCCTTCGAGGAACACCAGCTTGCGGTCGTGGAAGGTCATCGGCTGGTTGCGCAGGCGCACGCCCGCCGCCGTCACCTTGGCGATCAGGCCATCGATGTCCGACACGGCAAAGCAGATGTGGTTGAAGCCGATGCGGTCGAGCCGGGCGATGCCGCCTTCGCGCTTCACCGGCGGATTGAGGAAGTGCAGGAGTTGCACTTCGAGGCGCGGGTTGGAGTCCTTCAGCGCCAGGGTGATATGGCGGGCTTCGAGGTTCGCGATGCCCATGTACTGGTCCATCACCGGACCCTTGATCACCACGTCCTTGTCGAGTTCGAAGCCCAGCAGGGCGAAGAAGCCAATGGCGGCAGAAGGATCGGTCACGGCCACGGTGACGTGGTCGAAGTGTTTCAGCATCGCGTCATTCTAGCCGCTTCACGTCCAATGGACGAATTCTAGCTTGAGCCCGTCGGGATCGGCAAAGAAGACGGCATAGTAGCCTGCGCCATACGCCGGATAGTCGGCCGGTGCGTCGAGGATACGGGCGCCTTTGCCCACAAGCAGCGCGTAAAGGCGATCGACATCGTCGCGGCTCGCGGCATGCCAGGCGAGATGATGAAGGCCGGCGCTGTAGCGATCGTGGACGCGATCCGAGCGCGCGGGCTTCAGGCCGATCGAGCAGACGAGATGTCCCGCGTCGCGCAGATCCCAATCGACACCGGTCGCGTCGCCGCGTGAGCGGCGATAGCCAAGGAAGCCCAGCACCTCGTCGTAGAAGGCGGCGGACCGGGCAAGGTCGCGGGCGGTGAGATCGATATGGTGGACGGCGCCGCGCATGGTTCCTCAGGAACGGAAGCGGCCACTATGACGTTGCTGGCGAATGCAAATCCAGGTCGTGTGCTGCCATCCCCTCATCGACAGCTATGACCACTCGCTCTTTCGCGCCGTCGTCGGCACGCTCGAGCAGAACGGTCATGGCGTCGTGGCGACGGACCTCTATCGCGAAGGCTTCGCGCCGGCGATGACCGTCGAGGAACGGCGCACCTACATGAGCAACGATTACGACGCGAGCGCCGTCGCCCGCTATGTCGAGATCCTGAAGCAGGTCGACGGCCTGATCCTGTGCTTCCCCCATTGGTGGTTCTCCATGCCGGCCATGCTGAAGGGCTGGGTCGATCGCGTGTGGGGTCCGGGCACTGCCTTTGTCTACGATCCCGACGACGGGCATCTCAGGCCCAATCTTCACAACATCAAGCTGTTCGGCGTCGTCACCAGCTACGGTTCGTCGTGGTGGATCGTGCGCGTGTTCGCGGGCGATGCCGGCCGCAAGGTGCTGATGCGCGGCATGAAGCCGTTGTGCGCCAAGGACGCCCGGTCGTTCTATCTCGCCCACTACGGCATGGACGCTTCGACACCCGCCTCACGCGATGCCTTCCTGGAGAAGGTCCGGCGGCGCATCGCGCAAATCTGACCGCAACCAACCCGCCGCGTTGGCGTTCCTCTGGCGATGGAGGCCCATCATGTGGCGCAAGTGCCTGATTTCATTGGGACTTTCAGCAATTCTCCTGACCGCCTGCGATCCCGGGCTGCTGATCGCCCGATCCGCCCCCAGCGACTATGAAGTGGTCGCGTTGGTCGCGGGCAGCTAACGGCCGAGCAGCAGCCCGACGGCCGCGCCGACGCCTATCCCCAGCAACGTCAACGCAAAGAAGGCGCCCAGCCAGAGGAGGCCTCGCTTGAGATGGTGGCGCCCCTGATCGGTCAGCTCGTGCCATCGCAAACCACTGGAGAAGGCCGCAGGCTTGCGCACGTGACCCGCCGCCTGGGCGCGATGAGTCACCAACCATGCATGCACCATGTGCCACAGGCCGCCGATGAGGGCGGCCATACCCAGGATCCAGAACGGCGCGAACAGCAGCCAAACTTCGATGTCGGTACTCACGATCACAGTTAGGCCACAGCACGAAGCCGCCGTCGATACGTAAAGCTAATCGACAATATCCAAACGGGGTCCCTTCACATGACAAAATATCTGGTCCTGGCCGCCCTCCTCCTCGGCACCACGGCCTGCGGCGATACCTGGGGCCAGCGCGCCGTCACCGGCGGCGGCATCGGCGCCGGCTCGGGCGCCGTCATCGGCGCCCTGACGCCGCTCGGCGTCCTGCCGGGCGCGCTGATCGGCACGGCGGTTGGCGCCGGCGTAGGCGCGGCGACGACACCCCGCTACTGATCTCTTCCCGAGGTCACCACGTCTCTTTCCACGGCCTGAGATCCATCTCGAAGGTCCAGGCCGAGCGCTTCTGCTGATGGATCTGCCAGTAGACGTCGGCGATGTCGTCCGGATCGAGGACGGCGTCGGGGCCGGCATTGTAGCGCTCGGGAAAATTGCTCTTGATCCATTCAGTGTCGATGGCGCCGTCGATCACGACATGGGCGACATGGATGTTCTGCGGCCCGAGCTCGCGCGCCATCGATTGCGCCAGCGCGCGCACGGCATGCTTGCCGCCGGCGAAGGCCGAGAAGCCGCGACCGCCGCGCAGGCTCGCCGTGGCGCCGGTGAACAGCATGGTGCCGCGGCCGCGCGGCACCATGGCCTTGGCCGCTTCGCGCGCCGTCAGGAAACCGGCGAAGGCGGTCATCTCCCACACCTTACGGTAGACGCGGGCCGTCGTGTCGCGGATGTCGAAGCGCACGTTGCCGCCGATATTGAAGACGAAGACTTCTATGTCGCCGATCTCGGTTTCGATCTCGCGGAACAGTTTCACCACCTGCTCCTCGTCGCGCGCGTCCGAGCCGAAGGGATGGACCTTGCCGCCTTCCCGGGTGATCTCAGCCACCAGATGCTTCAGCTTGTCGGCGCTGCGCCGCGTCGCCACTGCCGTGTAGCCCTCGCGCGCAAAGCGACGGGCGATAGCCCCGCCCGTCGCATCGCCCGCACCGATCACGACACAGACCTTGTCTCTCGCCATGGGCGGTCTCCTTTGCCGTCAATCTGTCGACGGCTCGGGGACCGCTCAAGGGAGATTACGTCATGGCCGGCTGAGACGACTGATTGCCCTTGCTGCTGACCAGGCCGGCGCGGCGGCGGATATCCGCCGTGGTCAGGCCTTCGCCGTCCGGCCGCCAGCCCGGCGGGGCGAAGGTGTACATCCAGGCCTCGTGCAGCGAGCGCGCTGAGCGCAGGTCCTTGATGAGGCCGATCCACGGCGAGAAGTTGATGACGAACGGATTGCGCGAAGACACCGTGGGCGTGATGGTGCCGTAGTCGCACGGCACGTCGTCGCGCTCGGGGATGTAGCTGCCGAACAGGCGGTCGAAGACCACCAGCACGCCGCCGAAGTTGGCGTCGAGATACTCCGGATTGCGTGCGTGATGGACGCGATGGTTGGACGGCGTGTTGATGATGCCCTCCAGCCAGCCCAGCCGCGGAAACCAGTCGGCATGCAGCCAGAACTGGTAGGTCAGGTTCAACACCAGCGCCGTCAGCACGACCGTCGGCGTGAAGCCCAGCAACACCAGCGGCGTGAAGAACAGGGTCGAGCCGGTCAGGCGGCCGAACCAGCCCAGCCGATAAGCGGCCGAGAGGTTGAGCTGATTGGGCGAGTGATGCGGCGAATGCCCGGCCCAGAACCAGCGCGAGGTGTGACTGAAGCGGTGGTACCAGTAGTAGAGGAACTCCAGGCCGAAGAAGAGCAGCAGGATCGAGCCGACATTGTCGAGCGACTGGGTGAAGAAGCGATAGTGCCACGCCAGGCCCATCCACGGCGCGATGATGGCGAGAGGCACGAAGCGCAGCAGCTGACGGCCGGCAAGGTCGGCGAGCGAGCAGGCCGACGCCTTCCAGTCGTAGCCTTCGGGGCGGCTGCGGGCGAGCCAGACGCCCTCGGCCAGGGCGGCCGCAAGAACGAGCGGCAGGACCACCATGTAGATCCCGGAGAGGTCGGCCACAGCGCGCTCCTTGTGATTTGCCTTGCGAGCAATATATGAGCGATCCTCATGTTCTCGTACTCGCCTTTGCCGAGCCCGGATCGCCATGGCCACACGCCGCCAAGCCCCTGAAATAAAAAGACGAATTCCTCGCCAAGCGCGTGCGACCGAGACCGCGGCGGCCATTCTGGAGGCCGCCGCTCAGATTCTCGAAGCCAGCGGCGTCGCCGGCTTCACCACCAATGCCGTAGCCGAGCGCGCCGGCGTCAGCATCGGCACGCTCTATCAATACTTCGACGACAAGAATGCGATCCTGCTGGCGCTCGCGCGGCAGCAGGTCGGCCTCGGCCTGGCGGAGATCGCGCGGGCGCTGAGCGGCGAGATCGATCCCACGCCCGAGGGCCGGGTGCGCGCCATGGTGCGGGCGGCGGTGCACGCCTTCCGCGGCCGCCAGCGCGCGCGCAAGGCGGTGATGGAGGCGATCCTGTCGCAGGGTCACCATGCCGAGCTGATGCTGCCCGTCGTTGCCTTCATCGCCGAGCAAGGCGCGCGCGTCGGAATGATACCGCAGCCGGTCTTCGCCAGGCTCACGCCGCTGCAGATGTTCGTGATGTCGCGCGGCATGATCGGCGTCCTGCGCGCCGCCGTCCTGGAGGAGCAGCCGTTCTTCAAGAGCCGGCCCTTCGAGGACGAACTGGTGCGGCTGGTGCTGGCCTATCTCGGGAGCATCACGAAGGAGGCGGCGTCGACATCGGCAGCGGCACGTTGAGCAGCACGCCGAGCTCGCCCGCGAGATCGCAGCTCACCCGCGCATGCACCCGGCCCTGCTTGTCGAAGAAGCGCCCGGTCGGCGTCACGGGAAACACGCCCTCATGCCAGATGCCGGGATGGATGTAGATGCCGAAGCTGCCGTCGGACCACAGCGCAATGAAGTCCTCGGGCTTGAGGTCGTCGCCCGGCTTGGCCACCGGCACGACGAACGGCTGGCCGTCGATTGGGAAGAAGAGCTGGCCGCCGTCGGGATGATAGTTGCAATGCCACAGGAGCACGCGATCGCCGGCGAGCGCCACGCCGGCCGCCGCCTGCTCGGGCCGCTCGCGGAAGCCGATGACGTAATGGCCACCGACCGCTTCGTTGCGGCCCAAAAGCTCGTTCGCGCGCCATTCGCAGGCGAAGATGCCCTCGGTCGTGCCGCCTTCGATGCCGGTGCCGGCATCGAGCCTGCGCCAGCCGGCAAGCGGCCACGGCACGATCTCGATGCGATGGTCGCGGCTCGTCGCGATCTCGCCGTAGCCATTGATCGACTGCTCGGTGGCACGCACCAGCGGCACGTCGACCAGGCGAAGGCCAGCGGGAACCTTGGGGTTGAGATAATCGAAGACAACCTGATCCATCGATCCCCCACGAATCCTCAAATGAGAGGTACCATCTCCACTGTCTCGGGCCCGAGCACCAAGTCGTCGCTGGCTCCCAGCAGCCATAGTGCCTCGGCCTGAAACCTCACGATAGGTCTATCCCACCAGCGGTCGAGGAGTTCGGCCAGAGCCGAGCACTCCAACGCATCGAGGTCGTCGTTGAGATTGTAGATCCCTACGACATAGAGATCGGTCAAGCGGCGACCCATCGCTTGCTGAATGCGGTGAAACACGTTCGTCCCATCGCGCTTCTCTGGATAGACGCGCAGATAGAGCCGCCCCTGGTTGACGTTGCCTGAGAACAAGCCGCGCAGCTCGACGGCGACAGGACCGAGGCGCTTCAGGGCATCGCGCTGCGTGGCGTCGAGAACCGGCGGTACCTGGCCCATCGCCAGCGAACCGCAAAGGGTGGCGTGCAGCTTGTGACGGCGGCGCTCGACGATGTCCCAGGCGATCTTGGGTGCGAGCGGCGATGCCTTGAGCTCTGCCTCGAGGGACAGATAGGCCTGCGATCGCCGCAGCAGCGCGTCGGCAATCGGCAGCGACAACGAGAAAACGGGCTCGTGCCGGCCCATCTCATAGTGCCGGCCCTCACGACGCGCGATGACGCTCGGATGATCGGGCGCGACCAACGGCAGATGGGCGAGACGATATGATTCATCGAGCAGGAATCCTTGTCCCTGCTCGAACCGCGTCCGGCTGGCGAGGTAGTCCAGCTCGTCGTCGCCGCAGAGCGTGACCACCTCAGGCCGCGCGGCTGAGATCCTCACCGGCCAGCGCCCGCTCGATCAGCTTCACGACGTTGTCGCGGCCGTAGAGCTTGATGAAGGCGCCCATGCGCGGGCCCTGCTCGCTGCCCAGCAGCACTTCGTAGAGCGTCTTGAACCACTGGCGCAGTTCGGCCTGCGCGAAGTGCCGCTTGCCCGCCTCGTAGACCTCGTTCTGGATGAACTCAGCGGTCGACTCCTCCGGCAGCTTGCCGAGCGTCTCGGCGAGATCCTGCAGCGCCTCGCGCTCCTTGCCGGTGGGCAGGCGGAACTTCTTCGATGCCTTCACGAAGTCCTGGTAGTAGGCCACCGCGCCCGTCAGCAGGCGGTCGAGATAGGGCGCGTTCTCCGGCGTGGCGCCCGGCACGTAGCGACGCAGGTACTGCCACAGCACGTCCTTGCTGTCGGTATGCGCCACGCTCGCGAGATTGAGCAGCATGTTGAAATTGACGCCGGCTGCGCTGTTGGCTGGCGCCTTGCCGTCATGGATGTGCCACGCCGCGTTCTCCAGCGCCTTGGCCGGCTCCTCGGCCGGCAGCTTCTCGACCGCCGCGAGGTAATCGTCGACAGCGCGCGGGATGACGTCGAAGTACAGGCGCTTGGCGCGGCGCGGCTGCTGCTGCATGTAGAGCGCCAGCGACTCGGGCGGCGCATAGCGCAGCCATTCCTCGACCGAGAGCCCGTTGCCCTTGGACTTGGAGATCTTCTTGCCCTCCTCGTCGAGGAAGAGCTCGAAGTTGAAGCCCTCCGGCGGCTCGCCGCCCAGGATCTTCACGATCTTCGCACTGAGCTCAGCCGACGGGATGAGATCCTTGCCGTACATCTCGTAGTCGACGCCGAGCGCGAACCAGCGGCCGGCCCAGTCGGCCTTCCACTGCAGCTTGACGTTGCCGCCGGTCACCGGCGTCTCGACCAGCGAGCCATCCTCGTCGCGATAGACAATGGTGCCCGCCTGGGCGTCGGTCTTGATCACCGGCACCTGCAGCACGCGGCCCGTCTTGGGCGAGATCGGCAGGAAGATCGAGTAGGTCGCGCGCCGCTCCTCGCCGAGCGTCGGCAGCATGATGGCCTGCACTTCGTCGTAGTGCTGCAGCATGGCCAGCAGCATCTTGTCGAAGCGGCCAGACTTGTACCAATCGGTCGCCGACTGGAACTCGTACTCGAAGCCGAAGGAATCGAGGAAGGCGCGCAGCCGCGCGTTGTTGGCCGCGCCGAAGCTCGGATGCTCGTTGCTGAACGGATCGGGCACCGAGGTCAGCGGCTTGCCGAGGTTGGCGGCCAGCATCTCCTTGTTGGGCACGTTGTCGGGCACCTTGCGCAGCCCGTCCATGTCGTCGGAGAAGCAGAACAGCCGGGTCGGCACGTCGCTGAGCCGCTGGAACGCTTGGCGCACCATGGTCGTGCGCACGACCTCGCCGAACGTGCCGATGTGCGGCAGGCCCGACGGCCCGTAGCCGGTTTCGAACAGCACGTACCCTTTGGCCGGCACCTTGCCGCCGATACGGGCGACCAGCTTGCGGGCTTCTTCGAATGGCCACGCGCGCGCGGCCACGGCGAGGGTACGATCGATCTGGGACATGGATCGGTCAAACTAGGTGCGAGGGGCATTTGCGTCAATGCGGCCGGAAGGCCAAAGTGCCCCGCATACAATGAACAAAAGCCCTTTCATGCTGGCATTAGGTGGCCTTTTGGCGATGGCCGCCGGCATCGGCATCGGCCGTTTCGTCTACACCCCCATCCTGCCGCCCATGGTCGAGGCGCTGTCGCTCAGCAAGGCCGAGGCCGGGCTGATCGCCTCGGCCAACTTTGTCGGCTACCTCGCCGGCGCGCTCCTAGCGGCGGTGCGCCTGCCGGGCTCGCGCCGCAGCTGGCTGCTCGCAGGCCTCGTGCTGAACGTCGTCTGCCTGGCGGCGATGGGCGCCACGACGTCGCTGGTGCTCTTCCTGCTGCTGCGGCTCGCCGCCGGCATCGCCAGCGCCTTCTGCCTGATCTTCAGCTCCGCATTGGTGCTCGACCGCCTGGCCGCCACAGGGCGCAGCAGCCTGTCGGCGCTCCATTTCTCGGGCGTCGGCATCGGCATCGCCTTGTCGGCGGCCGTGGTCGCCATGCTCGGCGACTGGCGCAACATGTGGCTCGCGAGTGCAGGCCTGGCGGCCGTCGCCGCCATCGCCGTCGCGCTGACCGTGCCGGCGGAAGCAGCCCCCTCCGCAGCTACAGCCCGAGCGCCACGGACAAAACTTTCATCCGCCTTCATCATGCTCGCCGTCGCCTACTTCCTGTTCGGCATCGGCTACATCATCACCGCGACCTTCCTGATCGACATCGTGCGCGGCTCGCCCGCCATTCGCCATCTCGAGCCTTATGCCTGGATTTTGGTCGGCATCGGCGCGGCGCCCTCGGTCGTGCTGTGGGGCGCGCTCGGCCGGCGCATCGGCATCCTGCCGGCCTTCGCCGTGGCGAGCCTGGTCGAGGCGGCCGGTGTGGTCGCGAGCGTACTGTGGCTGCAGACAATGGGCGTGGTGATCGCGGCCCTCTTCCTCGGCGGCACCTTCATGGGCCTGACGGCGCTCGGCCTGATCGGCGCGCGTGAGGCGGGCGTCGGCGATCCGCGCGGCCGCATCGCGCTGATGACGGCCTCCTTCAGCCTCGGCCAGATCATCGGTCCGGTCTTCGCCGGTGTGGTCTACGACGCCACCGGCAGCCTGGTCTGGCCCTCGCTGCTGGCGGCGGCGGGCCTGGTGCTGGCGGCGCTACTGTCGCTTGCCAGTCACCGCTTCGCGCCCGCCGCCCCCAACACCGCCAGCGCCTCGCGCGCTGCGCGCAGGCCCGAGGCATAGGCGCCGCCAACGCGCGTCGCCCACACCGGATCGGTCGCCTCGCCGGCAAAGAACACGCGATCGTGGTGTGGCTGGGCCAGCACCAGCCGCTTGTCGGCATTGCCCGGCGTCGCCATCGACCATGAGCCGCGGGCGAACGGATCCTTGCCCCAGCGCGTAACGGAAGAGCGCACCAGCAGGCCGCGCAAGTCGTTGCCGTAGATCTCGGCCAGCGCCGACACCGCGAAGCCCAGGGCGGCGCCGGTGCCTTCCTCCTCGAGCTGCCGCGCCTGCGCACCGCCCACGAACACGATGGCGGCGTCGCGGTTGTAGGGCCGCACGATGGCGTCGAACGCCTCCTGCTTGCGGTTGAGGCCGATGACGCTGCGGTCGGCCGGCGCATCGATCACCTTGCGGGCGAACGACAGCGCCACCTTGTTGTAGAGCGCCATCGGCAGCTGGGCGATCGCCTCGCGCTTGGCGACGCTGAGCTGTGGGGCAAAGCCGAACGGACCACTGGCCAGCACGCCGGTCGGCACCGTCACGATAATGGCCTTGGCGTTCAGCTGGCCGTTGGTCGTCACCGCCAGCACCTGCCCGCCCGTCGAATCGATGCGCACCACCCGCGTGCCCAGCTTCACCGGCACCTTGGCGCCCCAGCGTGCGACCAGCGCGCCCAGACCCTCGGGCACGGAATATTGCGGCTCGGTCTCGGGCTGGCGCATGAAGTCGCGCGCCGACAGCTCACCGAGCTCGACGCCCGATTCCAGCGGCCCGACCATGGCATAGGCCAGCCGCTCCAGCGGATCCTGCGCCACCAGCACACGGCCGACCGGCACGTCGGTTGCCTTCTTCAGGGCCTCGACCAGCTTGCGCGAGGCATCGATGGCGATCTTCTCGAAGCGTGCGTATTCCTCCTTGGGCGCCTCCGTGCCGCCGACATAGATCGCCTGCTCCTGGCGGTCGGGCACGGGCCGCATATTCATCTCTTTCAGGATCGCCATCGCAGGGTTGGTGCGGCCGGCCTCGATCCACTGGGCACCGAGATCGAAGGGAAAGCCGAAGGTGGTGCTGTCAGTGACAGCACGGCCGCCAATCCGCTCACGCGCCTCGACCACCAGCACGCTCTTGTTGGCCGCCATCAGGGTTTTAGCGGCCGCGAGGCCCGCGACACCGGCGCCGACGATGATCACGTCGGGCTCGGCCGCCCGCGCCGGAAGTGCGGTTCCTGCCATCAACATGGACAGGAAGAGACGACGACTGAGCGTCATTTGGCTGACAGTGTATGCTATCCGGCTGTTGATGGTGTCGTTATCCAACCGCCCTTCTCTGGTCGCGACCGCCCGAGGCGCGCTGTGGCGCGGACCTGACGGGACGATCGAGAGGCTGCGCGCCGGCGACGCCGCCATGCGTGCAGCAGCCAACCCGCCGCTCGTCTGCCACGCGCCGGCGGTGGCGGCACGGCTCGGCCTGGACGACCTGCCGGCGCTCGATGTCCTGGAACTCTTCGCCTTCGTGCGGCCGGCCAAGTTCTGCCTGCCGACAACGCGCGGCCTCTGCGAAGCGGTCGACCTCGCAGTGCCGACAACGCCGGAAGAAGAGGTCGCCGCGCTGCCTCAGGTCGCGACTGCGCTGCTCGACGAGCTCGAGGACATGGCGGCGCTGGCCTCGCGCGAACTCGCGGAGACCGCGCTGGCCATGGCGCGTGGACAATGGCCGTGGGGCGATGACGTGCTGGCCGCATTGGGCATCGACCTCACGGCCAAGAAGCCGCGGCCGGGCGCCGGGCTCGACGTCTGGAAGAGCCTGCCGCAATGGGAGGAGCCGCCGCCCGCACCGCCACCTTCGAGCCAGCCGGTCGAGCCGCGCGAGGCGCGCCTGCGGCTCGCCCAGATGGTCGCAGCCGGCCACAACATCGCCGAGGCGCGGCCGACGCAGAGCGACTACGCCTCGGCCGCCTCCCAGGCCTTCGCGCCGCGCGAGCGCGAGGACCAGCCCAACGTCGTGCTGGTCGAGGCGGGCACGGGCGTCGGCAAGACCCTGGGCTATGTCGCGCCGGCGAGTCTCTGGGCCGAGAAGAACGGCGCGCCGGTCTGGATCGCCACCTACACCCGCAACCTGCAGCGCCAGATCGACAATGAGCTCGATCGGCTCCATCGCGATTCGGCCGAGAAGCGCCGCAGGGTCGTGATCCGCAAGGGCCGCGAGAACTATCTCTGCCTGCTGAACTTCCAGGAAGCCGTGCTGCGCACGGGGTTGCAGCCCGAGAACGCCGTCGGCCTCGGCCTGCTGGCGCGCTGGGCGCTCAACAGCCGAGACGGCGACATGGTGGGCGGCGACCTGCCCGCCTGGCTGCTCGACCTTTTAGGCCGCGGCCGGATCTCGCGGCTGGCCGACCGGCGCGGCGAATGCATCTACTCTGCGTGCGAGCACTATCGGAAGTGCTTCGTCGAACGCACCATCCGCCGCGCGCGCCAGGCCGACATCGTGATCGCCAACCATGCGCTGGTGATGGTGCAGGCGGCGATGGGCGGCCTCGACGACGCCACGCGGCCGCTGCGCTATGTTTTCGACGAGGGCCATCACCTGTTCGACGCCGCCGACGGCGCCTTTGGCGCGCATTTGAGCGGCGTCGAAGCCTCCGACCTCCGGCGCTGGCTTCTGGGCGCCGAAGGCCGCCGCGGCAGCCGCGCCCGCGGTCTCGAACGACGCCTTGCCGACCTTCTGGGCGACGACCTCGAAGCGCATAGGGCGCTGCGCCGCCTGCTCGACCTCGCCCAGCAACTGCCCTCTCCCAACTGGCAGACGCGGCTCGCTGACGGCACGGTGCTGGGCCCGGCCGAGGAGTTTCTGGCCCTGGTGCGCCAGCAGGTGCGCGCGCGGGCGTCGGGCGACGACCAGGGCTTCGGCCAGGAATGCGACGTGCGCCCGCTCAATCCCGGCCTGGTCGAGGCGGCCGACCGGCTGGGCGAGGCACTCGAGCAGATGCTGGCGCCGGTGCGCCGGCTGCGCCAGGCATTGCGCACCAAGCTCGAGACGGAGGCCGACAAGCTCGATTCGGGTCAGCGCGGGCGCATCGAAGGTGTGGCCCGCTCGCTCGCCAACCGCTGCGCGCTCACGCTCGAAGCCTGGCGCGCCATGCTGCGCGGCCTGCACAACGAGCCCGATCCCGCCTTCGTCGACTGGTTCGCCATCGAGCGCATTCAGAACCGCGAGATCGATGTCGGCATGTACCGGCACTATCTCGATCCGACCGAGCCGTTCGTGAACTCGGTGATCGTGCCGTCGCACGGCGTGGTCATCACCTCGGCGACCTTGCGCGATTCGCTGGGCGTGCCGG
>Ga0075369_10000356_pt1 | contig 13661 bp, 14 predicted proteins | sample EndMethybrTD3034_FD_71400 | JGI IMG/M metagenome (GOLD analysis project Ga0075369, IMG submission 71400) | Populus endosphere microbial communities from Tennessee, USA - Endosphere MetaG P. TD hybrid TD303-4 | ecosystem: Host-associated > Plants > Roots > Endosphere | place: USA: Tennessee...
TCGTGCCGCGACTCCCCTGCTGCACGATCTCCATCGGGCCACGGGGCTCGTCGTGCACCTGGCGGTCCTCGACGGCTCCGACGTTGTGTACCTGGAAAAGATCGGCGACCGGATGGCCGCTGCGATCCCCACCCGCGTCGGCGGACGTCAGCCTGCGCACTGCGCGGCCGTCGGCAAGGCGATGTTGGCGTACAACGAGGAGGCTGATGTCGTCGATCTGGGCACTCGCAAGACGAAGTACTCCATCAGTACGCCGGCGCAACTGACCGCAGAACTGGCCAAGGTTCGCGCCCACGGAGTGGCGTTCGACCGTGAGGAGTCGCTGACCGGATTCGGTTGTGTCGCAGCGGCGATCGGCGCACCCGGCGAAGCTGTAGCCGCGGTGTCGGTGTGCGGCCCGATGAATCGGATGATGTTCGACCAGCGCCTAGCCGCACCGGTACGGATGACCGCGATGGGTATCTGGCGCAACGTCGAAGACCGTGTGGCACCGACACTGCAGCAGGTTCGTCCGCTGCGGCGCATCCCGGCATGAGGCTGGACCCGCAGATCGCGGAGATTCTCGAGGCGCTCGACAGCGGGTTTCCACCTGTGCACACGATGACTGGCGCGGAGGCCCGGGCGGTGATTCGGTCTCGCTTCGTCGCACCCTCGGCGCCCGAAGCGGTTGGTGAAGTTCGTGACGCGTCCGTCCGCGGTCCCGCAGGGGATATCGCGGTTCGGATCTACCGTCCGGCGTCGATGTCGGGTCCCGTGCCGACTCTTGTGTATGCCCACGGCGGTGGGTTTGTGTTCTGCGATCTCGACAGCCACGACGGCCTATGTCGTAGCTTGGCGAATCTGATTCCCGCCGTTGTCGTTTCGGTTGCGTATCGGCTGGCGCCGGAAGCCAAATGGCCAGCGGCCGCGGAGGACGTTTTCACGGTGACGCAGTGGGCAGCCCGCAACGCGGATGCGCTCGGCGGCGACGCTGGCCGCATTGTCGTCGGTGGTGACAGTGCGGGCGGGAACCTTGCGGCAGTCACCGCGCTGATGGCCCGCGACCGCGGAGCACCGGCGCTCGCCGCACAGCTGTTGCTTTATCCGATGATCGCTCCGCACTTCGACACCGTATCCCACCGCGCATACGGCGCTGGCTTTTACAACCCGCGAACCGCGTTGCAGTGGTACTGGGATCAGTACGCCCCCTCCCCGGCCGATCGCGAACATCCCTACGCCACACCACTTCACGGAGACTTGCGCGGGTTGCCGCCGGCCGTCGTCGTCATCGCCGGTCACGATCCGTTGCGGGACGAGGGAATTGCATTCGTGGCGGCATTGGAAGATGCCGGCGTGCCGACGACTCGGCTTGATTACCATGGCGGCATACACGGGTTCATGACGATGCCAATGCTGAACCTCGCTCAACAAGCGCGCGCGCAGGTGGGTCGGCATTTGTGTGCGCTTCTTGCAGGCGCTCATGTCTGAAGGCTCGGTATATGTCATCGACCGCGTGGTGACGCACCCGGGGTGTGCCCGCAGGTTTGTCGACTGCTACCTCGCCGAGTATGCGCCCGGTGCCCGCGAGCGCGGAATGACATTGCGGGACATTCTGATCAGTCCTCCCGTCTGGTTCACGGATCAGATCAACACCGTCACCATCACATGGCAACTGCCCAGTGCACGCGCGTGGTGGGAGATGACCTGGAAGGGCAGGCCCGACCCTGAGGTCGGGCAATGGTGGGCGGGCGTCGACAAGCTGATCGCCGAGCGGTCGCGCAGTGTCGCCGCCGCCGCCGGCGACGTCGATGGGCTGTGCAATGTTTAGCGTCATCAGGCTGATTCATTCGGCGCAGGGCGCCGACACGGATGCCCTCATCGCCGATCTGCGTGTCACCGCCGACGCGTCCGCGGCCACCCGGACGCTCATCGAACCGACGCTGCCCGGTGTCCGCAATGGCGGCGACATTCTGCTGCATCTGCGGTTCGCGCGACCCGAGGATTGGGTCGACGACGCCGCGCGATTCGCGGCGGCCCTTGAGACCTCTGCCGTCTCACACGTCGACGGAGCCGAATATCACGGTGCCGCAGCAAGAACCGACACAGGCTTGCCAGCGACCGTCTACCGGACGCTGCTCTTACGCGTAGCTCCCGGCACCGACGCAGCCACAGTCGAGCGGTTCGAAGCGGACCTGCGGCTGATGCCTCGCTACGTGCGAACGATTACCGCCTGGCAGCTCAGCCGCGTCGGGAATGCCAGCGGTGCCGCGCCGTGGACCCACGTGTTCGAGCAGCAGTTCACCGATGTCGACGGCCTGATGGGGCCATATCTCTTGCATCCCATCCACTGGGCGTACGTCGACCGGTGGTTCGATCCGGAGTGTCCCGATGTGATCGTTCGGGACCGGGTGTGCCACAGCTTTTGCCGCTGCGAGGCCCCGATTCTGACTTAGATCCCGGCGGCCAGGATGTTCGGGTTCGACGTCGACGGCGGCTCCAGCGGTTGCAGCACCGAGGCGCCGTCGAGACTGTGCACCGGCAGCCCCTGCGACCACGGGTAGTGCAGGCTGAACGCAACCAGCCCGGTCCTTTCGACCGCAGGCAGGTGGCACATCGCCAGCACAGTCTCGGCCAGGTACTCGACCGGTTCGGTCGGAAAGGTATCCGGGATCAACTGTGCCGCACCAGGAGTGCGCACCGCGGTGGACGGACCCACACAGTTGACGGCGATGTTCTCATCGAGCAATTCGGCGGCCACACCCTGCGTGAAGCGGTGCAGTGCCGCCTTCAACGACGCATAGACGACGTCGCCGGACGTCTTGTTGTACTCGCGGTACGGCCGCACCGGCGACATGCCCGTCACCGACCCAATGTTCACGATCCAACCCGCGCCCCGCTTGCGCATGTGCGGCACCGCGGCTTTGGTCAGCACGAACGGTGTCCGCAGATAGTGCTCCACGGTGCGGTCGAAGGTATCCAGGCACATCTCCTCGACCAGCCCGTAGTCGGCGAAACCCGCATTGTTGACCAGGATGTCGATGCGTCCCGTCCGGTCGAGTACCTCGTCGACAAGGCTGTCCCGCTGCGCGGTGTCTTCCAAATCTGCCGCCACTCCCAACGCCGTCCCGCCTGCCTTCTCGATCAGTTCGACCGTCTCAGCGATGGTGCCCGGCAGCGCTGAAGCCGAACCGCCGCGAACCGACAGCGAGCGTTCATGGCTCCGCGCCGTTACCACGACCGTCGCGCCCTCGGCGGCTAACCGCTGCGCAATCGCACGACCGATCCCCCGGCTGCTGCCGGTGACCAAAGCCGTTTTCCCGCTGAGTAATTGGGTCATCCGATCTCGAAATGCTCTTCGATGGGCGCCCGGTGCTGATGCCACAGATCGACCAGCCGATACGGGGTGGCTACCACCACCCGGCCCGAACCGGAGCGGTAGTAGGTGTGGGCGTTGGGGGTGTGACACCACACCGTGCCGGCCATCGCCTCATCGATGCCTGCCACGTACTCGTCGTGGGCCTGCCGCGTCACTTCCATCGTGGTCGCGCCACGCAGTGCCATCAGTTGCAGGCACTCGATGATGTAGTGCGCCATCACCTCCATGGAGAAGTTGGCGCCCGCCCCGTGACCCGGACTGTAGTTCGGCGCCGAATTGATGAACAGATTGGGGAATCCCGGCACCGTCCCGCCGCGATACGCGCGGGGGCTATCGCCCCATTCGTCGGCCAGCTTGCAGCCGCCGCGGCCGCGAATGTCGATGGTGGACAGGAAGTCCAGGTGATACCCGGTGGCGTAGATGATCACGTCGAGGTCGATTTGCCTACCGTCGGCGGTCACAATGCCCTTCGGGTTGACCTCGGCGGGCTCGCTCGCTTCCACGTCGACGTGGTCACGGGTCAGCGCCGCGTAATAGCCGCCGGGATCGCGGATGATCCGCTTGCCGTACGGCGCGAAATCCGGAGTGACCTTCTTCGCCAATTCACTTCCCTCGCCGAACGTTCGGTCGATGTACTCGAGGCACATCTGAAGGAGCACGTCGTTGGCTGGCGAAATCGACAGGTGACTCTTCGCCCATTCCGGATCCTGCAGTATCACCGGATAGTTGTTGTCCGCCGTGCCCCAGAACGACTTCAGCCGGTGCCAGTTCGCGTAATACGGCAGATGGCGCCCAAGGTAACGGCGGTGCTCGGGCACGTCGTCGGACAGCCGTTTACGCGGCGCCACCCAATGTGGTTGGCGCTGAAAGATCGTCAAGTGCTGAACCTCGTCGACGCAGGCGTCGACGATCTGCACCGCAGTGCAGCCCGCGCCGATGATCGCGACCCGCTTGCCCGATAGATCCAGCGAGGCATCCCACAATGCGGAGTGAATGCTGGTGCCGCAGAACGTCTCCCGGCCCGGAAGGTCCGGCCAGCGCGGCCGGTTGAGGTAACCGGCCGCGGTGATCACTACACTGGCGAAACTGACGTCACGGTTGCCGTCGCGGTCAACCGAATGGATCTGCCAGTGCTCGCGGTCCTCGTCCCACCACAGGGCCTCGACGTCGGTGCCGAACCGGGTGTGCTCGCGCAAACCGTACTTGTCGGCCAAGTTGACGAGGTAGGTCTGATATTCACCTCCCTGCGGGTAGTAACTCGACCAATCCGGGTTCACGTCGCGTGACAGCGAGTAATACGCCGCAGGTGTATCGACGCCGATACCCGGGTAGGTCGTCGTCAGCCACGTGCCCCCGACTTCGTCGTTGCGTTCGAATATCTCGTAGGCGACCCCCGCGTCGGCGGCGGCGAGCGCGGCGACGATCCCGGCAAGTCCGGCACCAACGATGGCGACCTTCAACGTTTCCGGAATCGGCACCGTGCGCGGCAACGTCGGGTGCGACAGCCGAAAGCCGCCCTGCTCGAGCAACAGTGGAACGAACTCGTCGTCGACGTCGGAGCCGAGCGCCAGCGGAAGAATTCGGGTGAACAGTTCAGGGTCATCGGCAACGCCGGCGGCCGGTGATTCCAGTGCTGCGATGACGGCTGCGATAAGGGCTTCCATGGTGTCGGGATCGGTGACACCCGCACGTTCGGGCGGGTCGGGCACGTGCGATATCGCCGGGCCGAAACGATCGATCACCGACGCGTCGCCAGTGAGCTGGGCCAGCACCGCCACGAGGACGCCAGGGTCGGCCCGGTGCAAATGAGTCAGCAATTCGGCGTCAGTCGTCACGACTACCGAGTATCGAATCGGCAGGCGCCGACGTGGGCGCTGTTGTCTACTGAGCGGGACAGCTGTCGCTGCCGGCCGCATGCACACGCCTACGCTGCGGCCATGCAACGGGTGCACTACGACGCTGACCACCGAGCGTTCGCCGAGTTGGCCGGCGATTTCGCGGCCAAGGAAGTCGCGCCCAACATCGCGGCTTGGGAAGCCGACGGCATCGTTCCGCGCGAGGTTTTCGCGAAAGCCGGCGCGGTCGGGCTGCTGGGTTTCGCGGCCGACGAACGCTTCGGTGGCGTCGGCGCGCGCGACTTCCGCTACAACCAGATCCTGATCGAAGCGTTCATGGACGCCGACTGCGGCGCGGTCGGCTTGAGTTTCGCGGTCCACAACGACATCTGCCTGCCCTACTTGGCCGATTTGACTACACCTGAACAGCAGGACCGCTGGCTGCCCGGCTTCGTGAGCGGAGATCTGATCGCGGCAATCGGCATGACCGAGCCCGGAGCCGGATCCGACGTCGCAGGCATCCGCACGTCCGCCGTCGATGCCGGCGATCACTTCGTGGTCAACGGCGCCAAGACCTTTATCACCAACGGGCAGAACGCGGACCTGGTCATCACCGCCGTACGCACATCGCCGGACCGCCACCGCGGCCTGACCCTGATGGTGCTGGAACGCGGCATGCACGGTTTCGAGCGCGGCCGCAACCTCGATAAGCTGGGACTGCACTGCCAGGACACGTCCGAGTTGGTGTTCACGGACGTGAAGGTGCCCAAGGTGAACGTGCTCGGTGAGGTTGGTCGTGGATTCGACTACATGATGAGAAACCTTCCGCAGGAACGCATGCAGATCGCCGTGGGCAGCCTCGGACGCGCCCGCGCTGCGCTGCGTTGGACGGTCGACTACGTGCGTGAGCGGACCGCGTTCGGCAAGCCCATCGGGGCTCTCCAGAACACACGGTTCGCGCTCGCGGATGTGGCGACCGAGGTGGCGGTCGCGGAGGCGTTCATCGACCGATGCGTGAGCGAACTCAACGCCGGGCGTCTGTCACCCGCCGATGCAGCGAAGGCCAAACTGTGGGCAACGGAGATGGAGTTCCGGTGCCTTGATTCGTGTCAACAGATGTTCGGCGGCTACGGCTACATGCGCGAGTACCCGATCGCTCGATCCGCCGTCGACGCCCGGGTCACCCGCGTCTACGGTGGTACTTCGGAGATCATGCGCGAGATCATCGGCCGCGACCTGAATCTCGTGCCCTGAAGGACGTCGACATGCAAGTACGCAGCCACTCCCTTGGTGACATCCCGCGACGCTCCGCACGCAGATACCCCGACAAGGTCGCGATCATCGACGGCGATCTCACGCTGACCTTTGCCGAATTCGACGACCTGGTGGATCGAGCGGCGGCGGCGTTGCGGGACAACGGTTTTGCACCGGGCGATCGGATCGCGCTGCTCGCGCACAACTGCTGGCAGTACGCCGTACTGGCGTTCGCCACCGCTCGGGCAGCGGTCGTGCTCGTGCCTATCAACTTCATGTTGACCGCCGAGGAGATCGCCTTCATCCTCGGGCACAGCCGCGTCCGCGGCTTCATCGTCGAGAACGAATTGATTCCTACGGCCGAAGAGGCGATGACCGATAGCGGGTCGATGGTCACCAAGGTGGCATTGAACGCCGATGGGCAACAGGCGCCATACGGCTGGCACGACTTTGCGCAGTGGCTGACCACGACGACACCCGCACCCGACCTCGAAATCGCCGACGATCAGCTGTTGCGGCTGATGTATACCAGCGGCACCGAATCGCGGCCGAAGGGTGTGATGCACTCCAGTCGCAGCCTGGTGTCGAACTACGTCAGCACAATTGTGGCCGGATCGATGTCGGCCGACGACGTTGAGATTCATTCGATGCCGCTGTACCACTGCGCCCAACTGGACAACTTCCTGGCCACCGACATCTACCTCGGCGCGACCAGCATCATCATCCCGCGGCCCGATCCGGAAGTGATTCTGCACGGCATCGAGACGTACAGCATCACCAATTATTTTGCGCCACCGACGATCTGGATTGCCTTACTGCGTTCACCGGTGTTCGACATGGTCGATCTGAGCAGTTTGCGCAAGGGATACTACGGCGCATCAGCGATGCCGAAGGAGGTTCTTCACGAAATCCGCGAGCGGCTACCCAACGTGCGGCTGTGGAACTTCTACGGCCAGACCGAGATGGCGCCGTTGGCCAGCGCTCTTGGCCCCGATGAGCAACGTGACCACGCCGGAGCTGCGGGCAGGCCCGCGATCAACGTCGAAACCACGATCCTCGACGACACCGATGTGCCCGTCGCCCACGGCACCGTCGGTGAGATCGCGCACCGTGGCCCGCACCTGATGCTGGGGTACCTCGACGATCCTGTGCGCACCGCTGAGGCGTTCCGCGGCGGCTGGTTTCACTCCGGGGACCTCGGCTACTACGACGAATTCGGCCTCTTGCATGTTGTCGACCGCAAGAAGGACATGATCAAGACCGGCGGTGAGAATGTCGCGAGCCGCGAGGTCGAAGAGGTCCTGTATCGGCACCCGGCTGTGCAGGAAGTGGCCGTATTCGGCGTCCCGCATCCGGTGTGGGTCGAGGCCGTCGTCGCCGCGGTAGTCGCACGCGAAGGCGCCGGCACCACCGCGGACGATCTGATCGCCCACTGCCGCACCCACCTAGCCGGTTTCAAGACACCGAAGCAGGTGTTCTTCGTCGATGCATTGCCGAAGAACCCCAGCGGCAAGTTGCTCAAGCGCGAGCTCCGGACGTGCTTCGGCGCCAAACAGAACGTGTTCCACTGACCGGACGCCGCTGCGCCGTCGAGCACATCGCAGCTGTTGACTCGGCCTATGAGCAACGACATCACGCTGCCCGAAGTTCAGGAGTTCATCGCCGGCTTCTGGTACCACTACGACCAGGGCCATTTCAGCGAACTAGCGTCCCGCATCGGCGACGAGATGGAGTACCTGAGCCGTTCCGAATCCGGCGCGTGTCCGTTCGAGGACCTGCTCGCGGCCGAACTGCACGGCGGCGCCGAGACGCTGGCATGGCTGACCCAGCACCGTAACGAGAATCCGTATCCGCTGCGCCACCACGCCACGAATATCTTCCGTACCGGAACGGACGGGGATCTGACCAACGCTCGCTTCTACCTATTCGTCAACCAAGTCACCAACGCCGTGCCGTTCGCGGTGTCCAGCGGTGTGGTCGACGTCGGGGTCCGACGGGGCGGCGACGGCCTGGTGTTCACCTCGATGAAGGTCATCCTCGACGCCGACGACTCGGTGCCCTTCGCCGAATACCGCAGTACGGCAGCGACGACGGGCGCGTAGGTCGATGACCGCTCGCGACACGTTCGGCGGTGGGGTGGCCGTCATAACGGGCGCCGGTGCGGGCATCGGCGCGGGTCTGGCCCGCCGCGCTGCCCGGCTCGGCATGACGGTTGTGCTCGCCGACATCGACGCCAAAGCGGTTGCAGCGCTTCGAGACGAGCTCACTGCAACGGGGGCCAACGCGGTCGATATCCCATGCGACGTCCGTGATCCCGAGGCCGTGCACGCGTTGGCCGAGCGTACATACAGCGACATCGGTCCCGTGCGGCTGCTCGTGAACAACGCAGGCGTCGAACAATTCGGGTACCTGTGGGACATCCCGGTCGAGAACTGGAACCGGCTCGTCGATATCAACATCAGCGGCGTATTCCACTGTGTGCGTGCGTTTCTGCCGCGAATGCTCGCGGCTCGCGAACCCGCCTGGGTGTGGAACCTGTCCTCGATCGGAGGCGTGGCCGCCGTTCCGTTGCAGACGCCGTACATCATGAGCAAGCACGCGGTGCTGGCGCTGACCGAATGCCTGCGCCTTGAGGTGGAATTGGCCGGCCACAACCACATCCACGTGCAGGCGGTATTGCCGGGTGCGGTGGTGTCCAACATCTTCGAAGCGGCTGGCGGAGTAGCCGATGGTGACGTCGAGGCCGCCGAATCGCAGCGACATGCCATGCTCGATATCAAGGCCGACGCGATGGATCCGCTTGATGCCGCCGAAGTGGTGTTCGACCAGGCCGCCGCCGGCCGATTCTACCTGCTGACCCAGCCCGAGTACGTCGGCTCGGCGATGGCCGAGCGTGCCGAAGTCCTTGTCTCCCAACGGCCACCGACGTTGAGGGGCCGCCGCTACGACCCCGCGCACCAATGAGCCTCGACCCGGACGCCGCCGCGCGGATTGTCTCGTTCGGCGAGATAGCACCAATGCGGGAGCGCGGCTTGGCAGCTGTGCGCGACGCGATCGAGTCCGCTCCGCACCCCGACAACCTGCCGTCGATGGCGCACATCGAGGAGTGCGCGATTCCCGGCCCGGCCAGCCAGATCCCCATCCGGATCTACCGTCCATCAACCGAGTCCCGCCGGCCCGTGCTGGTGTACTTCCACGGCGGCGGCCTGGTGATGGGCTCCAACCACTCGTTCGAGCCGCTGGCGAAAACGATTGCCGCCGAGTCCAATTCCACCGTCGTCGCCGTCGACTACCGTCTCGCACCAGAATCGCCGCCGCCAGCACAGTTCGACGATGCCTACACCGCGACGACATGGGTGGCCGACCACGCCGAGCGCCTGGGCATAGATGCGACGCGGTTGGTCGTCGTCGGTGACAGCGCAGGCGGTTCCCTTGCCGCGGGCGTCGCGTTGGCAGCGCGCGATCACGAAGGTCCGGCCATCTTCTGCCAGGTGCTGCTCTACCCCGGCCTGGACCGGGACATGGCAGCGCCTTCCATCGTCACGCTCAGGGACGCTCCGCTGCTCAACCACGACGACATCGTCTATATGCACGACTTGGCGGACCGCGGCGCATGCGCACCGCATGACCACTACCGGGTGCCTGCCTACGCGGCGGACCTGACCGGCCTGCCGCCGGCGATCATCGTGACGGCGGAGTGCGATCCGATCCGCGACTGGGGCGAGCGCTACGCCAGCAGGCTGCGCGACGCGGGCATTCAAACGACCGTTACGCGCTACCCAGGCATGTACCACGGGTTTCTGATGCGCTCCGATGCCACGGCTCGGGGCCGGCTGGCGATCGCCGAAATCGGCGCGCTGCTGCGTGCGAAATTCGCTCATCCCCTGCCGTTTTAGCGTCCCGATCACCGGACAGGTCCGCACTGCATCGCCCATTTCGATCACAGAATCGACGTAGCCGAGAAGAGGAGACCCTGATGCTCACTGATGAGCGGCGCATGGAGCTATCCGACGTGTTGCGGCCGGCGTCACCACCGGTCGAGATCGATGGCGTCTACACCGACGACCAAAGAGATCGGCTGCTTGACGTGGTCCGCACCAAAGGTCCGTGGAAGCTGATCATCGCTCAACACTTTGCGTCCGCCGATGAGTTGATGGCGACGATGAGCGGCGCGTTCCCTGAAGGATTCACGCCCTCGTTGGACCTGTTTCTGACGCCAACCTTTCGCGGCTATCTCGCCAACTACGGGACGGTGCTGTACCCGGAACTGCATGACTGCTTTTACAACGAGCAGTTTCTGCAGATGGCGAAGCGCTACTGGAAAGCCGAGTACGCCAAGCCGGAGATGATGCTGTTCAACATCAACGGACCGTGCGCGAATCGCGACCCTGGGCACCTTGACTCGCCGAGCTTCCGGGGCGTCCGCCACGAAAATGCGCCGACCTGGTTGTGCAGCGTGATGGGTAAGTCGGGTCTGTTCACCGATTACTTGATCAAGATGGCTCAGGTCATCACCTGGTTCTCACTGGATGAGACCAGTGGCTTCACCTACTGGCCCGATGGCCCACTCAAGGCGCCGCAGCGCCTCCTCCCGCCGGTGTACAACCGCGGCGTCGTTGTGCAGAACGAGATGATGGTGCATCGCGGCGAAGCGAACGGCCCGCTCGCCCGTCAGACACCTGCAGGGCTGGCGTTCGACACCGTATTCACAGGTGAACCCACCGACCGCGACCACTGGCTGCTGAAGAACGGCGACGATGTGATCGCACGCCACCACACCAACGAGCTCCGCTTCTTGGTGCACTGGTCAGCCGAGGTGTTCTCCGACCACGACGAACTCAGAAAGAACATGGACGGCTCCGACGATCTGACGATCGATCGAGCCATCGACATGCTCGTCGACGACGTCCACAAGAAGGGCGTCAAGCTCGACGTGCCTGCCGAGCCGCTGCATGATCCGGCCTTCATCGGCGAGCTCAACGCCGCCTACGACCTCGGCGGGCCAGCGGCCTATCCAGAAGAGGCCCCGCTGAGCGCCTTCCAGCCGGCCTGAGGAGTGCAGACGGATGGCGTGCGAATGCAGCGAGCGTCAAGCGATCATCGATGTTCTCAACACATATGCGACATGTCTTGACACGCGAGACTGGTTGGGCCTGAACAACGTATTTCATCCGGAAGCCGACGGCACCTACGGTGTCACGCTCAACGGACGGACGGCGATTGTCGGCTCCATCCGCAGCTTCCTAGGCGGATGCGGGCCGTCCCAACACCTTCTCGGCAACTATCAGATATCCATTGATGGCGATCACGCGGAGTCCTCGACCAAGGCACGCGTGCTACACGTCGGGGCCGGAGAACGTGCTGACCTGACGCCCTACGAGGCGATCGGCACATATCACGATCGACACCTCAGAACGGCCGACGGTTGGCGAATCATCCACCGTCACTTCGAGGTCGATATCGCCATCGGAGACGTCAACATCCTCCAACCTGCCTGAAGCAAGCGAATGTGGCGCGCACGCCTGACGCTCAGCGCACGATCACCGTGCTCGGCTCTCGCGGCGCGCCCATCATCTGACGGTGCGACGGTGGCCTCCGACCGTCCTCGTCGGTGATGCCGTACCGGTCCGCGAGTTCCGCTCCGATCACGGTATGTCCCGACAGGTCGCCGACGTTGGGGTCGTAGTACAGCGCATTGGTCAAATGCCCTGTGAATTCTGGTGTTTCGGCATGCTTGGCGGTTTCGGCAAGCGCGTCGGCATGTCCGGCGAACGCTCCGCGGAACCGCTCGGTGAGCAGAATCCCCATCCAGATCGACACGGTAACCACGCCGGTGTCGCGGAAGTCGACCGCCATGTCGGCAGCCAACTTGTCGACACCCGCCTTCTGCGCGCCGTACGCCGGGCCGTGCATGTAGCACACCGACCCGGGAGATGAGGTGAACACGATCAGACCGCGACCCTGACGCACCATCAGCGGCGCCGCGTGCCACGACGCCACATAGGCCGACCGCAGCCCGACATCGAGAACGTCGCCCAGTTCGAGCGGCTTCTCCCAGAACGGCTTTGGACTTGTCAGGTCGTTGTGAATGGCCGCGGCATTGTTCACCAACAGATCGAGCCGGCCACTCTCCTGTTCGACGCGCCCGAACAGCGCGCCGACCGCGGCATCGTCGGAGTGGTCGACTCGCACCGCGATTCCACCGTCGCCAGGATCCTCCACCGTTCTGCCGGTCAGATAGACCCGCCAGCCGTCGGCAACAAGCGCCGCTGCGATGCCGCGTCCCGCACCACGACTGGCGCCCGTCACGACCGCCACCGGTTGCGCACTCTGTGTCACGGCTACGAAGCTACGTCGTCACCCGCACGGATTCGTCAACCACCGGCAGATCGCCGTTGCGTACCGCGTCGAGAATCGAGCCGCTCAGCGCTGAACAGGCCAGGAACAGACCCCGACCCGCGTGCGCGGCCAGGTTCTCGGCGTCACGGCGCTCGAGGCACGCCGCCGAGGCCGCTGCGTTCCACTGCACAGTGGTCTGATTCCAGCTGCTCTTGCGCGCCAGGACGCGAGCCCCGCACCGGCTGCACGCCACCGGCACCATCGGAGAGTCGGCAAGGCGATTATCGGGCCGGACGGCCATCACGTGGTTCCCGCGGCAGACTTCGCGGCGAGATTGGCCTCGACGACCTTCATCCACTCCTCGTTCGGACTGGTGGTGTCGAGCTCGTATTCGAAGCGGTCTGTCATGTCGGGCTGCACATCGGCGGCGTCGACATAGAACTGCTGATACCACCGGCGAAGCTGGTAGACCGGTCCGTCCTCCTCGCACAGCAGCGGATTGTCGATGCGCGCCTTGTTCTTCCAGATCTCGACGTCTTGCTCGAAGCCCATCTTGACGAAATCCCCGAGGCCGATCGCGGTCTGCAACGCCGCGTCGCCGGGCAGCGCGTTCGACTTCTTCACAATGATGCCGTATTGCAGCACAAAGGAATTCGCGTCGATCGGATAATGACAATTGATCAGTATCGTCTTGTGGTCGGCGTCCTCGTAGTGATAGGTCAGGTCGTCGATCATGAACGATGGACCGAAATACGATGCGACCGAGGTCGTTCCGAGCAATTGGGACTCGCCGGGATCACCGATGTCCGGGCGACCCTCGCCGTTCATGTACTGCGTCGCGACATGGCCCTCGAAGATGTTCTTGAAATGCGTCGGCA
>Ga0075369_10000357_pt1 | contig 13617 bp, 9 predicted proteins | sample EndMethybrTD3034_FD_71400 | JGI IMG/M metagenome (GOLD analysis project Ga0075369, IMG submission 71400) | Populus endosphere microbial communities from Tennessee, USA - Endosphere MetaG P. TD hybrid TD303-4 | ecosystem: Host-associated > Plants > Roots > Endosphere | place: USA: Tennessee...
GTATACGCGAGCTGCTCCTCGGTCAGGTGCTCGTGCGCCGGGAACGAGATCATCGTCGCGGCGTGGCGGTCCGTCACGAGGAAATCGCCCTTCTTGTAGCCGTACTGGCGCAGCCCTTCCTGCTGATAGAGCGGCACCGGATAATGCACCTTCACCTCGACACCCTGCTTCTTGCAGTGGGCGACCAGTTCGTCGCGGCGCTCGGCGAAGACGATGTAGAGGTGGAATACCAGCTTCCGGTTATTGAAGCGCTGCGGCAGCTTGATGCCGGGAATGCGGGCAAGCCCGCGGTCGAGATAGGCCGCGTTCTTGATGCGCGTGTTGGTGATAAAGTCGACCTGATTGATCAGCCAGTTGCCGACCACCGCCTGGATCGAATCCAGCCTGGAGTTGCAGCCCATGCGGACGACGCTGTCACGGCCGGCCAGCCCGTGATTGCGCAGCTGGCGCAGCTCGGTGGCGAAATCGTCGTCGTCGGTGACGATCATGCCGCCGTCCGACCAGACGTTCAGGTTCTTGAGCGGATGCAGCGAGAAGGCTCCGGAGCGGCCGTAGGTGCCGGAGTTCTTGCCCTCGATGTTGCCCAGGATGCACTGGCAGGAATCCTCGACGACCGGGAGATTGTGCTTCTTCGCGATCTCCATCAGCGCCGGCATGTTGGTCATCTGCCCGGCGAGATGGACCGGCACGATCGCCTTAGTCTTCTTGGTGATCCTGGCCTCGACCTGGCTCACATCCATGCAAAAATTATCGGTGCAGTCGACGAACACTGGCTTCGCAAACAGTTCGCCGATCGCACCGACCGTGGCGATGAAGGTGTTGGCCGTCGTGATCACCTCATCGCCCGGACCGACGCCTAGCGCCTTCAAGCCGAGCTTGATCGCATCGGTGCCTGAGTTGACGCCGATCGAATGGCGCGTGCCGATCATCGCGGCGAACTTCTCCTCGAACTCGCGTACCGGCTTGCCCAGCGTGAAGTCGCCCGTCGGCACGAACTTGCGGAACAGGTCGAGGATCTCCTCGATGTTCTCGGCGCTGAACTGCTTGGGCAGGTAGGACCACTGAACCTTATAGCCGTTGGGCTGGGCTGGCAGGTCTATGCGCGACATCCTGTGACGATCCCTATTTCTGGCTGGCGGTGATGGCACGACGCGCCGCGTCGACGCTTTGCAGCATATCGCGCGGCGGGAAAAGGCTGACATACGCGACGTCGGCCGAAACCGCTTCCTCGATACGGGCCCGCACCTTGAATTCGTTCTCCGAGCCGACGCCCAGCAGGCACAGCAGCTTGCCGCCGACGGCGCCGGCCACCTCGGCAAGCGGCCGCACGAAATTCGGCGTCCCTGGCATCAACCGGTTCTGAATGTCCTGTCTGTCGTCGACGACGAAGTCGATCTTGTCCGCGATCTGGCAAACGGATGCCAGCAGGCAGGAGCGCGGCGCGGCCCCGTAGACGAGGACCTTGAAGCCGTTCGACCGCGCCAGCGACACGAGGCCGTTCAACTCGGCCTTCTGCCGCTCGATCCCGCCGGCAAATCGGCGCAGAAGCTCGATCGTCGGAGCGGGATCGGGAAGCTTGGGCGTGGTTGCGACCGGAACGGCCCGCTTGTGCGCGACGAAAGCCATCGAGCCGCCGCCGAACACGTAGGTGCGGCGGTCGCAAACCTCGAACCCGAAGCGCCCCAGCATGTGCTCGACCAACGCCGGCGTGAAATAGTTCACATGCTCTTCCCACAGGATGGCGGGACTGCCCAGCCTGAAGCTCTCCTCCACTTCGGGAAGCTCGAGAACCAGCAGGCCATCGTCCCGCAGCAACATCCGGATGCCGGCGAAAAAGTCTTCGAGGTCGCTGACATGCTCTACGACATGGCGCAGGAACAATGTGTCGAACGCGCCGTGCTTGGCGACAATCTGCTGTGCCTGCGCCTGTGTCAGGTAGCTGGTGTAGACATCATAGCCCTTCTTGCGGGCCATGTCGGCGGCAACCGCATTGGGTTCGATGCCGACCACCTGCGTATAGCCCGCACGACGCAGGTTCTCCATCAGGCTGCCGTCGTTGCAGCCGACGTCGATGGCTTTCGCCGGGTCCTGGCGGGCGACCGCCGTCGTGATCAGGTCTTCGAGATGCCTCGGCCGCTGAAAGCCCGTCGTATAAGTGTCGGCTTCGCCATAGATCAGGTCGGCGGGAATGGCATTCACGATCTGCAGGAGGCCACAGTCCTGGCAGCTCTCGAAGTCGACGGTGAAGCGCGGATCGGGATCCTGCGGGCTCTTCCTCAGATAGTGGGATATCGGAAGTTCACTGAGGCTGATGAAATGTGAGAGATGCCGCCCTCCGCACAAACGGCAGCGTGGCGCGTCGCTCATAGTCCGCAGTAATCCGAAGGGCTGTGCCCGGCCGTGCGCCCATCCACAAACACTTTACCTGCCTTCATTGCTCGCCCTGATTGATCAATCAATACAACAGCTTCACCAGCAAATGGTAGTGCCGAAACCGGCTTTCTTCCGGCCGATTGGCCCCGACACGGTCACAACCGCCACGATTTCCTGGCCTGGTTGGCTTCTTCGAGGCGCGCCGCCTCGTCGACGATGGCGTCAACCAGCGAGGCGGCTCCCTGCTCCACGCGCGCCCACTCTTCATGACGTTCCAGCGAGCCGTAGCGGAGTGGCGAACGGAACAGCCTGCCGCGCAGCCTCCCCCAATATCCCCATAGCCACAGCGCGAACCGAGGCACCGACGGCGCCCCTTCGCCATCCTGCAAGGCGTCGAGGATCGGGTCGTCGTCGACGCCCAGGCAGACGATGCTCGCATCCTGGACGATATCGATCCTGGCCTCATCGAGAGAGGTGCGGTCGATGAATCGGCTGTCGACCGGGTCGACCGACAGCCGAAGGGGATGATCGAACGCTTTCGGCCGGAGCAGAAACGGATGGTAGTGATTGCCATGGATGAGCAATCCGTCGTCGCCGACCCGCCAGGCTATTCGCAGCGGTGGGTCGATTGATCGGCCGGCATCGGCAAAGTTGTCGGCAGGGATGTGCTCAATGACGAGCCTTGCGCAACTCTCTGATGAAAGCCTCAAAATTCCGCTGGCGTCGCGGAACTGCTGCTCCAGGAGAGGCCGCAGAATCTTTCCGCGCATCTGAATGGCGTGCGCCAGAACCGCATCGGCAGCACTCATGCGGGTGGCCATGGCCAACAGGGCGCCATCGTTCAGGGCGAGGTCGGCAACAAGGCAGCTGACAAATGCATCCGTCGCACGTCCCGCCGACAGGGCCACGTAGTGAGCGCAAGACATCAACGCGAACTTGCAGTTGCGTTCGTAGTAGAAGGCCAGAGAATTCTGCGAATAGTGGACTTTCTCGTGCCCGTAGCAGGCTTGCATGACCGCGCGGTAGTCCACGAGGTCCGCGGGGTAGTGAATGAAGTCGACTGTGGCATGGTCCTCGAGACGGCGAAACAGCGGCTTGGCACGCAGCGCTTGCTCGCTCTCTGCGGTCGTAAAGACGGCAATGTGAATCGAATGATTGCGCGCCAAGGCCGGCAGGTTGTTCGGCGAGAGCAACGAGGCGCAGAAAAAGCGCTCGCAGTACGCCGAGTGCGTTTCCCCCCAGACCGGAAGCGAGATGAGGAAGGGCTGCCGGCCGTCCCGCTTGCGCTCGATCGACGAGGTCAACTGAGCGGCCCAGGAGTCGTATCGATCGAGCAGCGTCATGACAAAACGGGCGAACGCATCCTGCGCGTCGACTTCCAGCACGCTTTCGAAGAAGTCACGGATTTCGCCCGGGGCGCCGTGCCTGAGCAGGGTTATAGCCGCATGATGACGCAGCAGCGCATGACCCGGATCCTTGCGGAACGCCTGGCGCAGGACCACCAACGCATCGTCGTTGCGGTTGGCCCTGTCGTACATCGTGGCGAGTTGGATCGCGATCTCCGGATCCCGGGTCAGAGCCCATGCCTGCTCGACCTTGTCGATCGCTTCCTGGATGCGATGAGGATCGGCCGACCACAGCTCGCCACCCTCGCGCAGCAGCTGTGTCGCCACGAAGTCCGTCGCCCGGCCACCCAGGAAGGGAATCAGCCGCGCCCGCAGGGACGCTTTACCTGCCCCACTCATCCGAATTTAACCGCCCCATGCAGAAAGTGGCGACTATGCCGTAGGTTGTCAGATCCCGCCAACTCCATAGCCTGCAACGATTTCTTCAGGAGATGCACATTCAACACAAGGTCTGAACTTTCTGGCTTGACCGTAACAGCACTTACAGTGCTAGGCCAAATCCCGTATATCGATAACGGTCGTTTCATCACTTGAGCAGTTCAACGTGAACGCCGCCCGGCCATACGTCAGTTTCGTCTCCTACTTCCGCAACGACGGCTATACCAGCGATTTTGATTTGCGAGTCAGGCGGGCGACCAGCTTTCTCGTCCGCCAGTTGCAACGGGCGGAGATCGATTCCGAGCTCATCCTGGTCGAGTGGAATCCGCCAACCGATCGGCCGCTCATCATCGAATCGCTTGACCCGTTGCCCCAAGGCGACTGCGTTCAGGTGCGCGGTATCGTCGTCGGGCGCGACCATCACGAAAGGTTCGTCGGCTCGCGGGAATCCGGCATGAACCCCGCCGCCGCGGCCAATGTAGGGCTGCGGCGCGCCGAGGGCCGCTTCGTCTCGCCCAAGGCGTCCGACACCTATCTGTCGAACGAGATCATCGCCACCATTGCGCGGCAGGATCTTCACGAGAATGCGCTGTACCGCTGCGACCGTTGCGACGTCGTGTTGTCCCCCACGCTGCTGCGCAACCTTGGCGACGATGCCCTGCTGGCACGGCTCGAGAGTCTGGACAGCACCCGCTACAGCCACATTCCCAATCCGCCGCAATGGTACATCCGCGAGCTGCACACCAATGCCTGCGGTGACTTTCTGCTCATGAGCCGCACGATGTGGCACACCGTTCGCGGCTTCCCGCTGGACAACACCGTGCTGTCGCTCGATTGCGATTCGCTCATCATGCACGCAGCCGTGGCGCTCGGATCGCACGAAATCCGGCTGCCACCAGCCTGTCGCATCTTCAAGGGCCGACACGACCGCCTGTTCAGCAACCGCATCAGCCACGTCTGGACGCCGCTGCAGTCCAGGGTCGACAAGGTCATGACCAGCTTCCGCTGGTGGCGGCTACAGCAGATCGCGCGCAGCGCCTTCGACTATCCCAAGCGCAAGGTCGCCGGCGTGGAGAGCGTTCTGGCCCCCTCGATCGAGCGCAACTTCGTCAAGCCCGCCGAGCAGTGGGCGCACGGCGTCCGCCCGCAACTCAACCAGCCGGAAAACTGGGGCCTGGCGGACCAGCCGCTGGAGGAAAGGCTGCTGTGCCGGGCGCGCTGGTCGCTGGCCAACGCCTCGGCGGCCGCATGAAGGTCGACCAGGCCGTCTTCCTCGTCGGCGGCCTCGGCAGCCGCCTCAAGGCGCTGACCGGCGGCACCGCCAAGCCCGTCCTCGACGTCGGCGGCCGGCCCTTCCTCGATCACCTGCTGGACGAGGCGAGCCGGCACGGCATCAAGCGCGCGCTGCTGCTTTGCGGCTACCGCGCCGGCGACCTCGTCGCGTCGTATCGGGGCCGTTCAATCCGCGGCATGGCGATCGACACGGCGGTCGAATCCGAGCCGGCCGGCACCGCCGGCGCATTGGCGCTCGCCGCTGACCGGCTCGACGACTGGTTCTTCCTGGTCAACGGCGATTCGCTGTTCGACTTCAATTGGCTGGGACTGCTGCCCGCCAACGACGACGGCGCGACCGGCTGGGTCCGCATGGCGCTCGCCAGCGGCATAACGGGCGAACGCTATGGGCGGGTCGCCGTCGACGGCCGACGGGTGCACGACTTCATTCCTGCCGGCGCGCTAGACCGGCCAATCAACGCCGGCGTCTACCTGATGCGCAAGGACGTGCTGTCGCGCATCGGCGCCGTCCCCTGCTCGCTAGAACGCGACGTGCTGCCGGGACTGGCGCGGGACGGCCTGATCGACGGCGTGGTCGTCGAGGCACCGTTCATCGACATCGGCACGCCGCAGGACTTCGAGCGCGCGCAACGCGTGGTGCCGCGCATCATGAAGCGCCCCGCCGCGTTCCTCGATCGCGACGGCGTGCTGAACGAGGACACGGGCTACGTCCACCATCCCGACCAGGTCCGGTGGGTCGCCGGCGCACGCGAAGCGGTGCGCTGGCTGAACGATGCGGGCTACCTGGTGTTCATCGTCACCAACCAGGCGGGCGTGGCGCGCGGGCTGTACGAGGAAGAGCACATCCTCGACCTGCACGGCTGGATGAGCGCGGAGCTGCGCCGGCACGGCGCGCACATCGATTGCTTCGAATACTGTCCCTACCACCCCGAGGGGGTCGTCGAGCGCTATCGGCGCGTCTCGGAGCTGCGCAAACCCGAGCCCGGCATGATCCGCAAGCTTCTAGCCGAGTGGCCGGTCGACGCCGCGCAATCGTTCCTGATCGGCGATCGCGAGACCGACCTGCAGGCCGCGGCCGCGGCCGGCATCGACGCCCACCTGTTCAGCGGCGGCAATCTCCTGGATTTCGTCACGGCGCGGATCAAGCCGAGACGAAGAACCGTCGATTTCGATTGATCTCCAGGATCGCCTCCACGGCCTGACGCGGCAGCGGCCCTAAAAGGCTGGCCGCCGCGTTCTGGTCGGCCTCGAGCGGCCGCATGATGCCGGGAATCGTGGTCGATACCGCCGGGAACGACAGGCAGAAGCGCAGCGCGGCCTGAGCCGCCGCCTCTCCCGGCGCCGTCGAGATCGCCGCCATCAGGTCGGCCGCTCCGTAGACCCAATTGGCCAGCTGGGCCCGTGGCCAGCGCGCGCGGTGATCGCCCTCCGGAAAGACGCTGTCATGGCCGATCGTGCCCGACAGGAAGCCGAAGCAGAGCGGCGTGCGGGCGATGAAGCCAATGCCCAGCCGCTCGACCTCCGCCAGGAGGCCGCTGCTCACCACACGCACGTCCATCATGTTGAAATTAGCCTGGATCACCGCGATGTCACAGGCGCGCAGGGCCTGCAGCGCTTCGTGGGGGCCTTTGGCCGACACGCCCCACGCCCGGATCTTGCCGTCCTCGACCAGCCCCGTCAGCGCCGCCAGCACGTCCGGCGCCGTGACCACGTCGAGCGGCGGATTGTGCAGCTGAAGCAGGTCGAGATAGTCGGTGCCGAGCCGCGCCAGGCTGCGCTCGGTCGAAGCGACGATGGCAGACGGCGAGAAGTCGGGCGCCCGGTCCCAGGCCTCGTAGCCGGCCTTGGTGGTAATGACAGCGCGCGAGCGCTTGCCGCGCACTGCCCGGCCGATCAGCTCCTCGCTATGGCCGTTGCCGTAGGCGGCCGAGGTGTCGAAGAAGGTGATGCCGCGTTCCAGCGCCCGGTCGAGCGCGGCGAGCGACGTGCGATCGTCGGTATCGCCGTAGGACGTCTGCTCGACGGTGCGCCCGCCGATGCCCCAGGCTCCGAAGCCGATCTCCGAAACCTGCAGGCCGGTCTTGCCGAGCGGCCGGTACCGCATCGCTCAGTAGTGGCCGGCCAGCTCGGGCGTGATGGCGGCCGACCGCGGCGAATAGAGATAGGCGCCCTTCTTGTTGCCCCACCAGACGATCTCGCGGCACCACTTCTGGAAATCGTCATAGGGCTTGGCGGTACGATCGACTTCGATCACCAGCGGCCTCTCGGTGAGCAGCGCCTGCTCGCCGCCGCGCACCTTGTGCCAGTAGTCGAGCAGATCGTAGCTCAGGCGGATCCTGAGGTTGTCCTTGGCGTAGGGCTGGTGGACCAGGGCGTGGTTGAGCCGGATCGCCTCGTCGATGATCTCCATCGGCAGGCCCGCGGCCTTGGCGCTCACCGTCTCGGCCAGAAGCTTGCCCGCCTCGACATAGAAAGCATCGAACTTACCCTTGGCCGTCAGCTCGACGAAGATATACTCGTCGGCCGGCCAGTAGATGCCGAGATATTCCTTGGAGAAGACGTACTCCGAGCCGCCGCTCTGGATCGACTCCGCCTCCTTGTGGAAGAAGGCGTTGATCTCGGCGATCATCGGGAAGCGCTTGGGATCGGCGGCCATGAAGGCCTCGATCATGTCTCGGTAGGAGATGCCCGAGATGCCGTGCGCCATGATCAGTGGGATCTGGAACAGCTTGTCGAAGTGCAGCAGCGCCGTCATCCAGCAGAAGATGCGGGTGCGACGCCAGTCGGCCAGCGGCATGGCGGCCGTCGCCACCACCAGGTCCTGGACCTCCGGCACGTCGTCGTCGAGCTCGATGCGCTCGCCGTGGATGTTGATGATCTTGGACTCGACCGTGACCATGCCGTACTTGGCTTGGTAGTCGGAATCTCCCATCTCGGCGTTGGGCAGGATCGACAGATTGTTGAACTGGATGCGGTTGTGCTGGCCGTTCTCGATCAGCAGGTCGACGCCCTTAACGAACGATTCGTAGGTCTCGCCAGGCAAGCCAAGGATCAGGTCGGAATAGGTCTCGACCTTGTCGCGCGTGAAGCGGCGCTGCAGCTCCATGTAGGTGCCGAGCGAGATATTGTCGCGCTTGATCGCCTCCAGCGTCGGCTTGTCCACGCTCTGCATTGAAAGCGCGACGCCCTTGTTCAGGCCGGCGTCGGACAGGATCTTCTGCGTCTCGTAGGCGCGCTCGGTCGCGTTCTTGGTGTTCTGTACCGACAGCGCCACCGGGTAGCCGGTCTCCTTCTTGATGCCGGCGACATAGTTGGCGATGTCGACATCGCGCTTCTGGATGCCGAAGTTGGCGTCGCAGCAGAAGATGTATTCGATCTTCTTGTCGGCGAACCAGTCGACCTCGCGATAGAGACGCTCCTCGCCGAACTTGGTGACCTTGGCCGCGGTCGCCGAGCCCCAGTCGCAGAAGGTGCAGCGGAACGGGCAGCCGCGGTTGGTCTCCCACAGGCCGATCCAGCTCTCGTTGGGATTGGCGGCCATGATCGAATCGAACGCGCCCTCGAGGAAGGGTGACGGGATCTCGTCGAGGTCACGCACGCGATCGATGTTGGGATTGCGCACGAAGCTGCCGTCGGCCTTGACCATGCTGACGCCCGGAAGCGACTGCCAGGCCTCGCGATCGGTGAAGCATTCCAGCAACTTGAGGAACGTCCGCTCGCCCTCGTTATGGACGGCAAGGTCGATCTGGGGATTGGCCCGCAGGAAGGCCTCGGGCTGGTCCGGCACGTGCGGACCGCCGAAGACGATAACGATGCCCGGCCGCAGCGCCTTCAGGCGGCGGGCGATCTCGAGCGAGATGCGGCCGTTCCAGACGTAAGTGCTGAAGCCGACGAGGTCGGCCTCCTTCAGGGCCTCGACGGCGTCGGCAATGCGCACCCGTTTGTAGAGCGGCGGCAGGAACTCATAGAGGCCGGGATCGGCCGCCATTTTCTGCACATAGGTCTGCAGCAGCGCGACCGAATAGGGCAGATAGTTCTGGCCGGAAAACGAGTTGTTTATCTGGACCAGCCCGACGCGAACGGGCGCGCGGCGCTCCTTGGAGGCGTCGGCAGGCAGCGGATCGGGTCCCTGGGCGGTCGACATCGATATAGAGGTAAGCTGCCCGGTCCTTGAACGCAATGCAATATATGGACGCAATCCCTTGAGATTGAAGGCCTTATTGTGGTTTGTCTCAGGCGATCATGATCGGTGGGGAAATGGATTTCACGGGCAAGAAAGTTCTAATCGCCGGTGGCGCCGGCTTTATTGGGACCAATCTTGCCCTCGCCCTGGCCAGGCGTGGGGCGCAGCTGCGGCTGACGATCCATGAAAAACCCCTGCAGGCCACCATCCCGGGTGCCGAGGTCGTCACCCTCGACCTGCGCCAGCCCGAGCACTGCGCCCGCGCCGTCGAGGGTGTGGACTACGTCTTCCTGTGCGCCGCCCATACCTCTGGCGCGGCCGTCATCCGGACCACGCCCCTTGTCCACATCACGCCCAACGTCCTGATCAACACGCTGATGCTGGAGGCCGCGCATCGCGCGCGCGTGGCGCGGTTCTGCTTCATCTCCAGCGGTGCAGCCTATCCGCCGACCGCCGACCGGCCGGTGCGCGAAGACGAGATGTTCGATGGCGATCCGCACGAGGTCTACTTCGCCGCCGGCTGGATGAAGCGCTATGCCGAAGTGCTTTGCCGGACCTACGCGGAAAAGATCCCCAACCCGATGCCGACGGTCGTGGTGCGGCCGTCCAATGTCTACGGCCCGTACGATAAGTTCGATTTCGCCGTCAGCCACGTGACGGCGGCTTTGATCCGCCGAGTCGTCGAGCGCCATAGCCCCCTCGAAGTATGGGGCAACGGCCAGGATATTCGCGACCTCGTCTACGTCGACGATTTCATCGAGGGCCTGCTGACGGCTTTCGCCACCGATCGACCCTATCTCGCGGTCAACATCTGCGCCGGAGCCGGCCATTCGGTGCGCGAGATCCTGGAGAAGATCCTCAAAGTCGACGGCTATGACGGCGCCGACATCCGCTACGACCCGTCGCGCCCCAGCACCATCCCGGTGCGCCTGATGGACAACACCCTCGCCCGCCAGCTCGGTATTGTAGCGCACACGTCCCTCGAGGACGGCCTTCGGCGGACGATCGAGTGGTATCGGAAGAACCAACGCTGAAGCCCTTCCTCCCATGACCCCTCCGTCGGCGTAAGACGCCGACACCCCCCCAGCGAAGCTGGGGAGGAAGATGTCTCGGCAGTGCCTTACCTAAAACGGCCCGCGGAAGCGCTTGTACCCTTCGGTCATCGAGCGCTCGACCGGCAGTGCGATGCCGTGCTTGTCGCCCTTCACCTGGGTCAGGATGGCGTCGACCGTCTCGTGCTGGCTTGGATAGTAGATGTCTTCCAGGCTTTTGGCGGTCGGACATGGCGCCGGCGCCATGCCAAGCATGGTCGGCGGCTGGCGCAGCAGGCCAGGATCGCGCATCACGAGCTGGCGGCAGACCTCGGCGGCGACGCCGTATTCGAGCCACGACGTGTCGGCCACGACCAGCCGGCCGGTCCTGGCGACGCTGGCGGTCACGAGGTTCCAGTCGGGATGGCTGATCGAATTGAGATCGATGACCTCGGCCGATATCCCGACCTTGTCCTCGACATACTGCGCCGCACGCAGCGCCTCCAGCACCATGACAGAGGTGGCCACGACGGTGACGTCGCTGCCCTTGTGCGCGATGTAGCTGGTGAGCGGCACGCGCTTTTCGGAGGGAGCGACGGTGAAATCCAGATTGTAGAGCAGGCGATGCTCGATGCTGATCACCGGCCCGGGATGCCGGTTGATGATCGCCGGATACATGTCGAGGATCGCCTGGCTGCTCGACGGCATGACCACCGTCAGCCCCGGATAGTGTGCGAACGTCGCCTGCGGGCTCTGCGAGTGCTGCGCACCCTGCCCCCAGCTGCGGCCGACGACGATGCGGATCAGCATCGGGCAGCGCATCAGGCCGCCGAACATGTAGCGATACTTCGAGGCCAGGTTGATGATCTGGTTCATCGCCAGGAAGGAGAAGTCGGCGCGGATGTGCGTCGTGATCGGGTAGTCGCCGACCAGCGAAGCGCCGATCGCCACACCCGTCATGCCCTCTTCCATCAGCGGCACGTCGAACACGCGTGCTGCGCCGTATTTCTCGGCCAGCCCGGTCGTCGAGCCGAAGATGCCCTTAAAGTCGTCGACGCCCTGCCCCATGATGAAGACGTTGTCGTGGTCGGCCAGGGCGGCGTCCATGGTCTCGAGCAAGGCGCCGGCATAGGACAGCACGCGCGTGCCCTGGGCCGGCTTTACTGCAGCGATGCTCATCAGATCACGTCCGTCAGCAGTTCGGCGCGGCCGGGCGCCGGGCTCGCCTCGGCGAAGGCCACGGCCGCCTCGATCTCGCGCTCGATGTCGGGTCGCAGCGCTTCGACAAGTTTCTGATCGACGATCAGCGGATCGCGGCGCTTCCAGGCATCGACGCCGTCGCTGGTGCGATAGTTGAAGTGGAAGTCCTCGCCGACGCCGACATGCTCCTTGTAGCGCGAGGTGACGATCTCGAGCACGAACGGCTCCCCTGCCCGCACCTTGGCCGCCGCCTCCAGCGTGGCCTTGCGGATCGCCAGCACGTCCCAACCCTCCTCGAGCCGGCTGCCGGCGATGCCGAACGAAGCGGCATGCTCGGCCAGGCGATAGGACTGGCGCACCGGACGGTGGCTGTGCACGGCAAGCCCGTTGTCCTCGCACAGGAACAGCACCGGCACCTTCATGAGGGCCGCGAAGTTCAGGCTCTCGTGATAGACGCCTTCTTCGGTGGCACCGTCGCCGAACACCGCGACGGCGATCTGCGAGGCGCCGCGCCGCTTGAAGCTCAGCGCCGCGCCAACCGCGTGCGGGATGGTGCTCGCCACAACCGCCGACGATCCCATGAGACCGACCTCGGGAGCCGCGAGGTGCATGGAGCCCGCCTTGCCGCCCGAGACGCCGCCCTTGCGGCCGTACAGCTCGGCAAACATGGCATCGAGCGAGCCGCCCTTGGCGATGTAGAAACCGTGGCTGCGATAGGTCGCGAAGACCAGGTCGTCGGGCTGCAGGCCATCGCAGACGCCCACCGCCACGGCCTCCTGGCCGATCGACAGATGGACCGGGCTTTGGATCTTGTCGGACGGATAGAGCTCGATGATCCGTTCCTCGACCAGCCTGATCAGCAGCGCCGTCCGGAACAGCCGGCGATAGATCGCTTCATCCTTCACAGACAGACGCTCCCCGGGCGGTGAACAGATAATTCTCTGGGCTGCCGACTGCTAACGGAGGCCGCGCCGTCTGGCAATCGCCCATCATGACGCCCCAAAGATCGATTGTGACGCTCAATAGGCCCGGCTCTGGCCGCCGTCGACCGTGATGTTGGCACCGTTCACCAGGCTCGCCTCGGCCGAACACAGGAAGGCCACCACAGCCGCCACCTCTTCCGGCGTGCCCAGCCGGCCCAGTGGATATTCCTGGTCGACCATGCGCCGGAAGCCGTCGGGATCGCGCCGCTGCTCGTCTTCGAAGCCAGTGCCGGGAATGTAGATGCCGCCCGGCGCCACCGAATTGAAGGTGATGCCGTCGCGTACAAGGTAGGGCATGGCGGACAGCGACTTCATGAGGCCGGTCTCGGCCGCCTTGGCCATGGTGAACCACGGCCGGCCGATGCCTTCCTTGCCGCCATAGATCGAGGTGATGGTGACCACGCGGCCCCATTTGCCGCGTCGCATGTGCGGCAGGGCGCGCCGGGTGAAGCGGACCGCCGCCATGGCGTTCTTCTCGTAGACTTCGCCCCAGACCCGCATGTCGGTGTCTTCGACGATCTCCTTGCCCCAACGTCCGCCACCGCCGACGTTGTTGACCAGGATCTGCACGCCGCCCCATTCGCGATCGACCACGTCCATCACGCGATCGGCGGCTTCGGCTTCGAGGAGATCGGCAGCGACGGCCAGCAGCTTGACGCCAGAGGTCTTGAGCTCCGCCATTGCTGCGTCGAGCCGCTGCTGCGAGCGCGAGCAGATGGCGACATGACAGCCTTCCGAAGCCAGCCGCTTGGCCGTCGCCAGCCCGATGC
>Ga0075369_10000361_pt1 | contig 13584 bp, 11 predicted proteins | sample EndMethybrTD3034_FD_71400 | JGI IMG/M metagenome (GOLD analysis project Ga0075369, IMG submission 71400) | Populus endosphere microbial communities from Tennessee, USA - Endosphere MetaG P. TD hybrid TD303-4 | ecosystem: Host-associated > Plants > Roots > Endosphere | place: USA: Tennessee...
GGCGACTCCGCGTTCACCGAGGCGCTGCGCAAGGCGTGTGCGCGCCTGCCGGCCGACCGCATCGGCGCACAAGGCCAATTGCAGGAGTGGCTGGAAGACTGGGACGCCGTTGCAACCGAGCAGCAGCATCGCCATGTCTCGCACCTGTACGCCGTCTACCCGAGCGGCCAGATCAACGTGCGCGACACGCCCACGCTGGCGCAGGCCGCACGCGTCACGCTCAATGTGCGCGGCGACGAGAGCACCGGCTGGGCCACCGCCTGGCGCCTGGCGCTGTGGGCCCGGCTGGGCGACGGCGAGCGCGCCTACCGCATCCTGCAGGGATTGCTGGGGCCCCGGCGCACCTACCCGAACATGTTCGACGCGCACCCGCCGTTCCAGATCGACGGCAACTTCGGCGGCGCGGCCGGCATCCTGGAGATGATCGTGCAGTCATGGGGCGGCGAGGTTCGCCTGCTGCCGGCGCTGCCCGCGGCCTGGCCGCGCGGCGAGCTGCGCGGGGTGCGCGTGCGCGGCGGCATCGAACTCGACCTTGCCTGGAGCCAGGGGCGAGCGACGCGGCTGCAACTGCGCGGCCGGCCGAACACCGAGGTGAAGCTGCGCCACGGCGAGCGGCTGCTCACGCCGAAGCTCGACGCCGTGGGCCGCGCCAGCATCACCGAGTTCGGCTGATGAAGCGACTCCTCCGCGTTGCGGCGAGCGTGTGCATCGGCATCGGCATGCTCGCCCATGCGGGGCTGGCGGCGTCCCGCAGCAGCGAGCCCATCAACCGCGACTGGACGTTCACGCTCGGCGATGTACCCGACGCTCAGGCCGTCGAGCGTGACACCCAGGGCTGGCAGCGTGTGGACGTGCCGCATTCGTTCTCGCAGCCCTATTTCCTCGGCACCGGCTTCTACGTCGGGCACGGCTGGTATCGCAAGACGCTGGAGCTGCCGGCCTCCGCGGCCGGCAAGCGCATCTCGCTCGAGTTCGATGGCGTCTTCCAGGACGCGGAGATCTTCGTCAACGGCCAGAAGGCCGCCCGCCACGTCGGCGGCTACACGGGCTTCACCGTCGACATCACTTCGTTGGCGAAGCCGGGCCGCAACCTGCTGGCCGTGCACGTCAACAACGAGTGGAACGCTCGCGTGGCGCCACGCGCCGGCGAGCATGTGTTCTCGGGCGGCATCTACCGCAACGTGCGCCTGGTCGTCACCGACCCCGTGCATGTGGTCTGGTATGGCACCTTCGTGACGACGCCCAAGGTCTCCGAGCAGCAGGCCTCGGTGCGCGTGCAGACCGAGGTCCGCAACGACCGCGCAGGGCAGGCACGAGTGGCTCTCGTCTCCGAGGTGCTCGACGCAACCGGCAAGCGCGTGGCCATGCAGCGCAGCGAGCGCACGGTGCCCGGCGCCGGCACGCTCAACTACGACCAGTCGCTGCCCGACATCGCGCAGCCGCGGCTGTGGTCGCCGGACAGTCCCACGATGTACAAGCTCGTCAGCAGCCTGTACGTCGACGGCAGGCGCGTCGACCGTTTCGAAACGCCTTTCGGCATCCGCACCATCCGCTTCACTGCCGACCAGGGCTTCTTCCTCAACGGCAAGCACCTGTACATGATCGGCGCCAACGTGCACCAGGACCAGGCCGGCTGGGGCGACGGCGTGACCGACGGCGCAGCGCGGCGCGACGTGCAGATGATCAAGGACGCCGGCTTCAACTTCATCCGCGGCTCGCACTATCCGCATTCGCCGGCCTTCACGAAGGCGACCGACGAGCTCGGCATGCTGTTCTGGTCGGAGGCGCCGTTCTGGGGCATCGGCGGCTTCGGCGCCGACGGCAGCTGGCTGTCCAGCGCCTACCCGCCCGATCCGGCGGACCGCCCCGACTTCGAGGCCAGCGTGCTGCAGCAGGTCGAGGAGATGGTGCGCATCCATCGCAACCGTCCGTCCATCGTCATCTGGAGCGCCTCCAACGAGCCCTTCTTCACGACGAGTGACGCGATGGGTGCCATGCGCGAATTCCTGAAGCGCGAGGTCGACTTCTTCCACCGCATCGACCCGACCCGGCCGGTGGCCATCGGCGGCGCCCAGCGCGGCGAGATCGACAAGCTGGGCGACGTGGCCGGCTACAACGGAGACGGCGCGACGCTGTTCCTGAATCCGGGCATCGCCTCGGTGGTGTCGGAGTACGGCTCCACGATGACCGACCGGCCCGGCAGCTATGAGCCCGGCTTCGGGCTGATGCCCGACACGCCGGACCAGAAGGGCAGCGCCAACCCCTATTCATGGCGCTACCCCTGGCGCTCTGGCGAGGCCCTGTGGGCCGGCTTCGACCACGGCTCGATCGCGTCCATCGAGTTCGGCGCGATGGGCTTCATCGACTACTTCCGGCTGCCCAAGCGCCAGTACCACTGGTACCGCAACACGTACCGCGGCATCGCACCACCCACCTGGCCGGTCGAAGGCAAGCCAGCGCGGCTGCAACTGGCGGCCAGCCAGACACTGATCCGCGGCACCCAGGGGCTGGACGACGCGCATGTGGTCGTGACCGTGCACGACGAGGCCGGCCGCGCGCTGAGCAACTCGCCCGACGTGACGCTCACCATCGTCAGCGGTCCGGGGCAGTTCCCGACCGGCCGCAGCATCCGCTTCAACAACAAGTCCCCGGTCGCCATCCGCGACGGCCAGGCGGCGATCACGTTGCGCTCGTACTTCGCCGGCAAGAGCGTCATCGAGGCCACGTCACCCGGCCTGAAGCCGGCGCGCATCACGATCGCGACGACCGGGCCCGACCCGTTCATCCCCGGCCGCTCGCCGCTGGCGCCCGACCTACCCGTCATCGCCTACCCGCCGATCAACCGCATCGCGCTCGCCAGCGATCCGATCAACGTGACCATCAGCCGGCCGACGTCGAACAGCGGCGCCGAGCCCGGCCACACGGCGCCGATGGCCAACGACAACCAGGAGCAGACCTGGTGGCGCGCGGCTGCGAAGGAGGGCGCCGCGTTCTGGGCCGTCCACCTGGAGAACGTGTATGCGCTCCATTGGCTGTCGCTGGCGATGCCGGACGACCGGGGGCCCGACTTCGTCGTCGAGATCAGCAAGGACGCCACCAACTGGCGCCAGATCGCCGAGGCGAAGGGTGGGCGCAAGACCTACGAGTTCGCGCTCTTCGAACAGGCGGTCACCGCAAGCTTCCTGCGCATCCGCTTCCCGTCGGTCACACTCGACCACCCGGCGGCGCTGAGCGAGGTGCGGGTGATGGCGCATCCCGCGAACTGAAGACGGCAACCGGCTGACCACGAGGAAGCAGCGCATGGGTATCACGTTCAATCGCATCGTCGTCGTCGGCGGCGGCACCGCCGGCTGGATGACCGCAGTCGCCATCGCGACCGCGCTGCGCGGCCGCAGCACGGTCGAGGTCGTCGAGTCGGAGGAGATCGGCATCGTCGGCGTCGGCGAGGCCACCTTCCCGTCGATTCGCGCCTACAACAAGATCGTCGGCATCGACGAGGCCGAATTCCTGCGCGCGACGAACGGCACCTACAAGCTCGGCATCGAGTTCCGCGACTGGCGCGTCCGGGGTGAAGGCTACTTCCACACCTTCGGCGACTTCGGCGACCTGCGCGGACCGCACGCGCTGTGGGGCCAGCACCGCCGGCTCGGCGACCCCGCACTCGGCGGCGTTGGCGAGCAGTGCCTGCCCACCGTGATGGCGATGCAGGGCCGCTTCGTCGTGCCCGACGAGAAGGGCGGTGCGGCCTACCAGTACGCCTACCACTTCGACGCCGCGCTCTACGCCGCCTTCCTGCGCCGCATGGCGCTCGCGCGCGGCGCGCGGCGCACCGAAGGACGCATCGTCGACGTGACGCGGCGCGCCGACGGCGGCGTGCAGAGTGTGAAGCTGGCCGACGGTCGCGAGATCAGCGGCGACCTGTTCATCGATTGCTCGGGCTTCGGTTCGCTGCTGCTGGGCAAGACGCTGGTCGAGCCCTTCGTCGACTTCAGCCGCTGGCTGCCGGTCGACGGGGCTTGGGCCTGCCCGTGCGAGCGCAGCGGCCCCGAGCTGACGCCGTACACCCGCGCCACCGCGCTCGAAGGCGGTTGGGCGTGGCGCATCCCGCTGCAGAGCCGCACCGGCCACGGCCATGTCTTCAGCAGCCGCTACATCGATGTGGAGCGCGCGCGTGAGCAACTGCTGCAGCAGCTGGACGGCAAGCCCCTGGCCGAGCCGCGCCTGCTGCGCTTCACCACCGGGCACCGGGCGCGCTTCTGGGTGCACAACGTCGTCGCGCTCGGGCTGTCGTCCGGGTTCCTGGAGCCGCTCGAGTCGACCAGCATCTTCCTGATCCAGAGCGGGCTGGGCCGACTGATGGCGCTGCTCACGGCCGGAGCGCCGGTCGGCGACGAGGCGGTGGCGGGCTATAACGCACGCGCGGTGCGTGAGTTCAGGCGCATACGCGACTTCATCGTGCTGCACTACAGCCTCACCGCACGCCGCGACAGCGCCTTGTGGCGCGACATGGCGACGCTGGAACTCCCGGAAACGCTGGCCTTCAAGATCGAGGCGTGGCGCCGCTTCGGCGTGCTGCACATGCACCAGGACGAAGGCTTCGACGAGACCAGCTGGTTTGCCATCCACGCCGGCATGGGCCACTGGCCGGAGCGCGCCGACCCTGTGCTGCAGGAGCTGCCGCGCGACGAAGCGCTGCAGGCACTGCAGCGGCGGCGCGAGGCCATCGCTGCCACGGTCGGCCGGCTGCCCACGCATCACGACTACCTGAAGGCAATGCTCTCCTGAAACCTGGCTCGAGGACTGCTGGCGGTAGTGGTGTTTTTGCGGCTTTATTTAGTTCATCGATAGAATAAAGGTCTAGGCAAAGAACAAGGAGACATGTCTTGCCGATCCAGGCCGCGGGGAACCAGCAGCAGCTCAAGAACATCAACCGCATGGCCTTGGTGCGCCACCTGTGCGCCAACCCGGGCTTGTCGCGTGTGGACCTCGCAGCCGCCGTCGGATTGCAGAAGTCCACGGTGAGCATGCTCGCGCGCGAACTGCTGGAGGAAGGCTGGCTGGTCGAGCGCGAGGTCGTTGCCACGGGCGATCTCGGCCGACGGCCGACGCCCTTGTTCATCGATCCCACGCGCCTTCTGCTATTGGGCGCCGAGGTCGGCATCGAGTCGATCCGCGTCGTGGCCACGTCGCTCACCGGGGAGGTGCTGGCGACGGCCGTGGCGAACCACGGCTCGACCAAGACCGCCAAGGCCTGCGTCGCCAGCCTGGCTGCGGCGCTGTTGAAGGTGCGCAAGCAGCTGGACAAGGGCCGACACCAGATCATCGGCATCGGGGTCGGCGTGCCCGGTGGTGTCGACGAGGTCAGCGGCTTCCTGCACTTCGCGCCGAACCTGGGCTGGCGCGACGTTCCGCTCGGCGCCGTGCTCCGCGAGAAGCTCGACGGAACGGCGCTGGCCGGTGTGCCGCTGTTCCTGCAGAACGAAGCCGACGTCGCGGCGCTTGGTGAGATGGAATTCAACTCGGCGCAGGCCGCGGACCCGTTGCTCTACGTCAGCATCAACCAGGGCGTGGGCGCCGGGGTGATCGTCGGCGAGCGGCTTCTCACGGGCAACCGTGGCTTTGCCGGTGAAGTGGGCCACATCGTGCTGCAGCTCAACGGGCCGCAATGCTCGTGCGGCCGGCGCGGCTGCGCCGAGGCGTTGATCGGCCCGCGCGCCATGCTGCGTTCGCCCGAAGAGCACGAGCACGCTCTGGCCGATGTCCAGCGCCGCTTGGCCGAGGGCGACGCCGACACGATCCGCGCGGTCAAGAAGGCCGGCAGCTACCTCGGCGTCTTGCTGCAGAACCTGGCGGCCGCCTACGACCCGGGCTGCATCGTGCTCGGCGGGTCGGTCGTCGACCTGGGCGAGACGTTCCTCGACCCCGCGCTCAAGACGCTCAACGACTACGCCACCGCGGCCAACCTCGCCCCGCCCACGGTGCAGACATCGCGCTTCGGTGCCGATGCGGTCGCCGTCGGTGCGGCCGCGCTGGCCCGCTACCGCTTGACCCGTCCGTGAAGGCGACGGCGCCCCGTGCGCCGGTAGGGCAGTCCGTTGCCCATGTGCTTCTTCCATCGCGCGCAGAAGCGATTCGGGGAACCCTGACCCAAGAATCAATGAACCTTGATCAAGCGGTCGCCGAAGTCCGCCGAAGGCACGTGCAGAGACGGCTCACGCAATGCGCGATGGACGGCTCCCCTTCCAGCACTTCAAACGGGACAGACAGCATGAAACTCAGCATCAAGCTTCCCTTGGCATTTGCCGCCGTACTGGTGCTCATGCTCGCAGCGGCGCTGTACGGCATCTACAGCCTGAACCAGTCACTGAAGACCTACGAGACGACTGTTCAGGCGGGGAGCGACAACGAACGTGCCGTCGCTGAACTGACCATCGCCTTCAAGATGCAGGTGCAGGAGTGGAAGAACGCGCTGCTGCGCGGCAAGAAGCCGGAGGATCTGGCCAAGCATTGGGGTGCATTCGGTAAGCAGGACCTCGCGGTGTCGCAGGGTGCGAAGAAGCTGCAGGCCACTTTGCCTGATGGTGACAGCAAGGTGCTGCTCGGCAGATTCGCCGAGGCGCACGCAAGGATGAGCGAGAGCTATCGCAGAGCTTTCGAGGCCTTCAAGGGCGCTGGCTTCGACGCTGCGGTCGGCGACGCCGCCGTGCATGGCATGGACCGCGAACCTGTCAAGCTGCTCGACGAGGCGGGCGACAAGATCGCTGCTCACAGCACCATCGTGTCGACCAAGGCGGCGGCTGATGCCAAGCGGGCAACGACCATCAGCTTGGTGATGATGCTGTTCGCCTCCGTCGTCGGCATCGCCGCCGGCGTCGCGCTGAGCCGAAGCGTTGTCAAGCAGCTCGGGGGCGAACCCGCCGACGCTGCCAGTCTTGCCCGCAGCGTGGCGGCGGGCAACCTGAGTGTGCCGATTGTGATCAAGCAAGGCGACACCACCAGCTTGATGGCGCAACTCAGGATCATGCAGGAGAGCCTGGCCAGGGTCGTGGAGGGCGTGCGCGAGAACTCGGACTCGGTGGCGACAGCTTCGGCGCAAATCGCCCAAGGCAACAGCGACTTGAGCCAACGCACCGAGGAGCAAGCCAGCGCACTGCAGCAGACCGCGGCCACGATGGACGAGCTGGGGGCCACCGTGCGCAACAACGCCGACAACGCCCAGCAGGCCAATCAGCTGGCGCTGGGCGCCAGCAGCGTCGCTGCCAAGGGCGGCGAGGTCGTCGGCCAGGTTGTCGACACCATGAAGGGCATCAGCGACAGCTCCCGCAAGATCGCCGAGATCATCACCGTCATCGACAGCATCGCATTCCAAACCAACATCCTGGCCCTCAATGCTGCGGTCGAGGCGGCTCGTGCCGGTGAACAGGGGCGCGGCTTTGCGGTGGTTGCCAGCGAGGTACGCAGCCTCGCGCAGCGCTCGGCGGCTGCGGCCAAGGAAATCAAGGAGCTGATCTCGACCAGCGTCGAGCGTGTCGAGAACGGCACAGCGCTCGTTGATCAAGCGGGCAAGACCATGAGCGAGATCGTCAGCGCCATCAAGCGTGTCGCCGACATCGTGGGTGAGATCAGCGCGGCCAGCGTCGAGCAAAGCGCGGGTGTGACCCAGGTAGGACAGGCAGTGACACAGATGGACCAGGCGACGCAGCAGAATGCCGCGCTCGTCGAAGAGAGTGCGGCCGCTGCCGAAAGTCTGAGAGGCAGGGCGCAGCAGCTGGTTCAGGCGGTTGCGGTGTTCAAGCTTGCACCCACCGTCGGCCGTGCCGCGCCTTTGGCTTCCGGTGCTTGATCGAGCACCATCATCGGCGCGTCAGGTTGGTGGAGAATCGGTGCGATGAACATCTCCAGCGGCCAGCCTTCGTGAACACTGAATCGCCGAACTCCGTTGATCGACAGGGCCGCAGGCAACTGCTGCGTGGCGCCGTGGCCGCGGCGTTGGTGCCAGGCGCCGCATTGCCCGCCGCGGCCGCCGCGCCGAAGCCCTTGCTGGTGGGCGGCCTGCCGGTGACCTGCAATCTCACGCTGCCGGTGGCGTGCGTCGCGCGGGCAAGCACCAACGGCGCCGACAAGAGCGGCGGCCCGCAGTTCGAGTACGAGTACAGCAAGTACAACGGCTGGCCCGAGATCAAGGAGTCGCTGATGGCCGGGCGCATCCAGGCGGCCTACATGCTCGCGCCGCTGGTGATGGACCTGGCCGACAAGAAGATTCCGGTGAAGATCGTGTCGCTCGGGCACCGCTCGGGTGCGGTGATCATGGTGCGCACCGATTCGCCGTACATGAAGTTCAAGGACCTGGCGGGCAAACGCATCGCCATCCCGAGCCGCTTTGCGGTCGACTTCCTGTTCCTGCGCAAGATGCTCGCGCGCGAGGGGATGACGCCGAAGGACATCGAGATCATCGAGATGCCGCCGCCCGACATGCCGGCGGCGCTGTATGCCAAGGCGGTCGACGCCTATTGCACCGGGGAGCCGTTCGGCGCCGCGGCGCAACGCGCGGGCTATGCGAGGGCGTTGCGCATGACGCGCGACGAATGGCGCAACTACATCTGCTGCGTGCTGACGGTGCGCGAAGAGCTGATCCGCGACAACCGGCCCTTGGTGCAGGACCTGGTGAACCACGTGCTCGGCGCCGGCCAGTGGCTCGATCAGAAGCAGGACAACCGCAACAAGGCCGTGACGATCGCCGCCGGGCGCAAGTTCTTCAACCAGGACCCGAACATCATCCGCTTCGTGATGGAAAACCCGGTCGATCGCGTGACCTACGGTGACTTGCGCATGATCCGCTCCGAATTCGAGGAGCTGATGCAACTGTCCATCGAGGCCGGTACCATCAAGAACCCGATCGCCTACGAAAAGTACATGGACGAGAGCTTCGCGAAGGCGGCTCGTCCCGCCACCATCCCGCTGTGAACCGCTCGAAGCGAATGACTGTCCTGACCCGCGTTGCCACGCTGATCGCTGCGCTCACCCTCGGCTTCGCGTTGTGCGTGGCGCACGCGGCGCCGGCCCTGAAGGCCGGTGTTTTCGAGCCGCCCCGCCAGGCACCCGAATTCACGCTGCACGGCTCCGACGGCAGCGACGTTTCGCTTGCCCGCTACCGCGGCAAGCTCGTGCTGATGTCCTTCGGGTTCACCCACTGCGCCGCGGTGTGCCCGACCACGCTGGCAACGTTGGCGCAGGTGCGCGAGAAGCTGGGTCCGCAGGCCGGCGCGGTGCAGGTCGTGTTCGTCACCGTCGACCCGGAACGCGACAGCCCGGCCCGGCTGAAGGCCTACCTCGCCGCGTTCGACTCCAGCTTCGTCGGCGCCGCCGCCAAGCCCGAGGTGCTGGCAGCCATGCGCAAGAACTACGGCGTGGTCGCCAACAAGGTGGCGATGTCGGCGGGCGACTATGCCGTCGACCACACCTCGTCGATCTTCCTGATCGACCGCGAGGGCAAGCTGCGCGCGATGATGCCCTACGGCCGCGACGCCGGGGACTTCGTCCACGACATCAAGCTGCTGCTCGCGCAGTGACGCCGGATCATGACGAAGCGCTGGGCCCGGCAGGGCGGGGTGCTCCTGCTGGTGCTGGTGCTGGCCGCAGTGGGCTGGGCGGCGCTCGCCCCGCTGACGACCGAATCGCGCGAAGCGTTGTTCGAAATTCCGCCTGGCACCTTTGCGCGCCGCATGGCCGGAGACAAGGTCGAGATCCTGCCCGACACGATCCGGCTCACGCTCGGGCTGAACGACGTGCTGCTGCTGAAGAACCTGGACGACGTGCCGCAGGTGTTCGGGCCGGCGCTGATCATGCCGGGGCAGAGTTTTCGGCTGCCGTTCGAGCACGCCTCGACGTACAGCTTCGCGTGCACGGCGCACGCCAGCGGCCAGATGAACGTGGTCGTCGAGCCGCACCCGGCCGCGGGCTGGCCGGCGCTGCGTTTTCGCTGGCACCAGTTGCAACGCCTGAGCGGATGGGCTGCGGAGAAAACCTCGTGACGGCGCGCCGATGCCGCAATCGCGCGCAATGAATGCACTGATCCGCTGGCTCAAGAAGATCGTGCCGCCGCTGGCCGTGATGGCGGTGGTGGTCGCACTCTGGTGGTGGGTGGTCGTGAAGACCGAGAGCGCCATCTTTCCGACGCCCTGGCAGGTCGTCAGCGGCGCCTGGGAGCTGGCTGAAGACGGCACCTTGTGGGAACACATCGGCGCGTCGCTGTTCCGTGTCGGCACCGGCTTCGGCCTGGCCGTGCTGGTGGCCGTGCCGCTCGGGCTGTGGATGGGCTGGGTGAGCGGCGCGTACCGCACGCTGAACCCCATCTTCCAGATGCTGCGTCCGATCTCGCCGATCGCCTGGATCCCGCTGGCGATTCTCTGGTTCGGCGTCGGTGACGTGTCGCCGATCTTCCTGATCTTCATCGCCTCGGTGTTCCCGTTGATCGTGCAGACGACCTCCGGCGTGCACACGATCGAGCGGCGCTACCTGCGTGCGGCGGCGAATTTCGGCGTGTCGCGCACGGTGCTGTTTCGCCGCGTCGTGATTCCGGCGGTGCTGCCGGAGATCATCGTCGGCATGCGCATCGGCATCGGCGTGGCCTGGCTGGTGGTGGTGGCGGCCGAGATGATTGCGCTGCGCTCGGGCCTGGGCTACATGATCATGGACTCGCGCAACGCCGGCAACCGCTACGACCTGGTCGTCGCCGGCATGATCATCATCGGCGCCATCGGCCTGCTGCTGGACGGCATCACGCGGTTGCTGGAGCGGCTGAAAACCGTGAGGTGGCGCTATGTCCGCTGACAAGATCGTCGTCACCGACGTTCACAAGAGCTTCGAGTCGCAAAAGGGAACGCTGCCGGTGATCGGCGGTGTCAGCTTCAGCGTGGCCGACGGCGAATTCGTCGCGATCGTCGGGCCTTCGGGCTGCGGCAAGTCGACGCTGATGAACATCGTGGCCGGCTTCGAACGCGCCGACCGCGGCAGCGTGCGCGTCGACGGTGCCGAGCGGGTGGGGCCCAGTCCCAAGGGCATCCTGATCTCGCAGCACGGCTCGGTTTTTCCGTGGCTCACGGTGCAGCAGAACCTGATGTTCGGCTTGACCGGCGAGGGCCATGGTGACAAGGCCGCACTCGCCGACCACTACGCCGAGATGGTGGGGCTGAAGGGCTTCGAGGCCAGCTACCCGCACGAGTTGTCGGGCGGCATGCTCAAGCGTGCCGAGCTGGCGCGGGCGCTGGTCGTGAAGCCGGACATCCTGTACATGGACGAACCGTTCTCGGCGCTCGACGCGCTGATGAACTTGCGAATGCGCAACGAGTTGCTGCGCATCCTCGGCGAAGAACGGCACACCGTGCTGCTGATCACCCACGACGTCGAGGAAGCGCTGTACATGGCCGACCGCATCATGGTGCTGTCGCCAAGACCGACGACGATCCAGGCCACCTTCCAGGTGAATCTGCCGCATCCGCGCAAGCTGTCGAGCCCGCAGGCTCAGACGCTGCGTGAGGACATCCTCAAGGAGTTGGGCCTCTAGCAGGCTGACGCGCTGCAAGCTTCAAGGCCCAGCCGATGCCGCCGAGGATGTGCTGCCGAAACTCCGGCATCTGCCAGAGATGTTCGTTGTGGCCGAGGGAGGTGTAGAAGACCCTGCCCATGCCGAACTCACGGCACCAGGAGATTCCGAAGTGGCCCGGTGCCCCGGTGTTCGGGTGCCGATCCAGCACGAGCAGCTCGTGCAGCGACGGCCGGAGGTAGTTCCTGAAGAGATAGATCTCCTCCTTCTTGCCCTGCAGGCTCCAGGTCGCGCGGAGGAGGCGGTTCGCGGGGTGGGAAGGATCCACGTTGATCGCCTCGATGACGACCTGCTCGTGATGGACGTCGAACTCGCCGCCCAGCATCTCGCGATAGGGCGGGTAATCGTGCAAGGTGTCGCTCGCGCTGTGGATGCCGACGAAGGCGCCTCCATCCCTGACCCACCGGATGAAGGCGTCCCTGTCCGGCAGCGGCAGCTCGCCGGTCGTGCTGGCGAAGACAACGCCGTCGTATCCCTTCAGGGCCTGCGGGTTCATCTTCGCTGCGAGCACGGCCCGGATCTTCTCCGCGTAGGCCGTCTGCTCGGTCCGGTGTGCAGCCTGCTGCGCTTCGGTGGCGTTCGCGCCGGGATCCTTCGGGGGCGCCACCGACGCGAAATCGACCTCATAGAGGCCGGATGACCTGCCCAGCTCGGCGATGGTCTTCTCGGCCGTCTCGATGGAGCTGTGGCGGTAGCCCATGGTCGTCGTGACGACGAGGATCCTGGGTGCGGCGGTCGCGCTCGCGGCGACGAACGCGGCCGCGAGCATCGCGCAGCTCCAGTGTGCGAAGTGATGGGCGCCCTTGTGCATCTTGCGGTCGTCGGTGACTGTGCTGATCAGGCCGCAATCGGATCATTCGGTTCCAGATCGAGGCCGGCGCGGGTCACCTGCACCCGATTGCGCCCAGCGCGCTTGGCCTGGTAGAGGGCATGGTCCGCGCGCATCAGGAGGCGCGAGGGCTCTTCGCTGGGGCCGGACCAACTCCTTGATCAGTCGTGCGACGACCAGCGCCATCAGCATCGACTTGCCCCGCGCGTATCGGTAGAGACTCCATGCGGCCCACAGGTACAAGCTCGACGTGATGGCGTGGTGGACGACGGCCTGCTGAGGCCGCCAGGCGGGATCCTCACCGATCCACGAAGCCATTGCCGCAACAGCGAGCATTGCCGCGTGCACGCCGTAGCGACGTCGCTGCTCGGTGAAGTGCCAGATGCCATGCTGCAACAGCATCAAACCGATCATCGCGATCAGGACTCCGGTGACCGGGAGCGAGGTCAGATGGGCGGCCACGGCCTGGATCATCGCCAGCATCAAGAACGCAAGTTCCGAAGGCGTCAGGCTGGACATGCGTCGTTGCTCCCAGGCCCGAACCAGGTGGTCAGTGCGTCGACCAGCCCGGACCGAGTCGCGTCTCCGACCCAGGCCACATGGCCGTCGGGCCGAATCAACACCGCGATGGGCGCAGTGACGACCCCCAGCACCGGAAGCTCCCACGCACCGACGAACTTGGCGTCGACCAGCCGAACCCGATCTGTCCACGCAGCGATGTCAAGGCTTCCGGGCGCGCCGATGTTGAGCAACACCGGTCGCGCGTCATGCAGCAGGGTGAAGGCCCGCACCGGGCCGCTCACAGTCAACAGATCGAGATCGGGCATGCGGCGCCCGAGCAGCGGGTGCCCCTTGCCGAGGTCGTAGTGAATGTCCAGGCCGGACATCTCCGCAGCGATCCGTCTACGCGGCTCCTCCATCTTGAGGAGGTCGCCCACGATGGCGCGCGCGGCCAGCGTGCGATCGTCCTCGCGGTGCAGGGCCACCTGCGCCATCGTGGTCTTGAGCACGCGCGCACCCACCGGGTGGCGCTCGGCGTGATACGTGTCGAGCAAGCTGTCGGGTGAGGTCCCCTTGATCACCTGCGCCAGCTTCCATCCGAGGTTCACCGCATCCTGCACGCCTGTGTTGAGTCCCATCCCGCCGATCGGCG
>Ga0075369_10000362_pt1 | contig 13572 bp, 9 predicted proteins | sample EndMethybrTD3034_FD_71400 | JGI IMG/M metagenome (GOLD analysis project Ga0075369, IMG submission 71400) | Populus endosphere microbial communities from Tennessee, USA - Endosphere MetaG P. TD hybrid TD303-4 | ecosystem: Host-associated > Plants > Roots > Endosphere | place: USA: Tennessee...
TGGTGATGACCTTGGCGCCTTCGGCCTGGACGGCAAGCATGGTGCAGGACTTCACCGACTTGCCGTCGACGTGCACGACGCAGGCGCCGCACTGGCTGGTATCGCAGCCGACGTGAGTGCCGGTCATGCCGAGATGCTCGCGCAGGAATTGCACCAACAGCGTGCGCGCCTCGACCTTGCCCGAGACGGACTTGCCGTTGACGGTCATGGCGACGGGAATGGTCATGTACTCTTCTCCCTCACATTGTTGGTTTGCGCAGGCGCGCAAAAAGCACACCCACTGGGCGTTGAAACGACTCTCGCAAGCCGCTCATGCGCCGGTCAAGCGAATTGCGGATGACAACCGACTGGGCGGCCGCTGCTAACGGCTCGCAAGGAAAATCAGGATCAGGACTGCTGCACCGATGCCGATGACCAGCCAGTGCCGATAGCCGCGCTGCGCTGCAGCGGGCGGCGGTGACGGCGGAGAAACCGTCTCGGGCACCGGCGGCGCATCCGACGGTGCCCCGGCCACGGCGGCGGCCGGCGGCGGCGGGCCGCCGACCATGGCGGCGAACTTGCTGAAGAACTCGTCGGCCAGCTTCTTGGCCGTGCCGTCGATCAGGCGGGCGCCGACCTGGGCGATCTTGCCGCCGACCTGGGCATCGACATTGTAGTTCAGCACGGTGTCGCCCGCGTCCTCGCGCAGGGTGACCACGGCGCCGCCTTTGGCGAAGCCCGCGGCCCCGCCCTGCCCTTCGCCGGAGATCCTGTAGCCGTTGGGCGGGTCGATGTCGGAGAGCGTGACCTTGCCCGAGAAGCTCGCGCTGACCGGGCCGATGCGCATGCGCACCTTGGCCTTCATTTCGGTATCCGACGTCTTCTCCAGGGATTCGCAGCCCGGAATGCAGGCCTGCAATACGGTCGGGTCGTTCAACGCCGCAAAGACCTTTTCGCGCGGGGCCGCGATCTTGTACTCGCCCTTGATTTCCATTCGGTAACTCCCGGCTGAAGCGCCCTAGCCTCACCCCAGGGGGTGAGGCGTCGACGATGCGCCTACCACTTGCTGGTATAGGAGTCCGGCGGCGGTTCTGCCAGTGGCTCGCGCAACGACACGTAGATCGTCGCGAGATAAGGCACGGCCATCAGGATGGCCAGAGCGCCGAACCAGTCGGCCTGGGTGTTCCAGAACAACGTGCCGATCACCCAGCGGCCACCGTCGACGGCGACGAAGCCGCCCGCCCCGCCGTCGTGCAGCTTTATGGCGCCTTCGGTGACCACCATGATGACGGCCCAGAAGATCAGCAGGAACGAAAGGGCAATTTCCGGCAGGATCGGCCGGATGCGGCTGTAGGAACGGTCCATGCGGACGAAGCCCTTGCTGCCGTCGTAGCCCAGCAGGCGGCCGAACGACAGCGCCTTGGTCCAGCGGTCGGCCCGCGACACCGGCTCGCGGCGCACGATGGTCAGCGTCTTCCAGGCCATCAGCACGATGCTCGGGATCACGAAGCTCCAGATCGGGAAGTCGCGATAGCGGCCGTCGATGGCGATCTGGCGATAGAAAGTGTCGCTGATGCGGATGACGCCGTCGTACCAGTCGATGCTGATGACGATCAGGTAGAAGATGCAGATGACCGTCAGCACCAGGTAGAGGACCTGCAGCATCAGGTCGGCGCGCCTCAGGATCTGATAGCGCGGCAGCTCGCGCCAGGCCCGCCAGGCTTCGCGTACGCGCGCGCCGTAAAGCGACGGGTCGGCCATCTTGCCGGTCAGGCTGTCGGCAATGCCGCGCAGCAGGGCGTAGCTGAAGAGCCCCAACAGGACGGCCCAGAAGACCACGCCCACCATCTTCTCGAAGTAGAAGGTCCGTGAAAGGTCGATCCAGGTCGCCTGCACGTAGCAGGTGGCGACGAGCTGGGCGAAGACCGCAAAGATCCCAATCGCCTTGCCGCGCGCCCCGCGGCGCATGACGACGAAGCCGCCCAGCATCAGGCCGCCGGCCAGGGTCGAGAGGATGAACAGGGTCCGCCAGTGCGGCTCGGCCGATACCGGCTTGCCGAGCTCGAACTTGTCGTGGCGCTGAGCGTCGAGCAGGCCCCAGGCGGCGCCCACCGTGCCCTCCTGGCGGGCCTTCCAGTATTGGTCGAAGGCTTCGACGACGTTGTAATCGAACTTCTCGCGGTCGGCGATCGAACGGAAGGTCGAGAAGTAGCGCACCTGCTCGACCCGGCCGGGGCGCGCGTCGGACCGCATGCGGCCATCGCTCGGCCAGCCGGTTTCGCCGATCACGATCGTCTTGCCGGGAAAGCGCTCCTGTACCTTCTTGTAGATGTCGACGATGTGCTTCTCGATGCTGGGCTTGCCGTCGGGCTCGCGGCGCTCCAGGCCGATCGGCACGTCCTCCCAGTACGGCAGGATATGGATGGTGATGAAGTCGACCTCGTCGGCCAGCGACGGGTTGCGCATCCAGAATTCCCAGACGTCGGCATACGTCACCGGCTGTGAAACGCGCTGCTTGACCTGGCGGATGTAGCGGCGGAGTTGGTTGGCGGTCAGTTCCTTGCGCAGCAGGACCTCGTTGCCGACGATCACCCGCTCGACCGTGTCCTTGTACTTGTTGGCATGGTCGATCAGCAGGTTGATCTGCTCGAGGTTCTCCTTGTCGTTGTCGTTCAGCCAGGCGCCGTGCCAGACCTTCAGTCCGTATTTGCCGGCGCGCTGCGGCACGGTCTCGAGGTTCTCGCCTGACGAATAGGTCCGGACGGCCCGGACCTTGCCCTGCAGGCGGCGCAAATCTTCCTCGATCTGGTCGGGCGTCGGGAAGGTGCGGGTGAGCGGGCTCTGGCCCGGCCGGTAGGGCGCGAACGAAACGCTCTGCAAAGGGGCACTGGTCCAGCCGGCAATCTCAACCGGCCTGTTGGGCCACCACCACCACAAAAGATTGAGCACGGCGACAGCCACAAAGGCGATCAGCGCCACCAAGACACGCATGGGAGGCTTTTAGCAGGATCGATTGCGGCGCGTGTGGCTTTTCGCGGGCGGTTTGTCCCCAGAATGTTCTTCTCTCGACAACCTAAAGAGCACCCCACTGCACGCCGGCGATGGCCTGACGAACGGTCTGGTGGCCGCGAAAGAGGACCGCTTCCTTCCAGTCGTCGGTCTCCGGATAGAACTGCCGGCGCATCGCCGCCCGGACAGGCCCCGCCTCCTTGCCCAGCGGATCGCCGTACTTGTGCAGCCAGTGGTCGGCCCGAAAAGCCTTCTGGCCGCTTTCGCGGTCGAAGGTACCATATTCGAGGGTGCACATGGTGAGCCGGGTCTCGGGCTCGGTCAGCACGCGGTTGAGGCCGTAATGACCCAGCCCGTCGCGCGCCTGCGACGCCGTCTGGCCGCGCTTGGACTCCGTCACCGATTCACCCCAGAAGGCACGCACGCGGCGTGAGGCCGGCGTGTTGATATCGAAGTGGGTGATCGGCTCGCCGTAGCCGTAGGGACCGAGGCCGGTATGGAAATCGATGACGGCCACGTCCTGGCGGCCCTTCAAGAATCTGTCGGTGATGGCATGCAGCGTGCGGTTCGACCAGGAGGGGCCCCCGCCGCCGAAGAACATGCCGTCGGGATGGCTGTACTGGCCGGCCGACACCGCGCGGAAATAGGCAATGTCGCCCACCTTCTTGCGATAGGCGGCAAGCTTGGCGTCGGCGGCGTCGAGGGTCGTCTGGCTGAGATCGGTTGGCACCAGGAAGTCAGCGATCTCGAGATAGCCCTCGTTCGCCGGATAGGGCTTGCTGTGGTCGACATAGTTGCGGTTGAGGTCGTTGCCCTCCTCCGTCACCCGCCGCGTCCAGGCGAAGCCGTAGGGGTTGATGGCGTGCACGAACACTGCAGCGGTGTCCTTGGGCAGGCCGCCGGCACCGACGCTTGCCAGCCAGTCGACCTGGAAGCCCGAGCCGCAATAGCCCTCCACCCCATGGGTGCTGGAGATCGTCACCACCACCCGCGAGGCGTCGTCAGGACCGAGCCGAGCCACGTCGGTCGACAGCGACTCGCCCTTCGGGCCCTTGCTGGGATTGTCGTAGCGGTAGGTCGTGGCGCCGGCGACGCGGGCTGCCGCCAGGAACTTGTCGCGGGCCTCGCCGTAGGAAGCTGCGAAGGAATGGATGTTGGTCATGATGGTTACTCAGGTACGCAGGGTGAGCCCGCCGTCGACCACCAGCTCATGACCGGTGATGAAGTCGGCCTCGTCGCACGCCAGCAGGAGCGCGCCGCGGGCAATATCGATCGGCTGACCGAGCCTGCGCAAGGCCGCCTTCTTCTCCCAGACCGCGCGGATTTCCGGATTGTCGAAATTGGTGCGCGTCATGCCGGTATAGATGGCGCCGGGGCAGACATAGTTGGCGGTGATGTTGAACTTGCCGAGCTCGAGCGCCAGCGTGCGCGTCAGCCCGCCGACGCCGGCCTTGGAGGCGCAGTAGGCCGCCAGCCCGTAGTCGGTGTCGAAGGCCATCACCGAGGCAGTGTTGACGATGCGCGCCCGGCCCTTCTCCTTGGCCCGCGCCCTGAGCGCCGGAATGGCCTCGCGGCACATCCTGAACATCGCGCGCACATTGACGCCGTTGACGTGGTCCCACTGCGCGTCGGTCATCTCCTCGACGAAGGCCCGTCCGCTGACGCCGGCATTGTTGAACAGGATGTCGATGGCGCCGAACTTGGCGAGCGCTGCCTGAACGATCTTCTTGGGCGCGTCATCGCCGGTGATGTCGCAGGCGAAGGCGGCGATGGCATTGTTGCCGGCATGCGCCTGCTCGATCGCCGATTCCGGCCGATCCACCGCCAGCACCTGCGCGCCTTCGTCGGCGAAGAGCTTCGCTGATGCCGCTCCGATGCCGGACGCCGCCCCGGTCACGATCGCGATCTTGCCTATTAGTCTGGTCACGATGTCACTCCACCTTCACGCCCGACGCCTGCGCCACGCGCTGCCATAGCGCCAGGTCCTTCTCGAGCACCTCGGCGAAAGCCTTGGTGCCACCGCCGACGGGATCGGTGCCGAACACGACCAGGCGTTCGCGTGTCTCGGGCGACAACGAGGCCTCGACGAAGGCGCGCTCGAGCTGGCGAATGATGACCCGCGGCGTGCCGGCCGGCGCCATGATGCCGGCCCAGACCACGACCTCGGCAGTCGGCCAGCCGGCTTCGGCCATGGTCGGTACGTCTGGCAGCAATGGCGAGCGGGTCCTGGTCGTCACCGCGAGCGGTCGGAACTTGCCCGATGCCACCATGGGCGCGGCCGAGGCGGTGCTGGTGAACATCGCCTGTACCTGGCCGGCATGCAGGTCGGCCAGCGCCGGCGCGGCGCCGCGATAGGGTACGTGCACGATGTCGATGTCGGCGGCGAGCTTCAGGCACTCCATGACGAGCTGAGAGATGGTGCCGACGCCGGTCGAGCCATAGTTGAGGCCGCCGCGATTGGCCCGCGCCATCGCCACGAAGTCGTTGACGGTCTGCGCCTTAGAGCTCGACGAAACGATCAGCACCATCGGCGTGTCGGCAAGGTGCGCCACCGGCATGAGGTCGCGCGGCGGATCGAAGCTGAGCGACCGGTTGATCCACGGCGGAATCGTCACCTGGGCGGCCGACGCCATCAGCAACGTGTAGCCGTCGGGTTCGGCCTTGGCGACCGCCGCCGCGGCGATGAGGCCGCCGGCGCCGCTGCGGTTGTCGATCACGATCGGCTGGCCGAGCGTCGCCGACGCCTGCTGGGCGACGAGGCGCGCCAGCATGTCGATCGAACCGCCCGGGGTGAACGGCACCACGAGCGTGAACGGCTTGATGGGAAAATCGTCGGCGCGCCCCACCGTCGGCAGGAGAGACGCACCGAAGAAGGCGGTGAGCCGGCGCCGGCCGATCATTGGCGGCCTCACGCCACGGTCAGGACGACCTTGCCCGTCGCCTTGCGCGAAAGCAGCGCATTCATGGCCTCGGCGCCCTTCTCCAGGGGGAAGCGCATGGAGATGTGCGGCTTGAGCTTGCCCTCGCTGTACCACTTCAGGAGCTCGTCGAAGTTCTTGCGCGCCTCGTTGGGTTCGCGGGCGCGCCAGGCGCCGTAGAACACGCCGCGCACGTCGCAGCTCTTGAGCAGCGCGAGATTGGCCGGCAACGACGGGATGCGGCCGGCGGCGAAGCCCACCACCAGAAGGCGGCCATACCAGGCGATGCAGCGGATCGACTCGTCGAAGGCATCGCCGCCGACAGCGTCGTAGATGATGTCCGCGCCGTTGCCGCCGGTCAGCTCCTTGACCTTGTCGCGCATCTTCTCTTTGGCGTAGTTCACGAACATGGTGGCGCCGTACTTGCGGCAGACCTCCATCTTCTCGTCCGAGCCGACGGCCGCGATCACCTTCAAGCCCATCAGCGCACCGAGCTCGACCGCGGTCAGGCCGACGCCGCCCGAGGCGCCCGTCACCAGGAGCGTCTCGCCGGGCTTGTAGTCGCTCCTCTGCTTCAGCGCGTAGTAGGACGTGCCGTAGGTCATGGTGAAGGCCGAGCCGTCCTCGTAGCTCATGTTCGGCGGCATCGGCAGCAGCGCACCCTGATCGACGACGGCCTCCGAAGCGTAGCCGCCATGGCCAATCATGCCGATGACGCGATCGCCGTTCTTGTAGCCGCTCACCCCCTCGCCGACCTCGACGATGTCACCCGCGATCTCGTGGCCCGGCGCGAACGGACGCGGCGGCTTGAACTGGTACTTGTCGGCGATGATCAGCGTGTCAGGAAAGTTGACTCCGGCGGCCCTGACGGCGACGCGGACTTGGCCGTTGCCCAGCGGCTTGGAGGGCAATTCCATGAGCTTCAGGCTCTCCGGTCCGCCCGGGTTTTCGCTCATCATCGCGCGCATCGGTCCGCTCCGTCCTCGGGGTTTCGTCCTGTGGCCGCATTGATACGATGGTGGGCCGGGCAGCGTCCATCCGTGCTAGAAGGGCCTGTTCGCGGGGAGGAAGATGGCAGGGCTTTATTACGAGGAATTCACGGTCGGCCGGGTGTTCGACCATGCCTGGACGCGCACGGTCACTGAGATGGACAACGTGCTGTACAGCTCGCTCACCATGAACGTGCAACCCCTGCATCTCGACGAGGAGTTCGCCTCCAAGACCGAGTTCGGCCAGCGCATCGTCAACAGCCTGTTTACCCTGGGCCTGATGATCGGCATCACCGTGAACGACACGACACTCGGCACCACGGTCGCCAATCTCGGCATGACCGACGTGAAGTTTCCCAAGCCCGTCTTCCACGGCGATACGCTCCGGGTGAAGACTACTGTGGCGAGCCTGCGCGAGAGCAAGTCGCGGCCCGACGCCGGCATCGTCGAGTTCAACCACGTCGCCATCAACCAGCGCGGCGAGACCGTCGCGCAATGCACGCGCCAGGCGCTGATGCGCAAGAAGCCGAAGGACTCCTGAGACACATGCGTTCGTTCCTGTTCGTTCCTGGCGATTCCGAGCGCAAGCTCGCCAAGGGCCCCTCTTCCGGTCCCGACGGCCTGATCCTCGATCTCGAGGACTCGGTCGCGACCGACCGCAAGAAGATCGCGCGCGACATGGTGCTGGCCTACTTGAAGTCGGCCAATCGCTCCGGACCCAAGCTCTATGTCCGCGTCAATGCGCTCGACACCGGCCTGACCCTGGGCGACCTCGCCGTCGTCATGCAGGGCAAGCCCGACGGCATCGTGTTTCCCAAGTGCGTCGGCCAGGGCAACGTGGATCTGCTGGCGACATACCTCGACGCGCTGGAGGCACGCGAGGGCATCGAGGCCGGCGCCACCAGGATCCTGACCATCGCTACCGAAAGTGCGGCTGCCGTGCTGGCGCTGACGGCCGCGCCCGCCAAGCATGCCCGGCTGATCGGCCATTCGTGGGGCGGCGAGGATCTCATGGCCGACCTTGGCGCGCTGGCGAAGGGGCCCGCGCCCGGTGAATACGACGATACCTTCCGGCTGGCGCGCACCGTCAACCTGATGGCGTCGGTGGCAGCGGGCATCACCGCCTACGACACGGTCTATCCCGACATCAAGAACGTCGCCGGCCTGCGCGCTGAGGCAACCGACGCACGGCGCATGGGTTACGGCGGCAAGATCGCCATCCATCCCGACCAGGTTGCGGTCATCCACGAGGTGTTCACGCCGACGGCACAGGAAGTCGATTGGGCGAAGCGGGTCGTCGACACCTTCGAGAGCAATCCCGGGTCGGGCGTACTCACACTCGACGGCAAGATGCTGGACAAGCCGCATCTCGTGCTGGCTCGCCGTCTGCTTGGCCGGACGGGTGGATGAAGGACAATTTCGGTCTTCTGCAGACGCTCGAAGAGCTTTTCGCGGGCGACCGAAAGTCGTTACTCACTCTCGACGAATTCTTGGGCGGGCTGCACGGACGTTCCTACGCCTTCGCGATCGCGGCCCTCAACGTGCCGAACTGCATCCCGACGGGAATTCCCTGGCTCTCGACCATAACCGGCCTGCCGATGGTCTTCCTGCTGGTGCAGTTCTTCGCCGGCCGCGAGGTGCCGAGGCTGCCCGCGCTGGTCGGTCGTCGCGGGCTGCGGCGCGGCAAGCTGCAGACCTTCCTTGGCCGTGCGCGCCGCTTCATCCGGTGGCTCGAGGATACCGTGCACGCGCGGCACGAATGGTGGGTCAACGGCATGCCGCGACGCATCCTGCTCGTGGCGTGGGCCGCGAACATCGTGATCCTGGCGTTGCCGATCCCGTTCGACAATTTCTTGCCGGCCTGGGCGATCATGTTCTTCTGCCTTGCCTTGATCGAAGATGACGGCGTGATGGCCATGCTCGGCTGGCTGCTCACGCTGATGACGGCCGTCTGGACGATTTTCCTGCTGATGGTCGGCCATGCGGCGATCATGGCTGCCATCGCCATGATCAAGCATGCCACTTTCGGCCAGTAGCTTTTCGCACAGGTTCGACTGGCTGAACGGCAAACGGAATCGCGTTCGCCACGTCTCTTGAGAAATCCCCGCAAGCCCTTGATGCCTCCGCTCCTTCCGGCACTCTCAGCGGCCAGACGATGTCGCCTGGAAAGCGACAGCAACGACATACGCGTTCCTCGGCGCTGCGAGATGACTTTCCGGTATAATCGGCATTTCCGCCGGTACTTTCATAGTGGAGCTCGGAAGCCGGCCCACTATCCCTGGGGCTTGCCGGCTAACTCGATCGTTACGCAAGTTTGGATGTTGGCATTGCTCGGCCGGACAGGCCGGCCCGGCGGCGGCCGGGCGCGTGATGGTGTCGGATGAACGATGCATAGAGCGGAGCCGCCGGGAGACGACGCACGGTCAATATAACTTAAGTTCGGAAATGAGTCTACTGAAGTTCTAGTTTTTGCGTCCCATAAGGGGCTAAAAGGCGCAAAAACGTCCGGGGTCGAGCATCGGTGCCAGCAGTGCTGGCAATCCGCTGGCCCCGCGCCAGCTCGTCCAAATCCTGTGAAGAGCTGCCAGCCTCACGCGAACGGATCGACGACGGTGAAGGTGATCGACAGGGCGTTGTTGGCCTCATTGCCCTCGGCGACCATGTTGCCCCAGTAGTCGGCCGCCACGTGGAGCGTGTGGGTGCCGGCGGTGAGGCCTGACGTGGCGATGCTGCCATTCAAGGTCTGCGTGCCGCCGGCCGACAGTTCATTGGTCATGCCGAAGCCGACGGCATGCGACTGGTCGACCGGCTGGTCGATCATGAAGCCGGCCCAGTTCGCACCCGCCGCCACCGCGCCGGCATTCTTGATCACGTACGAGAAGTCGAAGTTGTCGCCCTTCGTCACCGATGCTCCGCCCGGCGTGATGCTGTCCACCGTCAGATCCGCCCGTGGCGGCGCCGTCACCTCGAAGGTCACCGACCGCACGTTGTTGGCCTCGTTGCCCTCGCCGACCATGTTGTTCCAGTAATCAGCCGCCACGTAGAGCGTGTGCGTCCCGACACCGAGGCCCGCCGTATTGATGGCGCCGGTCAAGATCTGCGTCCCGGCCACCGCCAGCGCATTGGTCTGGCCGAAGCCGATGTAATGCGCCGGATCGACCGCATGGTCGACCATGAAGCCCGCCCAGCTCGCCCCGGACGCCGCCGTGCCGCCATTCTCGATCACGTACGAGAAGGTGAAGGCCGCCCCCTGCATCACCGACGTTGCCGCCGTGATGTCGTCCACCGTCAGGTCCGCTTGCGGCCGCGCCGTGACCTCGAAGGTGAACGACGTGAGATTGTTGGTCTCGTTGCTCTCGGCTACCGCGTCGCCCCAGTAGTCGGCCTTGACCCAAAGCGTGTGCGTGCCGACGCTCAGAGTCGACGTGTCGATACTGTTGCTCAGCATCTGCCTGCCGTCGCCCGCCAGCGGTTCGGTGAAGTTGAAGCCGTCGTAGTGCGTGTCGTCCGGCTGGCCATCGATCCGGAAGCCCGCCCAGCTCCCCGCGGTCCCAATATCGCCCACGGTGTTGGCAACAAAGTACGAGAACGCGAGCTTCTGGCCTTGCACAACCGACGTTGGCCCCGCCCCGAGCATCGCCGTGGCCAACTGAACGCCGGCCATCACCGTCCTGTCATCCCAATAGAAATCGAAGGCCGCCGGGGCACCTGCCGTGATGCTGCTCACTATCAGGTCCGGCCGAGGCGGCGCCGTCACGTCGAACGTCATCGACGTCCAGTTGTTGGCCTCGTTGCCCTCGCCGACCATGTTGCCCCAGTAGTCGGCCGCAACGTACAGCGTGTGCGTGCCGACACTGAGCTTCGACGTGTCGATGCTGTTGCTCAACGTCTGCGACGCTCCCGCCGCCAGACCATTGGTCTGGTTGTAGCCCACGAAGTGCGTCGAATCAGGCAGCTGGTCGAGCATGATGCCGGCCCAGCTCATCCCGCCCGTCGGCAGCGTGCCGTTGTTCTTCACCACGTAGGAGAAGTCGAAGGCCAGCCCTTGCATCACCGACGTGCCGGCCGTGATGCCGTCCACCACAAGGTCCGGACGCGGCGGCGCCGTCACCGTGAAAGTGAACGACGCCAGGTTGTTGGTCTCGTCACCCTCGGCCACCTGGTTGTTCCAGTAGTCCGCCATGACATACAGGGTGTGCGTGCCGACGCTCAGCTTGGAGGTGTCAATGCTGCTGCTCAGCGTCTGCGTGCCGTCCGCCGCCAACGATCCAACGGCGATGTAGCCGTCGGAGTGCGTGCTGTCCGGCTGGCTGTCGATCCGGAAGCCCGCCCAGCTGCCCGCCGTCGGGCGGCTGTCGGCGGTGTTCTCCACCATGAAGGAGAAGGCGAGCTTGGCCCCCTGCATTACCGATGTCGACGACGGGGTAACGCTTGACACCACCAGGTCGGGCAGCACCGGCGCCGTCACCGTGAAGGTCACCGACCGTACGTTGTTGCCCTCGTCACCCTCGGCCACCTGGTTGTTCCAGTAGTCCGCCATGACGTAGAGCGTGTGGGTGCCGACACTGAGCTTAGAAGTGTCGATGCCGCCGCCCAAGGTCTGCGTGCCTGCCGCCGCCAGCGACCCGATGGCGCCGAAGCCGTCATAGTGCGTGCTGTCCGGCTGGCTGTCGATCCGGAAGCCTGCCCAGCTGCTTCCCGCCCCCGCTGCGCCAGCGTTCTTGATGACATACGAGAGATCCAGGAGATTGCCCTGAACCACAGTCGAGGCAGCGGTGATGCTGTCCACGACCAGGTCCGGCCGCGGCGGCGCGGTCACCGTGAAGGTCACCGACCGCACGTTGTTGGTCTCGTCACCCTCGGCCACCTGGTTGTTCCAGTAGTCCGCCATGACATACAGCGTGTGCGTCCCGACGCTCAGCGTCGACGTATCGATGCTGCTGTTCAGCGTCTGCGTACCGTCCGCCGCCAACGATCCGACGGCGATGTAGCCGTCGGCGTGCGTGCTGTCCGGCTGGCTGTCGATCCGGAAGCCAGCCCAGTTGCTTCCCGCCCCCGCATTGCCGGCGTTCTCGATCACGAACGAGAAGTCGAGCTTCGTTCCCTGCAGCACGGACGGCGCCGCCGCGATGCTCGCAACCTCCAGGTCCGGCCGGGGCGGTGCCGTCACCGTGAAGGTCACCGACGTCGCATTGTTCGTCTCGTCAGCCTCCGCGACCAAACCCGTGAAGTCAGCGGCAACCCATAGCGTATGCTGCCCGACGCTGAGACCGGATGTATCGATGGTGCTGATCAGCGTTTGCGAGCCGCCTGCCGCCAGCGCATCGGCAGCGTGTATGGCTGCCTGGTCCGACTGGGTCGGCAGCTGATCAACCCCGAGGGCGGCCCAACTCACGCCGGCGGAGGCCGTGCCGGCATTCGTGACGACATAGGAAACGTCGAACACCGCGCCTCGCACGACCGAAGCGTTCGCCTGGATATTGCCCACGACCAGATCAGGGTGACCCGCTGCGGTCACGGTGAAGGTCACTGACCTCAGGTTGTTGGTCTCAAGGATCTCGGCAATCCCGTCCAAACCGTCCGCCCCGACCACGAGCGTATGCTCGCCGACGCTCAGGGCCGATGTGTCGATGCTTGCGCTCAGCGTCTGCGATGCACCAGCCGCCAACGAAGCGACTGTCTGTTGAGTGCTGTAACCCTGATTGTCGACTCTGAAGGAGGCGTAGTTCAATCCAGCACTCTGCGTGCCGATATTCTCGATCACGTAGGAGAAGTTGAACGATGCCCCCTGAGCGACGGTCGTGGCAGCCGTGATGCTGCCAACCACCAGATCCGGTCGAGGTGCCGCCACGATCGTAAAGGTTATCGATGCCCGATTGTTGGTTTCGTTGCTCTCGGTAACTTCACGAAAGTAGTCCGCGTCGACCCACAGCGTGTGCACGCCAGGACTGAGGTCGGTCGTACTGAAGTCACCTTTATACGGACCAGCCTCGCTGTCGCCCGGTGGCATGTTGTAGGCCCAGGTGGCTCGCGGCGCATTGTCGTCGATCCAATACGCTGTCCGTGCGATGTTGCCGAAGCCAGCCCCCAGGTTCTCGAGTGTGAAAGAGAGATTGACCCTCTCACCTTGTTGCAACATGGAGTGGTTTATTGACAGGGTCTTTACCGTCACATCCGGTGCAGTTGGCGCCACCGTCACGTTGAAGGTGATCGCTTTCCAGTTGTTGGCTTCGTCCAATTCGGTGTCCGTTGCGCCCCAATCGGCCAGGACGTAAAGCGTATGTTGGCCGACGCTAAGGTCCGACGTGTAGAACGACTGAGTAACCGTGTCGGTCGCACCAACCGCAAGCGGATCGATGATGCCGAGCGCTTTCGGCTGGCTCGACATGTCGTCGAGCACGAATGCCGCCAGGCTACTGTCCGCAGAGCCGGTACCGATGTTCTTGACGACATAGGAAAAATCGTAGGTGGCACCCTTCACGACCGACAGCGGCCCATTGATGCTCTCGACAACAAAATCCGGGTGCGGTTGAGCCTCCCTGACAAGGATATTGAAGCTGCGCGAATTGTTGATCTCGGATATTTCCGTCACGGAACCGAAGATGTCCGCGGCAACCCAAACGGTATGCCAGCCGACGCTGAGGTTGCTCGTAGCGATGACGCCATTGAGCGTCTGG
>Ga0075369_10000364_pt1 | contig 13538 bp, 16 predicted proteins | sample EndMethybrTD3034_FD_71400 | JGI IMG/M metagenome (GOLD analysis project Ga0075369, IMG submission 71400) | Populus endosphere microbial communities from Tennessee, USA - Endosphere MetaG P. TD hybrid TD303-4 | ecosystem: Host-associated > Plants > Roots > Endosphere | place: USA: Tennessee...
TACGAGCTGCAGAAGGCCATGATCGCCGCCGGTGTCGCCGGGTCGCACTGGGAGGACCAGCTGGCCTCGGAGAAGAAGTGCGGCCATCTCGGTGGCAAGGTGCTCATCCCGACCCAGCAGCACATCCGCACCCTGACCTCGGCTCGCCTCGCGGCCGACGTCGCCGACGTGCCGACGGTCGTCATCGCACGCACCGACGCCGAGGCCGCGACGCTGATCACCTCCGACGTCGACGAGCGGGATCGGCCGTTCATCACCGGCGAGCGGACCAAGGAAGGCTTCTACCGGGTCAAGAATGGCCTGGAGCCCTGCATCGCCCGCGCCAGGGCCTACGCGCCGTACTCCGACCTGATCTGGATGGAGACCGGCACCCCGGACCTGGAGCTGGCCAAGAAGTTCGCAGAGGGCGTCAAGAGCGAGTTCCCGGACCAGATGCTGGCCTACAACTGCTCGCCGTCGTTCAACTGGCGCAAGCACCTCGATGACGCGACCATCGCCAGGTTCCAGAAGGAGCTCGGCGCGATGGGCTTCAAGTTCCAGTTCATCACGCTGGCCGGCTTCCACGCGCTGAACTACTCGATGTTCGATCTGGCCTACGGCTATGCCCGCAACCAGATGTCCGCGTACGTCGAGCTGCAGGAGCGCGAGTTCGCCGCCGAGGAGCGGGGTTACACCGCGACGAAGCACCAGCGCGAGGTCGGCGCCGGCTACTTCGACCGGATCGCCACCACGGTGGATCCCACCTCGTCGACGACGGCTCTGGCCGGTTCGACCGAAGAGGGCCAGTTCCACTAGAGACCGGGCCTAGGCTCACGAGGCCGACGGCTTGACAGCGCAAGCCCCGCCCAGAACCCTTGGGCGGGGCTTGACGCATGTAGGAGGCGAAATTGAGCAATCCAATCGAACGAGTAGGCGTGATCGGCGCGGGGCAGATGGGCGCCGGTATCGCCGAGGTGTCCGCAAGGGCCGGCGTCGACGTCATCGTCTATGAGCCCACCGAGGCGCTCACCACTGCGGGCAAGGCTCGCATCACCAAGTCGCTTGAGCGCGGCGTCAGCGTCGGCAAGATCACCGAGCGCGAGCGCGCCGCGGCACTGGACAACCTGAGCTTCACCACCAACCTCGCCGATCTGTCCGATCGGCAGCTGGTCATCGAGGCCGTCATCGAGGACGACATCGTTAAGGGCAAGATCTTTGCCGAACTCGACAAGCTCATCACCGATCCCGACGCGGTGCTTGCGTCGAATACATCCAGCATCCCCATCATGAAAATCGCTGCGGCGACACAGAATCCGGGGCGCGTGCTCGGTCTGCACTTCTTCAATCCTGTGCCGGTGCTGCCTCTGGTCGAATTGGTAAGCACACTCGTGACCTCCGATGCGGCAGCCGCGCGCACAGAACAATTCGCGAGCGATGTGCTCGGCAAGCAGGTGGTGCGTTGCTCAGACCGGTCCGGCTTCGTCGTCAACGCCCTGTTGGTGCCGTATCTGTTGTCGGCCATCCGGATGGTCGAGGCCGGTTTCGCGACGGTCGAGGATGTCGACAAGGCCGTGGTTGCCGGTTTGTCGCATCCGATGGGGCCGCTGAAGCTGTCCGATCTCGTCGGTCTGGATACGCTGAAACTGATCGCGGACAAGATGTTTGACGAATTCAAGGAGCCGTTGTACGCCGCGCCGCCGCTATTGTTGCGCATGGTGGAGGCGGGCCAACTCGGCAAGAAGTCCGGGCAGGGTTTCTACAAGTACTGACGGTGGATGCGTTGGCAACACACGCGTCAATTAGTTAAGCTACCTTCTGGTCGGGCCGGTTGGCCGTGGTCGGTATTTGCTGTGTGGCAGTGTATTTGGCGCGCCGCCGTGTCCGGCTGGGGTGACCGGTCGTGGTTCAGCAAAGAACACGAGGTAGTCAAGGATGTCGGAACTCAGGTCAGACCTGTCGCCGTACTACGAAGAGTCCCAGTCTATTTACGACGTATCGGACGACTTCTTCGCGCTTTTCCTAGGTCCGACAATGGGTTACACCTGCGCCTACTACGAGCGCGACGACATGACGCTCGAGGAAGCGCAACTCGCAAAGTTCGACCTCGCTTTGGGGAAACTCGGGCTTGAGCCGGGGATGACGTTGCTCGACGTCGGATGCGGTTGGGGGGGTGCACTGGAGCTCGCCGTGCAGAAGTATGACGTCAATGTGATCGGCATCACGTTGAGCCGCAACCAGTGCGAGTACAGCACGAAAAGGCTGGCCGACATCTCGTCGTCGCGTTCGGTGGAGGTGCGTCTGCAGGGCTGGGAAGAGTTCGACGAACCCGTCGATCGTATCGTGAGCATCGGTGCGTTCGAGGCCTTCAAGAAAGCGCGCTACGCTGCGTTCTTCGACATGGCTCACAGGGTTCTGCCCGATGACGGCCGCATGCTCTTGCACACCATCCTTGGCTATCCGCGAAATTACTTTCCCGAGCAAGGGATTCCGGTCACGATCAGCGATCTGAAGTTCATGCGGTTCATCGGCAAGGAGATTTTTCCAGGCGGTGAGTTGCCGTGTGAACGAGACGTCGTCGAGTTTTCTGAGGGCGCCGGCTTCTCGGTGGAACGAATTCAGCTCCTGCGGCCGCACTATGCCCGGACTTTGGATATGTGGGCGGCCAAACTGGTGGCGCGTCGTGGCGAAGCGATCGCCATCACGTCCGAAGAGGTCTACGACCGCTATCTGCACTACTTGACGGGATGCGCCGACTTCTTCCGCCGAGGGATATGCAACGTGGGCCAGTTCACGCTGACGAAGGGCTGACAGAGATCCCGCATCAGCGAGGGGTCGGCTAGATCAGGCGTCCTTCAGCCGCTTCTTTTCCGCTTTGACGTCGAAATCCGGTGGTGGCCAAGACATGTTGAGTGTCTTCAGGGCCTCGATGAGTAGTTCGGTGATCGCGAGCCGGCTGTACCACTTGCGGTCGCACGGCACGATGTACCACGGCGCGTAGTCCGTCGACGTGCGGTCGAGAACCGCCTGGTAAGCCTGCTCGTACTTCGGCCACAGCTTTCGCTCGTCGATGTCGGCCGGGTTGTACTTCCAGAACTTGTCGGGTCGTTCCAGGCGTTCGGCGAGCCGCTTCTTCTGCTCGTTGAGCGAGACGAACATCGCCACTTTGATGATCGTCGTTCCGCTGTCGACGAGCTTGCGCTCGAATCGGTTGATCTCGTCGTAGCGCTTGCCCCACACTTCTGGTGGCACGAGGTTGTGCACCCGGACGATGAGCACGTCCTCGTAGTGCGACCGGTCGAACACGCCGATGTGGCCGGCCGTCGGCAGCGCATTGCGAATCCGCCACAGATAATGATGCTTCAGCTCCATTTCCGTTGGCTTGCCGAAGCTGGTGTACCGGATACCCTGCGGGTTAGCGCCTCCCACAACGTGTTTGACGATTCCACCCTTGCCGGCGGTGTCCATGCCCTGGAGTACGAGCAAAACCGAGCGAGTGTCGCCAGACCTACTGTTGGCGTACAGCATCTCCTGCAATTCGGCGAATCGGATGTTGCGTTCGTCTTGAAGTGCCGGGGCGTCGGACTTGGAGCCGCGGAAGCCCGGAGTGGCTTTGGTGTCGATGTCGCCGACCTTTTGGCCGGGACGGAATTGCAGTTGGGTGTGAGGTTGGTGCGACCACAGCGACGGCAGATCTGAATCCAAGCTCATCGCTTCTGAATCCAAGCTCATCAGGCCATCATTGTGACGGCACGACCGGCGATGGGTGCGGCTGTTGGCGGAATTTCTCCAACGACCCGCCGACCTCGACAATGCCGCACAGCGCGTTCCACGACGACATCGTCAGGTAGTCGATCAGCTCGTCGGAGCTCATCCGCGGATTCGACATCCAGGAGTGCGTGGCGAGCTGGACACCGCCGACAGTGTGATAGGCCCATGGCTCGACACCGCCAGTGTCCATGCCGACCGCGACCATTCGATGCCGCAGCATGACCGCGAGCATGCGGGCAATGATCCGCTCGGAATCCGCGACCGCCTTGGTTCTGCTGGCCGAGTTGTTGGCCATGACGAACTGGTACGGCTCTGGCTCGTCTGCGACCGTGTGGACGTAGACCCGGATGATCTCGCGGGTGAGGTCATAGCCGTCCAGATTCGACGACAGCGCCGCGGCCATGTTGGGGATCAGCGTGGTCTGCGCGAAGCGCATCATCACCGCGGTGGTCAGGTCGTTCTTGTCGACGAAGTAGCGGTACAGAACCGTCTTGGAGACCCCGATCTCGGCTGCGATCTCGTCCATGCTGACGTTGCTGCCACGGTGTCGGATGGCCTCTAGGGTGCCGTCCACCAGCTCATTGCGGCGCTCCACCTTGTGCTGGTGCCAGCGCCGTTTGCGTCCATCGGTCTTGACCGCCACCGCCGGGGTCTGCTGTGCCACTATCGCCCTGATCCGTTCCCTAGGTCCCCTTGATACTACGGCCGATCTTGACAGCGAGGGTTGTCGGACCGGCGGTGCCGCGGCGGCGTAGCGGATGATGTAGGAGTGGCACACAGACCGAACGTCGGCGCCCGCGCCATGACGGCTCCGCGATCGAGTTTCGCCGAGTCGCTGGCCGGAGCCGACGCCGTAGCTGATGAGGAGCGCCGCCGCGGCCTTCGACGGATGAAGGTCGTCGCGCTGTCCTTCCTCATCGGTGCCACCGTGATCTTCCTGCTCTGCTCATGGGCGCAGTCGAACGGCGCCGCGGCGTGGGTGGGCTACGTCCGCGCCGCCGCCGAGGCAGGCATGGTCGGCGCGCTGGCCGACTGGTTCGCGGTCACCGCGCTGTTCAAGCACCCGCTGGGGATCCCCATCCCGCACACCGCGATCATCAAGAAAAAGAAGGATCAGCTCGGCGAGGGGCTCGGCACGTTCGTCCGGGAGAACTTCATGTCGCCGGAGGTCGTCGAAACCAAGCTGCGCGATGCGGAGGTCGCGGGCCGCCTAGGTAAATGGCTGTCGGAACCGGCGCACGCCCAACGGGTCGCGGCCGAGGCTTCCACGGCGCTACGGGTATTGGTGGAAATGTTGCGCGACGAGGACGTGCAGCACGTGCTGGACAGGATGATCGTCAAGCGCATCGCCGAGCCCCAATGGGGGCCGCCGATCGGCCGGGTGCTGGCGACGCTGCTGGCGGAGCGCCGTCAGGAGGCGTTGCTTCAGCTGCTCGCGGACCGGGCCTTCCAGTGGTCGCTCAATGCAGGCGACATCATCGAGCGCGTGGTCGAGCGAGACTCTCCGACCTGGTCGCCGCGCTGGGTGGACCACCTCGTCGGCGACCGTATCCACCGCGAGCTGATGGACTTCACCGACAAGGTGCGCCGCAACCCCGACCACGAACTGCGGAGGTCGGCCACCCGCTTCCTCTTCGAGTTCGCCGACGATCTACAGAACGACGAGGCGACGATTCAGCGCGCCGAGAACGTCAAGGATCAGATCATGGCCCGCGAGGAAGTCAGCCGGGCGGCCGAGACAGCGTGGACCGCGGCGAAGCGGATTCTGTTCGAGTCGGTCGACGACCCGTCGTCGGCGCTGCGCACCCGGATCGCCGACTCGGTGGTCCTCATCGGGGAGTCCCTGCGCGACGACGCCGATCTCCGCGACAAAGTCGACGGCTGGATCATCCGGGCCGCCCAGCACCTCGTCTCCCAGTACGGGGTGGAGATCACCACAGTGATCACCGACACAATCGAGCGGTGGGACGCCGACGAGGCCAGTAAGCGCATCGAGCTGCACGTCGGCCGTGACCTGCAATTCATTCGGATCAACGGCACCGTGGTGGGTTCGCTGGCGGGCCTGATCATCTATTCGGTAGCCCAGCTAGTCTTCTGACCTGCGCTAACCACTGCTTGCAAAAGTTAGCACCCCGTCGTACGGTTAGTTGCGTCGCACTGGTGTCAATCCAACGGGATACCCGACACAACCGAGGGGGCCACGCAATGCCGCAGGATGAAAATCTTGCCGCCGTCGTGTCCAGCAGCGTGTCCAGCGCCGCGCAGGACATCGGCACTTTCATTCGAACGCAACGCGAGGCGGCCCAGGTATCCGTGCGGCAGCTGGCCGAGAAGGCCGGCGTAAGCAATCCCTACCTCAGCCAGATCGAGCGGGGATTGCGGAAACCCTCCGCCGACGTGCTGCAACAGATCGCCAAGGCGCTGCGGGTCTCCGCGGAAGTGCTCTATGTACGTGCCGGGATCCTGGAACCCAGCGATCCGAGTGAGGTTCGCGACGCGATCATCACCGATACGGCGATCACCGAGCGGCAGAAGCAGGTGCTGCTCGACATCTACACGTCATTTTGCCAACAGAACGAAGCCGTCAGTGAGGAGCCGACGACTGAACCGACTGCAGACCAGCCACCCACTCTAGAAATCCAGCAATTCAACGAAACTCAGTGAGAGGAACTACGAAATGGCGAAGAAGACTCCGGCTAAGAACCAGCCGACCGTTGACGACCTGAAGGCCCCGCTGCTTGCCGCGGTAGGCGCCGCCGATCTGGCCCTCGAGCGGGTCAACGAGATCGTGGCCACCCTGCGTGACCGGGCAGGCGAGGCTCGCACCGACGCCGAGGCGCGCGTCGAGGAGAGCCGTGCCCGCCTGACCAAGCTGCAGGAGGACCTGCCGACCCAGTTCGGTGAGCTGCGTGAGCGGCTGACCAGCGACGAGCTGCGCAAGGTCGCCGAGAGCTACGCGGAGGCCGCTCAGAGCCGCTACAACAACCTCGTCGAGCGCGGCGAGGCCGCGCTGGAGCGGCTGCGCAGCGCCAATGCGCTCGAGGAGGGTCGCGAGCGGGTCGAGCGTTACTCGGATCAGGCCGTCGAGCTGACCCAGGAGGCGCTGGGCAACGTGGCGTCGCAGACCCGCGCGGTTGGCGAGCGTGCCGCCAAGCTGGTCGGTGTCGAGCTGCCGAAGAAGGCTGCGAAGGCCGCCCCGGCCAAGAAAGCCCCGGCCAAGAAGGCGCCCGCCAAGAAGGCTCCGGCCAAGAAGGCTGCCGCCAAGAAGGTCACCCAGAAGTAAATTCGACACAGGTCGCCCTAAGGGGTGACTCAAAGTCGACCCGGGGACGTAACCCGCTTAGGCTAACTATGTGGAGCTTCAAGGCCTAGTGGGTTACGTCCTCGCTGTTTTGCAGATAGCGGTACTGGTGACGACGGTTTACGCGTTCGTTCACGCCGCGCTGCAGCGGCCCGACGCCTACACCGCCGCTGAAAAGCTGACCAAGCCGGTCTGGCTGGTGATCTTGGGGGTCGGCGTGCTGCTGGCCCTGGTGCTCGGCATCACGGGCGTGGCGATCGCGGCGGTTGCCGCAGGCGTCTATCTCGTCGACGTCCGGCCCAAGATCCTGGAAATCCAGGGCAAGTCCCGATAGTCCGGTGCGCTTTCTCGCCGCTGCCGCGATGGCGGCTGTAATCGTCTCCCTCGCCTCGGCGCCCCTCGCATCGGCCGACCCGGTGCCCGGCCCGCCCTATGTCGACCACGTCCAGTGGGCGAAGTGGGGCGACATGTCCAGCCTGCGCGTGTACCCGACGGACGCCGCGCGCGTGGCATCCGTCCAGCCCGGCACGGATCCGCAAGCCGACGAGGCGTGGGCGGAGGTGTTGACGCTCTCGCCCGACGCCGACATTCCCGGCATGAGGTCCCAGTTCCTATGTCACTGGCATTTCGCCGAACTCGTCGAGCCGGACAAGGTCAGCTGGAACCTCGAACCGTGGCGCAACGAGGTCTCCGACGACGAGATGGTCGCGGCGGGCTGCAACCCCGGCGGCACCGAAGAACCGTTCTAGTGCGCCGCAGCCGCGCGAGCGTCGCCGCTCTCGTCGACCACACGCTGCTCAAGCCGGAGGCGACCGAGGCCGACGTCGTGGCGTTGCTGCAGGAGGCGGAAGAACTCGAGGTGTTCGCGGTGTGCGTATCGCCGACGATGGTCGCGACGGCCAAGTCATTCCGAACGGGCGAATATGACATCGCATCGGTCGTGGGATTCCCGTCAGGAAAACATCTTTCGGCGATCAAGGCCGAGGAGGCTCGGCTCGCCGCGGCGGCCGGCGCCGACGAGATCGACATGGTGATCGATGTCGGATCGGCACTTGAAGGCGACTTCGACGCCGTGCGGGCCGATATCGCCGCGGTGGTCGAAGCGATACCGGACCACGTCATCTTGAAGGTGATCGTCGAGTCCGCCGCGCTGCTTGCCTTGGGCGACGAACAGAGCCTTGTCGACGTGTGCCGGGCCGCCGAGGACGCAGGCGCCGATTTTGTGAAGACCTCCACCGGATTTCACCCCAGCGGGGGCGCATCAGTGCGCGCCGTCGAGTTGATGGCACGCACCGTCGGAGACCGGCTCGGCGTCAAGGCCAGCGGCGGCATCCGCACCGCGGCCGACGCGGTGGCAATGCTCGACGCGGGCGCCACCCGGCTCGGGCTATCCGGCACCCGTGCCGTGCTGGACGGGCTTGACTAGAGACCTGCGAAGCAGGGGTCTTCGTTGCCCTTCGGGATCGACGCGTTCTGGGTCGAAAACTGGCTCACCACACCGCTATCCGTGACCTGGACACTGTCGGCGTGGATGCCCATCGGATAGTTGTCGGTCAGTTCCTTGCTGAATGCCTCCAGCGCCGGCTGCACGGTCTCCCGTGGCAGCGAGAAACCGAGCCCCGTCAGCTCGGTCACCTGCAGCCCCAAACCGCCGTTCGACACCTGCGGCTTGGCGACGATGCTGCCCAACGGCCCCTGCAGCTCAATGGTGCCTGCGGACGGGTTGGTCGTCACCCCGGTGACGAATGAGCCAATCAGCGGGACCGCGTCCTGGATGGTCTGCTTGATGCCCTCTGACGACCACGTGATGTTGGCGACCAACGACCCGATCGACCCGCTGGAGTTCGCGGTGTCCTCGAGCCGCACGTCCTTGATGTTGATGGTGACCTTCATGCCCTTGGCCTGACGGACCTGGTTGCCCGCGGTCTCGATGTTGATGTTCGTGTAGTGGCCGGATATGTGCTGCAGCAAGAACGGGGGGACGACGCCGAACGACGCCTTGGCGCTGTCCTGTACCACGCACTCGGTGGCCTTGGTGACTATGGAGTCGGCGCGGCCGCGCGCGTACAGTTCGCCCGCCAGCAGCCCAGCCGCCGTCAGCGCCACCACGATGATGACGACCAGCACGATGGACAGCGGGTCACGGAACAGGTTCGTGAACTTGACCAGCAGCGACGAGTCCTTCTTCTGCTGTTCACCTGGCCCGCCGTAAGGGGGAACCCCAGCCTGGCCCGGGTTCGGGCCTTGCGGGAACTGTGGCGGCGGTGGGACGGACGGTGCCTGATTGGCCGGGCGAGCCCACGGATCGGTCACCCCAGCGATTCTGCCCTACCGACGGAAGTAGCCCTCAGCGGTTACGCAATACCGCGATGGTCTCGCGGGTCTTCTGCGCCGCTTCGAGGTCGAGATCGGATACCAGCAGCTGTGGGTCGGCCCCTGCCGATGCCAGCACCTCACCGACCGCCGATGCGACCAGACTGCCGCCGACGCCAACCGGTCCGACGGCGGCGAGTTCGTCGCCGGGGTAGGCCTGGTCGACCGCGGCGACGAAGCCCGTCGTATCCACTGCGCGGGCGCGCGCAAGCAGCGTCCACTGCTCGAGCTTGCCGGGGCCGGTGCCCCACGATGCGTGCACAGTGATGAGTTGCGCTCCGCGCTGGGCCAATTCGACGTAGAGCTCGGGGAAGCGGACGTCGTAGCACAGGGTCAGGCCGACATTAACGCCGTCGACTTCGATCATCACGGGTTCGTGTCCTGGCGCGATGGTGTCCGACTCCGTGAAGCCGAACGCGTCGTAGAGGTGAATCTTGTCGTAGTGCGTGTCGACGCCAGGTCCCGTCGCGATCAGCGTGTTGGTGACCCTGCCGGCCCTGTCTTCCTCAGCAGGAACGAACATGCCTGCGACGACGACGATGCCGGCGCGCTCGGCGATCGCGCGGACGGCCGACGCCCAGGAGCCGTCAAGCGGTTCGGCGATCGGCGCGAGCGGCACCCCGAACCGGCACATCGTCGCCTCAGGGAACAGCACCAAGCTGGCGCCTGCGTCGGCGGCGCGGCGCGTGTACTCCTCGACAAGGCCGAGGTTGGCTGTCGGTTCTGCGCTGCTCTGAATCTGTGCGAGGGCAATCCGCATGCCGCTCACACTAGCCGCGGCGCCACCGTCGACCACGGCACCGAAAGCACGCCGTCGCGCATGCGGCGACGCGGCGGCTCGATTCCGAACCCCTCGTCACGCAGCAGATCCAGCATCGCTCGCCAGCGCACGCGCGGGCCGAACACGCCGTGGCCCGCGACGCTCGCCCATGCTCTGTCCGCCGCCGCCAGCAGCGCGTGGATGGGCTGGCCAGCGACGTTGTGGTGGATCAACACCTTGGGCAGGCGCTCGGCGAGATCCGACGGGCGTTCGATCGCGAACGGATCGCAAGCCAGCGTCAGGCTGACCGGCCCGTCGGCGTCAAGCAACACCCAGCAGCAGCGGCGGCCCAACTCGTCGCAGGTGCCGTCGACTATCAGCCCGCCAGGCGCCAGCGCCGCCCTCATCACCGACCATGCGTCGTGCACCGCGTCGGCCGGGTACTGGCGCAGCACGTTGAAAGCGCGCACCAAAACCGGTCTCCGCCCAGCCAATTCGAAACCTCCGAACGCGAATTCCACTGTGTTGTCTCCGGCGACACGAGCCGCAGCCACTACTCGTTCGGGATGGATCTCCAGGCCGACGACGCGGACATCTGCGCGGACCACGCGAAGCCGCGCCGCGAGTTCCAGCGTGGTCACCGGCAGGGCGCCGTAGCCGAGGTCGATCACAAGCGGCTCGGCGGCGGCCTGCAGCGCGGTGCGCACCCGTCGCGAGTGCACCAGCCAGCGGTCGCTGCGGCGCAGCCGGTTGTAGCCCGTGGTGCCTCGGGTGATGGCGCCGACGGGCTTAGTGATGATTGGAGATCCAGTCAGCGGTGAACGCCTCCTCGGCGTCGAAGAGCAGTTTGATGTGGTGCAGGATCAGGTCCTCGAGCGCGCCGCCGACGAACGGGATGTTCACCTTGCAGACGCTGGCCAGCCGCAACCGGCTGCCGGTGTCTGTGTCGGTGAGGAAGTACTTGCCGCCGAAACTGCCGGGGCCGTGGGGGATTGAGGCGGCGTAGGCGCCGGTGGCCCGGTTCTTCTGGTGGTCGTAGCGATCGAAATGCTGTGTGCGGGTGATGACCATGTCGACCGGCATCACGGTCCGCGCGATCGGCGGCAGATACATCCGTGGCAGGTTCTGCACGAAGGTGATGGCGGTGCCGCGCTCGCCGGACGAGAACGACGTGATCTCCGACTGCGGCGTCAGGAAGCGGTAGGAGTCCATCAGGGTTTGCCAGTATTCCCGGCTGGTGAAGTCCTGGTAGATCTTCTCAGCCGGTGCGTCGAACTCGATGGTGTAATCCATGCGACGCGACATGGAACATAATTTTACTTACGGGTTACGTGTTTTCCGTGATCCACACCGTGGTGAAGCGCTGTTCTGCGATCAACAGCTCGAGGAGTGCGCTGCCGATGAAGTTCTCGATCTTGCCGCCGACGAGCGGTACGCGCACCTCGACGGTGGTCTTGAACTCCAGCCGCGAGCCGCCGCCGGATTTTGCCGGGGCGAGCGCAGCGGACCCGCTCAGTGTCGCAGGCGCGCCGGTGATCGAGCCCTTGACGGTCGCGGTGGCCTGCCCGTCGCGGACCGGAGTCCACGTCTCCTCGCGAACGAAGCTCAGGTCGCCGCGGTGGAACTGAGTCACCACGCCGGGCAGCCGGTCTGCGCGCAGCGTCTGCGTGGTGACCACGTCGATGCCATCTGAGGGGTCAATGGTCATCGAATCCAGCGAGTAGTGGTCGGCGCCGGAATCGGCCAGCCGCGCCAGCCAATACTGTTCATCGCCGAATGCCTGGTGGACCTGTTCGACGCTGCCGTCGTACTCGGCGGCCATGTCGAATGAACGCGGCATAGCTGGCCAGGCTACCGTTACCGCCCGTGACCGGTCTGGAACTGGGGGGTGCGGCCGTCGCGGACGACGTGCCGCTGGCGCCGCTGACCACGCTGCGCATCGGACCCGTTGCGCGCCGGTTGATCACATGCACGAGCACCGAGCAGATCGTCGAGGTGCTGCGCGCTTCAGATGACGTGCTGGTGCTGGCAGGGGGGTCGAACGTGGTGCTGGCCGACGACCTCGCCGACCTGACCGTCGTGCTGCTCGCCAACACCGAGATCACCGTCGAGGACAACATCGTGCGCGCCGAAGCCGGTGCCGTGTGGGACGACGTCGTGGTCACCTCGCTGGCCTACGGGCTCGGCGGGCTGGAGTGTCTGTCGGGCATCCCCGGATCCGCGGGCGCCACGCCTGTGCAAAACGTCGGCGCTTACGGCGCCGAGGTCTCCGACTGCATCCGCCGCGTCCGGCTGCTCGACCGCCTCACCGGCGAGGACCGTTGGGTGACGCCGGACGCTCTCCAATTCGGTTATCGCACAAGCATTCTCAAGCATTCCCAGGCGGCCGTCGTGCTCGAGGTCGAGTTCGCGCTTGATGCCGACGGCCGCAGCGCCCCGCTGCGCTACGGCGAGCTGGCCGGTGCGCTGGACGCCGAGCCCGGGTCCCGCACCGACCCGGCGCGGGTGCGTGAAGCGGTGCTGTCGCTGCGGACCAGCAAAGGCATGGTGCTCGACGAGGCCGACCACGACACCTGGAGCGTCGGCTCGTTCTTCACCAACCCCGTCGTCACCCCCGCCGTTTTCGACGAACTGAACGACCGGACCGAAGGGCCGGTGCCCAACTACCCGGCACCTGACGGGGTAAAGCTGGCCGCGGGATGGCTGGTGGAGCGGGCAGGCTTCGGCAAGGGATATCCCGGAGATGGCGCTCCGGCACGGCTGTCGACCAAGCATGCGCTGGCTGTGACCAATCGGGGCGGCGCCACCACCGCGGACGTGATCTCGCTGGCCAGGGCCGTACGCGACGGTGTTAGAACGACATTCGGGATAGAACTCACACCCGAGCCGATTCTGATTGGGGCCGTTCTCTAGGTACCCTGGGTCCACGTGAGCCCCGCAAATCCCTTGCCGTCGATCAGTCGACGGCGGGCCCTGACCGCCCTAGCGGTCGGAGTCGTCGCGCCGGGCGCACTCGCAGCCTGCGCGCGCAAGAGCGGCAAACCATCCGCGAGCGCCCCCGAAGCGCCTGCCGCCCCTTCGATCAGCTACCAGCCCGCCGACGCGGCCACCGATGTCGCGCCCGTCGCGCCCGTGCGTGTGGACGTGAAGGACGGCTGGTTCCAGCGCGTCGCGCTGATCAACGACGAGGGCAAGCCCGTCGCGGGCGCGCTCAACCGCGACCGCACCAGTTTCAGCACCACCGAACCGCTTGGCTTCGGCGCTTCCTACACCTGGCGCGGCTCGGTGGTCGGCCATGACGGCAAGGCCGTCCCGGTAGCGGGCAAGTTCACCACCATCAAGCCCGATGCCCAGGTC
>Ga0075369_10000365_pt1 | contig 13531 bp, 13 predicted proteins | sample EndMethybrTD3034_FD_71400 | JGI IMG/M metagenome (GOLD analysis project Ga0075369, IMG submission 71400) | Populus endosphere microbial communities from Tennessee, USA - Endosphere MetaG P. TD hybrid TD303-4 | ecosystem: Host-associated > Plants > Roots > Endosphere | place: USA: Tennessee...
GCCCCTCCGACAGCGCGACCACCCCGTATTTGGTGACACTGTAGGGACTGCTGCCGGCCGAGATCAGGCCGGCGATGGAGGCTGTGGACACGATGTGTCCGCCACCGTGGCTCTCGATCATCGGCGCAAAGATCTCGATGCCCCAGACGACGGCCCTGAGATTGACGTCAAGTGTCCAGTTCCATCCGGCGTCGTTCCACGTGCCGTAAGGCCCGCCGCCACCGACGCCCGCATTGTTGATCAGAATATGAACGCCGCCGTACCTGGCGCGGGTTTCTTCCGCCGCTGCCTGGAGTTCGACCTTGAGCGACACATCCGCTCTTACCGACGCGACGTCGGCGTTCGTTCGCTTCAAGCCTTCGACAGCCGCGGCGAGTGCGGCCTCCTCGATATCGCAGAGCATCACCTTGACCCCGGCTTGTGCAAGCGCGGTTGCGATGCCGAGCCCGATGCCCGACGCGGCCCCGGTGACGAACGCGATCTTTCCGGTCAGGTCTTTCAAAGGTTTCTCCCCAGTGGATCCCAGCTGGTGCTTTCACGCGGGGTTCGTTGACCGCACCGTCTGGCAACCTATCATGCCCGCTTGTGTCCTGAACCAGAGCATGAGTGATCGGGAATGGCCGGTACTCGTCGCAAATGGTCGGTTGGTTTGTGGCTGGACGGTCGGCACCCGGCTGGGAGGACAATTTCGGTGAGCCCAAGCAGAACGTGGCGGCCGGCGGCAGCGCTCTGTCGTCGCTGATCGCGTGGGCGCGCAACAACTGGTGAGGACTGCCTGAAGGTGCGAAGCGGTTGGCCGTGCCGCGCGGTGGCACGGCCAACGGATGACGCGTTATCCTGACGGTCCTGCTCGAAGAGGACCGTCGCATGGCTATCATTCTCCAGGAAGCGCTGCGCGGCCTGTTCTACGCGCCGTTCTACGTGGCGCTGGCGCGCGATGCCTTCGCGGCCGAGGGCGTGGAGATCCGCTTCACCAGCTCGCCGCATCCCAACGAGACGGCGCTGCGCGTCATGGACGGCACGGTCGATGTGAGCTGGGGCGGGCCGATGCGGGTGATGGAGACCTATCACAAGCTGCCGGGCTGCGACCTGGTCTGCTTCGGCGAGGTGGTAACGCGCGATCCCTTCCTGCTGATGGGCCGCACGCCCAAGCCCGGCTTCACCCTGGCCGACCTGACGTCGGTCGAGCTGGCCACGGTGAGCGAAGTGCCGACGCCGTGGCTCTGCCTGCAGCACGACCTGCGCCTGGCCGGCATCGATCCCGCCGGCATCAGGCGCGTGACCGGCCGGACGATGGCGGAGAACGTGGCGGCACTGAAGGCGGGCACCGTCGACGTCATCCAGGTGTTCGAACCGTTCCCCAGCCTGTTGCTGGCCGAGGGTGCCGCGCATGTCTGGTACGAGGCGGCGCGGCGTGGCCCTGCCTCCTACACCTGCTTCTACGCACGGCGCGGCACGCTCGTATCACGGCGTGATGAGCTTCTGCGCCTGGTGCGGGCGATCGACCGCACCGAGAAGTGGGTGGCGAAGGCCACTGGCGCCGAGATCGCTGCCGCGATCGCGGGCTACTTCGCCGATGTCGCTCCCGCGATCCTCGCGGCGGCCTGCACGCGCTACAAGACACTCGGCATCTGGGGCACGACGCCGATCCTGCCGCGCGCCGGCTACGACCGGCTGCGCGACGGGCTGGTGTCCGGCGGCTTCGTTTCGCCCGGTACTGACTTCGAGATCGCCGTCGACAACAGCCTCGCCGAGGAAGCGATCGCGCTTGGCTTGCCTGCGCTCGCGTAATCGCGAGCGGGCTCGCGTGATCTCAAGGCCGCTTGGGCTGATGTCCGAACTCGAAATTGGTGCGATCAATCTTGGGCTTGTCGAGACCGACCCAATACCAGCAGCCGACGACGAGGAAGAAGAACGAACCAAGGATAACGCCGATGATCACGTGTTGTTTGAGCCTCCGTGGGCGCTTCCCACTCATGTCTTCCGCGTTGAGCGCGTGTTCTCTCTGTGACCGGGCCCGGGCGTGTTCATTGTCCCAATCTTGGGGCAGATCGTCCTTCATCGATCTCTCCTTATTTGCACGACAGGGCCTCCCGCACGGCCAGCACCCGGCCTCGGCGCTTCGAGTGGCCGCTCCGTCGTCCCCTTGGTCAGGCCAACTTGCGCATCACGCGCAGGCTCCGCATTGACTTCACCCGCCAGATTCTTGACCCTTGCCGTCACGCGGCACGGCCACTCGCGGAAACCGCCCGATGCGGGTTCAAATGATCGAGGCCCGGTGGGCCACCTACATCGCCGACGACCTGCGGCGCCTCGGGCACGCGCTCGACGGTCCTCTGAGAGAGACCGGATTGGCGCGGGCGGACCTCGCCAGCCCGGAAACCAGGATTCCCTATGCCGCCTTCATGGCGCTGATCGAGCGGGCTGCCCTGCTGCTGGTCGAGCCGGCCTATGGCCTGAAGCTCGGTGCCTCGCACGACGTTCGCGACAACGGCCTGTTGGGCTTCATTGCGTTGAACTCGCCGACGCTCCGGGACGCGCTGGTGAACGTGCAGCGCTATCTGCGTGTCACCAACGAGGGATCCGATGCGGTCATCGAAGCGGCCGGACCTGTCAGTGCACTGCGCTTCCGTGACGCCGATCCCGCGCTTCGCGGACTGCGACACAATTCTGAACGGGTGGCGGCGCAGTTCGTCAAGGGCGCGCGGGAGCTGACGCGCGCCAAGGCGACCCCGGTGCGCGTCGAGTTCATCCACAGCCGGCCCAACGAGCGCATCGACTACGAAGGCATCCTGGGCTGTCCCATCCGGTTCCAGGCCGAATGGGATGCGATCCTTTATTCGGAGGAGACCCTGGGGCTGCCGGTGGTGGGCGCCGACAACCGGCTGCTGGCTACGCTGGAGGCCGCCTGCCGCAAGATCATCGGCCCCCGGCCGCCCAAGGACGACATCGTTCATGCCGTCCGGGAATACGTCGTGCATCGGCTGGCCAAGGGCGCCGTGCCCTTGGGGGACGTGGCCCGCCACTTCAGGATGAGCAACAAGACGCTCGAGCGGCGGCTCGGCGAGCGCGACACCAGCTATCGCGATCTCGTCGACGCTGTGCGCTGCGATCTCGCCAAGCACTACCTGGCAGACACCGACATGCGCCTGCCCCAGATCGCCTACCTGTTGGGATATTCCGAGCCCGGCCCGCTGGTAAGGGCATTCAGGCGATGGGCCGCCGTCACACCCATACAATACCGCCAGCAGCATCGGTGATGCCGGCAGATCGCCAGCACTGGGCGCTGTAGCTCTTCGTCGCGAGCGGCGCTTGCCTAGAGCGATACCGCGCTGATCCGCTCCCACGCTAGTTCGCGGGTCATCTTGGCGCCGTTCACCTCGACCACCGGCGGAACGAGGATCATCCGGTCGCCCTCGAAGCGCACCTTGCGGACCTGCGGCGCCGTGAAGCGCGCCGGATCGGAGTTGGCGTCGACGATCGTTGTGAGCATGCTGCCGTCGAAGGTGTAGTTGCCGCAGTAGGACGCGTATTCGCGCTTGGTGCCCTCCGGCAGCGTGGCTCGCCCGTCGCACAGCACCGCCATCATGCGCCCGTCGCGGGTCAGGGTGACGATGCCCATGCCGCGCGGCCCGTAGGGGACGGCCTGCGCCTTGTCGGCTGCGGTCGCTGTCGCGCCGGCCAGCCGCCACACGCCGACGACGTCTGGCGCCGCCGCTTCGGCGATGCCGCCGGCGACGGCCTCTACGGCCGCCGCGCCGGCGACAACTTGCAGGATCCGTCGACGGGTCGACGGCGATGTCGTGTTCATCGGGCCTCCTTCCCTTGTCGGTTTTTTGCAGCTGTCGATGCTAGCGCTGCCGCCGGAAGGGCAAATCCGGCGGCCACGCATGGCGGTTGCTCCACGAACGCAGGGGCCGTGCCGCTTCCCGATACGGCGCTCTGGACGCCTGCCGATCGACGTTGGCTAAATGCGACCACAAGGAGGACAGCATGCTGGCCAACACCACACGGGCTTTGACCGAAGAGCAACGCGAGCAGTGGGCGGTCGACGGCTACCTGCAGCTCGAGGGCGCACTCAGCCCGGCGGAAGTGGATTTCTTTTCCAAGCAGATCGACCGCGTGCGGACGCAGCCTGGCTACGAGCCGGCGCCGAGAACGCTGCCGCGTGGCCACTATGCCTGGGTCGACCATGCCGATCCGAACCCGGAAGCCTTCATGGACCGCCGCGACCTGCTGACTTACCATCAGGCCTTCATCGACCTGATCGACCGGCCGCGCGTATTCGATCTGATCCTCGACCTGATGGGGCCCTACATCCAGTTCTCGATGAGCCAGGCGATCGTGCGCGCCTCGACCGACACGTTCCCGGGCTACACGCACACCGACGGCGGCGAGGCGCAGCGCGCCATCCGCGTCACCGAGACCAGCCGGCCGCTGGCGGTCAAGGTGATGTACCTGCTGACCGACGTCACCGAGCCCGACAGCGGCAACTTCACGATCTTTCCCGGTAGCCACCTGCGCCCGTTCCCGGAGCGCGCCGAGCGCATCCCCAACCCGCACATGCCGGGCGCAGTGCCGCTCCTCGGCAAGGCGGGCGACGCCTACGTCTTCCCGCACGCGATCTGGCACGGCCCGTCGCCCAACCGCTCGGGCAAGGCGCGCAAGACCATCCTCTATAATTACTGTCAGATGTTCATGCGGCCCTACGATTTCGGCACGCCCTACGCCACGCTGTTCGAGCGTTGCACGCCGCGCCAGCGCCGCCTGCTGGGCGACCTCGGCCACGACTTCCGCCCGGGCGATTTCTTCTATGCGCCGGAGGACCAAGTGGCGCTGATGACCGGAACGGCCTGACGGCCGGCGTCCTTGAAGCGGTTCCTGCTCGCCTTTCTATCCGCGCCGCTGTTGCCGGCCGGCCTCCAGGCCGCGCTGGGCGAGGGCGAATATCACCCCCTGGCCGTCTTCGTTATTGCCGCGATCGCCATTTACGTCCTGCAGCTGATCGCGGGAATACCCGGGTACCTGTTTCTCCGTCGGACCGGACGACTTCGGCTGCCGGCCCACGCGCTGCTTGGCTTTTGCGTCGGCGCTGTCCTCGTGATGGTACTCTGGATGTATTCGCGTTCTTTTGAGGAGGCGCTTACGGGACTTCTGGCGTCGGCGTGGTTTGGTTTTCTGGGGGCGGCGACAACTACGGGATTTTGGCTGGTCGCTCGTCCTGACAGGCGCGTCATGCCGTTGGATCTGGCGTAGCCCTGATGCGAGATCCGGGTCATGTAGTCTTGGACGCAGCCAGGAAACGGTGAGAGGACGAGCCTCGAGGGTCGCCCTCGCGACGATTGCGTTGCTCGCCGTCGGCCTGTTCGTCGGACAAACGTTGGCGCGCGGCTGACCGCGACGGTTTCCGCGGAAAGCGTCACAGGGTGGCGTCGCGGCCGGCGCGAATGCGGGCGCTCAGGGGATTGAAGCCGATGCGATAGACCAGCTCCGCCGGCTCGCCGATGTTCCATAGGGCCAGGTCACCAGCCTTGCCCGTCTCCAGTGTGCCGATGTCGGCGAGCCGGCCGAGCGCGCGGGCCGCCTCGCGAGTGAAGCCGGCGATGCATTCCTCGACGGTAAGGGCGAACAGGGTGGCGCCCATATTCATGGCGAGCAGAGGCGAGGTCAGTGGTGAGGTGCCAGGGTTGCAGTCGGTGGCAAGCGCGATGTGCGTGCCGTGCTTGCGGAGCCATTCGACCGGCGGCTTCTGGGTCTCGCGGATGAAGTAGAAGGCGCCGGGCAGAAGCACGGCCACTGTACCGGCCCTGGCCATCGCGACCGCCCCTGCCTCGTCGGTGTATTCGAGGTGATCGGCCGATAGCGCACCATAGCTGGCGGCTAATGCCGCGCCGTGGAGATTGGAGAGCTGGTCGACATGCAGCTTCACCGGCAGGCCGAGCTTGCCCGCGGCGTCGAGCACCCGGCGCATGTCGTCGGGCGAGAAGGCGATGCCTTCGCAGAAGCCATCGACGGCGTCGACCAGTCCTTCTGCATGGGCCGCCTCCAGGCCCGGCAGAACGACGTCGCTCAGGAAATCGCCGTTGCGTCCCTTGTATTCGGCGGGTGTCACATGGGCGCCCAGATAGGTGGTGGCGACAGCGATATCTCGCGCTTCGCCGAGCCTGTGGGCAGCACGCAGCATCTTGATCTCGTCCACCACCGTCAGGCCGTAGCCCGACTTGATCTCGACCGTGGTGACACCCTCGGCCAGCAGCGCGTCGAGACGTGGCAGGCTCTCGCGCACGAGGTCCGACTCGTTGGCCGTGCGGACATTGGCGACGGAGGAGACGATACCGCCGCCGGCCCGCGCGATTTCCTCATAGGAGACGCCGGCCAGCCGCATCTCGAATTCGCGCGCCCGGTTGCCGGCATAAACCAGGTGGGTGTGACAGTCGATGAGGCCGGGCGTCACCCAGCGGCCTTCGCAGTCGATCGTTTCGGCGCCAGCCAGCTCGGTGGACGACAGATCGGCCGCCGGTCCGGCGAAGAGGATGCGGCCGTCGCGTACGGCAACAGCGCCATTCTCGACGATGCCCAGCCCCGGCAGGCGCGGATCGAGCGTCGCCAGCCGCGCATTGGTCCAGGTGCGGTCGCCTTTTGCCATTGTTGATCCTCTGACAAGTGCGCCGACATCGTGGATGAATCGTCGTTGGCCGTCGACCGGGGATGCCCTGCGGCTACCTCGTACTCATCGTGACCGCACCTCCCAGCAGGCAGCCAATTGCACGATCGTCTGCAAAGCCGATGCGGACATGGATTTCAGAGAGTCGGCCCAGGGACCTGCCCTGAAATATGCGGATCAGTCGGTCGTCAGGATCGATCGTGGCATCCGTCAGGAGGCCGAAAGCCAGAGCAGTAGCGGCGATGCCCGTGGCAGCGTCCTCGGCGTAGCCGGAGGATCGGGGAAACTGACGGGCCTCGAACGTTCGAGCCTCCCGGTCGAGGACGGCGTAGGGATAGAGGCCCGTCGAGCCGATCCGACGGCAGACCTCTTCTATTCGGGCAGGATCGGCGACAAGCGCATTGAGCCGTTCCGCATCCTTCATGGGAACAAGTGTTTTCGTCCGCGATGTCACGGCGTTGTGCAGAGGCAGATCTTCAAGAGCGTCGCGCCCGATCCCGAGGGCATGCAGAACCTCGTTCCCCTGTTCCGCCGTCAGGCTGGAAACGCGGCCAGCGGGCTGAGTGATCGCGACGGAAGAAGTGCCGTCCGCGCCGGTGCTGACAAACGCTGTAACGGGTCCGCCTCGCGTCGCCAGCCGCACCGTCGTGTTCGCGAGCCGTCCGCGACGGGCCAGCAGCCATAACGCCCCGACAGTGGCATGCCCGCACATCTCCATCTCGTGATTGGGCACGTAGAAGCGGAGCGCAAAATCGAAATCGTCGTCGCTGGGCGGCAGGACAAAGCCGGCTTCGAGCCCGTGCTGTCGGGCGACGGATTGCATCTCCTCGCCATTCATGCTGCGGGCATCAACCACGAGCGGGCATGGATTTCCCCCGGTTCCGTCGTACGTAAACACGTTGACGATGTCGACGCTGCAGGGTGTTTCGGCGAGACTGGAGCGCATGTCAGTCAACTCCTTGGACGACCTGGCAGCGCAACGGGCCGTTCTTCCGCCTGCACTTGCCGAAGCCTTGGGTACGATGCTCGCCGCCCCGGGAGAGGCGTCGATGTTGTCTCTTCGCGAGCTGGGCCGGCAGATGGCCATCAGCCATTCGGCCTTGAGCCGCCTGCCGCGCGCCCTTGGTCTGCCGAACTACGCGGCCTTGCAGGCGATATTCCGCAAGGGGATGCGCTTCGAGGGAAGTTCCCTGAATGCCCGTGCCAAGTCGCACAGGAAGCGGCGGGCGCAAGTGTCCGTCGAATCGGCGATCCACAGGGAGCTGGCATCCATCTCGTCCGGCCTGTCGGCGGACTTGCAGGCCCGCCTGAAGGAAGCGGCTCAACTCCTCTTGAAGGGCAGTCGCATCTGGTTGCTCGGACGCCGATCGAGCTTCGGTCTCGCTTATGCGGCGTGGCATCTGTTGGCCGCCATGCGGCGCGATGTGACCCTTCTCGATGTTGCGGGAGGAACGGGCGTCGACATGCTGATCGACGCCGGACCCGAAGATGTCCTGCTCGCGATTGGAACGAACCGGGTGGCTGCCGAAACCCTTCACATTGCTGCGCTCGCCAAGCGACGAGGGGTCGTCGTGATTGCGATTGTCGACGATGTTCGTTCTCCGCTGATTGCGGGTGCACGAATTGCATTGGTCGCGCCGGGCCTGCGCGACGCCGCCATGCCTGGATTTCTGGGGGCGGCCGCGTTGATCGGCGGACTGCTCGACGAGGCTCTGGCCCTTCGCGAAGTGGCACAGGGCCGCCGCCTGGCAGCCATGGATCGCCTTCTGCTCGAAGCCTCTGAATTCGGCGAAGACGCGATCGAGCCCGATTAAGACAATACAATCCATTTTCTATTTACTAAGACGTTTGTCTTGGATACCTTGTTTACGCAGCGAGGTGTCCCATGTCGAGCGTTCTCTATCGTCACAACGTCGCGCATGACCTGCCGCGGGCCGTCGGCGGCGACGGCGCCTGGATCATCGACGAAACCGGCAAGCGCTATCTCGACGCCTCGGGCGGCGCGGCAGTGTCCTGCCTCGGCCACAGCAACGGGGTGATCCGGGCCGCGCTGGTCGAGCAGGTGCAGTCGCTCGCCTATGCCCACACGCGCTACTTCACGACAGCGCCGATGGAAGAACTGGCCGACCTTCTGGTTGGCGCCGCGCCCGATCCGCTGTCGAAAGTCTGGTTCACCTGCGGCGGATCGGAGGCGATCGAGGCGGCGCTCAAGATCACACGGCAATACTTCGTCGAGATCGGCCAGTCAGGCAGGCGCTTCGTCATCGGGCGTCGCCAGGGCTATCACGGCAGCACGACGGGTGCGCTTTCGGCGGGCGGCAATGCATGGCGTCGCCGCGTCTTCGAGCCGATCCTGCTCGGCACGACGCACCATATCGGGCCTTGCTACCCCTATCGCCACATGCGGCCCGATGAGACGCTCGAAGCTTACGCTCTGCGCACGGCTGACGAACTCGAGGCCAAGATCCAGGAGTTGGGGCCGGGAAATGTCGCGGCCTTCATGGCCGAGACCGTGGTCGGCTCCTCGATCGGCACCCAGCCGCCGGCGCCCGGTTATTTCCAGCGCGTTCGCGAGATCTGCGACCGACACGGTGTGCTGCTGATCCTCGACGAGGTGATGTGCGGCATGGGCCGCACCGGCACGCGCTACGCTTTCGAGCAGGAAGGCATCGTGCCCGACATGGTCGCACTGGCGAAGGGATTGTCGGCCGGCTACGCGCCCTTCGGTGCTCTGCTGCTGGCTGACAAGATCCACCGCGCCATCGAGAACGGCTCGAAGTCCGTGATGCATGGCCATACCTTCATGGGACACGCGCTGGGGTGCACGGCGGCGCTGGCTGCCCAGCGCTACATCGACGACAACGACCTGCTGCAGGCGGTGCGCGAGCGAGGCGCCTATCTGGAGCGTCGCCTGAAGGAGCAATTTGGACAGCATCCCAATGTCGGCGACATCCGCGGCCGTGGCTTGTTCTGGTCGCTCGAGCTTGTGACCGATCGCAACCGTCAGACGCCGTTTCCCCAGGCCCTCGGCCTGTCGAACAGGATCAAGGACGGCGCGATGGCGAACGGGCTGATCTGCTACCCGATGGGCGGCGTTGCCGACGGCCGCCAGGGTGACGTGGTGATGCTGGCGCCGCCTTTCATCGTCACGGAGGAGGAGATCGACCTGATCATCGCCCGGCTGGCGCGCACGCTTGACACGGTCCTTGCCAAGGCGAACATCGAGGTCGCGGCGTGATGCGCCGGCGGCTCGTCCTGGCGGCGCCTTTCCTCGCCGCGGCCGCGCCGGCGCTCGCCTTTCCGGCGCGGCAGGTTCACTTCGTCGTACCGTTCGGCCCGGCGGGCGGCGTCGACTTCACGGCGCGCGTGCTGTCCGATGCACTGGGCTCGATCTGGGGCACGCCGCCGCTGGTCGAGAACAAGCCCGGTGCCGGCGGCATCGTCGGCACGCAGGTCGCGGCGCGCGCAGCGCCCGACGGCTACACGCTGCTGTTGGGCTCGATTGGAACGCTGTCGATCAATCCCGCGATCCGCTCGCGCCTGCCCTACGATGCCGAGCGCGACTTCGTGCCGGTGGCGCGGTTGACGGATGTGCCAAACGTCCTGGTGGTGCGCCCTGGATTGCCGGCGCATTCGGTGAAGGACGTCATCGAGCTTGCCCGTGCCAAGCCCGACACCCTGACCTTCAGCTCAGCCGGCGTTGGCACCTCCAACCACATGGCGGGCGAACTCTTCCAGCACATGACCGGCGTGAGGATGCGCCACGTGCCCTACCGCAGCGGCAACACGATGGACTTGGTCTCGGGCCTGGTCGACATGTCGTTCGACAACCTGCCGACGGCGCTGCCCTACATCAAGACCGATCGCCTGCGTGCCTTGGCGGTGACCGGCCTGAAGCGCTCGGCGACTGCACCCGAGTTGCCGACGATCGATCAGTCCGGCGTGCCGGGCTTCGACGTGGTGGGTTGGGTCGGCCTGTTTGCGCCGGCTGGCACGCCACCGGCAGTCGTCGAGGCGGTGCGCACGGCCGTGATGACCGCTCTCGCAAAGCAGGAGGTACTCGAGCGGCTGATGAAGCAGGGCGCCGAGGCCGCGACGGTCGCGGACCAGCCGGGTTTCGCCGCTTTCCTGGCGACGGATCGCCGGAAGTGGAAGGACCTGGCCGCCGACACCGGCATCAAGGATCCCGACTGACGGTGATGCCCTTTTCCGCTATAGTCGGATCGTCTAAGCGTTCCTCGGATCGCCACGCCTCTTGAGGTCGTGCTCACGATCGTCCCGGACGCGCCACAGGAGCGCGCCGATGACGATCCGATCGACTGCCAATCTCCATATGACATCGACCGAATGGGCGCTGTTGCTCGTTCTTGCGGTGCTGTGGGGCGCGGGATATCTCTTCGGTCAGATTGCGCTTGCCGAGCTGGTGCCCTTTGCGATCGCCTTCTCGAGGGTCGCCCTCGCGACGATGGCGTTGCTCGCCGTTGGCCTGTTCGTTGGACAAACATTCCGATTGTCCTGGAAGGTCGGCGCTCTCTATCTGGCGCTTGGCGCATTCAGCGTTCTCATCCCCTCGATCCTCATGCTGTGGAGCCAGGCACGGATCGGTGCCGGGCTGACATCCCTTTTGGGCGCGACGTCTCCTCTCTTCACCGTCGTGATCGCCCACTTCCTCACCAGCGACGAGAAGATGACGCTGTTGCGTCTGGGCGGCATGGCGGTCGCCCTGGTGGGCGTTGCCCTTGCGACGCGGCCTGTTGCGGAGGGGGCCGGCGAAAGCATCCTGGCCGAACTTGCGGTCCTCGCCGCGGCCTTCTGCCAGGCTTATGCCGCGGTCCTGGCGCGCCGCTGCGAAGCAAGCTCCCCGCTCGAGCTCGCGACAGGTCAGCTCGCGGGAGCAACGCTCCTGTCGCTTCCCATCCTGTTGGTCGTCGAGGGCCCACCGATGCTTTCGCAGCTCAGTGTCGAAACGGTGCTGGCACTCCTTGCGCTCGCCCTACTTACGACCGCGCTCGGCTACCTGATCTTCTTTCGATTATTGGTTCGCGCCGGCGCAGCCAATGTGGCGCTGATTTCCCTGCTGGTGCCGGTGACCGCGCTGTTCCTTGCGGCAGTCGCCCTCGGCGAAGAGCTGAGCTGGTCCGTGCTTGCCGGCGCTGTGTTGATCCTTGCCGGCTTGGTGACGTTCGGCGCGCGTTGACAAGGCGTACATTATGACAGATAATAACTCAAGTAATATTGGGGGTTGCTGAGGACCGAAAAGCGATGTCGCGACTGTCGCAATTTAGGCGACATGCAGGCACTGCTGGCATCGGCCGATTTAAACGATGGAGCAAGAGGTTGGACGATAGTCCTGCAAGCCACTGCGAACACGATCCTGAACCGGACCGTGTCGCCTTGTCAGCGCCGGATGTTCGCCGCTTCTTCAGGCGTCAGCGGCCGTTCGCGGAACGACAGGACCTTGCCGCGGATGGTCGCGAACAGGGTCTGCGCCTCGAGCTTACCGGGGTAGCGGATCTGCGTGTCGTCGAAGCGCGCCAGCCAGATCCTGATCGGCCGCTCGCGCTCGGTCTCGGCTTCCTTGGGAGCCTCGTCGAACTCGCCCGAGACGCGCTTGGTGTAGATCTCGCAGACCAGCACGTCGCCACGTGCGCCCGGGATGCCGGTGACGGCAGCGGGTTCCATGCCGACCTTGCGGAACAGCACGTCGATGCGGCGCTTGCCGTCGTTGCTGCGCACGGTCTTGTCGCAGGCGGCATCGCCGGCGAAGCCGACGCTGAGCGCGGCCGTCAGGGGATCGAGCGAGTCCTTGCGGTCGGCGTCGCTGATCGTCTGCTGCGGTGTCGGCTTCCACACGGGGGTGTGGGTCTCCTGCAGGAAGCCCGCGGCGCCATACTGCGCCAGCCAGGTGCGCGGCTTGCCGTCGACGCTGATCGAGAGCGATCCCGCGGTCGGCTGCGCGCCCTGTGTCGTGAAGCCGCCCCAGGCGCGGTTTCGGCCGACATAGTTCATGGTGACGGCCTTCAGCATGCCTTCCTTGTAGGTCGTCGTCTCGACGTCGTACTTCGAGCCGTTGAAGCGGGCGGTGACGTCGATGCGGAAGCCGGAAATGCCCCCGAACGTGATCTCGTAGGCGATGTCGACCTGGCGCGCATCCTGGGCCGCGACCACAGCGGGCGGTGCCAGACACGCGGCCAAAACCATGAAGGCCCTACGAAATCTCATGAAATCCCTTCCCATCAGGGGGCTTACTTCGGCCGTATGTCCACGATAGAAGGCCGTCGCCCCCTACGCTACTGAACTCAGGCGCCCGAAAGGCATTTTGCACTCATGTCGCTAGTGGCCAAAGATGGCGTTCCCAAGCTCGGTTTGAGGCGCAGCTGGGCCGTTTTGCGCGTAGTCGGCCGCTATTTGTGGCCTGAGGGCGAGACCGGCCTGCGCTGCCGAGTCGTCATCGCCTTGGCACTGCTGATCGTGGCCAAGGTCACCAACGTCTACGTGCCGGTGCTTTACAAGTACGCCGTCGACGCGCTGGGCGAGCCCGCCACCCAGATCGTGGCCGTGCCGGTGGCCCTGATCCTGGCCTATGGCGTCGCCCGCATCCTGTCCCAGGCATTCGGCGAGCTGCGCGACGCCATCTTCGCGCCGGTGTCGCAGCGCGCCATCCGCAACATCGCGCTGCTGGTGTTCCATCACCTGCATGCCCTGTCGCTGCGCTTCCATCTCGAGCGCCAGACCGGCGGGTTGAGCCGTGTCATCGAGCGCGGCACCAACGGCATGGAGTTCCTGATCCGCTTCACCACCTTCAACATCCTGCCGACCCTGTTCGAGATCTGCCTGGTCGGCGTGGTGCTGTGGAGCCTCTATGAC
>Ga0075369_10000367_pt1 | contig 13496 bp, 16 predicted proteins | sample EndMethybrTD3034_FD_71400 | JGI IMG/M metagenome (GOLD analysis project Ga0075369, IMG submission 71400) | Populus endosphere microbial communities from Tennessee, USA - Endosphere MetaG P. TD hybrid TD303-4 | ecosystem: Host-associated > Plants > Roots > Endosphere | place: USA: Tennessee...
GCCGCCGGCCGCGCGGTAGTCGACGCAGGCGTCGAAGCCCAGCTCTTTCACGACGTAGTCGCACTTGTCCTTGCCGCCGGCGATGCCGACGGCGCGACAGCCATGCGCCTTGGCGAGCTGGCCGACCACCGAGCCGACCGCGCCCGACGCCGCTGACACCACCACCGTCTCACTCGCCTTGGGCTTGCCGATCTTCATCAGGCCCCACCACGCGGTCATGCCCGGCATGCCGAGCACCGACAGAGCGGCCGACAAGGGCGCGGCATTGGGATCGAGCTTCATCGACATGGCGCCGTTGGACACGGCATGGCTCTGCCAGCCCGCATATTCGACGACGTAGTCGCCTTCCTTGAACTTCGGATTTTTTGACTTGATCACCTGCCCGACCGTGCCGCCGACCATGGCATCGCCCAGGTTGACGTTGGCGGCATAACCCTTGGCCTCGGCCATGCGGCCGCGCATATAGGGATCGAGCGACAGCCAGATGGTGCGCGACAGATACTCGCCGTCCTTGGGTTCAGGGATGGCGGCATCGACGACGTCGAAGTTGGCCGGCGTCGGCTCGCCTTGCGGGCGCGACTTCAGGAGCACGCGTCGGTTGGTGTTCGTCATTCTCAGTCTCCGATGGTCTGCCGGTGGAACCACTGCGGCCGTCCGCGCGTTATCGCATACCGGCAGGAGGCCTGTCTTGAAACTCTCGCCCCTTCTCGTTGCCCTGATCGTCGCTGCCTTCGCCCAACCCGCGCTGGCGCAGAAGGACAAGGACGACAAACCCGGCCGCGGCGGCGGCCCGGACAAATCCATGCAGGGTAAAGGCAGCGACAACGCGCCCGGTCATGGACAGGGCCAAGGTCAGGGACAGGGTGCGCGCGGCAACCAGCCGGCGGCGCCCGGCAACGTCGTGGTCGCCGATCGCGACCGCAATACCGTCTACACCTATTACCGCAACGACTTCGCGGCCGGGAACTGCCCGCCGGGTCTGGCCAAGAAGAACAACGGCTGCCTGCCGCCGGGCCAAGCCAAGAAGCTGTGGGCGATCGGCCAGCCGTTGCCCGGCACAGTCGTGTTCTATCCGCTGCCCGGGCCGCTCCTGATGCAGCTCACGCCGGCGCCCTCCGGCTACCAGTATGTGCGCGTCGCCAACGACATCCTGCTGATGGCGGTCGGCACGCGCCTGATCACGGCGGCGATCGCCGATCTCAGCGCGATGTAGCGCAGGCTTCCAGGAAGCACTCCGTCATGGCGTCGATCGTGAAGATCGACGCGACGCGCTCGCGGCCCGCCGCACCTAAGCGCCGGCGGAGCTCGGCGTCGAGCACGAGCCGCTCGAGGTTGCGCGCCAGGTCGGCTGCATCGCCTGGTACGAACAGCAGGCCGGTGCGGGAGTCCTCGACGATCTCGGGAAAGGCGCCCGAACGCGCTGCCACGACCGGCAGGCCATAGGCGCCCGCTTCCGCGACGGTCAGGCCGAACGGCTCCTCGACGGCCGGCGCGACCAGGATGTCGACATCGCTGTACAGCCGGTCGCGGTCGGCAACAAAACCCGTCCAGCTTACCTGCTCGACAAGGCCGAGTGCCGAGATGCGTGCTTCGATGGCGTCGGAAAAGTCGCCGCCCTTCGTGCCGACGATGTCGAGCCGGCAGTCGACGCCGCGTCGTTTCAGAAAGGAGCAGGCCTCGAGCAGCACCATGTGCTGCTTCTGATCGACAATGCGGCCGACAATGGCGAGGCGCGGCGGCGTCCGTTGGACGACAGGCGCCGCGGCCGGAATCGGCACGCCGTTGTGCACGACCGCGAGCTTGGCGGGATCGACGGGCGTACTGCGGGCCCACTCGGCGATGAACTGCGAACAGCACAGCACGCGATCGAGCCGCCGGTCGAGCAGACGGCCGACCCAGCGATGCTGCATCAAGCGCTCGGGCGGCGATTGCAGGAAGAGCGCGCGCCGGGTCCGAAGGATCGAAGCCGAAAGCAGCAGCGTCTGCACGTCGGGCGAGATCACCCAGTCGGGCCGCACGTCGGCGGCGATGGCGCGAAGCTGGCGTCGCGCCTCGGGCATGCGCCGCAAGGTGTGCCAGGTGAAGACCGCATTGCTGATATAGAATCGGCCGAGCGGCACTTCGTGGTGCGGGATGCCCGCCTCGTCCAGAAGACGCGGCACCTCGCCGTCGGTCCAGCCGCTGACGATCGCGGTGGGCTGATGACCGCGCGCGGCAAGGCCCTTCATCAGTGACAGGAACGCCGTCTCCATGCCGCCGACGGTCCAGCCGCCGGCGAAGAACAGGAACCTCATGATGGCTCGTCGATCAGATGGCCGAGCAGCTCGCTGAGCATTGCCGCCTGCCTGCCCGACAGGCGCTGACCGACCGCGGCCTCGATGGCGCGCGCGTAGACCGGCCACATGCGGCGGCGCACCGCCCGGCCGGCGTCGGTGATGGCTATGAGGTGGCCGCGGCCGTCGTCGACGCAGGGTCGCCGCTCGACGTAGCCTGCGGCTTCGATGCGATCGACCAGGCGCGACAGGTTGTATTGTGCCAGCAGCATGGCCCGCTCGAGCTCGAAGGGCCGCAGGCCGTCCTTGCCGGCACGCTCGGTCTCCAGGAGCACGTCGTACCAGGCGAGCGGCGGCAGCCCCGCCGCCTTCAGCGCGCCCTCCACCGAGCCCAGTGCCTGGTGCTGCGCCTTCATCAGGCGGGCCCATGCCCGGATCGTCGCTTCGGCCGACTTGTCGCTCATGAGGGCAGTCTATCGGCTCTTGACTCTATATGCAATTGCATCCATTTAGATGCGACTGCATGGAGTTTCCGATGTCTCCCTCTTTGACCCTCGTCAGCCATCACCTCTGCCCCTACGTCCAGCGCGCCGCCATCTCGCTCGCCGAGAAGGCGGTGCCGTTCGAGCGCGTCTATGTCGACCTCGCCGCCAAGCCGGCCTGGTTCCTCGACCTCTCGCCGCTCGGCAAGACACCGGTGCTCAAGGTCGACGACCGTGCCATCTTCGAGAGCGCCGTGATCCTGGAGTATCTCGAGGAAACGCGGCCGCACCCGCTGCATCCCGCCGATCCCCTGAGGCGCGCTGAACACCGTGCCTGGATCGAGTTCGGGTCGGCGGTCCTGAACGACATCGCCGGCCTCTATTCGGCCAAGGATGAGACGGCCTTCACGACGAAGGCCGAGGCGCTGGCAGCGAAGTTCGCGCGGCTGGAGAACCATCTGGGAGAGGGCCCGTGGTTCGACGGCGGCTTCTCGCTGGTCGATGCGGTGTTCGGTCCGGTGTTCCGCTATTTCGACGTGTTCGACCGCATCGGCGAGTTCGGCATCCTGGCCGGCAAGCCCAAGGTGGCCGCTTGGCGCAAGGCCTTGGCGGCGAGGCCGTCGATCAGGCACGCGGTCGACGCCGACTACGAGAGCCGCCTGGAGCGCTTTCTCGGCGCACGCAATTCCCACCTCTCGACCTTGGTGAACTAGCCGGCTAAGACCGGTGTAATGAAACGGACATACCTCTGCCTGCCCGGCGCCTGGATGGGCGCCTGGTCGTGGCAATTCGTACTGGAGCGGCTCAGCGCCGCCGGGCATGACGCCCGGGCCCTGCCCTTTCGCGGCGTCGGCGAGCGCGCGGCCGAGCTGTCGCCCGAGCTCGACAACGATGTGTTCGTAGCCGACACCTTGGCAACGCTCGAAGATGATGACCTCAGGGACATCGTCCTGGTGGGCCACAGCTTCGGCAGCCTGATCGCGAGCCTGGTCACCGACCGCATGCCCGAGCGCATCGGCCATCTCGTGATCATCGATGGCGGCATCGCCCAGGACGGCCAGTCGATCTTCGGTCGCATTCCGGCTGCGATCGTGGCCAAGCGCAGGAAGCTGGTGCAGGTCGTCAACGGCACCGAGGTCCTGCCCTTCGCACCGGTCGGCAGTTTGATCATCGACGATCCCGAGCTGGCCGCGTGGACGCATCGTCAGCTCACGCCGCATCCGGTGGCCTGCTACACCAAGCCGATCCGCCTGAGCAATCCCGCCGGCAACGGCCGGCCGATGACCTACATCGCCTGCACCAAGCCGCGCTATCCGGTGTCGGCCGGCATGCACGAGAAGGTCCAGGCCATGCCGCACATCCGCTACCGGCCGATCGAGGCCGGCCACAACTGCATCATCTCCGCGCCCGACCTGGTGGCGAGGGAGCTGCTGGAGGTCCCGCGATGAGTGAGCAGCTCATGATCCTGATCGCCGGTCCCTACCGCTCCGGCACCAACGACGATCCCGTGCTGATCCAGCGCAACGTCGATGCCATGGAGGACATGGCGCTAAAAGTGTTCCGGCACGGCCATCTGCCGGTGCTGGGCGAGTGGTTCGCCCTGCCTCTACTGAAGCATGCCGGCTCGAAGAAGACCGGCGACGCGGTGTTCGACGAGATCTTCCATCCGGTGGCGCGCGAGCTGGTCGGCAAGTGCGATGCCGTGCTGCGCATCGGCGGGCCGTCGACCGGCGCCGACGACATGGTCGCGACTGGGGAGCGCTTCGGCAAACGCATCTTCCGCGACCTGTCGGAGATCCCCGAACGCAAGCGCTGAGGCGATGCGCAGCCCCTTCGCCATCGCGGTCAACGCGCTCGGCATCACCCAGATCACGGCGTGGGGAACGAGCTTCTATTGTCTCGGCATACTGGCCAAGCCGATCGCGGCCGAGACCGGCTGGGCCATCAGCACGATCTTCCTGGGCTTCAGCGTAGCTCTGGTGATGATGGGCGTGATCTCGACGTCGGTCGGGCGCCTGATCGACCGCATCGGCGGACGCATCGTCATGTCGACCGGCACGGTGATCGTCTCGCTCGGCCTGTTTGCGCTGGCGCAGGTCCACGGCATCGCCACCTATTTCGCGGCCTGGGTGGTGGTGGGCATCGGCATGCGCTGCTGCCTCTACGACGCCGCCTTCGCCGCGCTGGTGCAGGTCGTGCCGAGCCGCGGCCGGCTGGCGATCTCCTATCTCACCCTCTACGGCGCCTATGCCTCCACGGTCTTCTGGGTGATCGGCCATTATCTCAACGAGGCCTATGGCTGGCGCGGCACGCTGATGCTGTTCGCAGCGATCAACCTCGTGATCTGCCTGCCGCTGAACTGGCTCGGCCTGTCCTGGCGCGAGACAAGCGCGGCAGCAACGACGGCCAAGTCCGCGGCGTCGACGCCCGAAGGTCCGGCGCTGCAAGGCCGGCAGCGCACCGTCGGCATGATCCTGTTCGCCCTCATCATGTCGCTGAACGGCTTCGTGTTCGGCGTGATCTCGCTCCAGCTCGTGCCCCTGCTCGAGGCGGCGGGGCTGGTCGGGGCAATCGCCGTGTGGGTCGCCTCCCTCAAGGGCCACGGCCAGTTCGGCGGCCGATTGATAGAAATCTTCTTCGCCAAGAACCTCAAGGCCATGACGGTGGCCCGCATCGCCATCGGCGTGCTGCCGCCCTGCCTGGTGCTGCTGATGGTGGCCCGCGGCGAGCTCTGGCTGCTGGTCGCCTTCACGCTGCTGCTTGGCGCCTCGCAGGGCGTCATCACCATCGTGCGCGGCGCCGTGCCGTTGGCGCTGTTCGGTGCCGAGGGCTACGGCGCGGTGCTAGGCCTGATCGCCACACCGATCCTGCTGGTCAACGCCTTCTCGCCGTCGCTGTTCGCCCTGATCGTCGACCAGATCGGCTGGCACAACGGGCTCTACGTGCTGCTGGGCTGCTCGGTCCTGACCTGGATCGCCATCGAATTGATGTCGCGCTGGTACGAAGGCGCGCGGAGTGCGACAGTGCCGGCCGGGGACAGGACAAGATGATCGGGGGAGGATGCGATGAGCCGTCTCTCGCGCAGGGATGTGGTCACCGCAACGGGCGCGGCGGCGGCAGCGGCGCTGGCGATAGCGCCGCCTGAAGCAGCAGCGCAGCAGGCTCCACCGGCGGCTCAACCGACCGTCTATCTCTTCTTCAATACGGACGAAGTCGCCTTCATCGAAGCCGCCCTTTCGCGGCTGATCCCGGCCGACGACAAATGGCCGGGCGCACTGGAAGCGGGCGTCGCCAACTTCATCGACAAGGAGCTGAACGGCGCCTGGGGCGCCGGCGAGCGGCTCTATCGCAGCGGCCCCTGGCAGCCCGGCACGCCGAGCCAGGGCTACCAGCTTCCCTTCACACCCGCCGAACTGTTCCGCACGGCTCTCGCCGCCATCACCAAGGACCTGGCGCGCGCCGGCACGCCGTTCGCCAAGATGAGCGGCGAGCAGCAGGATGCCTACCTGCGCAGCCTCGAAACGGGGGCCGCGGATCTGGGCGGCGTGCCGTCGGACGTCTTCTTCGCCCATCTGTGGGACGTCACCGTCGAAGGCTTCTTCAGCGATCCGGTCTATGGCGGCAATCGCGACATGATGGCGTGGAAGATGATCGGTTTCCCCGGCGCCTATGCCTCGTACTACGAGCTGGTCGACCAGCACGGCCTGAAACTCGACCGCGCGCCGACCAGCCTGGCCGAGGACAGCCATGGCCACGTCCATGTGCAGCCAGCCATCCCGGCGGGCCAGCGCTGATGGCTGAGCGTCTGAAGGCGGTGGATGTCGTCACCGTCGGCGTCGGCCTGACGGGCGCCATCCTGGGCAAGGAGCTGGCGGCGACGGGCCTGAAAGTCATCGGCCTCGAGCGCGGGCCGATGCGCGATACCGTGCCGGACTTCCAGTCACCCGCCATCCACGACGAGCTGCGCTACGCCGTACGCAAGGCGCTGACCCAGGACAACGTCAAGGAAGCGATGACCTTCCGCAACTCGACCGGCCAGACGGCCCTGCCGATGCGGCGCTGGCAGGGGTTCATGCCGGGCAACGGCCTGGGCGGCGCGGCCGTGCACTGGAACGGACTCACCTGGCGCTTCCAGCCGGCCGACTTCGTCTATCGCACGCATCTCGAGGGCCGCTACGGCAAGGGTTTCGTCGATCCCGATCTCACCATCCAGGATTGGGGCGTCACCTACGCCGAACTCGAGCCGCACTACGACCGCTTCGAATATCTCTGCGGCACCTCCGGCAAGGCAGGCAACATCAAGGGCGTCGTCCAGGCCGGCGGCAATCCCTTCGAAGGCCCGCGTTCGCGCGAGTACCCGACGCGGCCGATGAAGGAGCCCTACTACGGCGCGCTGTTCCGCAAGGGCGCTGAGAGCCTGGGCTACCATCCCTTCCCTTCGCCGGCTTCGACGCTCAGCGAGCCTTACACCAATCCCGAAGGGCTCTCCCTGCATCAATGCGTGTTCTGCGGCTTCTGCGAGCGCTTCGCCTGCGAGCATTTCGCCAAGGCGAGCCCGCAGACCGTCATCCTGCCGGTGGCCCTGAAGAATCCCGACTACGAGCTGCGCACCGGCTGCCAGGTGCTGCGCGTCAATCTCGACAGCACAGGCAAGAAGGCGACCGGCGTCACCTATGTCGACGCCGCCGGCCGGGAGTACGAGCAACCGGCCGAGCTGGTGCTGATCACGGCCTATTCGCTGAACAACGTGCGCATGCTGCTGAACTCGCGCATCGGCAGGCCCTACGATCCGGCGACCGGCGAAGGCGTCGTCGGCCGCAACTACGCCTTCCAGACCATGAGCTACGCTTCGGTCTTCTACGACCAGGACGTCGTCATCAATCCCTTCATGGCCTCGGGCGCCAGCGGCACGGTGATCGACGATCTCGCCGGCGATAATTTCGACCACAAGGGGCTGGGCTTCATCGGCGGCGCCTACATCAGCGCCACCATGACCGGCGGCCGGCCGATCGAGTTCCATCCGACGCCGCCCGGCACGCCGAACTGGGGCCTGGGTTGGAAGCAGGCGGTGGCGCGCCACTACAACCATACCGTCGTGCTGACCTGCCACGGCTCCTCGCATCCGATGCGCGGCAACTGCCTCGACCTCGATCCGACCTACAAGGATGCGTGGGGCCAGCCTCTGCTGCGCATGACCTTCGACTTCCCGCAGAACGACGTGCGCATGTCGCGCTACGTCACCGACAAGGCGGTGGGCGTCGGCCGTGCCATGGGCGGCAAGATCGTGGCGGGGGCGCCGCGCGAACGCCCCTACGACTCGACGATCTATCAGACGACACACAACACCGGCGGCGCCATCATGGGCAACGATCCCACGACCAGCGCCGTCAACCGTTACCTGCAGAGCTGGGACGTGCCCAACGTGTTCGTGGTCGGCGCCTCGGCCTATCCGCACAACGCCTCGTATAATCCGACCGGCACGGTCGGCGCCCTCACCTACTGGGCGCTCGACGCGATCAAGAACCGGTACCTGAAGGCGCCGGGAGCGCTGGTGCCGAGATGAAGCTCGGACCCTGGATCGGCGTCGCCGTGGCGGTGTTCGGCCTCGCGGCGCAGGCACAGGATAACCTCAAGCGCGGCGCCGATATTGCCGCCAATGGCGTGGGCGACAGCGTCCCAGCCTGCTCCGGATGCCACGCCCAGAACGGCATCGCCGACGGCAGCGGCGCCTTTCCCCGACTGGCCGGGCAGTCCGCCTGGTACATGGCGAGGCAGTTCGCCGACTACGCATCGGGCGCACGCAACAGTGCGCTCATGGGACCAATTGCCAAGGCGCTGTCGGCCGCCGACGGCGCCGCCGTGGCGGCATATTATGCGAGTGCCAACGGGCCGTTCGTGTTCAACAAGCGCGCGGACGCCACGCTGGTCGAGCGCGGCCGTCAGTTGGCGCGCACCGGCGACCAGGCGAAGCAGCTGGCGGCGTGCAACAACTGCCATGGTCCGGGCGGCATCGGAGGCTTTCCTGCGATCCCCTTCCTCGCCGGGCAGTACGCGAACTACATCGCGCTACAATTGCAGATGTGGAAGTCGGGCTCGCGCAAGGACGGCGCCGACAGCATGGCCGACATCGCCAAGCGACTGAGCGACCAGGACATGGCCGCGGTCGCCGCCTACTACCAGCAGCTTCGCGAAGCACCGACGCAGGCGGCGAAGTAGATCAGAACGCCATCGTCACCGTCGGCCATGGCCTTGTTCCACAGTGCGATCACCGTTGACCTTCTCTTGCGGTGCAGGTGGCGGCTTCGCTAGGGTCCGCCCGCATGAAATTACCACCTTACCCCATGGTCGAACTCGACCTGTCGGCGCCGTTCGACCAGCACCGCGCCACCGTGCTGCCGGAGTGGATCGACTGGAACGGCCACATGAACGTCGGCTTCTATGTCGTCGCCTTCGACAAGGCGACCGACACGCTGTGCAACCAGTTCGGCTGCAGCTGGGAGTACACGCGCGAGAAGATCGGCATGACCTTCGTGCTCGAGGCACACGTCACCTACGACCGCGAGGTCAAGGAGGGCGATCCGCTGCGCATCACCAGCCAGATCCTCGACCACGACGCCAAGCGCCTGCATTGCATCCATTGCATGTATCATGAAGCCGAGGGCTATCTCGCCGCCACCAACGAGCTGATGATGATGCACATCGATTACGAGACGCGCCGCTCGGCGCCGTGGCCCGAATGGGCGATGGAGCGCATCGACAAGCTCGCGGCCGCGCACAGGAATTTGCCGGCGCCATCACAGGCCGGCCGTCTCATCGGTATCAAGAGGAAGAAGTAGCGTATGCTCGATTCACTGCCCTACGAGTTGCCAGAGCTGGTCACTCGGGCGCCGCTCGACACTCATACGTCGAAGGTGCTGCCCGAATGGGTCGACTGGAACGGCCACATGAACGTCGCCTTCTACGTCACCGCCTTCGACCAGGCCTCGGGCGCCTTCATGCGCAACATGGGACTGGGCCGGCGCTACGTCGACGGCAAGCTCGGTATGACCTTCGTGCTGGAGACCCACGTCACCTACGACCGCGAGATGCGCGAGGGCGCGCCGATGCGCTTTGCGACGCAGCTTCTCGCGCGCGACGCCAAGAAGGTCCATCTCTTCCACGAAATGTACCATGGCGAGCAGGGCTACCTGGCCGCGACTAACGAGACGATCGTGATGAACATCGACTACGCCAGCCGCCGCTCGGCGCCCTGGCCAATCCCCGTGGCGGCGCGGCTGGAAGAGCTGTGGCAGGCGCACAAGGATCTGCCGCGGCCGGCCAAGGCCGGCCGGGTCATGGCGCTGTCTCAAAAGAAGTGAGGGTCCGGCGATAGGCGGTCGGCGTGATGCCGGTCACCTTGTGGAAGGCCGTGGTGAATGAGCTCGTCTCGCCGTAGCCGACGATCCGCCCGATATCGGTCACCGACGCCGCGGGCTGCGCCAGCAGCAGCTTGGCGCGCTCGATGCGGCGGTTGCCGTGATAGCGATGCGGCGGCACGCCCACCGACTGCTTGAAGGCGCGGCAGAAATGGTACGGGCTGAGCCCAGCCAGCCGCGCCAGAGTGCAAAGTGATATCGGCTCGGCGAGATGCTCTTCGATATAGGCCGTGACGGCGCGCTGCTGCCAGGCCGCGAGCCCGCCCTTGGCCAGCGCTTCGCTTCGTGGCGTGGCGGTGAGCCGAACGAGCTCATGCGTCAGGACCGTTCCGAGCGCCTCCAGATAGTCGTCGTCGAAATCCGAATCGTCGATCAGTCCGCCGAGTTTCAGCGCCGTATCCGCGAGGGCCGCGTCCTCGAAGGCCATGCGCGGCGCCAAGGATGCGGATGCCGGAATCGCGGCCGGATCAACGTAGACGTAGACGACACGCATGGTCGCGCATGGTTCATGCGACTCCCGGTACGCGTGACCGGCCGGCACGAAGGCGAGCTTCCGCGAGCCCCGCCCGTATGCCGCGAGCAGGTGCCGTGGCCCGCTATAGTGAAAATCCAGCCTTGCCCGCTTCGTGGCCTGCACGCTTTCGACGACCATGCCGTCCCAGGCGCGGCGGCGGCGCTTAACGGCGTCGCCCGGCTGGACCATGACGCCCCGATCGACGATTGGCATGGATGCGACCTCCGACTGTCCTGTAGGCGGGACGGATCCAAATTAATCCTGCAGGAGATCGCGTCGGAGGTCGCATTGGTATGAGGCGTTCATACGTTGGTCTGGCAACGCAGCCCTATTCCGGTCAGCCCCGCGCCGGTACGGGAATGCCTTCATCGTGCAGCTTCTGCACGAGCACCGGGATCGCTGGCTGGGCGTCGCCCTCGAGGCACTGGGCGATGGCGACGGCGGTCGCGTTGCCGACGTCCGAGCGGCCGTACTTGAAGATGCCGTCGTAGTAGCCGCCGGAGTATGTGGCGGCCAGCAGGTGGCAGTACTCCTGATCGCTCATCGGCGACGACATGGGGGTCTGGGCATTGCTGGTCGTGGCGAAGCCGAGGCCGACCACCAAGGCAGTGACTGCGGCAGCGGACAGAGAGGTGAGCTTTTTCATTTGAGGGACCTTTCGTCATGTGCCGGGAAGGGCCGATTGGCTCCCGTGCATGTCGACGATTTGTGGTCCCCTCGCGCCTGCCGCTTGCGCTGGATTGCCGACCCTTCGGCGTTCTTGCCGCGAGTTACGGCGTGGAGGCAAGCTTCTCCAACGCCTCACCGCTCAGACGGTACGGCAGCCAGTTGCGGATCCACTTGAAGCCCAGGCGCTCGTAGAAGGCGCGCGCCGGATTCCAGTCGAGCACGTTGAGGTCGATGCGCTTGTATCCCTTGGCAACGCACTCCTGCGCCAGCGCCTGCATCAGTGCACGCGCCACGCCGCCGCGGCGTTCCTCGGGCACCACCCAGATGTCCTCGATGAAGATGCCGCGCGCGGCGGTCCATACGGAGTAGTTGAAGGTGTAGAGCGCGAAGCCCACTGGCGCGCCGCCGCGCTCGGCGATCAGGGCGGCGAATTGCGGGTCCTTGCCGAAGCCGTCGCGCGCCAGCGACTGTGGCGTCGCGGTGACGGAGTCGGGCTCGTCCTCGTAGTTCGCGAGATCGACCGAGAAGCGATGCAGCAGCTCGACATCGTCGACCGTCGCCAGACGGACAGTGACAGCAGCAACGGGCGACTTGTCGTTCATGTTGCGGCGGCCTCTTTCAATGCTTCGCGGATCACGGCCTCGTCGCCGATGTGGTTGACCAGCAGCAGGATCAGCCGCGCGTCGAAGTCGCGGCACTGCTCGTCGCTCAGGCCCTTATGGGCATCGACGATGGCGTTGTAGATGTCGTCGGGACGGGCGAGGTTCAGGGTTCGCCGCAAGGCGGTCATGCGTGGCTCCTGCCCGTGTTACGTCCTTGGGCACGCTCGACGGCGGCAGTGATGGCAGCGGGATCCGGGCTGCGCCAGCGCGCCGCGACGTAGCGATCGGGACGGATCAGATAGGTCGTGCCCGGACGGGCATCGTAGCGCCGCCAGGCCAGGCCATTGCTGCCGATCGCGATGCCGGTGACGCCGTCCGGCGGCTCGACCTGGTCCTGGCCGAACGTCAGCAGGTTGAAGTCGCGGCCGAGCCCGTCGATCAGCCAGCCATTTCCGACCGGCGCGTCGAGCATCGCCCGCCCCGGCCCCGGACCGCCGACCCAGTCGCCGTCGCGGTCCGGCGTGTCGAGCGGCGATTCGGGCTGCAGCGTCGGCACCGACAGGCGACCGCTGTTGATCAGGGCACGGGCGAAGGGGAAGTCGCGCGCCAGGGCGAGCGCGGCGTCGCGAAAGGCGCGCGAAGCCGGGAACTTGGGTGTGATGAAATCGGTGCTGCGCGTCGAATTGAGGATGTTCTCGCGCGCCGCCGCGCGACGCTCGCTGTCGTAAGAGTCGAGCAGCGACTCAGAGGCCTTGCCGGCCACGACCAGGGCGAGCTTCCAGGCGAGGTTGTCGACGTCGGCGATCGCGCCGTTGCCGCCGCGCGCGCCGAACGGCGAGACGACGTGGGCGGCATCGCCAGCGAAGACCACGCGGCCATGGACGAAGCGCTGCATCATGCGGCAGGTGAAGGTGTAGACGCTGGTCCACTCGTGCTCCCAGCGCGCCTCGGGGCCGAACATCAGGCGCAGCCGGCGATCGATGTTCTCGGTCTTCTCCTCCTCCTCGGCATCGGCGTCGTGGCCGAGTTGGAAGTCGACACGCAGCACGTTGTCGGCCTGGCGGTGCAGCAGCACCGAGTTGGTCGGATGGAAGGGTGGGTAGAACCAGAAGCGCCGCTCCCTGGGCAGCTCGTCGAGCAGGCGGATATCGGCGATCAGGAACTGGTCGTGGAAGACCTCGCCTTCGAACGCCAGGTCCAACATGTGGCGCACCGGGCTGCGCACGCCGTCGCAGGCGACCAGCCACTCGGCCTCGAGGGCGTAGCGGCCGTCCGGCGTTTCGACCTCGACCGCGACGTGATCGTCATGCGGCGCGACGCCGACGACCTTGTTGCGGACGCGCATCTCGATCGCAGGCTCGGCGAGACAGCGCTCGTATAGAAATTCCTCGACGTAGTACTGCTGCAGATTCACGAAGGCCGGGAACTTGTGGCCGGGTTCAGGCTGCAAGTTGAAGCGGTAGACGGCCTGGTCACCGAGATAGACCTCGCCCTGCTCCCAGGTGATGCCCTTGTCGACCATGCGCTGGGCGATGCCGAAG
>Ga0075369_10000370_pt1 | contig 13453 bp, 13 predicted proteins | sample EndMethybrTD3034_FD_71400 | JGI IMG/M metagenome (GOLD analysis project Ga0075369, IMG submission 71400) | Populus endosphere microbial communities from Tennessee, USA - Endosphere MetaG P. TD hybrid TD303-4 | ecosystem: Host-associated > Plants > Roots > Endosphere | place: USA: Tennessee...
ATCTGCCGCCATGTAGACAGGAACTCGAACGCGCGGCGCCGGCCGTTCCGATCCGTTGAGGCCTGAGCGCCGTTGGAGGTCGGACGTGATTCTCACTGATTTTCCTGGTGTTTTGAGATCCGCCGCCGTTGTGGCGGCAGTGTCGCTTGGCTTGGTATTGGCGCAGCCCGCCGTGGCGCAGCCGGCGCGAAACGCGCCCGACAGCTTCGCCGAACTGGTGGACAAATTGATGCCGACGGTGGTCAACATCACCACCACCCAGAACGTGCCTCAGCAGGGTCCCCGGCTGCGTGACATGCCGCAGCTGCCGCCCGGCTCGCCGTTCGAGGAATTGTTCAAGGAATTCTTCGACAAGCGCGGCGGCGAGGAGCAGAAGCGCCGCGGCACGTCGCTCGGCTCCGGGTTCGTGATCGATCCCGACGGCTACATCATCACCAACAACCACGTCATCCAGGGCGCCGAGGACATCACGGTCATCTTCCGTGACGATACCCAGCTCAAGGCCAAGCTGATCGGCTCCGACAGCCGCATCGACGTGGCGCTGCTCAAGGTCGAGCCGCCGAGCAAGAAGCCGATGGCGGCCATCAAGTGGGGCGATTCCGACAAGGAGCGCGTCGGCGACTGGGTGATCGCGATCGGCAACCCGTTTGGCCTCGGCCATTCGGTGACCGCCGGCATCATCTCGGCGCGCGGCCGCTCGCTGAACGATTCTCTGGACGACTACCTGCAGACCGACGCCGCCATCAACAAGGGCAACTCCGGTGGCCCGCTGTTCAACGCGCAGGGCGAGGTGATCGGCGTCAACACCGCGATCTATTCGCCGTCGGGCGTCAATGCTGGCCTCGCCTTCTCGATCCCGTCCAACCTCGTGAAGCAGGTCGCCGACCAGCTGCGCGAGTTCGGCCGGGTCAAGCGCGGCTGGGTGGGCGTGAGCTACCAGAGCGTCACCGACGACATCGCCGATAGCTTCGGCCTCGACCGCGCCCGTGGCGTGCTGGTCGCCAACGTCGTGGCCGACGGCCCGGCGGCCAAGGCCGGGTTGAAGCGCAACGACATCATCCTGAGCTTCTCCGGCCAGGACGTGCTCGACCTGCGCCGCTTCCCGCGGCTGGTCGCCAATGCCCGCGTCGGCAGCACGGTCGACGTCGTGGTCTGGCGCGGCGGCAAGGAAGTGCCGCTGAAGCTGCGCATCGGCGAGCAGGAGGACGAGGGCAAGACGAACGCTGCGGCCAAGGGCGGCGACAAGAAGCCGGCCGAGCCCGACCAGCCCGTCGTCTCGACCGTCGAGCAGCTCGGCCTCACCCTGCAGAAGGTCACCGACCAGCTGCGCGAGAAGTACGGCCTGTCCGACCAGGTGAAGGGTGTCGTCATCACCAAGGTGACCCCCAACAGCCCAGCGGCCGAGAAGCAGCTCCAGGCGGGCGATGTCATCCTCGAGGTCGACCAGAAGCCGGTCACCACCCCGCAGGAGGTCACCGATCTCGTCGGCAAGCTTCAGCAAGCCAAGAAGCGCTCGGTCCTGCTGTTCGTCGAACGCCAGGGCGATCCCCGGTTCGCGGCGCTCAGGCTGACAAAGTAGTCGTTCCCAACCAAGTGCGGCGGACCGTGAGGTCCGTCCCAAGGTGCACGATATCGGCGACGTGCCCGCGCACGAGGCGGCCATGTTTGTCGTCGAGGCGCAGGAACTTGGCCGGATAGAGCGCCGCCATCCTGAGCGCCTCCGCCAGCGGCAATTTCAGCACGTCGACGCAGAACCTCACCGCGGTCGCCATGTCGAGATGAGCGCCGGCCAGCACCTCCGCGCCGCTCGGGTCGGTCCAGGTCAGGCGATCGCCGCGTCGGTCGATCGTGCGCTCGCCCAGCCTGAAGGAGGTCGCGGCCGAACCGACGGTCGGCATGGCGTCGGTGACCATAAAGAGCCGTCCCGGCGCCCGCTTGGCGCGCAGCGCGATCGAGAGCGCCGATGGTGCGACGTGCAGCCCGTCGGCGATGATCCCGCACCACACCGCGCCGGCGTCGAGGCCCGCCCCGACCAGGCCAGCGGCACGGCCCTGCAACGGGCTCATGGCATTGAAGAGATGCGTCACACCGGTCGCTCCCGCGTCGAACAGCGCCATCGCCTGTTCGTAGGTCGCGTCGGAGTGGCCGAGGCTCACGATCACGCCCCCATCGACCAGACGTCTCACCTGCGCGGGCTCGACCTGCTCGGGCGCGACGGTGACCAGCAGTCGCCCGATGTCGGCGGACAGCAGCATCTCGACATCGGCATCGGTCATGCGCCGCATGAATCGCGGGTCGTGGACGCCCTTGCGGGCTGGCGCGAGATGCGGGCCCTCGAGATGCAGGCCGGCGATGCCGGAACCGGCGTTGCGCGCCGCGGCCAGCGCCGCCCGCACGGCATCCGTGCTGGTCGTCACCAGTGTCGGAAGCAGGCGGCAGGTGCCGAAGGGGCGATGGGCGGCGGCGATTGCGTCCATCGCCTCGGCCGTCGGCGTGTCGTTGAGCAACACGCCGCCGCCGCCGTTGACCTGGGCGTCGATGAAGCCCGGAACCAGCATGCCGCCATCGACCCGCTGCACGGCCGCATCGGGCGGCAGGTCGGATTGCGGCGCGATGCCCATGATCGCGCCGTCACGGATGAGCACGGCCGCCCCGTCGTGCCAGCGGTCGCCGTCGAAGATGCGCGCGCCGGTGAGAGCGGTGATACCGGTCATGTGCCGGCCATCCTGCGGGCCAGGTCGATGGCACCGGACAGGGCGTCGCGCCGGGCGGGCACCAGGATGCGCACCAGGCGCCGAGGCAGCCGGCCCGCATAGGCGTCGGCCAGCCCGCCGGTCAGGGCGATGCGTTTTGCACCCAGGGCGATCATGCGATCGAGCAGCCGGGTGACGTCCGCGACGGCATCGGCGACCAGCCGCCGGGCGACGGGATCAGCCTTGTCGGAGCAGGCAAAGACCAGGGGCGCGAGCTCGCCCCAGTGGCTCGGAGTCGCGGCCATGGCCCATGCTCGCATCTTCGACGGGTCGTTGTCGAAGTGGCGCATGATGCGGCGCGTGAGCGGCGAGGGCGCGATCACGCGCTGGTGCGCCGCCAGGGCCTGGCGCGCCGCCGCATGTCCGACGACTGCACCCGAGCCGAGGTCCGAGATCAGGAAGCCGTCGCCGCTGACGCGCTCGAGCTTGCCGCGCCGGCGCACGAGGCCGTTGCTCCCTGTACCGAGGATGAGCACGCCGCCATCGCGACCCTCGTGAGCGCCGATGCACGCCGTCTCGGCGTCGCTGCGAATGGTGACGGACGCGAAGCCGAAGCGGCGTGCCGCCATCTTGCGTGCTTGCGCAGGATCGTCGGCGCCCGCGATTCCCATCCCGGCATGGGTACGCCGCATCGCGGTCCGGCCGAATCCGGCCTCGGCGAAAGCCTCGGCGCTCGCTGCCATGATCGCCCGATGGGCCTTGTCGATACCCCAGGTCAGATTGGCGGGACCGGCGCGACCCGATCCCAGGATGTTGCCATCGGCATCGACGAGGCGCGCTCGGCAATGGGTGCCGCCGGCGTCGATTCCGAGGAAGAGCTCGTTCATCTGACAGCGGAGGTTGAGCCGGACATCAGGCGATTCTTACCACCAGCTTGCCGAAGTTCTCGCCCTTGAGCAGGCCCATGAAGGCTGCCGGTGCGCCGGCGAGGCCGTCGACGACAGTCTCGCGGCTCTTGAGCTGGCCTTCCTTCACCAGCGCGCCGACCTCGTTCACGAAGTCGGCCATCAGCGCAATGTGGTCGGAGACGATGAAGCCCTGCAGCGTCAGCCGCCGTTGCACGATGGTGAACATCTTCGGCGGTCCGGCCATCGGCGTCTGGTCCTGGTACTCCGAGATCGCGCCACAGAAGGCGACGCGGCCGAAATTGTTCAGCCGCTCGAACACGGCATGGAAGATCCTGCCGCCGACATTCTCGAAGTCGGCATCGATGCCCTGCGGGCAGAGCTTGTCCAGCACGGCGCCGACATCGTGCTCGGTCTTGTGATTGAAGCAGGCGTCGTAGCCCGCGTCGCGCACCGCCCAGGCGCACTTGTCCTCGCCGCCGGCGCAACCGACGACGCGCGCGCCGGCAAGCTTGGCGAGCTGGCCCGCGACCTGACCGACCGCGCCGGTCGCCGCCGAGACGAACACCGTCTCGCCGGCCTTGGGCTTGCAGATGTGCCGGATGCCGTACCAGGCGGTGAAGGAGGGCATGCCCAGCACGCCGAGGTAAGCCGACAGCGGCGCGCCTGCAGGGTCGATCTTGCGCAAACCCTTGCCGTCATGGAGCGTGTGGCTCGCCCAGTTCAGCATGCCGATCACCGTGTCGCCCTTGGCGAAGCGCGGGTTCTTGGAATCGACCACCTCGCCCACCGAGCCGCCGGTCAACGGCTTGCCGAGCTCGAAGGGCGGCGTGTAGGAGCGCAGCTCGGTCATGCGCGGCCGCATGTAGGGATCGAGCGACAGGAAGCGCGAACGCACCAGCACCTCGCCGTCGGCCGGCACGGGCAGGGTCACCTTCTCCTCGCGGAAGCAGTCGGCGGTCACGTCGCCCGCCGGACGCTTGGCGAGCACGATCTGGACGGCGTCTGTCATGGGTCGGTCCTTTCGACGAATTCGGTTCGGCGGTAGCCCTGCAGGTAGAGCAGCGCGGTGAGGTCGCCATGGTCGATGCGCGCCGCCACCTCGGCCGCCACCGCAGGCTTGGCATGGAAGGCGACGCCCAGGCCCGCCGCCTTCAGCATCGGCAGGTCGTTGGCGCCATCGCCCACGGTCACGGCGTCGGCCGGCGAAAGCCCGCGCTCGGCCGCCAGGCGCTGCAAGGTGGCGAGCTTGGCCTCCTTGCCCAGGATCGGCAGATCGACCGTGCCGGCAAGCGTGCGGCCGTCATGCTGCAGGCCGTTGGCGGCATGGGAATCGAAGCCCAGCGCCTTGTGCACCATTGCGGTGAAATGCGTGAAGCCGCCCGATACCAGCGCGCAATGACCATCGTGCTTCTTCATGGTGGCGACCAGCGTCGCGCCGCCTGGCATGTAGCGGATGCGCTTGGCCGCCTCGTCGAGCTTGGCCACATCGAGCCCCTTCAACAGCGCGACGCGCTCGTTCAAGGCGCCGGCGAAGTCGATCTCGCCGTTCATTGCCCGCGCGGTGATGCCGGCGATCTTCTCGCGCAGGCCTAAAAACTCGGCCAGCTCGTCCAGCATCTCGTTCTCGATCATGGTCGATTCCATGTCGGCCACCAGCAGCTTCTTGCGCCGCCCCGCCGACGGCACGACGACCGCGTCGATGGAGGTCATGGCGACCGGCCGTGCCTCGCCGTCGAAGGGAATGTCGCAGGCGATCTCGGGTGCCAGCCACTGGGGCGTGCCGACGGTGGTGCCCTGCGCCTGCAGCACGGCAACGGCATTCCTGATGGCGCCATCGTTGAGCGCGGGATGCGCCGCGCTCGAGATCAGGACGAGGACGTTTTTCACGCTCCGGCTCTAGCGGCGGCCCGGTGGATTTGCAAACAATTCGCCCGCCATGGCTCAGCAACAGGTTCTCGTCATCACCGGCCCGACGGCCAGCGGCAAGTCGGCGTTGGCGCTCGCCGTTGCCGCGCGGCACGGCGGCACGGTGATCAATGCCGACGCCATGCAGACCTACGATGCCTTTCCGATCCTGACGGCGCAGCCGACGGCCGAGGAACGACAGCGCGTGCCGCACGCGCTCTACGGCGTCCTGCCGCTCAGCGAGACCCTGTCGGCGGCGCGCTGGCGCGACCTCGCCTTGGCCGAGATCGAACGCTGCCTCATGGCGGGCCGCACGCCCGTGCTGTGCGGCGGCTCGGGCCTCTATCTCCGGACGCTGATGCAGGGCATTGCCGCCATCCCCGACGCGCCGGACGGCCTGCGCGACCAGGCCAACGCCGACTGGAAGGCGATGGGCGCGGAGGCGTTTCGCGCACGGCTGGCGGAGAAGGATCCGGCGATCGTCGAACGGCTGAAGCCCGGCGATCGCCAGCGCCATGTCCGCGCCTGGGAAGTCTGGCTGGCGACCGGCCGGCCGCTCAGCATCTGGCAGAAGGGCGAGGGGAGGCCGCCGCCTTGGCGGTTCGCCACTGTCCTGCTCGCGCCGGAGCGCGGCTGGCTCAGGGCGCGCATCGAGACGCGCTTCGACGCCATGCTGAAGATGGGTGTGCTCGACGAGGTGCGGGCGGTGTTCGACCAAAAGCCCGACGCGCGCTGGCCCGGCCTCAAGGCGCATGGTGCGCCGGAGCTGTTCGCGCATTTCCGCGGCGAGCTGACGCTGGAGGATGCGCGCCGGATCGGCATCGATCACACGCGCCAATATGCCAAGCGCCAGATGACGTGGTTCCGGCACCAGATGGCACCAGATGTGGTAGTCGATCCGACGGCCGACCTGGGCTTGGAGCAAACTGAGAAATTATTGACCAAAATCGAGACCTGAAACTTTACGTTTCGTGCGATTCCGGTTGATTCCTCCTGACCCGGCCTATACTTTCCGCCCGCCGCAAAACCCCCGTTTTGCGGCACATTTGTCAGAGAGGAGACCCGTGTCATGAAGCCCGAGGAGTCCGCCACGACTGGCGCCGATCTGCTGGTGAAAGCCCTGATCGACGAGGAAGTCGAGGTCGTCTTCGGCTATCCGGGCGGCGCGGTCCTTCCGATCTACGACTCCCTCTTCAAGCAGAACCGGCTGCGCCACATCCTGGTGCGCCACGAGCAGGCGGCCGTACATGCGGCCGAGGGCTATGCGCGGTCGACCGGCAAGGTCGGCGTGGTGCTGGTGACCTCGGGCCCTGGTGCGACCAACGCCGTGACCGGCCTCACCGATGCCCTGATGGATTCGGTGCCGATCGTCTGCCTGACCGGCCAGGTGCCGACGCACCTGATCGGCAACGACGCCTTCCAGGAAGCCGACACGACCGGCATCACGCGGCCCTGCACCAAGCACAACTACCTGGTGAAGGCGGTCGGCGATCTGGCGCGCATCGTCCACGAGGCCTTTTATGTCGCCCGGTCGGGCCGGCCCGGACCGGTCGTCATCGACCTGCCGAAGGACGTGCTGATGAACAAGCACGACTACGTGGCGCCCAAGAAGCCGGTGCAGCACAAGAGCTACCGCCCGCAGGTCAAGCCCGACCCGAAGAAGGTCGAGGAGGCCATCGAGCTGATCGCCGGCGCCAAGCGGCCGATCTTTTATGCCGGCGGCGGCATCGTGAACGCCGGCCCGAAGGCTTCCAAGCTGCTCACCCAATTCGTGCACATGACGGGCTATCCCATCACCAACACGCTGATGGGGCTCGGCACCTTCCCGGCGAGCGACAAGCAGTTCCTGGGCATGCTGGGCATGCACGGGACCTACGAAGCCAATCTGGCGATGTATCACTGCGACGTGATGATCAACATCGGCGCGCGCTTCGACGACCGCATCACCGGCAAGCTCACCGAGTTCTCACCCAAGTCGAAGAAGATCCACGTCGACATCGATCCCAGCTCGATCAACAAGAACGTGCGTGTCGACTTGGCCGTAGTGGGCGATGCCGGCCACGTGCTGGAAGAGATGATCCGCGTGTGGAAGGCGAGGCAAGCCAAGGTCGACCACAAGGCGCTGAAGGCGTGGTGGGCCGAGATCGACAAGTGGCGCGATCGCAACTGCCTCGCCTACAAGCAGGACAAGGAGACGATCAAGCCGCAATACGCGCTGGAACGCCTCTATCACCACATCAAGGACCGCGACCACTACATCACCACCGAAGTGGGCCAGCATCAGATGTGGGCGGCGCAGTTCCTGAAGTTCGAGCAGCCCAACCGCTGGATGACCTCGGGCGGGCTCGGCACCATGGGCTACGGCTTCCCGTCGGCCATGGGCGTGCAGATCGCCCATCCCGATGCGCTCGTCATCGACGTGGCGGGCGAGGCCTCGATCATGATGAACATCCAGGAGCTCTCGACGGTGGCGCAGTACCGGCTGCCGGTGAAGATCTTCATCCTGAACAACCAGTACATGGGCATGGTGCGCCAGTGGCAGGAACTGCTGCATGGCGGCCGCTATTCCGAGAGCTACATGGAATCGCTGCCCGACTTCGTGAAGCTCGCCGAGGCGTTCGGCGCCGTCGGCCTGCGCTGCCACGAGCCCGACAAGCTCGACGACACGATCAAGCAGATGATCGACATCAAGAAGCCGGTGGTCGTCGACGTGCTGGTCGACAAGACCGAGAACTGCTTCCCGATGATTCCGTCGGGCGCGGCGCACTACGACATGCTGCTGGGGCCTGACGACCGCGCCGCCAAGCCGGTGTCGGAGGAAGGCATGGTGCTGGTGTGAACGCGCCCATGATCGCTTCCAGCCACACCATCTCGGTGCTGGTCGATAACGAGCCCGGCATCCTGGCGCGCGTGGTCGGCCTGTTCTCGGGCCGCGGCTACAACATCGAGAGCCTGACCGTGGCCGAGACCGACGCCAAGGAGAACCTCTCGCGCATCACCATCGTGACCGCGGGCACGCCCATGGTGATCGAGCAGATCAAGGCGCAGCTCGACCGCCTGGTGCCGGTCCACAAGGTGCGCGACCTGACCGTGGAAGGTCCGCACATCGAGCGCGAGCTCGCCCTGGTGAAGGTCAAGAGCTCGGGCGACAAGCGCGTCGAGGCGCTGCGTCTCGCCGACGTGTTCCGCGCCAAGGTGATCGACGCCAAGATGGATTCCTTCGTCTTCGAGGTCACCGGCAACTCCGACAAGGTCCAGACCTTCATCGGCCTGATGGAGGGGCTCGGCCTGGTCGATGTCGGCCGCACCGGCATCGTCGCCATGTCGCGCGGCGGCGACGCGCTGTGATTTCCGTCGTCTCGACCGGAGCGCGAAGCGCGGAGCGGAGAGACCTCGCCTCCACGATTTGCCAGCAAGTCGGGGAAAGAAGGCCCCTCGGCTTCGCTTCGCTACGCTCGGGGCGACGGTAGTGGAGTACGCCGTCGCCCTGCTGGGCCTCGCCGTCGTCCATCTGCTGGCGGTGGCGAGCCCCGGGCCCTCGACGGTGCTGGTGATCCAGACCGCGGCGGTCGCCGGCCGGCGCGGCGGACTTTTAGCGGCCTTTGCCATGATGGTAGGGGCGCTCGCCTGGGCTGCGGCGGCGCTCTACGGGCTGCAGGCGCTGTTCGCCCAGTTCGAATGGCTGTACGTCGCCTTCCGCATCGGCGGCGCGCTGTTCCTGATCTATCTCGCCGTCATGATCTGGCGGCATGCGAAGGATCCGCTGCCCGAGTTCGCCGTGGATCGCGCGGCGCACATGACCGGCTGGCAGGGTTTCATGCGCGCCCTGCTGCTGCAGCTCAGCAACCCCAAGATCATGGTGTTCTTCGGCAGTATCTTCCTGTCGGTGCTGCCGCAAAACATGCCCGGCTGGATGGACAGCGCAGTGCTGACCATCGTCGCGATCAACGAGTTCACTTGGTTTGCCGTTCTGGCACTGCTGTTCTCGGGCGGCCCGGCGCGGGCTTTCTACAAACGCGCCAAGGTTTGGCTCGATCGAGTGATGGGCGGCGTGCTGGCCCTGCTCGGCGTGCGGTTGATCCTGTCCGACCGCTAGGCCAGATACTCCGGCCGTGAGCGAGGCATCGGCGTCGACGAGAAGGACAACCTTCTACGACGAACTCGTTCGCCGCCGACGCGCCGCATGGATTGTCGCCGGCGTCTGCGCACTGGTTTCGGCGGGTGTCGGCCTGGTGCTGAGCACCATCGTCACGCCGATCGTCTTGCTGGTCGTGGGGGGCTTCCTGCGGCTCGTCGCCGCCCTCGGTGTGGTCGATTCCCTGGCTCTCGGCGGCATCGCACTGATCCACGATTTCGTCGGGTCGCAGCTCGCCAACTTCGATCGACTCTCGGACACGCTGGATCGGGTGGACGGTCTGGGCGACACGGCGCTCTTGGCCGAACCGCTGGCCCGGTTGGCGCCTGCCGCGGTTCCCGCCTTGCTCGCCGGAACCCTCGTCTGGCTCTGGTTGCGCGGTCTCTTCGGCCGGAGCATCAGCCAGGACCTGATCAGGCGTCTGAAGGCGAGACCCGCGAACCTCGATGATTTCGAGGAACGGCAGCTCGCCAACATCGTCGCGGAGGTCGCGATCGGCGCCGGTGCGCCGACGCCGTCGCTCTTTCTGATCGATACGCCCGTAGTCAACGCAGCCGCACTGGGATCTCACGCCAAGGGCATTGTGCTTTTCACGCGTGGAATGCTCGACAGGCTCGATCGCAGTGAAACCGAGGCCGTCGCCGCGCGCCTGGTCTCTGCCATCGGCGCTGGAGATCTGCGCGCCGCGGCAGGCATCATGGGGGTGTTCCGCACGCTGGGATTTTTTCTCACGGTGCTCGATCTGCCCCTGCGCTGGTCGGCCTGGCGCACCCTGGGCGGGTTGCTGGTCGTCTCGGTGACCCGAGGGACCGGCGATGCGCTGGGACGCGTCGGCGAGGGCCTGGAGGAGGGCCTCGAGGCCAACACGCTTCCTGACCTCGACAAGGTCGCCGGCAATGCGCCCGTGCTCGTGGCCAAGCTGGTGCAGTTCCTTTTGCTGCCCTTCCATCTGGTCTCGATCTTCTACAAGCTCATCCTGTTCCTCTGGACGGCCCTGTTCCTGGGACCGCCCATGGCGCTGCTATGGCGCAACCGCTGCTATTGGACCGACGCCCGCGCCGTGAAGCTCGCGCGAAATCCGGAAGCCTTCGCCAAGGCCTTGGAGAGGATCGGTGCGGCAGATCCGCCTCCCGGTGGCGAAGCATTCGCCTATCTGTTCATCGCCGCACCGACGACGGCGCGTCGCGCCGTCACCGACCGGCGCAGCCTCGCGTTGGCTTTGACGCCGCCGACGAGCAAGCGCCTGGCGCGTCTCAGTGCCATGGGCGCCAACCCGCGCGGCAGGCGGGCCGTCGACCTTGCGACCCTCGCGGCGCATCCGCTGCGCGCCCTCATCGTCGGGGCGTTAGGGCTGTTGCTGGTTCCGCTGTTCGCGGCCCTGGTCGTGGCGGTCGGTTTTCTCACCGCCATAGTCATGACGTTCGGCCTGCTCGCTGGCCTCGGTATCGTGCACGCCTTGATCTAATTCCTGACCCGCGCTTGCACCTCGGCGAGGTTGGCGGGCGTCTTCTCGAGCACGAACAGCGCGGTGGTGCGGCCGTTGATGCGCAGCGGATCGCCCGCCTCGCGCTCGGCCATCTGGTAGAACATCTCGCCGGCAGGGCGGCAGTTCCAGTCCGGGCTGAGGCTCGACAGGCGCACGCCGGGATAGCGCAGGCAGATCTGGACGATCGACTGGCCGCTGGCGCCGGGCGCGGTGTTGACCTGCCATTCGCCGGCGAAGATGCGGCGCTGGCCGACCACCCAGGCGAAGTCGCGGCCGTCGGCGGTCGAGTAGTGGATCTGCGCCGGGCCGTTGCCGGCCCACAGCCACGTCTTGTTAGCCATGCCGCGCTGGGCGGCGTCGGGCGTGGAATTGTCGATCGAGGCCTGGATCTGCGGCATCGGCACCGCAGGGCCGACCGGCGCGGCCGGATCAGGATTGGAGCAGGCTGCCAGGGCAGCGGCGATCATGAAGGGAACGAAGAGGCGCGAACGAAACATGGAGGGACGCTGCCGTGTCCCGATCGGCTTGTCTAGCGATTGGCTGGGGGATTGGCGCGCGCCTTGAGCTGCGCGATCGTGAGGTTGCTGAGCGTCAGCGCAAACGGCGCCTGCGTGCGGCCCGCCAGGCCGAGCACATCGCCGTTGGCCCGTTCAGGGATCCCATGGAAGACCGAGCCCGCGGCACGGCAGTACCATTGGTCGCCGGCGGTCTTGGATATGGGATGGACCGTCTCGCCTGGATAGCGCAGGCAAAGCCGCGTGACCGCCTGGCCCCTGCTGTCGGTCGCGGTCTCGATCCGCCATTCGCCGGCCAGGATGCGCTCCTCGCCGCGAAACCAGGCGAAATCCCTGCCGTCCGGCGCCGAATAATGGATGTGCTGGCCGGAGCTGCTTTCGGTGCTGCGCCAGGTCTTGCCGCTGATGAAGGCCTCGGCCTGCTGCGGCGTGGTCGTGGCGTTGGCGGTGTCGATCGCCCGCATCGTGTTGGTGCCGTCGCGGCTGCCGGACACCGAGGAGCTGTACCAACATCCGGCCAGGGACAGTGAGGCAGCCGCGGCAAGCAGCGGGAAACGAAGAGCGGTCATGCGTGGGAGGCGGATTCCAGGCTGGTCATTGCAGGCCGGGTTGTCTAGTAAGCCCCCGTTCAATGGCCAGACGCACACTGCCAGGAGGAATTGGCCCCATGCGTGTCTACTACGATCGCGATGCCGATGTGAACCTGATCAAGGGCAAGAAGGTCCTGGTCGTCGGTTACGGCAGCCAGGGCCACGCCCATGCGATGAACCTGCGCGATTCGGGCGTCAAGGATGTGCGCATTGCACTGAAGCCCGGCTCGGGCACGATCAAGAAGGCCGAGGGTGCGGGCTTCACGGTGATGAGCCCGGCCGACGGCGCCAAGTGGGCCGACATCGTCATGGTGCTGACGCCGGACGAGCTGCAGTCCGACATCTACAACGCCGATCTCGCGCCGAACATGCGTCCGGGCTCGGCGCTCGCTTTCGCGCACGGCCTCAACGTGCACTTCAACCTGATCACGCCGCGGGCCGACATCGATGTGTTCATGATCGCGCCCAAGGGGCCCGGCCACACCGTGCGCTCGGAGTACCTGCGCGGCGGCGGCGTGCCCTGCCTGGTGGCGGTGGCGCAGAACTCGTCGGGCAACGCGCTCGAGATCGGCCTCAGCTATTCGTCGGCGATCGGCGGCGGCCGCGCCGGCACCATCGAGACCACCTTCAAGGAAGAGTGCGAGACCGACCTGTTCGGCGAGCAGGTCGTGCTGTGCGGCGGCCTGGTCGAGCTGATCAAGGCCGGCTACGAGACGCTGGTCGAGGCGGGCTATGCGCCGGAGATGGCCTACTTCGAGTGCCTGCACGAGGTGAAGCTGATCGTCGACCTCATCTTCGAGGGCGGCATCGCCAACATGAACTACTCGATCTCCAACACCGCCGAGTACGGCGAGTACGTGTCGGGCCCGCGCATCGTCACCGCCGAGACCAAGGCCGAGATGAAGCGCGTGCTGGCCGACATCCAGTCGGGCCGCTTCGCGCGCGACTGGATGCTGGAGAACAAGGTCAACCAGGCCTCGTTCAAGGCCATGCGCAAGCGCATGTCGGAGCACCCGATCGAGGAGATCGGCGTCAAGCTCCGCGCCATGATGCCGTGGATCAAGGAGAAGGCGCTGGTCGACAAGACCCGCAACTGACGATGGGCGCTTCCCGCTAGATGATGTAGCCGCCGCCGGCCGCATCGACCATGGCGCCGGTGATGAAGGAGGCCTCGTCGGACAGCAGCCACAGGATCGTCTCGGCGATCTCGTGGCCCTCGCC
>Ga0075369_10000371_pt1 | contig 13447 bp, 14 predicted proteins | sample EndMethybrTD3034_FD_71400 | JGI IMG/M metagenome (GOLD analysis project Ga0075369, IMG submission 71400) | Populus endosphere microbial communities from Tennessee, USA - Endosphere MetaG P. TD hybrid TD303-4 | ecosystem: Host-associated > Plants > Roots > Endosphere | place: USA: Tennessee...
CCGGGTGTCTCAGTGACCGAGCATTATGTCGGCGATCCCGCCGTACGCGTGCTCGTCACCACGCCCGTCGAGCGCAACGCTGCGGCACCCTCATTGCTGTGGATTCACGGTGGCGGAATGATCGTCGGCACACCACAGTTCGAGGCACTGGGCTCCGGGCGTGCCGCACGCGAACTCGGTGCCGTCGTCGTGTCACCGGATTACCGGCTGGCACCGGAGCATCGATTCCCGGCCGGGCTGGACGACTGCATGGTCACCCTGCGATGGATGCGTTCGCATGCGGAAGAACTGGGCATCGATCGCGACCGGATCGCGGTGGTCGGAGCGAGCGCGGGCGGCGGTCTATCCGCTGCTGTCGCGCAACGCAGCTACGACGAGAGGATCCCGCTGCGCGCGCAGGCGCTGGTCTATCCGATGCTCGACGACCGAACCGTGCTGATTGAGGACAACGCCGGTCGCGGCCGGTTTGGCTGGACACCTGCGTCGAATCGGTTCGGGTGGACCGCGTATCTGGGGCGCGAGCCGCGGATGCCGGACGCGCCGGAGTACGCGGCGCCCGCGCGGCGCACCGACCTCACTGGTCTGCCACCGGCTTGGATCGGCGTCGGCGAGCTCGATCTGTTCTACGACGAGAACGTCGACTACGCCGAAAAACTGAAGGCGTGCGGCGTTGCGTGCGAGCTCGTCACCGTGCCAGGCATGTATCACGGCGCTGACGGCGTCACGCCGAAAGCTCCTGTCCTGCAAGACTTCCACCGCGGTTTGCTGGATCATCTGCGGACGTATCTACTTAGTTCGGAACGACCGCCATGTCCACGGTTCGGACGCCTAAGTGTTATCGGGCCTACGAGGACTTGCTACAGGCCGGCGCGGTCCGCGGACTGGTGGCCATTCCTCAATTTCGCCAGAGATAGCAAAGTTGGGCGTGTTGCGTCCGTGACTGCTCCGCCGCTGGCGGTGGGATAGATGTCGTGGTTGTTGCCCGCCTGCACGGATTCAACGTCTCAATTTTCACGAGCCGTGGAGTTCTCAACATAGACCGACGCCGTGCAGGTCGCTGGGACCGCGAACAGCTCATCGGAGGCAAGCCCATCGAGGCTCATAAGTAGAGCGCTGCGCACCCGCACGGGTCACGGCCCGGAACCCTATCCGTCACAACGTATTGGAGGTATCGAAGGTGACATTGTTCTGCGGTATCGATTGGGCCGAAACCCACCACGACGTCGCCATCATCGACAACGACGGCCAGCTGATCGCCAAGAAACGCATCCCCGACGACCCAGACGGTTTCGCCCAACTGATCGAGATGCTCGCCGCCGCCGGCGACAACACGAACTCGCCAGTCCCGGTGGCCATCGAAACCCCGCGCGGCCTGCTCGTCGCCGCACTGCGGGCCACAGGGCGTCCGGTGTACGCGATCAACCCGCTGGCGGTCGCGCGCTATCGCGAACGATACAGTCCGTCGCAAGGTCGAAATCCGACCACGCCGACGCGATGACCCTGGCCAACATCCTGCGCGTCGATGCCCACCTGCATCGGCCACTGCCCGCCGACAGCGAATTGTGTCAAGCGATCACGGTGCTCGCCCGCGCCCACCAGGACGCGATCTGGGCCCGCACCAAAGCTATCCAACAGCTGCGTGCCGTGCTACGCGAGTTCTATCCCATCATCCTGGCCGTATTCGCTCGGTTCGGCCTCGGCATCGCCAGCCCCGAGGCCCGGGCGGTGCTGGCGATCGCCCCTACGCCGGCCGCCGCGGCCGGCTTGTCGCTCAGCCGGATCACCGCAGCGCTCAGGCGCGCCGGACGCAGCCGCGGCATCGCCGAAGCAGCCGCAGAGATCAAAGCCGGATTACGCAAATCCCAACAGCGCCAACCACATCAGGTCGAAGCGGCGATGGGAAAACACGCCCTGGCGCTACTGGCCGCACTCGACACCGCCAGCACCAACGTCGACGAACTCGGCCAAGCCTCGGCCGAACTCTTCCAAACCCACCCCGACTACGAGATCATCACCAGTTTTCCTGGGCTAGCCGAATCCACCGGGGCGCGGGTGCTCGCCGAAATCGGCGACGACCGAAACCGATTCGCCGACGCCCGGGCACTCAAAGCGTACGCCGGGTCAGCACCGGTCACACGCGCCTCCGGTCGGTCGATCTGCATCACCCACCGTCAGATCAAGAACAACCGGCTCGCGAACGTCGGCTGGATGTGGGCGTTCTCGGCGGCCTCCACGTACGAGCCCGCCCGGCGCCACTACCGCCAGCGCCGCGACCGTGGCGATCGCCACTCCGCCGCCAACCGACACCTTTTCAACAAACTGCTCGGACAGCTCTACCACTGCCTGCAACACGGAGAGACCTTCGATGAGGCCAAGGCATTCTCAGTGCCGCCCGTCGCCGACGTCGCAGCCTAGGCGGGGACACGTGAGCCAGTGGGACGAATGAGATGAGTTACAAGAGTCTCGAAAGTCAGTCGCGATTGCCGCGTTGACATGCGGTTTGTGTGACATCCTGTGCGGGTGTCCGCTGGGATGCCGCCGTCGGGGGTGGTGACGTTTCTGTTCACCGATATTGAGGGTTCGACCCGTCGGTGGGAAGCCGACGCAGATGCGATGCGGGAGGCACTGTCCAAGCACGACGAGGTGCTTCAGGACGCGATCGGCAAGCACGACGGCTTCTTATTCAGCCACACCGGTGATGGCGTCGTGGCCGCATTCACATCACCGAAGTCTGCTGTTGATGCCGCGGTGGCCGCGCAGCGGGCACTGGAATTACCGGTGCGGATGGGGCTGGCGACCGGAGAGGCAGAACTGCGCCGTGGGGACTATTTCGGAACGGTGCTCAACCGCGCTGCACGGGTGATGGCTGCCGGACACGGCGGACAGATCCTCGTGGCCGACTCAACCGCAGGACTGCTCAGCGGAGTAGACCTGGTCGATCTGGGGCCGAGACGGTTGCGCGATGTGCCGATGCCGGTCGGGATGTTCCAAGTACGAGCAGCTGGACTACGCGCCGAGTTTCCGCCGCTACGGGCGCTCGACACGAGTCCAGGAAATCTACGGCCCGCGACGACGAGCTTGATCGGACGCGAGTTCGAAGTCGGTGAGATCGAAGCGAAGGTGAGGTCTCATCGGTTGGTCACGTTGACTGGCGTGGGTGGAGTTGGCAAGACCCGGCTTGCACTCGAAGTCGCGACGCGTTTAGCGGACGAATTTGCGGACGGGGTATGGGTTTTCGAGCTGGCGGCTGTTGCCGATCCCGCCGCGGTTCCCGACGCGGTCGCCGCGGTGTTGGGCATCACCCAACAACCGGGCAAGAGCGTGAGCGAGTCGGTTGCTGCAGCTCTGGAGGGCAGGCTCCGCCTGTTGGTGTTCGACAACTGTGAGCACGTCATTGACAGCGTCGCGGATTTGATCGCAGCGATCCTCGCGGCCTCGGCCACCGTGAGGGTTCTGGCGACCAGTCGTGAGGGAATCGGTGTCGCTGACGAACAGTTGTGGCGGGTGCCTTCTCTGGACGTTGATGCGGCCGTGCAGTTGTTTGTCGAACGCGCTCAGAGCATGGTTTCGGGCGCACCGGTTGACGAGCCGACCGCGGTGGAGGACGTGTGTCGCCGCCTCGACGGGATCCCACTGGCAATCGAGCTGGCGGCCTCGCGAATGGCGTCGATGACGGCGGCAGAGGTCCGTGATCGTCTCGATGACCGATTCAAGCTACTCGTGAGATCACGACGCGGACTGGAGCGCCACCAGACGCTGCGCCAGGCAGTCGCCTGGTCCTATGACCTTCTCGACGACGCGGAAAAGACCGTTCTGGAACGCTGTTCGGTGTTCGCGGGCGGGTTTGACCTCCAAAGTGCTTGCGCTGTTGTCGGACCCGAAAACGTCGATCACTACGTCGTCCTGGATCTTGTCGACGCGCTGGTGCGTAAGTCGCTGGTCGTCGCCGACCGGTCTTCAGGGCGAACCCGGTTTTCGATGCTCGAGACGATCCGTCAATTCGCCGAAGAGCAACTCGTTGCCCGCGCGGCGGCCGCCGAGACGAGTGACGCGCACGCGCGCTACTTCGCCGGGCGTGAAACCGACATCATGGCCCTGTGGGACAGTCCGCGGCAGCGTGAGACCTACGACTGGTTGACCGCCGAGCTAGGCAATCTGCGTACCGCATTTCGGTGGGCCGCCGACCACGGCGACATCGACGATGCCGCCACCATCGCTACGTACGCGGCCTTCCTCGGCTTTGTGAGCGAAAACTACGAACCTATTGCCTGGGCCCAAGAGCTCATCGAGCCCGCTCGCGCCGTCGACCACCCCCGGCTCGGCACCCTGTATGTGATGGCAGCGCTTTGCTGGATGCTCGGTCGGGTCGACGAGTCGGTCCGCTACTGCGACGTCGGCCAACTGGTGATCGGCGGCCGTCCCTCCGATGTGCCGTTCGGCGTTGACGGTTGGCTGGGCAGCGTCTACATGGTTACAGGCCAGCCTGAACGGTGGGCCGAGTGGTGCCGCTCTCAGCTGGCACACGACCGCGATACCCATACCATCACCAGGGCAAGCCTGATCTTCGCTTTAACGACCGCACGTTTCGCCGACGAGGCGATGGCCGCCGCTAACGGCCTGGTTGAGGCCGCTGAAAAGCTGCATAATCCGTACGCGTTGTCGTTCGCGCTCAGCGCCTATGGCTACGCTTTCAGTGACGCCGATCCCGTCCGCGCGCTTGGCGCGATGCGCCGGGGCCTGGTGATTGCTCGCGACAACGGGAACCGATTCAACGAGTCGTTTCTGGCTCAGAATGCTGCGCGCGTGGAGGTAGAGCATGGCGACCCCTTGGGTGCACTCGACTTCATGGCATTGGCGATCCGCCGGCATCACGACTCGGGCAACACTGGCCTCATGTCCGTCCCGCTGGCTGTCCTCGCTGCCCTTCTCGAACGGCTCGGGCAGTACGAACCCGCCGCAACCATCGCAGGGTTCGCCGCTAGCCCACTTACTGCCGTGGTCTATCCGGAGATAAACAGTGCGATCGCGCAGCTCCCCCAACTCCTCGGCGACCAGACCTATCAATCGCTCGCCCGCAAGGGCGAAACGATGACCACAGCAGAGATGGTCACCTACGCCTACGACCAAATCGACCAGGTGCGAGCACAACTGCAGACTGACTCGGAATGACCGCATAACAGACCACGTGAGCTGCAGGCTCGATTGTCGCCAACCATGTGCCGCGGCGGTGAAAACGTCACTCGCAGAGATCGTCGCCGACGGCGTCGATGAACGGCCTAGAACCAGACCGCTCAATAGCAAACTCGTTTGTGGCTACAACGCTGATGCGCAAAATTTCCGCTCTACCTACGCGGGATATGGCCTCCAAACCGTTCGCGAGCCAGCCAAACACGTCCTCACACTTGACAGTTAGAACCATCGGAGGTCTGTAGCGGTTATTGCCCGAACTGCTGGTCTGACTGGGCCAGTTGCTCGTCCGATTGTGTCTGCTGTTCCGCTGCCTCGTTTTGCTGTTCGGCCTCCTGCTCGGATTGCTCCATCTGCTGAAGCGAGTCTTGAAGCTGCTGCTGAGCCTGGTCCTCGTCCTGCTCCAGCTGCGCTTGCCACTCTTCGTCCTGCTGCTGTTGCACCAGGTCGTCATTGTCGTCGGCGTACGCAGGAGCGGCATGGATACCTGAAACGGCCACACCGAGTGCGAGGAGCGCAGCGGCCGCGACGACCCTGGCTGTCATTCCCACACGCTAGTGCCGCCAGCTGAAGCACCGCCGCGCCTTCGGCGCCAGGCTGCTGTGAACTCGATAGTCCAGCACACTGTGACGATGTCCCGCTTCACAGACCGCGTCGCCCTCGTCACCGGAGCCAGTTTCGGAATTGGTCGCGCCACCGCGCTTCGGTTGGCGCAGGAGGGTGCTGCTGTCGCGCTCGTCGCATTGCCCGGCGACGAATTGGACGCGGCCACAGAGGAATGCCGCGCGTCCGGATCGGCCGCCCTCGCTGTGCCCACAGACGTCGCGGACCCTCGCCAGGTGGCCGCCGCGTTCGATCGCGCCGAGACCCTTGGTCCTGTCGATGCGGTATTCAGCAATGCCGGCATCTCCATCGTCGGCCCGGCCATCGAACTGACCGACGACGACTGGCTGCGGCAGCTGCACGTCAACCTGTCCGGCAGTTTCTACGGGACGCGCGAAGCGGCCCGACGAATGATTCCGCGGCGCGCCGGCGCCATCGTCATCACCGGATCCGAACTCGGGATCCTCGGCCAGACCGGTTATGTGGGCTACACCGCGACGAAGGGCGGCGTGCTGGCGATGACGCGCGCCTTCGCCGCTGAGTTGGCGGTGCACGGGATCCGCGTGAACAGCATCTCCCCGGGGACCACCGAAACACCCATGCTGATAGCCGAATTCGCCGCTGCGCCCGATCCGGCCAGGGAGCGGGCGGAGAACGAGTCGACGATCCCGCTCGGCCGATTTGGTCAACCGGGCGATATCGCGGCGGCTGTCGCGTTCTTGTTGTCGGACGAGGCCGGCTACATCACGGGCGCCAACCTGGTCGTCGACGGCGGTCGCACATCGTGTTTCACCATCGGGACGCTGGGCGCTTAGACGTCGATGCGCGTGGCCTTCGTGCGGGCTACCCACCTGCCCTCGTCATAGCGGACCTCGACGGGATGTGAGAACGCCGCCGTGACGTTGTCCGTCGTCACTGTCTGACGCGCAGGCCCGGCCGCGACCGTGCGGCCGTCGGCAATGAGTAGTGCATGCGTCGTGGTCGTCGGCAGCTCCTCGAGGTGATGGGTCACAAGGATCGAGGCCACCTCGGGATGCGTCTCGTCGAGCGTGTCGATGGTTTCCAGCAGCTGCTCACGAGCGGCCACGTCGAGACCCGTGGTGGGTTCGTCGAGCTACAGCAGCCGTGGATCCGAAATCAGTGCTCGCGCAATGAGAGTGCGGCCGCGCTCGCCCTGCGACAGGGTGGGCCAGACGTCGTCCGCCCTGCGCGACAGGCCAACGGTTGCGATCATGTCGTCCGCGCGGCGCAGTTCGTCGGCGGTGGGTGTCCACCGGTTCGGAATGTCGATCGTCGCGCTGATGCCGGTGAGCACCACCTCGCGGACCGTCAACGCGTACTGCAGGCGGTGCCGCGGGTTCACGTGTCCGATCGAATGCCGTAGTCGCGCCAGGTCGACGCGGCCCATCTGCTCACCGAGGATGCGCACAGTGCCCGACGTCGGAAACGTGACCGCGGCGCAGAAGCCGAGCAGCGTGCTCTTGCCCGCCCCGTTCGGCCCCAGCAGGGCCCAGTGCTCGCCCTCTTGGACGGTCAACGAGATGCCGTCGATGATCTGCTTGCCGTCGCGGCGAAACGTCACATCGGCGAGTTCCAGAACCGGCGTCACGCCGATTGCCGCTGCCTCAGTGTCTCCAGCGCCTTGTCGGCGTGCGTGTCCATGCTGAACTCGCTGGCGATCACGTCGAGCACGGTGCGGTCGGTGTCGATCACGAATGTTGTCCGCTTGACCGGCATGAACTTGCCGAGCAGGCCGCGCTTGACCCCGAACTGCGTGGCGACGGTGCCTTCGGTGTCCGACAGCAGCGGATAGTCGAACTTCTCCTTGTCGGCGAACTGGGCCTGCTTCTCCACCGCATCGGCGCTGATGCCGACGCGACTGGCGCCGACAGCGGCGAACTCGGAAGCCAGGTCGCGGAAGTGACAGGCCTCCTTGGTGCAGCCCGGCGTCATCGCCGCGGGGTAGAAGAACAGCACGATCGGGCCATTGGCGAGCAGCTCGGTGAGGCTTCGTACAGTGCCCGTTTGATCCGGTAGTTCGAACTCGGCTACCTGGTCACCACGTTTCATGACCGTCACGCTACGCCCGTCGATTTGGAACGGTCTGGGAGGATTACCTGGTGCAAACCACCGCCAACCTTGCGATAACCACCTCGCGCGAGGACTTCCGGGCGCTGGCCGCCGAGCACCGCGTGGTGCCGGTGACCCGCAAGCTGCTCGCCGACAGTGAGACCCCGCTGTCGGCGTACCGCAAGCTGGCCGCGAACCGGCCCGGGACGTTCTTGCTCGAGTCGGCCGAGAACGGCCGCTCGTGGTCGCGATGGTCCTTCATCGGCGCGGGTGCGCCGTCCGCGTTGACGGTGCGGGACGGCGAAGCGGTGTGGCTGGGTACGACGCCGAAGGACGCGCCGAGCGGCGGTGACCCGCTTCAGGCGCTGCGCGCGACGCTGGAGCTGCTGAAGACCGAGCCGGTGCCCGGCCTGCCGCCGCTGTCCAGCGGCCTGGTCGGCTTTTTCGCGTACGACTTGGTGCGGCGGCTCGAGCGGCTGCCGTCGCTGGCCGTCGACGACCTCGGGTTGCCGGACATGTTGCTGCTGCTGGCCACCGACATTGCCGCCGTCGACCACCACGAGGGCACGATCACGCTGATCGCCAACGCGGTGAACTGGAACGGCACCGAGGAGCGCGTCGACTGGGCGTACGACGACGCGGTGAAGCGCCTGGACGTGATGACGGCCGCGCTGTCGGAGCACCTGCCGTCGACGGTCGCGACGTTCAGCAGGCCGGAGCCGCTGCACCGCTCGCAGCGCACAGTCGAGGAATACACGGGCATCGTCGAGAAGCTCGTCGGCGACATCGAGGCGGGCGAGGCGTTCCAGGTGGTGCCGTCGCAGCGGTTCGAGATGGACACCGACGCGGATCCGCTTGACGTCTACCGGATGTTGCGGGTGACCAACCCCAGCCCGTACATGTACCTGCTCAATGTGCCCAATGATGCTGGCGGACTGGACTTTTCGATTGTCGGCTCCAGCCCCGAAGCGCTGGTGGCGGTGAAGGACGGCCGGGCCTCGACGCATCCCATCGCGGGCACGCGGTGGCGTGGCGCGACCGAGGAAGAGGACGTGCTGCTCGAGAAGGAGCTGCTGCACGACGAGAAGGAGCGCGCCGAGCACCTGATGCTCGTCGACCTGGGGCGCAACGACCTGGGCCGGGTCTGCCGGCCCGGCACGGTGCGCGTCGAGGACTACAGCCACATCGAGCGCTACAGCCACGTCATGCACATCGTGTCGACGGTTCACGGCGAGCTTGCGCCGGACAAGACGGCGCTGGACGCGGTGACTGCCTGCTTCCCGGCGGGCACGCTGTCGGGTGCGCCGAAGGTGCGGGCGATGGAGCTGATCGAGGAGGTCGAGAAGACCCGCCGCGGCCTCTACGGCGGCGTGCTGGGCTACCTCGACTTCGCGGGCAACGCCGACTTCGCGATCGCGATCCGCACGGCATTGATGCGGGGTGGCACCGCGTACGTGCAGGCAGGCGGGGGAGTCGTCGCCGACTCCAACGGCCCGTACGAGTACACCGAGGCGTCGAACAAGGCCAAGGCAGTGCTGAACGCGATCGCCGCCGCCGAAACGCTGACCGAGCCGTGATCCGGCTGGCCCAGCTGCTGCTCCTGGTGTCCGCGGGGGCGCTGTGGGTGGCGTCGCGGATGGGGTGGGTCGAGGTGGCTTCGTTCGACGGGCTCGGCCAGCCCAAGACGACGGCCTTGTCCGGGGCATCGTGGTCGACTGCGCTGGTGCCGTTGGCGGTGCTGCTGCTGGCGGCCGCGGTGGCGGCGCTGGCGGTGCGAGGCTGGCCGCTGCGACTGTTCGCGGTGCTCGTCGCCGCGGCGAGCGCGTTGATGGCGTACCTGGCCATCAGCCTGTGGGTGATCCGCGACGTCGCGCCGCGGGCCGCGCATCTGGCCGAGGTGCCGATCACGAATCTGGTGAGTGCGCAGCGCCACTATGGCGGCGCGATCGTCACGCTGGCGGCCGCGGTGCTCACGCTGGTCGCTGCGGTACTGCTTGTGCGATCGGCGGCCAGAGCCAAGCCTGAGGCGGCTCGCTACGAACGTCGCAGCGCGCCGTCGGCGCAGGAGGCCGCTGCGCCGTCCGAGCGGGCGATCTGGGACGCCCTCGACGAGGGTCGGGACCCGACCGATCCGGACAACAAGGGTCGGTGATCGATCGTGCTGTGGTGGCGGCTACCCTTCGTTGAAGATCAAGCGCGCTCTATGGAAGGACTACGGCGGGTATGAGTTCGGCGACTGTGCTCGACTCCATCATCGAGGGAGTTCGCGCCGACGTAGCCGCCCGTGAGGCCGTCGTTCCCCTCGCTGAGATCAAGCAGATGGCCAAGGACGCGCCGCCGCCTCTGGATGTACTGGCCGCGCTGCGCCAACCGGGCATCGGCGTGATCGCGGAAGTGAAGCGGGCGAGCCCGTCACGCGGTGAGCTGGCGACCATCTCCGATCCCGCCAAGCTGGCCAGCGCCTACGAGGACGGCGGCGCGCGTGTCATCAGCGTGCTGACCGAGCAGCGCCGCTTCAACGGCTCGCTCGAGGACCTCGACGCGGTGCGTGCGGCAGTGTCAATCCCGGTGTTGCGCAAGGACTTTATCGTCCGGCCGTATCAGATCCACGAAGCACGTGCACACGGCGCGGACATGCTGCTGCTGATCGTCGCGGCGCTGGAGCAGGCCGTCCTGGAATCGATGCTTGACCGCACCGAGTCGCTGGGCATGACGGCGCTCGTCGAGGTGCACACCGAGGAAGAGGCGGACCGCGCACTGCAGGCGGGGGCGAAGGTCATCGGAGTCAACGCCCGCGATCTCAAGACGCTTGACGTCGACCGTGATTGCTTCGCGCGCATTGCGCCGGGCCTGCCGAGCAACGTCATTCGAATCGCGGAGTCCGGAATTCGCGGCACCGCCGATCTGCTCGCCTACGCCGGAGCGGGTGCCGACGCGGTGCTCGTCGGCGAGGGGCTGGTCACCAGTGGCGATCCCCGCAGCGCCGTTGCCGATTTGGTCACCGCAGGCACGCATCCGTCGTGCCCCAAACCCGCGCGCTGACAAGTGGCGGACCTCGCCGGCCCGGAGTTGCCGCGTTCCAGCGCGGCCGTGGCCGAACCGACCGCTCACGATCCCGATGCGCGTGGACATTTCGGTGTCTACGGCGGGCGGTTCGTACCTGAGGCGTTGATGGCGGTGATCGAGGAGGTTACCGCGGCATACGAAAAGGCCCGCGGCGACCAGGCTTTCCTCGACGAGTTGGACCGGTTGCAGCGGCATTACAGCGGCCGGCCGTCGCCGCTGTACGAGGCTTCGCGGCTCAGTGACCAAGCCGGCGGCGCACGGATTTTCCTGAAGCGAGAAGACCTCAACCACACCGGATCTCACAAGATCAACAACGTGCTGGGGCAGGCACTGCTGGCGCGCCAGATGGGCAAGACCCGGGTGATCGCCGAAACCGGCGCGGGACAGCACGGAGTGGCGACCGCGACGGCGTGCGCGTTGTTGGGCCTCGAGTGCGTGATCTACATGGGTGCGATCGACACCGCGCGGCAGGCGCTGAACGTGGCGCGGATGCGGCTGCTGGGTGCGACGGTTGTTTCCGTCGAGGCCGGCTCGAAGACCTTGAAGGACGCGATCAACGAGGCGTTCCGCGACTGGGTCACCAACGCGGACAACACCTACTACTGCTTCGGCACTGCGGCAGGTCCGCATCCGTTCCCGACCATGGTGCGCGACTTCCAGCGGGTGATCGGGTTGGAAGCCCGGGTGCAGATCGTTGAACAGGCGGGTCGGTTGCCCGACGCGGTGACGGCGTGCGTCGGCGGTGGGTCGAATGCGATCGGAATCTTCCACGCGTTCATCGACGATCCGGGCGTGCGGCTCGTCGGCTACGAGGCCGCGGGCGACGGTGTCGAGACCGGGCGCCACGCCGCGACGTTCACCGGCGGCTCGCCGGGGGCGTTCCAGGGCTCGTTCTCGTATCTGCTGCAGGACGAAGATGGTCAAACGATCGAATCGCATTCGATCTCAGCGGGTTTGGACTACCCGGGCGTCGGGCCAGAGCATGCGTTCCTGAAGGACACCGGCCGCGCGGAGTACCGGCCGATCACCGACACCGAGGCAATGGACGCGTTCTCGCTGTTGTGCCGCACCGAGGGCATCATCCCGGCGATCGAGTCCGCGCACGCGGTGGCGGGCGCGTTGAAGCTCGGCGTCGAGTTGGGCCGCGGGTCGATCATCCTGGTGAACTTGTCGGGCCGCGGTGACAAGGACGTCGAGACGGCGGCGAAGTGGTTCGACCTGTTGGACGGTGCGTCATGAGCCGGCTTGCTTCGTTGTTCTCCGGATGCCGTGACGAGGGCCGGTCAGCGCTCATCGGGTATCTGCCAACCGGATTCCCCGACGTGCCGACGTCGATTTCGGCGATGACGGCGATGGTCGAATCCGGTTGCGACATCATCGAAGTCGGGATCGCTTATTCGGATCCGGGGATGGACGGACCGGTGATCGCGGCGGCCACCGAGGCGGCGTTGCACGGCGGGGTGCGCGTGCGCGACGCGCTGGCGGCGGTCGAGGCGATCAGCAAGGCCGGCGGTCGTGCGGTGGTGATGACGTACTGGAACCCGGTGTTGCGCTGGGGTGTAGAGGCGTTCGCGCGCGACCTTGCGTCGGCGGGCGGTCTTGGCATGATCACGCCAGACTTGATTCCCGATGAAGCATCCGAATGGCTCGAGGTGTCTGAAAGTCACGACCTGGATCGGATCTTCCTGGTCGCGCCCTCGTCGACACCGGAGCGGTTGGCGACGACGGTCCAGGCGTCGCGCGGATTCGTTTACGCCGCTTCGACAATGGGAGTGACGGGTGCACGTGACGCGGTGTCGGTGGCCGCACCCGAACTGGTGCGCCGAGTGAAGGCGGTGTCGGACATTCCGGTCGGTGTCGGCTTGGGCGTGCGGTCGCGTGAACAGGCGGCGCAGATCGGCGCCTACGCGGACGGTGTGATTGTGGGGTCGGCGTTGGTGTCGGCGTTGAAGGACGGTATTCCGGCGGTGCGGTCGTTGACCGAGGAACTCGCCGACGGTGTGCGGCAGAGGATTACTGCGTGACGACGACTTACCTGGCCTATATACCGAGTCCGTCGCAGGGCGTGTGGCACATCGGCCCTGTGCCCCTTCGGGCGTACGCGTTGTTCATCATCGTCGGCATCGTGGTGGCGCTGGTGCTGGGGGACCGGCGCTGGGTTGCGCGCGGCGGCCAGGCCGGGGTCATCTACGACATCGCATTGTGGGCAGTGCCGTTCGGCCTGATCGGTGGGCGGCTGTACCACGTCATGACGGACTGGCGGACCTACTTCGGTGACGACGGAGCGGGTTTGGCCGGTGCGCTGCGGATCTGGGATGGCGGCCTGGGCATCTGGGGTGCGGTGGCTCTTGGTGGCGTCGGTGCGTGGATTGGCTGCCGCCAGAAGGGCATTCCGCTGCCGGCGTTCGGTGATGCGATCGCACCGGGGATCATTCTGGCGCAGGCCATTGGGCGACTTGGCAATTACTTCAACCAGGAGTTGTTCGGCAGGCCGACGACGCTGCCGTGGGGCCTGGAGATC
>Ga0075369_10000372_pt1 | contig 13438 bp, 10 predicted proteins | sample EndMethybrTD3034_FD_71400 | JGI IMG/M metagenome (GOLD analysis project Ga0075369, IMG submission 71400) | Populus endosphere microbial communities from Tennessee, USA - Endosphere MetaG P. TD hybrid TD303-4 | ecosystem: Host-associated > Plants > Roots > Endosphere | place: USA: Tennessee...
GGTCTTCTCGTTCAGCCAGGCGCCCGTGAACATCAGCACCGTGCCGAAGATCGCCGCCCCCACGGCCATGCGCAGCGAGTTGAAGTAGGACTCCCAGCCGTTCGCATCGAACGTCTCGAAGTGATAGTTGGCCCAGGTGAGGCTGAGATTGTACGGCCAGTACTTGATCAGCGAGCCCCACACCGCCATGCCGAGAATGCCCAGGATGCCGATGGCGACGATCGTGCAGAGGGCCGTGATCTCTTCTTCACGGCCGGGCTTTGGCCGGGGCACCAGCGGCACGGCACGCGCGGTGAGCAGCGCCACCTGCTTCCGTTGCACCAGCCGGTCGACGACGAAGGCGAGCGCCGCCGGCGCCAGCAGCACCATGCCGACCACGGCGCCCATCGAGAAATTCTGCTGGCCGATCACCTGCTTGTAGACGTCGGTCGCCAGCACGTTGAAATTGCCGCCGATCACCTTGGCGATGCCGAAGTCGGTGATCACCATGGTGAACACGACCAGGGCCGCGCTGATCAGGCCATATTTCGCGCCAGGCAACGTGACGGTGAAGAACACGCGCAGCTTGGAGGCGCCCAGCGCATCGGCCGCCTCATAGAGGCGGGCATCGGCCGTGGCGAGCGCGGTCACCAGGATCAGTGTGGCGTGCGGGAAGCAATAAAAGATCTGGGCGATGACGATGCCGTCGAAGCCGTAGATCGGCCCGCCGAGTGCCCCCTTGAAGAAACCCTGGTTGCCGAACAGGTAGACCAGCGCCAGGCCGGGCAGCAGCGAGGGCGCGAAGATCGGGATCAGGGAGATGCCTTGGAACAGCCAGCGCACCGGCAGCACGGTGCGCGTCAGCGCATAGGCGTAGAAGAAGGCAAGCGGCACCACGATCAAGGTGCACACCGCCGCGACGTGGAGAGAATTCAGCGCCGAGTCGAACAGCGCCGGAGTGGAGAAGTACGAAACGTAGTTGGCCAGCCCGACGAATTTGCCGTCGCGATCCTCGAAGCCCTTGGCGAGCAGCGACCACAACGGCAGGCCGACGATGACCAGCAGCACGACGGCGAACAGCACGACGCCCAGCCGCATCATCAGGTCGTCGCGTGACATCGCCATGCGCAAGATGGGCGAGCGGTTCGAGGCGGCCAGCGTCACGATACAAGCCTCACGCCGCGAAGACCCGCAGGCGGTCGGGCGGCAGGGCGACGTCGAGCTTGCGGCCAAGCTCGACTCCCAGGTCGCGGATCAGGTTGCTCGAGAAGTCGGCCGTCATGGCAACGTCGGTCGTACCCTGCACCTTGAGCGTGGCACGACAGAAGGCGCCAACGAAGTCGAGCTCGGCCACCTCGACGGCAACGCGGTTGGCGATGTCGGTTGGCAGATCGCGGACGCGTACGTCTTCCGGCCGGATGCACAGCGCGACCTTGGCTCCGGCCGACAGCCCGTCCTGCGCGCTGCAGTCGAAGGTGAGACCGTCGACCTTGACCTTGTCGGGTGCGACCAGGGTGCCGGTGAGGAAATTCATCGAGCCCACGAAGTCGGCGACGAACGCCGTGGCGGGCCGGCGATAGATCTCCTGCGGCGTGCCGACCTGCTCAATGGCGCCCTGGTTCATCACCACGATGCGGTCGGCCATGGTCAGCGCCTCTTCCTGGTCGTGCGTCACCATGATGGTGGTGACGCCGAGGGTTCGCTGCAGCGCCTTGATCTCGTGGCGCAGGCGCAAGCGCACGCGCGCATCCAGTGCCGACAAGGGCTCGTCGAGCAGCAGCAGGCCGGGCGAGGTGGCGAGCGCACGCGCCAACGCCACGCGCTGCTGCTGGCCGCCGGAGAGTTGGGCGGGATATTTCGGCCCGGCATCGGGCAGGCCGACCAGGGTCAGGAGCTCGTTGACGCGCCGCCCGATTGCCGCCTTGCCCTCGCGCCGGCTGACCAGGCCGTAGCCGACGTTGTCGACGACCGTAAGGTTGGGAAACAGCGCGTAGGACTGGAACACGATGCCGAAGTCGCGCTTGGACGGCGGCAGGGCGGAAATGTCCCGCCCCTTCTGATGGATGGTGCCCGAGCTCTGCGGGTCGAGGCCGGCGATGGCGCGCAGCAAGGTGGTCTTGCCGCAGCCCGACGGCCCCAGGAAGCAGACGAACTCACCTTCGGCGATATCGAGGCTGATATCGCCGAGCGCGGTGAAGTCGCCGTAGCGCTTGGAGAGGTTACGAACCTCTAGATGTGACATCGCCTGTCACACCGTCGGCGTGTCACTTGGCCTTCGGAGCGGACTTGCCGTCGTAGCGCTTGGTCCATTCGGCCAGGATGCGCTCTCGGTTCTTGGCCATCCATTCGACATCCATCTTGGCCATCAGCTTCTCGCCGTCGGCCGGATAATTGGCCGGCATCGACTTGACCTGCGGGTTGGCGACGATGGCGTAGTACTTGCCATAGAGCTCGTTGGCCTTGAGCGAAGATGCCCAGTCGGCGAGCTTCTTGGCGGCCTCGAGGTTCTTGGTGCCCTTCATGATGGCGGTGACTTCCATCTCCCAGCCCAGGCCTTCCTTCGGCACGATCAGGTCGATCGGCGCGCCCTTGGTCTTCTCGGTGGCGCCGCGCATGTCGAAGCCGATGCCCATCAGGCGCTCGCCTTTGGCGGCCTGCACGCAGGGCGCCGAGCCGGAGTGCAGGTACTGGGCGACGTTCTGGTGCAGGGCGTCCATGAACTTCCAGCCCGCCTCCTCGCCCATGATGGTGAGCCAGCCCGCGACCGTGAGATAGCCGGTGCCCGACGAGGCCGGGTTCGGCATCACGATCGAGTCCTTGTACTCGGGCTTGGTGAGGTCGACCCAACTCGTCGGCTTGGGCTTCTTGTTCTTCTCGGCCTCGGCGGTGTTGAAGCACAGCACGGCGAGATAGGCATCCATGCCGACCCAGGTCTCGGGATTCTTGCCGCTCTTGAAGATCGGCTTAAGCGCCGCGGCGCCCGACGGCGTGTAGGGCTCGATCATGCCCATGCTGCCCATCAGGCCGATGCTCGAGGCGGCGAGCCCCCACACCACGTCGGCGCGCGGGTTGTCCTTCTCGGCGATCAGCTTGGCGGTCATCACACCGGTCGAATCGCGCACCCAGGCGATCTCGATGGTGGGATTGTCGGCCTCGAAGGCCTTCTTGAACGGATCAAGCTGCTCGTTCTCGATGGCCGTATAGACCGTGAGCTTGGTCTTCTGCGCGAACGCCGCGCTGCTCAGGCCGACGGCGGCTAGCGCCACGCCCCCCAGGATCGCGGCACGCCGTATGGTTGCAATCATCGTCATCGTAAAGCCCCCTCTTTCCGATCGTCCCCGATCGTCTTCGCTACACGCCATATGTGATGTTTTCGTTGCAGCGCGTCACAAAACCTTAACATGGCGCTGGGGCCCGGCAAGGGCCGCGTGCTACGCTTGCGCTGCAAGGAGACAGGGATGGACGGCACGCCACTCAAGGCCCGCCACACGCTTTCGCCGGAGATCGCCCGGCTGGTGGCCGAACACAGGCCCGGCGGGCCGCTGCAGCGCGATTTTTATGTCGGGCGCGAGGTATTCGAGGCCGATCTGGCACGGATTTTTCATCGCCATTGGGTTTTCGCCGGCTACGCCTTCCAGGTCGCTCGGCCGGGCGATTTCATCACCTACAAGGTGGGGACAGAATCGGTCATCGTGGTGCGCGAGCGTTCGGGCGAGATCCGCGCTTTCCACAATGTGTGCCGCCATCGTGGCTCGCGCATCTGCAAGACCGAGCAGGGCAACAGCCATCGCCTGGTCTGCCCCTATCATCGCTGGACCTACGAGCTCGACGGCTCGCTGGTGCTCGACACGAGCCGCGAGTTCGGCGTCGACAAGGCCGAACTGTCGCTGCGGCCCGTGGCGGTCGAGAATGCGGGCGGCCTCATCTTCATCTCGCTTGCCGATTCGCCACCCGACTTCTCCGCGGCGTTCGCCACCATCCGGCGCAAGATGAAGCCGCATGCGCTCGAGCGCGCCAAGATCGCCCACCAGGTCGACTATGTGGTGAAGGCGAACTGGAAGCTCGTGTTCGAGAACAATCGCGAGTGCTACCACTGCCCGCCCAATCACAAGGAATACAACAGCGCGGCCTACGACGTGCAGCGCGACATGGCGATGCTCGATCCCACGCTGCAGCCGGCGATGGACGCCATCGTGGCGCGCGCCAATGCCCGCTTCCGCTCGCTCGGCCTCGACGAGGGCGACGCCATGTCGACCATGACGGGAGCCAACTTCCGCTGCCATCGCACGCCGGTGGTGGAAGGCGCCGTCACCCAGAGCATGGACGGCAAGCCGCTGTGCAACCGCCTGATGGGCGACATCAAGGAATGGGATTCCGGCACGCTGCGCACGACGATCTTCCCCAACTTCTGGCAGCACACCAATTGCGACTACGCCGCCGCGGCCAGGCTGACACCGATCGGTCCGGATGAAACGCATGTGCGCGGCTACTGGCTGGTCGATGCCGAGGCGGTTGAAGGCCGTGACTACACGCTCGAGCGGCTGCTGCCGATCTGGGACCTCACCAACCAGCAGGACTGGACGATCTGCCAGGACCAGCAGGAAGGCGTGAGCTCTCAAGCCTACATCCCCGGCCCCTATTCCCTGGTCCGCGAACGCAACGTCGCGCACTTCCTCGACTGGTATCTCGGAGAACTGCGCGCGTGAGCCTGCCGAGCCAAGCCCGCATCGTCGTGATCGGCGGCGGTGCGGTGGGTTGTTCCATCGCCTATCACCTCGCCAAGCTCGGCCAGAAGGACGTGCTGGTGCTCGAGAAGCTCGGGCTGACGCACGGCTCGACCTGGCATGCCGCGGGCCTGGTCGGCCAGCTGCGCAGCAAGCGCAACCTCACGCGCCTGATGCAGTACAGCGCCCAGCTCTACGGCAAGCTCGAGGCCGAGACTGGCCAGGCGACGGAATGGAAGCCGGTCGGCAGCCTGAGGCTCGCCTCCTCCGCGGAACGCTGGAGCGAGCTGAAGCGCATCGCGACGACGGCCAGAAGCTTCGATTTCGAGCTGCACACGCTGTCGCCTAAGGAAGCGCAGCAGAAGTTCCCGCTGATCGAGCCGGACGGCATCGTCGGCGCAGTGTTCGTGCCCAACGACGGCTCGGTCGAGCCGTCGAGCCTTACCATGGCCTATGCCAAGGGTGCGCGAACGGGCGGCGTGCGCATCGTCGAGAACGTGCTGGTCACGGGCTTCCAGACCGAGGGCCGGCGCATCACGCGCGTGCTGACAGACCAGGGTGCGGTCGATTGCGAGATCGTGGTCGTTGCCGCCGGCATCTGGGCGCGCGATGTGGCGCGCATGGCGGGCGTCCAGGTGCCGGCGGGCGCGGTCGAGCACCAGTACCTCATCACCGAGAAGAGCAACGCCATCCCGGCCGGCCTGCCGACGCTGCGCGATCCCGATCGCATCTTCTATCTCAAGCCCGAGCCCGGAGCGCTGGCGATCGGCGGCTGGGAGAAAGGCACGCCGACCTTCGGCGCCGAGGGCGTTCCCTTCTCCTTCGGCCGCGAGCTGCTGCAGTCCAACCAGGAGCGGCTGGAACAGTTCGTGCTGCCGGCAGCCGAACGCCTGCCGATCCTGAACGAACTCGGCATCCGCACCGTGATCAACGGGCCGATCCCGATCTCGCCCGACGGCGAGCCGATCATGGGTCTCGCGCCGGAACGCGACAACGTCTACGTCGCCTGCGGCTTCACTTCGGGGATCGCTGCCTCGGGCGGCGCCGGCAAGGCGATGGCGGAATGGATCGTCGAGGGCGAACCCGGGCTCGACCTGTGGGCCTTCGACGTGCGCCGCTTCGGCAGCCATCACATGAGCGCGCGCTATCTGGCCGAGCGCAGCGTCGACAGCTACTGGCGCTACTACCAGATCCACTATCCCATCGAGGAGCTGGAATCGGCGCGCGGCGGCCGGCGCTCGCCACTCTATCCACTGCTCAAGGCCAAGAACGCGGTGTTCGGCTCACGCTTCGGCTGGGAGCGACCCAACTGGTTCGCACCGGCCGGCACCGAGGCGATCGACCGGCCGTCGTTCGAGAGCCGGCCCAACTGGTTCGGCCCAGTCGGCGGCGAGTGCCGCGCCGCCCGCGAGCGCGCCGTGCTGATCGACCAGAGTTCCTTCTCCAAGTACGAGATCTCGGGGCCGGGCGCTTTCGCCGCCCTGCAACGGCTTGCCGCCAACGACCTCGACAAGCCGCAGGGCGCGCTGATCTACACCCAGCTCTGCAACGAGCGCGGCGGCATCGAAGCCGACCTCACCTTCGCCCGGCTGGACGAGAACCGCTTCTACATGGTGACCGGCAGCGCCTTCGGCGTGCGCGACATGGGCTGGATCAGGAAGCATTTGCCGACCGACGGCTCGGTGACGGTGCAGGAGCTGACGTCTGCGCGCGCCACGATCAACCTCGCCGGACCGCTGTCGCGTCAGATCCTGGAACAGGTCGCCGACGGCGACGTCGGCAACCAGACCTTCCCCTACATGACCGCGCGCGAGTTCCGCATCGGCTTTGCGCCGGTGCTGGCGCTGCGCGTGACCTACCTGGGTGAGCTGGGGTGGGAGCTGCACCTGCCGGCCGAGTACGCGGCCCACGTCTATGAGCTGCTATGGGCGGCCGGGCGCGACCTCGGCCTGGCCGACGCCGGCTACCGCGCCATCGATTCACTGCGGCTGGAGAAACGCTATCTCTACTGGGGCAGCGACATCACGCCGGACTACACGCCCTATGAGGCCGGCCTCGGCTTCGCCGTGTCGCTCAAGAAGAAGTCCGACTTCATCGGCCGTGCCGCCCTGGAGAAGGCCAAGGCCACCGGCCCGTCGCGCAAGCTGATCACGCTGCTGGTCGACGTCGACGTGCAGCTCTACGGCGGCGAAGCGATCCGCCGCGACGGCAAGGTGCTAGGCGTCACCTCGTCGGCTGGCTGGGGTCACACGATCGGCAAGGCCATCGCCTTCGGCTACGTGCCCGCAGAGGAAGCGGGCCACGCCGACTACGAGATCGAAGCCTTCACCCGCCACCACGCCGCCACCCGCATCGACGGCGCGGCGGTGGATCCCAGCCGCAAGAAGATCCTGGCTTAGACGACATAACTGTCATCCCGAGCGTAGCGAGGGACCTTTGAGGCCGCAGGAAAGGTCCCTCGCTACGCTCGGGATGACAGCATTGCTATTTCGTCAACGCCTCACCCACCGCGCTCAGCCAGCGGCGCACCACGCGCTCGTCGTCGCGGCCGAGCAGGCTGCCCAGCCGGTCCTCGACCTCCATCACGCGGGCGCGGCAGCGCTTCAGCAGCGCCTGACCTTTGGCCGTCGCCGTCAATCGCAGGATGCGGCCATGCTCGGCGTCGGCCGACTTCTTGATCGCCCCCATCCTCTCGAGATTGCGCACGATCACGTTGATGGTCTGCGGCGTCAGGAAAGTGAGCCGCGCCAGGTCGGCGCCCGACACGCCGGGATAGGACACGATCATGGTGAGCACGGAAAACTGCGGCGGCGTGACCTCGATGTCGGCCAGCACCTTCTCCATCGCCGCCCGCACCGCCACGCTCGCCTGGCGCACCAGGTAGCCGAGATGGCCCTCGGGCCCGCGCTTGCCCTCACCCGGCCGCGGCACGGTTCCCGGCTTGCGCATAATATCAGAGTTCTTATATTTCATCAGACTTCGAATATAGCAGGAGACCGCCCATGGACCAGCAACTCGCCGCCCTCGTCGGTCGCCACCTTGCGGCCGAGAACGGCCAGGACCTCGCGGGCACGCTGGCCACGCTCCATCCCGAGTGCCATTTCGAGGATTTCGCGACCGGCCAGTCCTGGCATGGCCACGAGGGCGCCGCGGCGCACTATCGGCAATGGTGGACCACCTTCGACGTCACGGTGAAGCGCGGCCCGGGCCAGAACGGCGGCTGGCTGGAAGGCGGCGGCTACATGGCCGAGGCGACCTGGCACGGTCGCCACATCGGCCGCTTCCTCGGCATCGAGCCGACCGGACGCCCGATCGTGCAGCCGTTCGTCGTCGTGCTCGCCTTCAAGGATGGGCTGATGCTTTCCGAGCGTTTTCACTATGACCTGGGCTCGCTCCTGCGCCAGATCGGCGCCGAGCCGGTTCCGGCGCTCGGCGAGCTGCAGCATCGCAAGGCCGCGTAGCGGCCGCGCTATTCCGCCTTGATGCCCATGGCGCGCACGACCTCGCCCATCTGGGCGTATTCGGCGCGTATCAGGGCGGCGAACGCATCGGGCGGCTCGGCGCCGGCATCGATGCCGAAGGAGTCGAACCAGGCCTTCGCCTCGGCCGTCGCCGCGATCCTGGCGATCTCGCCGTACAGGCGATCGATAACCGGCCGCGGCGTGCCGGCCGGCGCGCCGATCCCCGCCCAGGCGGTGAACTCGTAACCCGGCACACCGGCCTCGGCCATGGTCGGCACGTCGGGCATCGACCTGGCACGCTGCGCCGTGGTGACGGCGAGAACACGCAGCCGGCCGTCCTGCACGAAGGGCCTGAGCAGCGTCAGGCCTTCGATGGTGAAGGTCACATGGCCCGCGATCAGGTCCTGAACGGCCTGCCCACCGCCCTTGTAGGGAATGTGCGTCACCTTGATACCCGTGCGGTGCATCAGCAGGCTCGCCGCAAGATGGCCCGGCGTGCCGACGCCCGGCGTCACGAAGGTGAGCTCGCCCGGCTTCGCTCTCGCAAGAGCGAGCAACTCTTCGACCGATCGCGCCGGCACGTCCTTGTGCACGACAAGCGCCTGCGGACCGACGCCCAGCCGCGTGATCGGCGCGATGTCGACCAACGGGTCGTAGCCGGGATTGGGATAGATGTGCGGATTGATGGTCATGGTGCCGATATGCACGATCAGCAGCGTGTAGCCGTCGGGCGGGCTGCGCACCGCCGCCACCGTACCCAGGTTTCCGCCCGCACCGGTGCGGTTCTCGACCACGACCGACTGCCCCAGGGCCGGCGACAGCCGCTCGGCCAACCAGCGCGCGCGGATGTCGGTGACGCCGCCGGGGCCACCGGGGACGATGATGCGGATGGGCTTGTTCGGCCACGCAGGCTGTGCACGCGGCGCGGTGACGGATCCGGCAAACGCCGAGAACGCGGCGGCCGATCCGACAAGACGTCGACGGGTGGAATGCATGTCACCTCTCCCATGTGACCCCTGCAAGGGTAACCGCCGAAAGCGGTCGGATCGGTGGCAAATGTGTGAATTCTCTCTACTTCGAGAACACCATTGCGCGATCCTCCACCGAGCCATAGCGCAGGCTCATGAGGTCGAGCGCGTAGTTCTGGTTGAGCCGCCAGGGCTTGCGTGCGCCCTGCTTGGGGAACTTGTCGATGGCGCGCTTGATGTAGCCCGACGAGAAATCCACCCACGGCAGGCGCTCCATCGCCGGATCGTCGAGCCGCGGCGTGCACTGGCGCAGGCCGGCCTTGTGCATGTGATTGAGAAGCCGGCACACGTATTCGCAGACCAGGTCGGCCTTCAATGTCCACGAGGCGTTGGTGTAGCCCGAGACGGCAGCGAGGTTGGGCACGTCGCTGTACATCATGCCCTTGTAGGAAACCGTGTCGGCAGGCTCGACTGTCTTGCCGTCGACCATCACGGTCATGCCACCCATGAGCTGCAGCGCAAGGCCCGTCGCTGCGACGATCAGGTCGGCCTCGAGCTCCTTGCCCGACCTCAGTCGGATGCCGGTCTCGGTGAAGGTCACGATCTCGTCGGTGACGACCGAGACCTGCTTGCGGCGGATGGCGCGGAACAGGTCGGCGTCGGGCACCAGGCACAATCGCTGGTCCCAGGGATTGTAGCGCGGCGTGAAGTGGCGCTCGATGTCGTAGTCCGGGCCCAGGCAGTAGCGCACGCCCTTCAGGATCAGCGCCTTGGCACGCTCGGGCTTGCGCTTGCAGAGCTGATAGAACCACATGCCCAGAAGCACGTTCTTCCAGCGCGTCATGCCGTAGGCCAGGCCGATCGGCAGATAGCGGCGCAGCCAGTTGGCGATCGCATCCTCGGCCGGGCGCGCCACGACATAGGTCGGCGAGCGCTGCAGCATCGTAACGTGCGCGGCGTCCTTGGCCATCTCGGGCACCAGGGTGACGGCGGTGGCGCCGCTGCCGACCACGACGACCCGCTTGCCCTTGTAGTCGATGTCGTCGGTCCATTTCTGCGGATGGACGATGCGGCCCGCGAAGCGCTCGACGCCCGGGAATTGCGGCAGGTAGCCCGCCGCGTAGTCGTAGTAGCCGCTGCACATCAGGAGAAAGCCGCAGGTGATGATAGTCCGGCGCTTGTCGGGCCCCTGCTCGATCTCGACCGTCCAGCGCGCCTCCGGCGTCGACCAGCGGGCCGCCACCACGCGATGGCCGTAGCGGATCCTGCCATCGATGCCGTGGTCGCTCGCGACATCGCGGATGTAGGACAGGATCGACGGGCCGTCGGCGATCGCCTTGGCGTCCTTCCACGGGCGGAAGGAGTAGCCCAGCGTGTACATGTCGGAGTCCGAGCGAATGCCGGGATAACGAAAGAGATCCCAGGTGCCGCCGCTCGTCTCGCGCGCCTCGACGATGGCGTAAGTCCTGCCCGGACACTTGTCCTGCAAATGCCAGGCGGCACCGATGCCCGACAGGCCCGCGCCCACGATCAGCACATCGAGATGTTCGGTATCAGCACGTGCAAAATCGGCAGCAGTGTCCATATCCCTAGGATCATCGAGGTAATCAACCGGCGCAAGCCCGCCCCTTCTGCAACCATCTCGCGTAAAGCCGGGCACGACGTTATGTTGGCGCCCCAGAAATTAGGCCCATGGAAGACGACCAACGCACCGAACGAAGGCTCGCGGCCATCCTGGCGGCCGATGTCGCCGGCTACAGCCGGCTGATGAGCCGTGACGAGGAAGGCACGCTGCACCGCCTGAAGTCGCATCTCGGCGAGCTGATCGAGCCCCATATCGCCGCCCATCGCGGCCGCATCGTCAAGCGCACCGGCGACGGTCTGCTGGTCGACTTCGCGAGCGCCGTCGAGGCGGTGCGCTGCGCCGTCGCCATCCAGGCCGGCATGGCCGACCGTAATCGCGGGGCGCCCGACGAGGCGCGCATCGAGTTCCGAATCGGCATCAACATGGGTGATGTCATCATCGAGGGTGAGGACATCTTCGGCGACGGCGTCAACATCGCCGCCCGCCTCGAGGCGCTGGCCGAGCCGGGCGCCATTTTCGTGTCGCGCGCCGTGCGCGATTCGGTACGCGACAAGCTCGGCATCGAGCTGGAAGACCTGGGCGAGAAGCCGGTCAAGAACATCGCCCGGCCGGTGCGCGTGTTCCGCATCGGCCGGGCCAACGGCAAGGCGCGCCCGGCGGCGCCCGCCGTGCCGGACAAGCCGTCGATCGCCGTCCTGCCCTTCACCAACATGAGCGGCGATGCCGAGCAGGAGTATTTCAGCGACGGCATCTCCGAGGACCTGATCACCGACCTCTCCAAGGTGCAGGCGCTGTTCGTGATCGCGCGCAACTCGTCCTTCACCTACAAGGGCCGGTCGGTGAAGGTGCAGGAGGTCGGCCGCGAGCTCGGCGTGCGCTTCGTCCTCGAAGGCTCGATCCGCAAGGCCGGCAACCGCGTGCGCATCACCGCCCAGCTGGTCGACGCCCAGAGCGGCGGCCATCTGTGGGCCGACCGCTTCGATCGCGAGCTGACCGACATCTTCGCGACCCAGGACGAGGTCGTGCACAAGATCGTCGAGGCGCTGGCGGTGAAGCTCAGCCGCGTCGAGGAGCAGGACCTCAAGCGCGGCGGCACCAAGAACCTCGAAGCCTACGAAAGCTGGCTGCGCGCCCGCCAGCTTCTCGGCATCGGCACGCGCGAGACCATCGCCCAGGCCAAGGCCTTGCATCGGCGCGCGCTCGAGCTCGATCCGAACTTCACAGCACCTCATGTCGGCCTGGCCTTCGCGTCGGTGTCCGACTACGTCAACGCCTGGATCCCTGACCCGCAGAGTGCGCTGGCCGAGGGCGAGCGCTGGGCGCGGCGCGCCCTCGAACTCGATGAGCGCCAGCCCGGCGGCCATGTTGCCATGGGCAATGTGCGGGTCTGGCAGCGCCGCCATGACGACGCGCTGACCGAGCTCCACCGGGCGGTCGAGCTCGACCACAACTACGCGCAAGGCCATGCGCTTCTGGGCATGGCGCTGATGTACTCGGGCCATCACAAACAGGCGTTGGAGTCGCTCGCGGTGGCGATGCGGCTCGATCCGCTCTATCCCAACATCCTGCTGCATCTGGCGGCGCAGGCGCATTTCAGCATGGGGCAGGACGAAATCGCCGCCGGCTATCTAGTGGAGCGCATCGCGCGCAATCCCAACACCGATGCCAGCCGCATGCTGCTGGCGGCTTCGTTCGGCCATCTCGGCAGGACCGAGGAGGCAAGCGAGGCCTGGGCCGGGCTGCTCCAGGTCAATCCCCGCTTCTCGCTGCAGCAGCGCGAAGGGGTCTTGCCCTATAAGGATGCTCGGGATTTCCAGCGCATCCTGGATGGCCTCGCCAAGGCGGGCCTGCCGTAGCCACTTCACCAGGAAGCGAGCGGGCTCTATTGTTGCAGCGATGGTGTGGGGAAGAAAGAAGATGCGACCGAGGCTGGTCGCCGCCTTTGCGTTGCCTGCCTCGCTGTGGCTTCAGACAAGCCCGGCGGCCGCGCAGTTCTGCGACAACCTCGAAGGCCAGGACGTCAAGGTTTCCGGCACCATCGATCGCATGGTCGAGGCCGCCGGGGTGATCTTCTTCCGCGACCGCAAGACGTCCTGCCAGTTCGGCATGGTCACCCATCGCAACGACAAAGGCTGCAAGGTCGGCGCCCAGGTCGAGGTTTCGGGCAAGCTGATCAAGAACAAGTTTTTGCCGGATACCTACGACATCGACCGCGGCAGCAGGCCGGCCAGCGAGACGCTGGCCTGCAAGTAGCACCTTTCAACGAAAACCACTGAGGGGCAGACGAAAGGCAAACGCATCCTTCGGCCTGCCCATCAGTGGAATCGTTCGATCAGCTACGCAGAGCGCGCCAGGTCTTCGGGCCGACGATGCCGTCCACGGGCGTTGCGAAAATGGCCTGGAACGCCTTCACAGCCGCTTCCGTATTGGGACCGAAAAGGCCATCGGCAGGCCCGGGGTCAAAAGCGGGAACCGCAAATGACTTGAGAATGAGTTGGCACAGCCTGACGTAGTTGTGCTGGGTCGAATTCTTTTGGATCTGTGGCGGGTCCAATCTTCCCCATGTGTTGTTGCCGACGATGCCGTCAACGACCAGAGGCAGATTGAAGCCCAGATGGACATGCGGCGGCGGCGGAGCCGCCGATCGATCGACCTGGTAGTGCACAACGGCAGCCTTCGTCTGCGGGCCGAAGAGACCGTCGATTGCACCAGGGGAATAGC
>Ga0075369_10000373_pt1 | contig 13427 bp, 17 predicted proteins | sample EndMethybrTD3034_FD_71400 | JGI IMG/M metagenome (GOLD analysis project Ga0075369, IMG submission 71400) | Populus endosphere microbial communities from Tennessee, USA - Endosphere MetaG P. TD hybrid TD303-4 | ecosystem: Host-associated > Plants > Roots > Endosphere | place: USA: Tennessee...
ATCGTGGCGCAGACCCGGCAACGGGTGTCCGGGCAGACCCCCGACGGCGCCACCCGGCGGGTCAGCCTGCACGACGGCGATGCCCGGCCGATCGCCAAGGACCGCCTCGGTAAACCGGTCGAGTTCGGCCACAAGGCCCAGCTCACCGACAACGACGACGGCATCGTGCTCGACCACACCGTCGAGATGGGCAACCCACCCGACGCGCCGCAACTGGCGCCCGCCGTCAAACGAGTCAGCGAGCGCACCGGGCGCACGCCGCGCACCGTCACCGCCGATCGCGGTTACGGCCAGAAACGCGTCGAGGACGACCTGCACGATCTGGGTGTGCGCACAGTGGTGATACCGCGCAAAGGCAAACCATCCCAGGTGCGGCGAGCCGAGGAACACCGGCCAGCCTTCCGGCGAACCATCAAGTGGCGCACCGGATGTGAAGGCCGCATCAGCACCCTCAAACGTGGTTACGGCTGGGATCGCAGCCGCATCGACGGCACCGAAGGCGCCCGAATCTGGACCGGGCACGGCGTCCTGACCCACAACCTAGTCAAGATCAGCGCCCTCGCCGCCTGATCGACAGCGCCCAAGCCACATACATGCCCCAAACCGGCCAGGACCCGGCACAGCCGCTCAGCACAGGCGCGGGTTTTTCAGGTCGAAGTACGAATAATCAGGACCACGACCGGCGCAACGAGCTGCGCCCAGCCGTCCAACACTCCATCAGGTGGGCCGCCAACCGGTCTTCCACTGCTCGCTCGGTTCATCCCGGGAACGGTGCTGCTGATCGGCTTCGCGGTGATCATGATCGCGACCGCGGTGGCAATGCTGCGCGGGCGCGAGACCAACGGCGAGGGCGCGACCCCGGATTCGCTACCGGTCTTCAAGATGGTGTTGGAAGGGCTCGTCGTCGGATTGGTGACCGGCCTCGTCGGCGCTGGCGGTGGCTTCCTCGTCGTGCCCGCACTCGCCCTGCTGGGCGGGCTGTCCAAGCCCGTCGCGGTGGGAACCTCGTTAGTGGTGATCGCGATGAAGTCGTTCGCCGGCCTCGCCGGCTACCTGTCCAGCGTCCACATCGACTGGCGCCTCGCCACCGGCGTCATCAAGTTCGCTTGCACTCGATACGCGCACTCCGCTGCGCCGGATCACGGCTCGCCACCGTGTCGCCGCAGCGCCGACCTGACCCGGACCGGATACCCCCGCGGGTACCATGGTTGCAATGGCTTCAGGAAGGAGTATGACGATGGTTGGTGATGAAGACGCCATTGCCGCAGTGCTGAACCGACTGCGCCGTGCGCAAGGACAACTCGCTGGAGTGATCTCGATGATCGAACAGGGACGCGACTGCAAAGACGTCGTCACGCAACTCGCAGCCGTATCTCGTGCGCTGGATCGGGCCGGCTTCAAGATTGTCGCGACCGGATTGCGGGAATGCGTCACCGGTGAGGCCGTCAATGGCGTCAAGCCGATGACCGAAGCCGAATTGGAGAAGCTATTCCTTGCCCTCGCCTAAAAGGAGTCGATATGGGTATCGCACTGTCCACGACGCTGCAAACGTCGTTCGATGATGCCGTCCGACGCACCCGAGAAGCACTCGCCGAACAGGGTTTCGGTGTCCTGACCGAGATAGACGTCAAGGCGACGCTGAAGGCCAAACTCAATGAGGACATGGAGGACTACCTGATCCTCGGCGCATGCAACCCACCGCTGGCGCACCGCGCGGTCAACATCGACCGCCAGATCGGGCTGCTGTTGCCCTGCAACGTTGTGGTTCGCACCGATCCGAATGATGAGGGCACCGTGCTCATCGAGGCGATGGATCCCCAGGTCCTGGTCGACGTCACGGGCGAGGGCAAACTGCGCCCGGTAGCCGACGAGGTGGCGACAAAACTGCACGCCGCCATCGGTTCACTCGGCACTGCCTAATTGAGAGCGTACTTCGCGAGTGGTCTGCGATCGCCAAACAATCTGGACACAAAAGGATCAGGGCCAGAAAGGGACTTTGCCACTCGCGGTGGGACGCTGCGGAATGAGTTTCGACTTTGACCTCATCGAGGCTAAGCGCTTTCGCCCGCTCGCACCGGCGCAGGGCTGTTCGTTTCGGTATGTCTGGACGACACTCGCGACGTCGCCGCCGTCGACCATCTTGGCACCGACATCACGCTGCACCGAGGTTGGCAATGAGCCGCAGTTCGTCGTCGCCGAGCACCCGCGCATCGGCCTGCGCGTCGTCCAGGTCGACCGGCTTGTCGTGGCCGTCAGGGCCACGAACGATCTTGAACGCCTTGTGGCCGAGCCGGATATCCAGCGTTTCGAGGGTCTCCTTGGAAGCGATGCAGGTGTCGGGCTCGACCTCGCCGGAGACCACTACTTCGCCGAGGCCGAACGCCCCTTCGATGACCACTCGGTCCTGCCCGCCGGTACTCGGGTCGGCGGTGAACGCAACGCCGGCCTTCTCGGAGTTGACCATCTGCTGCACAGCCACCGCCATCGCGGGATCGGCCGTGAAGTCACGGCTGGCGCGGTAGGTGATGACTCGCAGGCTGAAGAGCGACATCCAGCACCGAAGTACCGCGTCGACCAGCCCCTCGTCCCCGCTGACGTTGGTGATCGTCGCGTTCATTCCGGCGAACGAGGCATCACGCCCATCCTCGCCGGTTGCCGAGGAGCGGACGGCGACAACCGAATGCGCTCCGAGGACGTGGTATGCGTCGAGAATAAGATCCCGCACGACGTCGACAACGCCGGCCTTGTGAACGAGGCCCTGCATTCGCTCGCACATCTCCGCCAGGCGGGTCGTATCGGCCACATGGGCCAACGCCTCGCGGTGAAGCGCGCTGAGCTCCGCATCCACGCCGCCGGCTCGCATCGAATCTCGATAGCAATCCCGTAGCAGGACGAAGCCAGGTGGAACGGGCAGCCTGGCGGCGACCATTTCGCCCATGTTCGCGCCCTTGCCGCCGGCCGGCTCCGCATCGGTGATTCGCAGCGTCGAGATGTCACGAATGTACGTGTCGCTTTGCATGACGCCAGCCTTTGCATCGCGCTCCGCAGACGTACCGTCCGAGGACCACAGCCGACGCGCTGAAGGTCACGAGTGTGTAGGGCCGAAAGTCCCAATTTGCCGACTTGGGACTTCGGTCCCTACCGCTGAACTCTGCCACGTAGTCGGATCAAAGCCATGATTGCGCCGAGTGGAGCAACGATCGTCACTTTGACGATGAACCCAGCGCTCGACATCTGTACCGATGCCGAGGCGGTTCGCGCGACCGACAAGATCCGCTGCGGTGCCGCTCGTTACGACGCCGGGGGCGGGGGCATCAACGTCGCGAAGATCGCTCACGTCCTAGGGGAGTCGGTAGCGGCGGTATACCCAGCAGGCGGCCCGACCGGTGAGGTCTTGACCGACCTTCTCGTGCAGGGTGGTGTCCCGATTCGTCGGGTGGCGATTGCCGCTTCGACGCGGGAAAGCTTCACGATCAATGAGATCAGCACCGGTCTGCAATACCGGTTTGTGCTTCCTGGGCCGCCTCTGTCGTTTGTCGAACAACAGAAATGCCTGGCCGAACTACGGCACGCGGCGACGTCGGCCAGATTCGTGGTGGCCAGCGGCAGCCTGCCACCCGGTGCACCCGTGAACTTCTACCAGCAGGTCGCGCTGGTCTGCCGGGACCTCGGCGTTGGACTGGTGTTGGACACATCCGGCGGGGGGCTGCGCCACATCACCTCCGGGGTGTACCTGCTCAAGGCGAGCGTGCGAGAACTACGTGAATGCGTCGGACGCGAACTCGTGACGGAGACAGAACAGCTCGCGGCGGCTCACGAAATCATTGACTCGGGGCGCGCGACGGCCGTCGTGGTGTCGCTCGGATCCGAAGGCGCGTTACTTGCCACGTCGCAGGACAGCCTGCGGTTTCCTGCGATTCCGATGCGCGCGCTAAGCGGCGTGGGCGCCGGCGATGCGATGGTCGCCGCGATCACCGTGGGCTTGAGCAGAGGCTGGTCACTGGGCAAGTCGGTGCGTTACGGAATCGCCGCTGGCGCGGCCATGCTGATGACACCCGGCACACAACCGTGTACTCGAGCCGATGCAGAACGGCTTTTCGAGGTCGCGGAAGAGCCCATGGAGGTAGAGGCCGGCCGCCGCGGCGCCGGCGACGACGCGTTGGTCGGTGGAAGTGGACGCGAGCGATGAACGCGTCGGTCACCATCGACCCGCGCTTACACGACGCTGTTCATCTTCGACCTGGAGAGTGTGATCACCTACACCGCTTCACTGCATGCCGCGGCATGGGCAGCACTGTTCAACGACTTTCTGGAACTGATTTCCTTGCGTCGCGGGGTATTTCGCTGTGATTGGGACACCCGTCCGATAACACTGAAAACACGGTGGGGCCTCGGCAACCGCAAACAGCAGTTCTTCCGAGAGCGAGTCGATGCCGGGGTCCCCGTCTTTGATTCGACCGTCACGCTGGTGCGCATGCTGGCCGACACCGGGGCGATCAGCCAGGATCGTGCTAGCGGCGGCCGGGTAAAAAGCCATCGCCGGGCTCCAGGACAAGACCGCTCCGAACTGCTGAGCACCCCGTTTTGCAGGGCGGCGAACATCAGGTCGGCCGTTCCGGTTCGCTCTATCCAGCCTGCAGGGCCTATGTTTGACAGTCCAGCTACGCTTGGCGCGCGACTATCACCGGCGTACGGGACGACTGAACGACGGCCGCGCTCACCGAACCCAGCAGCATTCCGGCAAACCCGCCACGGCCGTGGCTGCCGACCACAACCAGCTGTGCCGTTTCCGATTGCTCGATGAGCCGGTGCCCGGGGCGATCACAGACAACCTGGCGGTGGACCTTGACATCGGGGTAGCGCCCTTGCCAGCCCGCCAGCCGCTCGGCCAGGACTTCGTCCTCTGACACTTGCATCGTCGACCAATCCATACCGGGGAAATCGAGCATGCCCGCATCGCTCCACGCATGTAGCGCAATCAAATCCACGTGTCGGTGCGATGCCTCGTCGAACGCCATCGCGGTGGCCAGTTCCGATGTCGGCGAACCGTCGATGCCGACGACGACGGGTGCCTGCGCCTTGTGCGCCATCAAGGGAGCCTCATGGTGAATGACCGCCACCGGACAACGAGCGTGATGGATCAGACCGGAACTCACCGAGCCGAGCAGCCTGCCCAACGCCCCCTGTCCACCGCAGCCCACCACCACCATCTCAGCCTCTTTCGACATGTCGACGAGCGTGGGAACAACGGCTGAGTAATACATTTCGGACTTTACATGGATGCGGCCCGTTGCCCGCGTGACATCATCGACGATGTTCACCGCCTCGTCGATGATCCGCTGCCCCCGCTGTTGTTGCCATTTGCCGAAGCCGATCGGCGGTGGCGTCTGCGGCCATGTTCCGCCCAGGCTGCCGGCGACATGTGCCAAGGTGAGTGAGACATTGCGCATCGAGGCGTCACGTGCGGCCCAATCGACGGCGGCCTTCGAGGCAGCCGATCCGTCGACGCCGACTATGAGCCCCGGACGCGCGATTGAACTGGACATACCCCGGACGTTAGGGCCATGTGCACGGGCCGTGTTAGGGCCGTTGGTCCCACCAGCGCGGCCGTTGGGCCCACCGCCGAGGGCGCTGGGATGGACCTCGGAAACACCAATTGGTGGACAAACAGCACCCCAGGACCGTGCCTTTGCCCCTAGCTCGGACCGGTTGGTGTGATCAACCGGTAGGTCGCGACGAGGAGGCTGACGATGAGGTCATTGACCCGAGTGATGCAGCGTCGACAGCTGTCGGGTGTGCGGGCGCGCAGCACCCGGCCGCCCAGGATGGTGGATTTCAGTTCCAGATAGGACGTTTCGATCTGCCACCGCTGGTGGTAGAGGGCGACCAGTTCGGTGGCGGGGTAGCGCCGGTGGTCGTGAGGGTGGTGATCAGCAGGTAGCGCGGGTGCGGCGTGGGCCGCCGGCGAGTCGCGCGACGATCTGGGCGTCGATCACACGCACGGTCGTCGTGTCGATCCGCGATAGCCACGAGCCGTCGCCGCGAGGAGCTCCTTCATGTCCGGTGCGCGTGTCACCACGGTGGCAGACACGATGGTGAAGAACGGGCCGAGCACGCGAGCGAACCTGCGTGTCGTATCTGCTGCCTGTACTGACGAGCTCATGGCACTAACTCCATAATGTGTGCCGCTACCGTCACGCTGATCGGATTGTCCAATCCGGCTGAGTTATCAGAATCGTCGGGCGTGAGGTGCCGCGGCAGAGGCTGAAGTCCATTCCTTCAGGGGAATTGGTCACCGAGGCAACTACGTATCCGCCAGCTCAGTGAGTACTGCGTCGACCGCTGCAGGCACAGCGGCAGCGACGGTAGGTGTGAGCGTGACACCGTGACCGACATCTTCGACGTCAACAGTGAAAACTACCAATTTCTGCGGTATCTGGCCAACGGCTTGGCCAAGCGCGTAGGTCTGTGGCAGCCCAAGCGCATGGGAGCTCACGAGGGCCGGTTGATCGTCGTTGCCCGGCATCCAGCGTCGGATCATGCCCGGTGTAGCGCCTTCGCCCGTGGCCGCGTCCACCGCGACCGCGAGGGGGATGCCGTTCCAGGCGTCGAGAATCGAGGCCGGCTCACCGGTGGAGGTCATCACGCGAACACCGGCGAGTCGTCGCCGCGCTATTTCGGTGGCCACCGCGAGTCCCACCCCGTCGTCGCGGCGGAAGTCGTTGCCGATGCCGATGACGAGGACATCGCCGCTCATTTGCGGTCGATGGTCAGCGTCAGGAAGTGTGCCGAACACGAGATGCAGGGATCGTGGTTGCGGATCGACTTCTCGCACAACGATGTCAACGACACATCGTCGAGAGTTAGATTCGCTGCGACCAGTTCGGCCATTTCGTGCTCGATAGCGGCCTGGTTTTGTGCGGTGGGAGGAACGATCGTCGCAGCCCGAACGAGGCCGTCGCCGCCGATCTCGTAACGGTGGTACAGCAGCCCACGCGGGGCTTCGCTGACGCCGTGCCCGATGCCCGCGCGGGCCGGCACGTCGACGAACGGCTTCGCCGGACGCTCGTATTCGGTGATGATGCGCAGCGATTCCTCGATCGCGTAGACCACTTCGACGGCGCGAACGAGGATGCTGCGGAACGGATTCCGGCATACTGGTCCGAGTCCCGATGCTTCGGCCGCCTCGCGAGCGATGGGGGAGAGCGCGGCCGAGTTGAGAGAGTACCGCGCCAGCGGGCCGGTGAGGTAGCGTTGACCGTCCAGCGTGGCGTGCAGGGCGGTGGAGTGTTGGACCTGCGCTTCGACGACGTGATCACTGAACTCGGCAACGCCGAAGGACGGTCCGCCGCTGCGATTGATCGTGCCGTTCTCGATGGGATACCGGCCGCTGTCAGCCAGTGAAAGGAATTCGTGGTCGAATTCGGCGTCGGGGAAGTCGAATTCGGCGACCGACCGCAGTGTGTCGAGGGCGTCGTCGAGCGATCGGCGCAGCATCTCGGCGAGCGGCGCGAGGTCGTGCGCGTGGGGCACCGAGTAGAAACCCCCGAGCCGCAGGTTAATGGGGTGAATGGCGCGTCCGCCGATCTGCTCCATCAACCTGTTACCGGTTTTCTTGATTGCAAGGCCGCGTTCGATGAGATCAGGGCGGTCGTTGGCGAGGCTGATGGCGTCCGGATAGCCGAGGAAATCCGGTGTATGCAAGAGAAAGATGTGCAGGGCATGGCTGTGGATCCATTCACCGCAGTACAGCAGCCGGCGCAGTGCCATGAGCTCCGGGGGAATGGTTGCGCCGCAGGCATCTTCGATCGCGTTTGAGGCGCTGATCTGATAAGCGACGGGGCAGATGCCGCACACCCGCGAGGTGATGTCCGGCGGCTCGGTATAGGCCCTGCCGCGCAGGAATGCCTCGAAAAACCGTGGCGGCTCGTAGATGTTGAGTTCCACACGCTCCACGGCGCCGTCGGTCAACGTTACGTGCAGCGCGCCTTCACCCTCCACGCGGGTCAAGGCGCCCACAAACAGTGTCCGAATCTCGGGATTCATCGGTCATTCCGCTCGGCCGCGAAACGGAAGACGTTGAACGTCGAGAACACCCGGTCTACGTCGTCTTCCGACATTCCATCGCGACGCAACACCGGGGTCAGCGCCGCGGAGTTGGGTGTTGCAGCAGGCCCGAAACAGCCGTAGCAGCCGCGATGATATGACGGGCACAACGCGCCACACCCGGCGTGCGTCACTGGGCCGAGGCACGGGATACCCTCGGCCACAACAACACAGGTCACTCCGCGAAGTTTGCACTCGGTACACACCGTCTTGGCGGGTAGCCGCGGCTTGCGTCCCACCAGCAGGGCGGTCAGCGTGTCGAGCAGCTGGCCGCGGTCGATGGGGCAGCCCTGCAATTGGAAGTCGACCTTGACATGCGCGGAAGCGGGGGTCGATGTCGCGAGCGTGTCGATGTACTCGGGTTTCGCGTAGACGACCGAAGCAAATTCGTCGATGTCGGCGAAGTTCCGCAGGGCCTGCACGCCGCCAGCGGTCGCGCACGCACCGATCGTCACCAAAACCTTGGACTGCTCGCGGATTTCCCTGATGCGACGCTCGTCCGCGGCGGTGGTGATCGAACCCTCGACCAGCGAGACGTCGTAGGGTCCGGCGACAATGTCGCTGGATGCTTCGAGGAACGTGGCGATCTGCACCTGTCCGGCGATGGTCAGCAGTTCATCCTCGCAGTCGAGCAGTGTCAGTTGACAACCGTCGCACGAGGCGAACTTCCACACCGCCAATGTCGGGGTGCTCATCACAGCTCCTTGACCGCAAGTACTGGCTCGGCGGAGTCATAGCCGACAACTGGACCGTCGGCCAGCCTCCAGTTGGTGCCGAACGGGCCGCGCGTCCCGATCACGCTGCCTGGCTGCGCATCGTGCAGCGCGCGGCGTACCGCACCAACCGACCGGATGGTGTAGGTGATGGCGCTGTCGGTTCCGGTTGGGTCGCCGCTGACCGAGACTGCGACCTCACCGATGCCGAACGCGTACATCATGATGATTTCGCCGGGCAGCGGTTGTCAGTCATCGCCCTGCTCCGACGGGCAGGCCAGAGTGTTCATCTCTTCGGTGATGTCGATTCCGGTGGGGCACCAGGCGATACACCGTCCACAGCCCACGCATCCGGAGTTGCCGAACTGATCGTGCCAGGTGCCGAGCTTGTGGGTGATCCAGTGTCGGTATCGCGACGGTCCCGATTGGCGGACGCTGCCCTCGTGCACGAACGTGAAGTCGAACTCGAAACACGACGCCCAACTCATCCATCGCTCGGCGTGCTCACCGGTCAGGTCGGTAACGTCCTCGACACTCGTGCAGAAGCACGTCGGGCACGCCATCGTGCAGTTACCACATGTCAGACAGCGACTGGCGACCTCGTCCCAGTGTGGTGACTCCCGTGATTCGATCAACAGCTCACGCAGGTCCCCGGCCGGCATCTGGCGGCCCATATGGTGGGCCGCCTCGGCGACGGCGGCTCGCGCGGAATCGATTTCGGAACCGGCGGCATCCCGATGCGGCAGAGCCGCCAGCACGTCGGCACCGTCCTCGCTCCCGACGTCCACGACATAGTGGCAACCGTGGTCGTCGATGCGCTCGGTCAGCGCGAGGTCGTAGCCCGGCCCGACCGCCGGTCCGGTCCCCATGGACGCGCAGAAGCACAGGCCGCCCGGCTCCGTGCAGTTGACGGCCACCACGAAAATGCGCGCGAGCCGTCCCACGAACCCGGTGTCCGGATGTGCGCTCTGGCCCAGAACGCCGTTGAGCATCCCGATCGCCGCCAGATCGCAGGCCCGCACCCCGAGGAAGGCATAACGGGGCGTCTCCCCGGGCGCTGCGTTATCGGAGGACCACAATCGCTGCCGCGGCGGGTGCAGGAACTGCTTCCACGACTGCGGGCCGGACGAGTGGCCGAAAAGCGCACTATCGCCGCGGCGGCGCAACCGGTACTGCCCCGGACCGACGTCGACACCCCAACCCCGGGGCAGGTCGTCGGCGGAACTCAACTCGGCCAGCACGATCGCATTGTCCGACAGGGTGGGGCCAACCACCCGGTAGCCGCGGTCGATAAGCGTCGATACGAGTTGCGCCAACCCTGCGGCCTCGATCACCGCGCTCGTCATGGGGCAATCGTGCGCCCTTTCACGTCAAGATGCATGGTGCTTGGGTCCCATCGATAAGTGCCAAAGGTCCTCGCGAGGTCCTCACCGGCAGGTGACCGTCGCCCGTTAGCGTGGCTACGCAGCGGCAGCTCGAACCCAACAGTTCCGTGGTGTCATCGCATACAACCCATGTCGTGGCGCGTGGTGACCCGACCGACCACCACTGGCCTTGACTGCTAAGGCATTGACGACCCGCTCGAGCGTCTCGGTGCGGCGGAATCCGCCTGGGCCGACCGGCTGGCCGCCATGCACCCGGAATATCGCGCCAATGCCGGCCCGAGTGGGCGGGTGAGGCATCCCGGGTTTCATGCACACCTGGTTACGTGTGATCGGTGCGCTGCCCGACCGGTTGTTGAGCGTAGTACTCGCCCTGGGCTTCGGGCCGGCGGGCGTCGGCCAAGACGGTGCATCAGCCTGGCAATGTTGTACCAATGCAGCCCCCCGCGATCACAGGGGATTCTGAACGCTTCGGTGCTGGCGCCGGGACCATTCCCAAACTGGTCTAGGCTGCTGATCGTGGGTGATGTTGCATCGCTGCTACAGGCGCCGTCTCCGGCCGTGCTCACCACCTATCGCAAAGACGGCACGGCGGCGGTCTCTCCGGTCTGGTTCCAATTCCGGGACAACGCTTTTGAGGTCGTCATCGGCGAGGACGACGTGAAGCTGCGACACCTGGCGGCCCGTCCACGAAGCGAGCTGGTGGTCTTCGAAGCGGTGCCGCCGTTCCGCGGTATCCGGGTGGGTACGGACCAGCCGGTGCTGACCCGCGATGGCGCACAGCAGGCGCGAGAACAGATCGCGACGCGGTACCTCGGTGGCGAGCGGGGGAAGCGGTTTGCGGTCGAACGCGCGACCGCCGGTATGTTGCTACGACTGCCGGCGGATGCGGCAAAGTCCTGGGACCTCACCGCGATCCTGCCGTCGTAACTTTCGCCCGGGTTCATGCACACCTGGGTTACGTGTGATCGGTGTGCTGCCCGGCCCGTTGTTGGGCGTAGTACTCGGCTTCGGCTTCTGCCGGTGGGCGCCGGCCAAGACGGTGCATCAGCCTGGCAGTGTTGTACCAGTGCACCCACGCCGAGGTGATGTTCTCCAGATCGGCGAGGGTGCGGATCGGCCCGTTGCGAAACGGTGAGTCCTCGCGCACGCACTCGGTTTTGTAGAGACCGATGGTGGTTTCGGCGAGCGCGTTATCGAGGGCATCCCCGACAGTCCCGACCGACGGGACTAGCCCTTCCAGCATCAGCGTCTCGGTGAAATGTATTGCAGTATATTGACTTCCGGCGTCACTGTGATGAATCGTGACGCCGGACAGCGGGCGGCCTTCCCGCGCCCGGCGCGCGGCCGCGGCCCGGATCGCGCGCTCGACGAAGGCGGTGTTCTTCGTCAGTGAGCATTCCCAACCGGGGATCAGCCCGGCGTAGGCGTCGATCACGAACGCGGTGTAGCCGAACCCGCCGCCGGCCATCGGCAGGTAGGTGAAGTCGGCCACGTGCAGCGCATCGGGCCGCCCCACGCGGAACCGCCGCCGCACCAGATCGGGTGCCCGATGGTGCGTCGGATCGGCCACGGTGGTGCGGACCCGGCGGGCACGGGTCGCTCCGCGCCAGCCGTTGGCCGCCATGATCCGCTCCACCGTGCAGCGGGCCACCGGGATGCCCTGACGCTGCAGATGCGCCCACATCTTCAGGCTGCCGTACAGCGACTCTGGCGGGCGTTTACCCTTCGCGTCGGGCTCGTAGATTCCGGACAGAATCTCGGTGATCGTAGTGTCCCACAGCTCCCGTTTCGACGGTGCCGCCGACCGGTGCGCCCAGTAGGTGCGCGGGGCGATCTGCACACCGTGCACAGCCAGTGCGCGGCAGATCGGTACGACCCCGAACTCCTCGGCGTGTTCGTCGATGAACGCACAGACTACCGGTGTAGCGGGTCGCACTCCCGCGCGAAGAAACTTGTTGCGGCCTTGAGTATTTCGATGGTTTGCTCGAGCTCGCGATTCTTCCGGCGGAGCTCACGCAAACTCCCGGGCGGTCTCGGTCGGCACCCCCGCAGTCTCACCAGCATCCACCTCGGCCTGACGCACCCACTTGCGCAGCGTCTCCGCGCTCATCCCCAGCCGCGCCGAGATCGCCCGAATCGCCGCCCACTCCGTGTCGTAGTCGTCGCGATGATCACGGACCAACCGGACCGCCCTGGCCTTGGTGTTCTCGTCGTACTTGCTCGGCATCGTGCCATCCTTCCCTCAGAAAAGGGTGTGCACGAAACCCGGGACGGTTCACGGGGGCAGTCGGTGCGCGAACGATATGGCGAGCGAGGATTCTCTGTTGATCGGATTCACGACCTATGGCGGAACAGTCACTGCGGCCACGAGTGGGGCGCGCTTGGGCCGTGCCATCGGTGTCATCGTCGCTGTCGGTCTGGCGGGAGCGGAGGATTTCTTCGACGATGAGCCCTGTTTCGATGATGCCGAGTCAGCGGGGCAGGCGGTACAGCGCCGCGCCGGCGGTGAGTCCGGCGCCGGCGGCGACGAGGAGAACGCGGCTGCCCGGGGCAAGGTGGTGTGCCGCACGGTCGAATGCAGCCGCCAATGAGGCGGTGTGGACGGCTTCGTCTTCGGCGATGACGATGCGCTCCTCCGGTGCACCGAGCCGCTGTGCAAGCGCGTCTCGATAACGGCTTCGGGCGGGCGCCGCGACGATTGCGTCGACGTTGCCGATTTTCAGCGCCGAGGCGCGCAGGCATTTGTCGACCGCTTCTGCAGCGACAGCCGCGAGCTGACCGTCGAATTCGTCGGACACCGCGAAGCGAAGCACATTGCGCCGGTCGATGAGCCCGACTGTGGCGCTGAAGTTTTGGCCCTCATCTGGCATGTTGGCCCAGTGAATACGCTCGAGGCCGTCGCCATCATTGGTCCAGTCGCACAACAGTGCCGCCCCGGTGGGCGAGAACGGAAAGTTCTCACTCATTCCGTGGCCCGGGTTCGCGTCGCTTGCCACGATCAGCGCGCAGTCAATCGCATGCGACTTGAGGAAGCCGTCGACGATCTGCAATGCGGTGAGGACTCCGCATGTTCCGTTCGCGATGTCGAATGAGAATGTGCCGTGGGCATGCAGGTGCGGGTCTTCAGGATGAGCGCCGATGTCCTGTTGAATCATCGCCGCCAGCGCGGGTTCGCCGAGGTTGCGGTCGCGGTAGATTCCCGCATTGATCAGGAGGTCGACGT
>Ga0075369_10000374_pt1 | contig 13419 bp, 11 predicted proteins | sample EndMethybrTD3034_FD_71400 | JGI IMG/M metagenome (GOLD analysis project Ga0075369, IMG submission 71400) | Populus endosphere microbial communities from Tennessee, USA - Endosphere MetaG P. TD hybrid TD303-4 | ecosystem: Host-associated > Plants > Roots > Endosphere | place: USA: Tennessee...
CCAATCGAATTCATTTTCAATACGGCATCGCACCACCGGGTTCACCACGGCATGGACCAGCAGTACCTCGACAAGAACTACGGCGGCATTCTGATCGTGTGGGACCGGCTTTTCGGCAGCTTCCAGGCAGAGACCACGCGGCCGCACTACGGACTCACCAAGCAGGTGGACACCTACAACATCTGGACGCTGCAGACCCACGAGTATGTGGCGATCGCCCGCGATGTGCGCCACGCAGCGCGCTGGCGCGACAGGCTCGGCTATATCTTCGGGCCGCCGGGATGGGTGCCGGCCGAACGTCGGCTCAGGGTCGACGGGGGAACACCGGCGCCCGCCCGCTGAGTGCAGATTTTCGCCGCCGTGCGGGGCTACCCCGTAGTGTCCGCGATGTGAAGACGGTGTTTGATGCCCAAGTCGACCCCGGCCTGGTCGAACGTTCCCTTGCCGCAAGCACCTTCGGCTCGATGTGGCTCGACATCCCGCGGCCCGAGTACCCGCAGGCAACCGGATCGATCACCTGTGACCTGCTGGTGGTCGGCGGGGGCTACACCGGGCTGTGGACCGCCCTGCACGCCGCCCAGCGGGATCCCGATCGCCGCATCGTGCTCATCGAGGCCAACCGTATCGGCTGGGCCGCGTCGGGGCGCAACGGCGGCTTTGTCGACGGCAGCCTGACGCACGGCCTGGAGAATGGAAAGGCACGCTGGCCCAACGAGATTGACGCACTTGAGGCGATGGGCAGGGAGAACCTCGACGGCATGCAGGCCGATATCGAGTCGCTCGGCCTCGACGCCGAATGGCAGCGCACCGGCATGCTGTCGGTGGCCACTGAACCACATCAAGTCGACTGGCTGGCCGACGCGGCCGCCGAGGGCCAGGGACAGCTGCTCGGCCTGAGTGACATCCGCGACGAGGTGCATTCGCCGACCTACCTCGCGGGCCTGTACAACCCCGACACGACTGCGATCGTGCATCCGGCCAAGCTGGCACTCGAACTCGCCCGCGCCTGTCAGGACGCCGGCGTGCAGATCTACGAGCACACCAACGCGCGGCGCCTTGACTCCGTCGTCGCCGCGCTTCGTCTCCAGGCCGGTGCTGCGATCGTCACCTGCCGCAAAGTCGTGCTCGCAACGAACGTCTTCCCGAGCCTGCTGCGGCGAAACCGGCTGCGCACCGTGCCGGTGTACGACTACGTGCTGGCCACCGAGCCGCTCACCGACGCGCAGCTCGACCGAATCGGATGGCGGCACAGACAGGGAATCGGCGACTGCGCCAACCAATTTCACTACTACCGGCTGACCATGGACAATCGGATCGTGTGGGGCGGCTACGACGCCGTCTACCATTTCGGCCGGAAGGTCGAGGACCGCTACGAAGACCGGGCCGCCACGTATCGGCGGCTGGCCGCACACTTCTTCATCACCTTTCCTGCGCTCGACGATGTCCGGTTCAGCCACCGCTGGGCGGGCGCCATCGACACCAATACCCGGTTCTGCGCGCACTGGGGACTGGCACGTGAAGGCCGGGTCGCCTATACCAACGGGTTCACCGGGCTCGGCGTCGGTGCGGCGCGCTTCGCCGCCGACGTGTGCCTCGACCTCCTAGATGGCGAGCCAACGGCGCGCACCGAATTGGAGATGGTGCGTCGGCGGCCGTTGCCGTTTCCGCCGGAGCCGCTGGCCAGCATCGGTATCCAGGCGACGCGGTGGTCGCTGGACCGGGCCGACCACTCGGCCGGGCACCGCAACATCCTGCTTCGCACGCTGGATGCGTTGGGGCTCGGGTTCGATTCGTGACTCGTAACACCCACGGGCACAGCGATGATCAGTAGGCTCAGCGGTGCTCAAGCCGTGCTCATCAGCGAAAGGGGAACGAAGTGGCAGACAGACTTCTCAAGGGTGAGAAGCTCGAGCGGGGCCAATCACTGACATCTCGCAACGGGGCATACACATTGACCCTGCAGGACGATGGAAATCTGGTGCTGACCGGGGGCGGGCAGGCGGTGTGGGCGACGGACACCAACGGGCAGAACGCCGAACGCCTTGAGGTGCAGGAGGACGGCAACTGCGTGCTCTACACACCGGACAAGCCGGTGTGGCACACCGATACCAAGGGCGCCAAGGATGTTCGGCTGCTCCTGCAGGACGACCGCAACCTAGTGCTGTACGGGTTCGACGGACCCGCATGGGCGTCCAACACGCAGACCGATGAGGCGCCACCAGCACCGGCCGAGGAGGCCCCGGCGCCGGAGGTGGCTCCCGCCGCGGTCGAGGAACCCGCTCCCGCACCGGAGCCCGAACCGGCACCTCCGCCACCACCACCTCCGCCGCCCGCTCCACGGACATACACAGTGGTGTCCGGTGACACTCTGTGGGCGATCTCGGAGCGCTTCTACGGTGACGGGAACAAGTATCAGGTGATCGCCGACGCCAGCGGCGTTTCCAACCCCGACCTCATCCATCCGGGTCAGGTGTTGACGATCCCGTAGCGCAGACGCGACGGTGGCCCGGGCCGAAAGGTCCGGGCCACCATCGTTTGCCGCGGATACATCGGCAAGAAAACGGGTATGTAACGTCGCGGCCGCCTTGTCCGATGAGCAATTGCGTGCGCTGTTGCGGGTGCAGTTCGGGTATAGCAATCCGCAGCTCACCGGTACGCTTGACAGCCTTGACACTTGAAGATCGGAGGCGATAGTGCGCCGACGATGGTTGCGCGTTCTCACAGCGGCTGCCGCCCCGATCATCGCGTTCGCGCTGCCGCCTTCGCCGGCGCAAGCCACTCCCGGGGTGCTGGTATTCCCGGGCATGGAGGTTCGCCAAGGCACCAACGTCTGCACGCTGGGGTACGTGGACCCACAGATGCGGATCGCATTCACCGCGGGCCACTGCAGGGGCAATGGACAGGTGAGCGACAGGGACGGCAACGTGATCGGCACCCAAGCGCTTTTCCGCGACAACACACCGAACGGCGCCACCGTCGACACCAACCATCAGATTGCCGACTGGGAGGCGATCAGCCTTTCACCCGACGTCGCGATCAACAACATCCTTCCGGGAGGACGGCCACTGGTCGCCGATCCCGCGATCGTGCCCGTGGCCGGTCTGCCGGTATGCCACTTCGGTGTGGTCACGGGGGAGAGCTGCGGAACCATCCAGGCCGTGAACAACGGTTGGTTCACGATGGCCAACGGCGTGGTGAGCCAGAAGGGCGACTCCGGTGGCCCGGTTTACAACCCCACCCCCGACGGCAGAGCGGCGATCGTCGGAATGTTCAACAGCACCTGGGGTCAATACCCTGCGGCGGTGTCGTGGCAGTCGGCAAGCCAGCAGGCTCGTGAGGACGTCATCTCCGCCACTTCGGCCAGTGTGGGCGCGCCGACTCCCGAGCCCTGGTCAGCCCCCGCGCCCTAGCCGAGAAGCTCGAAAACCGGGATCGACGGTGCGGCAGAACGTATTTCGTCGTCCGTCGACTGCGGGGTCAAGCCACCAACGTGACCCTTGACCTCCCAGTACCACCTGTCGAGGTAGCGCTTCAACAGCTGCGGTTTGGTGTCGTCGGCGACCTCGGCGATGCGTACGTCCCGGCTCCGCCACCGCGGCCCCATCTCGACGACGCCCGCGCTGCGCGCGTTTCGCGCCCACTGTGTGTTACCGCGCGGCGACACGACGTAGTCGCGGCCGTCGACGCTGAGCACATTGATCACCACGCCGCGGCGCTTGCCGGTCTTGCGCCCGCGAACCCGAAGGGCGCGTGTTCCGGCGATGCTGACTCCGGCCTCGGCCAGCCAGCGGATCAGTTCGTTGCCTGCGCGGGCGGCGACATTCGGGGCGTCGTAGCGCACGGTCATCGGGGTTCCTTCCATTGAATGTGCAATTGGAGAGCGGTGCTCTCAGATCAGGGTGCCACGCCCGTGACGAAGAATCAAGAGCAGTGATCTCGTTTTGTGTCACACTGGCCGAATGGGCAAGCGGCAGGAAACCCGCGAGAAGATCGAGGCGCAGATCATCGAGCTCGGCAGGCGCCATCTGGTCACAGAGGGTGCGGCCGGGCTGTCGCTTCGGGCCATCGCGCGCGACCTGGGCATGGTGTCGTCCGCGGTGTACCGCTATGTGGCCAGCCGCGACGATCTGCTGACACTTCTCCTTGTCGATGCCTATTCGGAGCTGGCCGACGCGGTCGACCGCGCCCGCGCGGCGCCTGGCGAATCCTGGCGCGACCAATTGCACGCAATGGCGCACGCGGCGCGCTCGTGGGCGATCGACCAGCCTGCCCGCTGGGCGCTGCTCTACGGCAGCCCGGTGCCCGGCTACCAGGCGCCGCGGGAGCGCACCGTCGGGCCGGGTACCCGGGTAGTCGGTGCGCTGTTCGAAGCGATCGGGGCGGGCATCGCGGCCGGCGACATACCGCGGTCCGATATTGCTGCGGCACAACCGCTGTCATCGGACTTCGACCGACTCCGTGAGGAGTTCGAGTTCACCGGCGATGACTCCGCCGTCGCCAAGTGCTTCCTGCTGTGGGCGGGACTGGTCGGTGCAATCAGCCTCGAGGTGTTCGGTCAGTACGGCGCGGACACGCTGACCGAACCTGGGGCGGTCTTCGACACCCAGGTTCTGTTGCTGATCGACATGCTCGGCCGCAACGGGACGGCCTAATTGTAGCCTTGACTTATATAAGTGTCGGCTTTAGTTTGGGGTAGTGCACGCGTTCGACGTCCTTGGCGATCCCGTGCGGCGCCGCATTCTCGAACTGCTCGCCGGCGGCGAGATGTCTGCGGGAGCCATCGGCGCCACCATCCAAGACGAGTTCGCGATCACCCAGCCCGCGGTATCCCAGCACTTGAAGGTGCTGCGCGACAACGGATTTACGTCGGTTCGGCCGGACGGTCAGCGGCGGTTGTACGCGGTGAACGGTGGGGCGTTGCGAGATGTGGACGAGTGGCTCGACGCGTTCCGCCGCTTCTGGACACCGCACCTCGACGCGCTGGGCACCGAAATCACCAGGGGAAAACGACAACGACGAAGGAAGACAACATGATTGAGATCGATGTCGACCATCAGATCAACGCGGTTCAGCGCAATGTCGGGACCCGCACGATCGAAACCGGGGAGGCACACGTCGTCACGATCAGTCAGGTCTACGACACCGACCCGGCAGACCTCTGGGACGCGGTCACCAATATCGAGCGCATTCCGCGGTGGTTCCTGCCGATCTCCGGCGATTTGACGGTCGGCGGCTCGTACCAGTTGGAGGGACAGGCCAACGGAACCATCCTCACGTGTGACCCGCCGAAGAACTTCACCGCCACGTGGGAGTACGGCGGCAACGTCAGCTGGATCGACGTCAGTGTCAGCAGTGAGGGACCCGAACGGGCGCGATTGGTAATCGAGCACATCGCTCATGTGGACGACGAGATCTCGCGCGAGTTCGGGCCCGGCGCCGTCGGGATCGGCTGGGATTCCATGGTGCTCGGGCTGGCCATCCACCTGAGTACCGGCGAATCCATCGACCCGTCGTTCGGGCAGCAGTGGACGAGCACCGAGGAGGGGCGTCGCTTCCTGACGCTGTCGGGCGAGGAGTGGTACTCCGCGAACGTGGCCTCGGGGGAGGATCCCGCGGTGGCGCGTGCGTCGGCGGATCGATGCATCAAGGCGTACTTCGGCGAGCAATAAACTAGAACACGTTCTAGCCAGGCGCGCATGCCGACGATATTCTCAAGGCGATGCTTGACCAGACACCTGTCCAGATTGCCTGGGTGACCCGTGACCTCGACGCCACCGAAGCGGCGCTGACCACGCTGTTAGGGGCCAAGAAGTGGGTCCGCATGCCAGGTGTCCACTTCGCTCCTGAAACGTGCACCTTCCGTGGACGGCCCGCCGACTTCGTCGCCGACATCTCGCTGAGCTACGCCGGCGACACCCAGCTGGAACTGATCGCGCCGGTCTCGGGGATGAGCATCTACACAGAGTTCCTCGACCGCGCAGGACCGGGCCTGCACCACATCTGCATCGAGGCGGCCGACATCGACGCCTTCGAGGCCGCGCTGATCGACGCCGAGCGCCACGGCGCGCCCGTCGTCCAGCAGGGAGTGATGCCCGGCGGCATGCGGTTCGCCTACGTCTCCGCGGAACAGTCCGGCGTGCCCTACATCGAGATCGCGCACATCTCGCCCGAGATCCGGGCGTTCCTCGACTACGTGAAACAGGAGCAACAGTGACCACTGAAGTCCCGGAGACCGTCAGAGCTGCCGACGTGACGGATTGGTCCGACGAGGTCGACGTGCTGGTGATCGGCTTCGGAATAGCCGGTGGCTGCGCCGCGGTCAGCGCCGCGGCGGCAGGCGCGCGGGTCCTGGTGTTGGAGCGCGCTGCTGCCGCCGGCGGCACCACGTCGATGGCGGGCGGACATTTCTATCTCGGCGGCGGCACCGCCGTGCAGCAGGCCACCGGCCACGCCGACAGCGCCGACGAGATGTACAAGTACCTCGTCGCGGTATCGCGCGAACCCGAACACGACAAGATCCGGGCCTACTGCGACGGCAGCGTCGAGCACTTCAATTGGCTGGAGGACTTGGGTTTTCAGTTCGAGCGCAGTTATTTCCCTGGCAAGGCCGTCATTCAGCCCAACACCGAAGGCCTGATGTTCACCGGCAACGAGAAGGTCTGGCCTTTCAAGGAGCAGGCAGTGCCTGCGCCGCGCGGGCACAAGGTGCCGGTGCCGGGCGACACCGGCGGGGCAGGCATGGTGATCGACCTGTTGCTCAAGCGCGCCGACGAGCTCGGTGTCCAAATACGCTATGAGACGGGAGCAACCGGGCTCGTCGTGGACGACGGCGGGATCGTCGGCGCGACGTGGAAGCACTTCAACGACACCGGCGCGATCCGGGCGAAGGCAGTGGTGATCGCCGCGGGCGGCTTCGTGATGAACCCGGAGATGGTCGCAGAGTTCACCCCGAAGCTGGCCGAAAAACCGTTCGTGCTCGGCAACACCTACGACGACGGACTCGGCATCCGGCTCGGCGTCTCGGCCGGCGGTGCGACCAAGCACATGGATCAGGCGTTCATCACCGCACCGGCGTACCCGCCGTCGATCCTGTTGACCGGAATCATCGTCAACAAACTCGGTGAGCGCTTCGTCACCGAGGACTCCTATCATTCGCGCACTTCGGGATTCGTGATGGATCAGCCCGACAGCGCGGCGTTCCTGATCGTCGACGAGGAGCACCTCGAACGTCCCGAGGTGCCCCTGGTGCCGTTGATCGACGGCTGGGAGACGGTGCAGGAGATGGAATCTGCTCTGGGCATCCCCACGGGCAAGCTGGTGGCCACGCTGAACCGGTACAACGAATACGCCGCCCGCGGCGAGGACCCTGACTTCCACAAGCAGCCGGAATTCCTTGCACCGCAGGACAACGGTCCGTGGGGCGCGTTCGACCTATCGCTCGGCAAGGCGATGTACGCCGGCTTCACCGTTGGCGGGCTGGCCACCACCGTGGACGGTCAGGTGCAACGCGAGGACGGCTCGACGATCCCGGGACTGTACGCGGCAGGCGCATGTGCGTCGAACATCGCCCAGGACGGAAAGGGCTACGCCAGCGGCACCCAACTCGGTGAAGGTTCGTTCTTCGGCCGCCGCGCAGGGGCGCACGCCGCCCACGCCGCGAACGGCTAGACAGGTTCCAGGCGCCATTCGCCGCCACCGAGCAGTTCCAGGCGCCTGTCGTGGTGCTGCTCGACGGTACCGCGGTGACTGACACTGACCACGATGCAGTCCGGCAACGCGGTGCGCAGCGACCGGTACAACGCAAACTCCTGCCCCTCGTCGAGCGCCGAGGTCGACTCGTCAAGGAACACCGCCTTCGGTTTGGCCAGCAGCACCCGCGCAAATGCGATCCGCTGCTGCTCACCGGGGGACAGCACCTTGGCCCAGTCGGCCGCCTCGTCCAGGCGGGTCCCCAAATGACCGAGTGTCACAGTGTCGAGTGCGGCTTGGATTGCCGCGTCATCGAATTCGCCCGCGACGGCCGGATACGAGATCACCGATCGCAAGTCGCCAAGCGGTACATAGGGCATCTGCGACAGGAACATGGTGTCGTCCTCGGGGCGATGCACTGTGCCCGATGTGAACGGCCACAGCTGCGCCAGGCTGCGCAGAAGTGTGGTCTTGCCTGTGCCCGAGCCTCCCGTGATCACCATGGACTGTCCGACGTCCAGCCGGACGTCGAGTGGGTCGACCAGCCGAACGCCATCGGGGGTGCGCACCTCGACGTCGTCAAGCTCGACCGAGCCATCACTGCTCGGCAGAGCCGTCAATGACGGTAGCTCCCTTGCCATTTCGTTGGCGGTGACCAGCCCGTCGAGGCGAATGATGGCGGCTCGGTAGCTCGCGAACGAGTCGTAAACGGCGCGGAAGAACGACAGCGAGTCGTGCACCGACAAAAACGCGCTCGACGACTGGGTGACGTCGCCGAGCTGAATGTCGCCTGCGAACAACCGGGGAACCTGAACGACTGTCGGCAGCGGATCGACGATCTGGTGCACTGCCCTGTTCCAGGTTTGAAACGCCACGCCCCGTCGTACGAAGGCGCGGTAGTTGGCGATGATGGCCGCGAACCTGCTCATCAACCGACCGCGTTCGGCACCTTCGCCGCGGTAGAAGCCGATGGCCTCGCCCGCATCGCGCAGCCGCACCAGCGCGTAGCGGAACGCTGCGTTGGTGAGCTCATTGCGGAAGGACAGCCGGATCAGCGGACGGCCGATCCAGAACGCGACGACCGTCGAGAGGAACACGTATACGAGTGCCATCCAGAACAGCGCCTTCGGCACGGTGACACCGAGGATCGTGAGCGGGCCTGCCAGGTTCCACAGAATCGGGGTGAACGAAACCACCGAAACAATCGAAGTGACTGCGCCGAAGACCAGCGTCTGCGCTGTTCCGACGGTCGGCGTGTTGGGTTCCGGGCCGGTACCGGTGGTGAAGATGTCGATGTCCTGCTGGATGCGCTGGTCCGGATTGTCGATCGGGTGGTCGATGAACCGACCCCGGTAGTAGGCGTCGCCGTCCAGCCAGTCACCTGTGAGCCGATGAGTGAGCCACACCCGCCACCGGATGATGAACCGCTGCATCAAGTAGAGGTCCAGCGCGGTGCGGACGATGTCGATGACCGCCAAGGCGACGAGGATCAGTATCGCGCCCCAAAAGCTGTCTATCGCTGAGTCTTTCGCGGCCCCTTCACCTTCGAAGGCGGCTTGCAGCGCCGAAAATTGGTCGTTGGACTGATAACTGAACAGCACGGCCAGGCGCACGTCGAGCATCACCGACAGCAGCAGCACGCCCAGCCACAGCCACACGGGAATGCTTTCGCGACCCTTGAAATAAGCGCCGGTGACGCGCCAGAACTGACGGCCCCAGGTCGTGAACCTGCCGAGCAGCGCCAGCACAACGAGCATGCACACCGCGCCGATCACCCATGCCTTCGCCACCCACAGCAGGGACGTGATGAGCTCGTCGCCCCAATCAAGGGACGGCGTGAAGGTTTCCATGCCGGGAAGTTACCCGGCGAGGCGTTACACCGGGACGGGCTCGTCGCCCTGCACCCGGCCGAGCCGCCATTCACCGTCGCCGAGCAGCTCGAGTTCGTGGGTGTGATGCTGCTCGACGGTGGAGCGGTGGCTGACGCTGACCAAAATGGTGTCCGGCAGCTCTGTGCGCACCAGTTGATAGAGCAGGAATTCCAGGCCCTCGTCGAGGGCGGAGGTCGCCTCGTCGAGGAACACCACTTTGGGCCTGGTCAACAGGATGCGGGCGAACGCGATCCGCTGCTGCTCGCCGGGGGACAACACCTTGGCCCAATCCAGCACCTCGTCGAGCCGATCGAGGAGATGCGGTAGCGCAACCTTGAGCATCGTGCGCTTCAACGTGTTGTCGTCGATCGTGCCCTCCTTGCCGGGGTACGTCACCACGGCGCGCAGGTCGCCCAGCGGCACATAGGGCAGCTGCGATAGGAACATCGTCTCGTTGGGCCCGCACGGGCGGGTCAGCGTGCCCGAGCAGAACGGCCACAATTCCGCGAGGCTGCGCAGCAGCGTGGTCTTGCCGCTGCCGGAGGGGCCGGTGATCACCATCGTGTCGCCGATCTCCAGGCGCATATCGAGCGGCTTGATGAGCTGCCGCCCGTCGGGGGTGCGGACCTCGACATCGTCGAGTTCCACCGCGCCGTCGACACAGGGAGTCGTCGTCACTTCCGGCAGCGCCCTACCCGCCTCGTTGGCTTCCACCAATCCGTGTAGACGGATGATCGCGGCCCGGTAACCGGCGAACTGGTCGTAGGCATTACGGAAGAACGACAGCCCGTCCTGGATGCTGCCGAATGCGGACGCGGACTGACTCATCGCGCCGAGCTTGATCTCACCGCTGTAGAACCGCGGAAACTGCAACAGGTATGGCAAGGGCACGATGATCTGACTGATCGACAGGTTCCACCCGTAGAAGCGCATCATCCTGTTGATGTACCGCTTGTAGTTGGAGACGACGGGTGCGAATAGTCGCCGCAGCCCGGTGCGCTCGGCGAGTTCGCCTCGATAGAAGGCGACGGCCTCCGACGCGTCGCGCAATCGCACCAGTGCGTAGCGAAACGCGGCATTGAACTTCTCGTTGTTGAAGGAGAGCCAGATGATCGGCCTGCCGATCCAGAACGCGATGATGGACGCGACCAGGACGTAACCAAGCCCGATCCAGAACATGGCCTTGGGAATGCCCACACCGAAAATCGTCAGCGTGCCCGAAAGGTTCCACAGGATCGCGGTGAAGGAGATCATCGACGTGATCGAGGAGATCGCGCCGAACAGCAGCGTGGCGCCCGTGGTGTTGTTCGGCGTGTTGGGAAGGGGTCCGACACCGGCGGTGAAGATGTCAATGTCGGTTTGGATGCGCTGATCGGGGTTGTCGATGGTGTCGTCGATGAAGCGAGACCGGTAGTAGGCCTTTCCGTCGAGCCAGTCCCCGGTGAGCCTGTCGGTCAGCCAGGCCCGCCACGCGAGCATGAACCGCTGCATCAGGAACAAGTCCAGCATGATCCGGGCGATGTGGATGACGGCCATGATGGAGAAGACGAGAATGGAGAAGAAGAAGCCGTTCTTGCCAGAGACCTTCACCGCGTCGTCACCCGCGGCAGCTGCATCCCTGCCCGCCTCAACCACCTGGAAGCTGGTCAGCATGTCGTTGCTCTGGTAGCTGAAGAGCACATCCAGGCGCACGCCCGCGACCACCAAAAGCAAGAGCACCGCCAGCCATAGCCAGACCTTGACGCTGGCAGGACCGGTGAAGTATGCGCCGGTGATGCGCCAGAACTGCTTTCCCCATTTGGTGAAGCGGCCGATCAGCACAAGTATCACCAGGGTGGACACCGCGGCGATCGCCCACGCCTTGGCGATCCACCAGAGCGATGTCCACCACTCGTTGCCCCAGTCGAGCGTCGGGGTGAACATATCCGGATTCATTCCGGCAAGGTACCTCGACACCCTGCGGCTAGCGCTCCGGAGGTCTCAGGTCCTACTTGGAAGTGGATCGAGTCGCCATTCTCCGCCGCCGACCAGTTCGAGGTGGCGGTCGTGGAACTGCGCCACCGTGCTGCGGTGACTCACGCTGACCAAAATGGTGTCGGGGAGCTCGGCACGAAGCCGTTCGTAGAGCATCAGCTCGAGCCCCTCGTCCATCGCCGAGGTCGACTCGTCGAGGAAAACCGCACGCGGCCTGCTCAAGAGGATGCGGGCGAACGCCAGCCTCTGCTGCTCACCCACCGAGAGCATCTTCGCCCAGTCCCTGACGTCATTGAGCCGGATGACGATGTGCGAAAGGGCGACGTTGACCAACGCCTGCTGGATCTCGCGATCTGTGACAGCGCCCTCCTCGAGTGGATACGACGCGGCGGCGCGGAGGTCGCCGAGGGGTATGTAGGGCATTTGCGGGACGAACATCGCCTCTTGCCTGCTGGACGGCAGCACGACGGTGCCTGCTACGAAGGGCCACAGTCCGGCGAGGCTCTGCAGCAGAACGGTTTTACCGACGCCGGATCGGCCGCTGATCAATAATGTGTCACCCGGATCGAGGCTGAGGTCGAGTGAGTGCACGAGGTGCTCGCCGTCGGGAGTGCGTACTTCGACACCGTTGACCTCGAGCCTGCCCTGTTCCGAGAAGGCGGTCTGGACTTGGGTGAAAGCACGAGCGCGCGAATTCGCGTCGATCAGCCCGTCCAGGCGGATGATGGCCGCGCGATAGCTTGCGAACGAGTCGTACACGTTTCGGAAGAACGACAGGGAATTGTGAATGTTGTGGAATGCGGTCGACGACTGGAAGATGTCGCCGAGCGAAATCTGCTGGGCGAAGAGCCGGGGCGCTTGGACGATGAACGGGAGCGGGTCGATCGCCTGACTCATCGACAGGTTCCAGCCCGTGAAGAGGACCATCCGGTTCCGCCAATAGCCGTAGTTCTCCATGACTGCAGACAGGCGGCGGTTGAGCACCCTGCGTTCGGCGTTCTCGCCCCTGTACAAGCCGACGGCGGCGCTGGCATCCCTCAACCGCACCAGTGAATACCGGAAACCCGCGTTGAGGAGTTCGTTCATATAGCTCAACCGGATCAGGGGCCTGCCGATGACGAACGCGAAGACGGTAGCCACGAGTACGTAGGCGATGACGATCCAGAACAAGGCCCTGTCAAGCGTGACGCCGCCAAGTGTCAGCGGCCCGGAGAGACGCCAGAGGATCGCGCCGAACGTGAACACGGACAACACGGCCTCGACCGCGCCGAAGAGCAACAGGTGCTCCGAGGTGTTCGCCGGGTTGTTCGGCTCGCTACCAACGCCCGCGGTGAAGATGTCGATGTCCTGCTGGATGCGTTGGTCCGGGTTGTCGATCGGCTGACGCGAGAACTGACTGCGAAAGTATGCGAAGTCGCCGAGCCAATCGTCGATGAAGCGCCGGCTCAACCAGATTCGCCAACCCATGATGAACCTCTGCGTGATGTACAGGTCGATTAGCGTCCGCACCACGTAGCAGACGGCCAGGACGGCGAACACCAGCATCGTCATCCAGAAGCTGTGTATGCCAGTGGCTTTCGCCGCATCGCCGCCTTGGAAGGTGAGTTGAAGCGAGGAGAGCAAATCGTTGGAGTAGTAGCTGAGAAGGACGTTGATGCGAACGAACAGGATCACCGATAGCAGCAGCAGCCCCACCATGGCCCACACCGGAACGCTCTGCCTGCCCTTGAAGTAGTCGCCGGTGATGCGCCAGAACTGGCGCCCCCATTCAGTCGTCCGCCCGAGCAGGACGAGCACCACCAACAGACACGAAGCGGTGACGACGAACATCTGCATCACCCACAGAGTCGAGGTGAGGAGTTCGTTGCTCCAGTCGATGGACGGC
>Ga0075369_10000377_pt1 | contig 13354 bp, 12 predicted proteins | sample EndMethybrTD3034_FD_71400 | JGI IMG/M metagenome (GOLD analysis project Ga0075369, IMG submission 71400) | Populus endosphere microbial communities from Tennessee, USA - Endosphere MetaG P. TD hybrid TD303-4 | ecosystem: Host-associated > Plants > Roots > Endosphere | place: USA: Tennessee...
GACCCCAAGTGTTCTGCAGGCAGATTTGTTGCAAACAGCGGCAAAGCACAGCCAACGCGACCGGCCGGATATCGAGAACTGCCAGTTCAACCTGTCGCCGAGCCAATCGATCAATGTGGCCTTGTCTATCGAACGTCCAGTCGTGGCTCGTGCCCTTTGATCTCAAGCGTTTGGATCGATCCACAGGTCGCCGAAGCTCCAATTGAGCCCCTGCGATCCCGTGACGAAGTTCTTCACCCGCTTGTTGGCAACGATCTGGGCGCCAGCAGCAACCAGGTTGACGGAAGCGACCTCGTCGTGGATGAAGTGCTGGAATTTGCTCCAGGTGTCCCATCGCTTCTTCTCGTCCGGCTCAATAGCAGCCGCCTCGAGCAAAGCGTCCGCCTGCGCGTTGGCGTAGTGGCTGGCATTCGAGAAAGGCAGGCCAATCTTGAAGTTCTTGCTCCAATAGGCGCGCTGGATGCCGAGTGACGGGTCGAACGTGTTCGAAAGCGACTCCACCACGAGATCGAAGGCGCGGTCGGTGTAGACCGTCTTCAGGAACGTCGGCAGGTCATACTTCTTGATCTCGATGCCGATACCGATCTTTTCCAGCTGGCTTTTCAGGACGTCGGCATAGCCTTGCGGCAGATAGGAATTGTAGGTCAGTCGGAGGTCGAAACGCTTGCCGTCCGCCTTGCGCGGATAGCCTGCCTCGTCTAGCAGCTTTTCGGCGGCGGCAGGATCGAAGGCATGCGCAACGACGCTCGGATCGTACCATTTCGGCAATGCCGTACTGACAGGACTCGGCGAAACCTGCGCGTAGCCGTAAAGCGCCACATCGACGATCTCCTGCAGATTGATCGCCTTGGCGATGGCAAGCCTCACCTCGCGCTTGGCAAAGAGCGGATTGTCGTAGTTGAAGAACAACTGCTGCTGCGGGCCGGAATAGGCGTAGGTGGTGGTATCCACGACAAGATGAGGATCTTGTTTCAGCCGGTCGAGATCGGCAAGCGGCACGGGATTGTCGCCGATGTCGGCCTCGCCCGTCTCCAAGGCGGCGGACCGCGCCGCCGGATCGGTCACGACGCGCAGGATGATCCGATCGAGATAGGGCTTTCCGGCGTCCCAATAGTCAGGATTTCGCTCGAAGATCAGGTGGCTGCCGGCCACCCATTCCGTCAGTTTGAACGGCCCGGTACCGATCGCCGTTTGCAGCGTTTGGCCATCGCCCGGCGCCAGTTTCTCGAAGATATGCTTCGGCACGATCGGCGATTCCGAGCTCGATTGCGCCGCCAGCAGGAAGGGAGCGGGCTTCGACAGAACGATGACGGCGGTGAGCGGATCCGGCGTCTCGACCGCGACCACATTCTGGTAGGTGATGCGGCCGCGTGGGTGTGCCTGCTTCAGCCTGAAGATCGAAAAGGCAACGTCGGCGGAGGTGAAGTCCGTCCCGTCATGCCACTTGACGCCCTTGCGGAGCTTGAAAGTGTAGCGAAGATTGTCATCGGAAACCGACCACTCCGTTGCCAGCAGCGGCTGCGGCTTGACGTCGAAGTCGAAGGTCAAAAGGCCCTCGACAATCTTCGGACCGATGGCCTGGCCGGTCCCTGACGACGTGTTGATCGCAAAGAGAGCATTGCCCGGATCCACCCGGTAGAGCCAATTCAAGGTACCGCCTGTTGCCGGCGCCGCCGCCTGCCCAAAGGAGAACGACGGAAGCAATGTGCTCGCCCCGGCAAGCAATATTAGCTGGTTGAAACTGCGACGGTTGATGGACACGCGAAGAGCTCCTCTTGGGTTGGATATTGGTCCGCCGAGTGGAGCTTCAGTGTTGTGTCCCGAAAGGCGAAGTCAAAGTTTCTTCTCGTCCGGAAAAGAATAATTGCATGCGGAAGATTCTTCGTAGCCCGCGTGGCGCTAAGGAAAACCAGCGCATTTTCCATGCTTTTCCCGGATGATGTTTGCGTGAATGAACGCCTCGGAAGAAACGCAAGAATCTTCGCATATATCTGTTATCGTTTGGGAATCGAGGTGAAAGCGCATTTGGCTTGCACGCCGGCGCGGTGCGTACAGAACCGACAGACACTCACTCGACGTCAAAGCAGATGTTTGGAAACGGTAATCCGCCTGGAGAAATTGTGAATACGCCGAGCAATCGACGCCCGAGGTCGCTTGGAGGCCGCGCTCAGGCTCGCCAGCGCAAGAGCCTTGCTTCCGCTGCACCGGCCAATCTGTTGAGTGCAAAGCCGACTAGGCCGAGAATGATGACGCCCACCATGACCAATGCCATGTCAAACCGCTCACGTCCGGCAATGACCAAGCCGCCGATGCCTGGACCAACGGCAAGAAAATACTCCGCCCCGATGGTCGCCAACCACGAGTAGATCAACCCAAGATGAATGCCGGTCGCGATCGTTGGCAGGGCCGAGGGCAGGTAGATTTTTGTAATGCGCTGCCATGGCCGAAACCGCAGTGCGCGACCGACCTCGACCAGTTCGGCCGGCGCATCCTTGATGCCGTCATAGGTGTTGAGGGCGATGGGGATGAAGGCCGCGAGCGCGACGAAGACGACCTTCGCCTGTTCTGCGAACCCGAACCACACCGAAATGAGAGGAATCCAGGCAAGCAGGGAAATCTGCTTCAATCCGTTGAAGGTCGGCATGATCAGCCGATCCCCTAGCCTCGTCACGGCAACGAGCGTGCCGAAGCTGACGCCGAGAGCGCAACCGATCAGGAAGCCCGCGATATTGCGCAACAGGCTCGCCCCGAGCTGACCCGTCAGACCGTTGTCGATAATCTCCCGTTTGGCGGTGCGCACGACATCTTCGATAGCCGGCAGAAAGCGGGGATCCATGAGGTCGAGGCGGCCGGAGGCTTCCCATGCGACGAGAAGAAGAAGGGGAAGCGCAAGGCCGCGCCTGATACGGACAAGCCTGGTTGACGTTTCGGCGGCCATCACAATCCTTCTTTTTTCCAGCGCTGGATGAAGACTTCGGAGCCGTTCAGACCCTTGTCCATGGCAAAGCCTATGAGGCCGATCACGATCATCGCGATGATCACGGTATCCAGCCAGAACATCTGCCTTCCCCAGACCAGCAGGTATCCGAGCCCTTCAGAGGACGCCAGGAGCTCTACGCCGACAAGCGATGTCCAGGCATGCGTGAGGCCATAGCGGATGCCAGTGAAGATGGAGGGAATGGCGCCCGGCAGGACAATCAGCCGAAGCGTCTGCCAGCGGCTGAAGCGCAGGGCCTTACCGACTTCCACGTACTTGCCTGGAACGCTGCGGATACCGGAGAAGGTATTGAGCGTGATCGGCACGAGAGCGCCCTTGGCAATGATGATGATCTTCAGCGTCTCCTCAATGCCAACCAGCAGCATGAGCAACGGAATCCAGCCAAGCGTCGGGATCTGCGCAAAGGCGAGGAATGTCGGCTTTACATAGTCTTCAAAGCGCGCAGACAGGCCCATGGCGATGCCGAGGGCCAAGCCCAATACCGCGCCGATAGCAAAGCCGAAGATCACGCGCCGCAAACTGACGGCGGCGTGGTAGAGCAATTCACCGCTCGCAATCATGTCGCGGCCAGTCTGCAGCACGTAGGTGGGCTCAGGAAGAATTTGCTCCGGTAGCCAGCCTCTTGCGGAAGCCAGCCACCAGAGCGCAATCAGAAACATTGGAAGAAGCAGGGCCGAGAGCGAAAAGAACCGTCCCCTGAGAAATCTGCGCCAATTCGTGATGTTTTCGTGGCCAGAGAGCTCAAGATAAGTTGCCATCACCTGCGTCTCCATTTTTGTTTACGAGGCCACCGGCTTGCCGTCGGCGCCGTAGGCCTGCCAGAAGTTCTGCAGGCTGAACCGCTCTATGGCGCTGTTTAGGTAACGCGGCTCGAACCAGCTCTCGAGATCGACATCACGGCGGATGAGGCCGAATTCCTTGCTCTTGGCCGCCTGTTCCTTGTATTGCGAGACGAGAAGGTCATCGATCAGTGGCGAGTTGCGATAGGCGAGCGTGTCGCCCTTGAAGTACTCCTCCAGAATTGGAACGGGTGTCCCCGACTTGTGCCACAGTTCCAGCAGTGCCGGGCGGTTGGGCTCGTCGGACGACCATTGGGCCGCCTTGACGAAAGCATCGACGACCCGCTGGGTTATCTCCGGATGGGCATCGATGAACGCCTGTCGGCCGATGACGCCGGCGTTGCGGCCGAAGCGCGGATCGTCGCCCTTGGTCGTGTAGATGACATCGGCTGCACCCTTCGCTGCAAGGTTGATAAGCTGCGTATCGCCGAAGGCGGCGTCGATGTCCTTGCTGGTGAGAGCGGCAACCGTGCCGGCGCTGTCGAGATTGACGACCTGAGCGTCGCGCTCTTTCAACCCATGGGCTTCCAAGACCTTGACGGCAGCCAGATGACCGTTCGTGCCGCGCTGTAGCGCTATCTTGCGGCCCTTCAGATCCGCGATAGACTTGATGCCGCTATCTTTGGCGACGGCAAGGTAGAGCGGCTTTCTCGCCCCACTTGCCAGCAGATACTTGGTCTTCAGCCCGTTGGCGCGGCCGATCAGCGAGGGGAGATCACCCTGATAGGCGAAGTCGAGCTGATCATTCGCGAAGCCTTCATTCACGGCAGGGCCCGCGCCCTTGAAGAAGGTCCATTCGATCTTGATGTTCGGATCCTTGGCGAACTCCTTTTCCAGAAATTCCCCGGCTCGTGCCGTCGCGGCAGACGTGCCTTCCGCGTAAGGGCGGTTGTCGACGCCGATGGCCGCATAGCCGACATGAATGACCAGCGGCTCCTCCGCCCGGACCGTGGCCGACGCGGTAAGCATCAGGGCGAGGCCGGCGGCCACGCGTGACAGAAATGCGCGTTTCATAGTTTTTCTCCGTTCTTGTGAAGCTTATCTGGCCAGCGCGACAGCACGTTCGACGTGACCGCCGTCATCGGATCGTTGCGTCGCTTTGGGCTGCATATTCTCGCCCGTCGCATGAAGGCTCTTCAGGACACGGTCTCGCACATTGGCAATATCGCTGGACGTACGCCGGCGTGGGCGCGCCAGCTTGACCGGTACCACTTCGCGGATGCGGCCCGGACGCGGCGACATGACGACGACGCGATCCCCGAGATAGACAGCCTCTTCCACGTCATGCGTCACCAGCACCATTGTGATGTTTTCCTTTGCCCAGATCTCCTGCAACTCGTCCTGCAGATACGCCTTGGTGATGGCGTCGAGCGCCCCGAAAGGCTCGTCGAGCAGAAGGACGTTCGGCCGGCTGACGAGGCCACGGGCAATACCAGCACGCTGCGCCATGCCGCCGGATAATTGATGCGGGTAGACATTGGCAAAGCGGGAAAGCCCGACAAGCTCTAGATGTTCGCGCACAAGCTCTGCCTTTCGCGCGCTCGTCAGCTTGCTGTTCAAGAGGCCAAGGGAGACGTTTTTCTCGACAGTCAGCCAGGGAAAGAGGCGTGGCTCCTGAAAGACGATGCCCCGATCGAGGCTGGGTTCGACAACTGCCTTGCCCGCATGGCGGATGGTGCCTGATGTCGCGATATCCAGACCGGCGAAGAGACGCAGCAACGTCGATTTTCCGCAACCGCTGGCACCGACGATTGTTACGAACTCGCCCTTCGCAATATCGAGGTTGATGTCGTCGAGCGCGATCAGCGGCTCCCGCTCGATCTGGAACTGCCGGGTTATGTGCTCGACTGTGAGATGGGGTCGGTTCATATCGCTCGCCCCTACTCTGCCGCGGCCTGAACGCGCGCCGGATGCCGGGGTGTGCTGAGGCCGAGATTTTCGCGCAGCGTTCTGCCCTGGTATTCGGTGCGGAACAGTCCACGACGCCGCAGTTCCGGCAACACGAACTCAGTGAAGTCCCGTAGCCCGACAGGCAGATGCGGCGGCATGACATTGAAGCCATCGGCCGCGCCGGTCGTGAACCAGTGCTCCATCTCGTCCGCGATCCGGCTCGGCGTGCCGACAATCTGCCAATGGCCACGCGCGCCTGCGACCCTCAGATAGAGCTCGCGTATCGTCAGGTTTTCGCGTCTGGCAAGATCGAGAAGGAGCTTCTGCCGGCTCTTGCTTGCGTTCGTCTCCGGCACGTCCGGGATGGGGCCGTCCAGAGGATATTTCGAGAGATCGACACCCTCCGCCATGCCGTTCAAGATGGAAAGGCCGACAACCGGATGAATGAGGTCCTGGATCTCCTGGAATTTCGCTTCTGCCTCCGCCTGAGTACGGCCGACGACCGGGAAGATCCCCGGCATGATCTTCAACTCTTCGGGCCTGCGACCGTACTTGGCAAGTCGGCCCTTCAGATCGCTGTAGAAACCGCGTGCGTCCTCGATTGTCTGATGCGCCGTGAAGACGACCTCCGCAGTGCGCGCGGCAAGTTCCTTACCCGGTTCCGACGATCCTGCCTGTACGAGCACCGGCTGTCCCTGAGGCGCGCGGGCGACGTTCAACGGCCCGCGAACCTTGAAGAACTTGCCCTTGTGATTGAGGACATGCTGCTTGTCCGGATCGAAGTATATGCCGCTTTCCTTGTCACGCAGGAATGCGTCTTCCTCCCAGGTGTCCCACAGTCCGCGCACGACGTCGGCAAACTCTTCGGCGCGCTCGTATCGCTCCGCATGTGCATAATGCTCCTCACGGCCGAAATTGTGCGCCTCGTGTTCGCTGGACGAGGTGACGAGATTCCAACCCGCGCGCCCGCCGCTGATGTGATCGAGCGAGGCAAATTTCCGCGCGATATGGTAGGGCTCGTTGTATGAAGTGGAGGCAGTGGCGACAAAACCGATGTTTTTCGTCACCGCGGCCAGAGCGGACAGCAAGGTAATTGGCTCGAACTGCGCCACGTAGCGGACAGCCGTCCTGCTGAGAGCCTCTATGTCGGTACCGCGCGTGCCGACGCCGTCGGCCATGAAAATGAGATCAAATTTCGCCGCTTCAGCCAGCTGCGCAAGCTCAATATAGTGAGCGAAATTGGAGCCGGCATCCGCTTGCGCCTCCGGGTGCCGCCATGCGGCCACGTGATGGCCCGTCGGGTACAGAAAGGCACCAAGTTTGATCTGTGGTCGCGCGCCACTCATGTCAGTCTCCTCGATCAGGGAGACGATAGCCTAACAGCAGCAATCTTTATCTATAGAAATAGTATTCTATTTAGGTCGACGATGCGGGATTTTTGCAGCCGCCAACGTGGCGTTTCGAACGATGACGTTCCGCCGCCACGCCAATCGGGGACGTCTGGTCGATCACAAGGTCGCCGCTTTCCAACCTCACGAAAGAATTTCTTTCCGTAAAATCAATCAGATATTTCTGGACTTGAGCGGTCAGCCAGCCAACCGTTGATGGGAAAAGGTTGGGACGCACGTCCCCTCCACCGTCATCCGGGAGGCAGTATGCCGTTCGAAACAGATGTTGATGACGCGCTCTTGGCAAAAGCGACCGAGCTGCGCAGGACGTTTCATCTCGATGCCATCGAGAGAGACAAACAGGGCGGCAGGCCCGTCGAACAGATCAGACTCCTGAAGGAAAGCGGCCTTCCCTCCGCGCAGATCGCCAGGGAATATAATGGCCAAGGTGCGTCATGGTTGACGATCCTGCGCATCGTCAGGGAATTTGCCAAGACCGATGGATCGCTCGCCCATCTCTTCGGCTATCACCATCTGCCGCTCAATCTCATTCTGTTTCGCGGCTCTGTTGCCCAGAAGGAAAAATGGCTGACGGGCTCGGCGGCCGGCAACTGGATCTGGAGCAATTCCGGAAACGCCATGTCGAAGACGTCGGCGGGTGAGAAGACGCCGACCGGCTGGCTCATCAACGGCAGCCGCCCGTTTTCCTCTGGTTCCCATATCGCCGATTATATCCAGATTTCCTGGGAGAATGCCGATGGCGCTCGGCTGACCGCCGCCGTCCCCGCCGACCGGGAAGGCATTGTCATCGAGAACGACTGGGACGGCATCGGCCAAAGGCAGACCGGAAGCGGTACGGTACGCTTCGTCAACCTTCAGGTTCACGACGATGAACTGATCAGTTCGCCCGACGTGCCCTTGACGCCCTATTCGTCGCTGACATCGCTTCTTCAGCAGAGCGTTCTGCTCAATGTCTTCGTCGGCAGCGCTCAAGGAATATTGGAGGAAGGTCGCTCCTATACGACGGCGAACTCGCGGCCGTGGATCTATTCCGGCGTCGAACGCCACGTTGATGATCCCTGGATCAAGCGCCAGTACGGCGACCTCTATATCCGCACGCTTGCAGCAACGGAGCTCGCGGACAAGGCGGCCCGCAGCCTCGGCGCGGCTTACGCCCAAGGGCCTTCGCTAAGCGCCGCGGATCGTGGCGCAGCCGCGATCGATATCGCCACCGCCAACGTCTACGCCGGCGAGGTCGGCCTTGCCGTCTCCAGCGAAGTCTTCGAGGTCATGGGCGCGCGCTCGGCGACCAATGCCAACGGCTTCGATCGCTTCTGGCGCAACGTGAGGACCCATACGCTTCACAATCCTGCCGAGTACAAGAAGCGCAGCGTCGGCACCTGGCTGCTGACTGGTGAATTTCCCGTGCCGGCCATGTATCGCTGAAAGGAACTGCAATGGCGAGACGCAAGGACAAGATCAAGCTCGGCGCTTTTCTGCTCTTCACCGGCCACCATGTCGCCGCATGGCGTCATCCGGACGCATCTGTGGGCACCGAGTTCGAAAACTACCTGGAACTGGCCAGGCTTGCCGAGGCGGCGAAATTCGATACGATTTTTTTCGCAGATGGCGTTGCCGCACGCATCAAGGATGTCGAAGCGGCAAGTCGTAAGGCTCATAGCGGCGTCTATCCATTCGAGCCGATCACTCTGCTCTCTGCGCTTTCATCGGTCACTCGCAATATTGGCCTGATCGCCACCGCCTCCACCAGTTATTCCGATCCTTACAATCTCGCCCGCCAATTTGCCTCGCTCGATCGGCTGAGCGGCGGCCGGGCCGGTTGGAACCTGGTGACGTCGTCCGACCCCGACGCCGCCTACAATTTCGGCCACGAGACGCAGATCCTCCATTCTGACCGCTATGATCGGGCGGAGGAATTTGCCGATGTGGTGCTCGGCCTCTGGGACAGCTGGGAGGACGACGCCTTCCCGCGCGACCGCCAAAGCGGCCGGTATTTCGACCCGGCGAAGCTCCATCGCCTCAATCACAGCGGCAGGCACTTCAAGGTGCGCGGGCCGCTCAACATTCCGCGCTCGCCGCAGGGCCGGCCAGTTGTCGTGCAGGCCGGAGCCTCCGAACCCGGCAAGGAGCTTGCCGCCCGCACGGCCGAGGCCATCTTCGCTGCCCAAATCACCCTGGAGGAGGCCACCAGCTTCTATGCCGACGTCAAGGGAAGGCTCGCGAAATATGGCCGATCGACTGAGGATCTGAAGATCCTGCCCGGCATTTTCCCGGTCGTCGGCCGCACGCAATCTGAGGCGCAGGAAAAATTTGAATCCCTTCAGGAACTCATTCAGCCCGAGGTCGGCTTGAATCTGATTTCACAACTGTCCGGCATCGACCTCCGCGACTATCCGCTGGATGGGCCGGTGCCCGAAAATCCGCCTTCGACAAATGCTGGCAAGAGCAGGCAGGCGCTGGTTCTGGATCTCGCCCGCCGCGAGAACCTTTCGATCCGTCAGCTCTATCTGCGCATCGCCGGGGCGCGTGGCCACTGGCAGGTCGTCGGCACGCCAACCGAGATCGCCGACGCCCTGGAAGAGCGCTTCGAGAACTATGGCGCCGACGGTTTCAACATCATGGCCCCGGTCATGCCGGGCGGGCTTGTGGACTTCATCGAGCTTGTCGTGCCGGAACTGCGCCGACGCGGTCTCTTCCGCAACGAATACGAGGGCGCGACGCTTCGCGAGAATCTCGGCCTCAAGCGCCCCGAGAAGCGTCTTGCCGCCAACGGCAGCGCGGTCGCGGCCGAATAGGAGAACAGCAATGAGCCGCGACACGCTTTTTCTCATCGCACCCGGATTTTCGGATCCCAAGCACCCTGGCCAAACCTTCGTCTGCCCCCACTGCAATGCGATTGAAGGGTTGCTTTCGAGCTTTCCCGATCTTGCTGCCAGGATCGACGTGGAGAGAGTACTCTTCCCCCGCCCGCGCGCACGCGTGATCGATACAGTCGGCGAGGAGAATCAGTCCTTGCCTGTGCTGGTGCTGGCCGCCAACGCGCCGCCGGATGCTGCCGACTGGAAAGGCAAGCGTTTTGTCACCAAGACCGGTCGCATTCTTGAGCTGCTTGCCGAGCGACACGGCTTTCCACGACTTCACGACTGATGGAGGAAAGACGATGACCGTAAAACCCTCAGGCTTCGAACCCGCGCTGTTGCCTGCCGTCCTCTTCGAGCCGGACCAGACCAATCCCTATCTCGCCAAGGCAGTCGAACTCAGGAACATCTTCGCGGTCGACGCCGTCGAGCGGGATCAACAGGGCGGCCGTCCGACAGAGCAAATCCGGCTCCTCAAGGAAAGCGGTCTCGTCAATCTACTGATTCCCAAAGAGCTCGGTGGCGAGGGTCAGCCCTACTCCACGGCGCTGCGCATCGTACGCGAATTCGCCAAGGTCGATGGCTCACTCGGCCATCTCTTCGGATATCATTTCAGTCCGATCCAGAACGCGCTGACGAGCGGGAGCGATGAACGATCAGCCTCGATCCTTCGGCAATCGGCCGAAGGGCGTTGGTTCTGGGGTAACACCACGAACAGCTTTTCCAAAAGCCTCTTCGGCAAGAAGGTCGAAGGTGGCGTCTTGTTGAACGGCTATCGGCCGTTCGCCTCCGGCTCGCATGTTGCCGACTATCTGATGGTCGCATGGGAAGATGAGGAGACGAACGCTCGCAGCTTTGCCTACATTCCCGCCAACCGTGCTGGCATCACCATCGCTGACGACTGGGACGGCATCGGCCAGCGCCAGACCGGCAGTGGTCGCGTCTTCTACAAGGACGTGACGGTGAAGGATGCGGAGATCCTGCCGGAACGATCGAAGGAGCCGGGCGCCCTTCTCATACCCCAGCAACAGCAGAGCGTTCTTCTCAACGTCTTCATCGGCAGCGCCCAGGGCGCTCTCATTGCCGCACGAGACTACACAGTGACGAAGTCCCGCCCGTGGATCTATTCCAGTGTCGAACGCCATGTGGACGATCCCTGGATCAAGCGGCAATACGGCGAACTCTGGACGAAGGTCCAAGCCGCCACGGCGCTCGCCGATCGGGCAGCGGTCGCCATCGACACTGCCTATGCAAAGGGCTCGGCACTCACGGTGGAGGAGCGCGGCGCCACGGCCATTGCAGTAGCCTCCGCCAACGTGCTGGCAGGCAAAGTGGCACTCGACGTCACCAGCGAGATATTCGAGGTTATGGGCGCCCGCTCTGCCGTACGGCCTTACGGCTTTGACCGCTTCTGGCGCAACGTCCGCATCCATACGCTCCACAATCCCGCTGAGTACAAGACCCGCAACGTCGGTTCATGGTTCCTGACCGGCGACTATCCCGAACCGGGGATCTTCCAATGAGCGGCCGGGAACTTCATCTCAACATCAATATACTCCACTCCGGCTTTTCGCCCGCCGCGTGGCGAATGGAAGGCAGCGATCCTCGCGCCTCCTTTGACATCAACCACTACATCAAGGTTGCTAAGATCGCCGAACGGGGCACTTTCGACGCCGTCTTCCTCGCAGATCAGGCGGCGATCTCGGACCGGATCGATTTCCGACCGCTCACGTCGCTGGAGCCGACTATCGTTCTCGCGCTGGTCGCGGCCAATACCGAACGAATAGGCCTGATCGGCACCGCCTCGACGACCTACAACGAGCCGTACAACATCGCCCGGCGCTTTGCGACGCTCGACCATGCCAGTGGCGGGCGCGCGGGCTGGAACATCGTCACCAGCGCGGACCTGGCGCAAAGCAGAAACTTTGGTCTTCAAAAGCCCGTGGCCCACGCAAGCCGCTATGAGCGCGCCAACGAATTTGCAGCGGTGGTCAAGGCGCTCTGGGACAGCTGGGAGGAAGAGGCCTTCATCGGCGACACCGCGACCGGGCGCTTCGTCGATACTGGCCGCGTCCACCCGATCGCCCACAGCGGCAAGCATTTTGCGGTGCATGGGCCGCACAATATTCCGCGCCCGCCACAGGGCCACCCGGTTCTCGTGCAGGCTGGCGGCTCCGACGACGGGCGCGAACTCGCCGCCGAACATGCCGAAGCAGTCTTCTCCGCTTCGCAATCCTTCGAGGAATCCCTGGGCTATGCTAGAGATTTGCGCCGTCGCGCCGCCCGTCATGGCCGCCCGGATGACAGCATTCTTGTACTCGCAGGCCTCGCCACCATCATCGGCAGCACCGAAGCAGAGGCGAGGAGCCGGCAGGAGGAACTGCGTGATCTGATTCCCCTTGAGTACAGCCTTGCGCGGCTGGCCGGCGTGTTGCAGGTCGATCAGAAAAGGCTCGAACTCGACGCTCCCTTGCCCCACGACATACCGCTGCCAGCAGACGGCGGGCACACATTCTTCCGCGCGACTTTGGCACTCGCGCGACGGGAAGGATTGACCGTTCGGGGGCTGATCCGTGCACTCAACGGCGGCACCGGGCATCGCACGATTGTCGGCACGCCTGATAAGATCGCCGACGACATCGAGACATGGTTCTGTGCTGGTGCGGCGGACGGCTTCAACCTGATGCCGGACGTGTTGCCGCATGGACTTGATGTCTTCGTCGAGGAAGTGGTTCCGCTCCTGCGTCGTCGCGGCTTGTTCAGACACGAGTACACCGGTCGGACACTGCGCGACCACCTCGGCCTCACGCGGCCGCAGAATCCCTACGTTGCCGCAGCAGAATGACGGCCAAAAAAGGACATCTCATGACGCCATCCCTTGCGACAAAGGCAAACGACGCCGATCGACTGGCGGCACTCGCCGCCGAGCGTTATCGCGAGTCGCAGCACCTCGGCGAACAATGGAACGAGGCCATTGAAACACTTCTCTCTCACCGCAGCGTGCGCAGCTACTTGCCAAAGCCGGTCCCACATGCCGCTGTCGAACTTGCGGTTGCCGCAGCGCAGTCGGCACCGAGTTCGTCTAATCTGCAAGCATGGAGCGTCGTAGCCGTTGAAGACCCAGAACGGCAAAACCGGCTGAATGCCGTTGCCGGCAACCAGCGTCAAATCGCCCAGGCGCCTCTCCTGCTCGTCTGGCTCGCTGATCTTGCGCGACCCCGTGCGATCGCCGCAAAGGGTGGCTCTGCGGCAGAGGGTCTCGACTATATCGAGAGCTTTTTGCTTGGTGTGATTGATGCTGCGCTTGCAGCGCAGAACGCCGTCGTGGCCTTTGAATCACTGGGGTTTGGAACCTGCTAC
>Ga0075369_10000378_pt1 | contig 13335 bp, 10 predicted proteins | sample EndMethybrTD3034_FD_71400 | JGI IMG/M metagenome (GOLD analysis project Ga0075369, IMG submission 71400) | Populus endosphere microbial communities from Tennessee, USA - Endosphere MetaG P. TD hybrid TD303-4 | ecosystem: Host-associated > Plants > Roots > Endosphere | place: USA: Tennessee...
GTCGAGGACCGCGCGATCAACCCGCGCACCTTCGTCTCGCTGCGGGTGCGCAAGACGTTCTAGAGGTTGCGGGAAGGGCGGCGGCGCGGCACGGTCGGCGGGTTCTTTCGAGGGGCCCTTCCGCATGCGTCGTCTGCTCACCGCCGCCACCGCCCTGGCCGGCGCGCTCGTTCTGCCTCTGGCCGCCCTGGCCGCGCCGACCGTCGAGGTCTCGTTTCCCAAGGCGATGAGCGCCGCGCCGCTGGACGGCCGGCTCCTGCTGCTGCTGTCCAACGACCCGTCGGCCGAGCCGCGCACCCAGATCTGGTTCGACCTCAAGACCCAGATGGTCTTCGGCCAGAACGTCCAGGGCCTGGCCCCGGGAGCGGCCGTCACCGTCGACGACAAGGCCTTCGGCTGGCCGGTGAAGAGCCTCTCGGGCGTCAAGCCGGGCAAGTACCGGCTGCAGGTCGTGCTGAACCGCTACGAGACCTTCAAACGCAGCGACAGCTCGGTGGTCAGCCTGCCGCCCGACCAGGGCGAGGGCCAGCACTGGAACACCAAGCCGGGCAACCTCTACTCGACCCCGGTCGAGGTCGAGATCGGCGCGAACGGCGAGTTCGTCGGCGCGGCCAAGGTCGCCGTCAGCCTGGACCAGAAGATCCCCGAGATCGCCCGCCCGGCCGACACGCCCTACATCAAGCACGTCCGCATCAAGAGCGAGCTGCTCAGCAAGTTCTGGGGCCGGCCGATGTATCTCGGGGCCCACGTGCTGATCCCCGAGGGCTTCGAGACCCACCCCAACGCCCGCTATCCGCTCATGGTCTTCCACGGCCACTATCCGGATGACTTCGGCGGCTTCCGCACCACCCCGCCCGATCCGGACCTGAAGCCGGACTATTCGGACCGCTTCCACTTGGCCGGCTACAACCGGATCCAGCAGCAGGAGGCCTACGACTTCTATCGCCAGTGGACCGGCCCGAACTTCCCGCGCTTCCTGGCCATCGAGATCGAACACGCCAATCCCTATTACGACGACAGCTACGCGGTGAACTCGGCCAATCTCGGCCCCTATGGCGACGCCATCAACAAGGAGCTGATCCCGGCGATCGAGAAGCAGTTCCGGGGCATCGGCCAGGGCTGGGCGCGCTTCACCTACGGCGGCTCGACCGGCGGCTGGGAGGCCCTGGCGACCCAGGTCTTCTATCCGGACATGTACAACGGCGCCTTCGCCGCCTGCCCCGACCCGATCAGCTTCCGTCAGTACACGACGATCGACCTCTACAAGGACGAGAACGCCTATGTCCTGAAGGGCGCCAACCGCTCGATCGAACGGGCCGGCTATCGCAACTATCTGGGCGAGGTCTTCGCCACCCAGCGCGACGTCAACACCTACGAACTGGCCCTGGGCGATAGGGGCCGCTCGGGCGAGCAGTACGACATCTGGCAGGCGGTCTACGGACCCCAGGGGCCGGACGGCTACCCCAAGCCGATCTTCGACAAGGTCACCGGCCAGATCGACCGCTCGGTCGCCGACTACTGGCGCGAGCACTACGACCTGACCCACATCATCCAACGCGACTGGAAGACCCTGGGGCCGAAGCTCCAGGGCAAGATCCACGTCTATGTCGGCCGCGGCGACAACTACTTCCTGAACAATTCCGTCTACGTCGCCGAGGAGGTCTTTAACGGCCTGAAGGACCCGCCCTACGGCGGCGAGGTCGCCTATGGCGACAAGGACGAGCACTGCTGGAACGGCGCCAAGGACCTGCCCAACGCCATCAGCCGGCTACGCTACAACACCATCTACCTGCCCAAGATCCTCAAGCGGATCGAAGACACGGCCCCGCCCGGCGCGGACCTCAAGAGCTGGCGCTACTGAGGTCCAGCCGGGACGAAGGGCCTATTTCTTCAGGCGCTGGATCAGGGCCGTGGTCGACGGATCGTGCTGGCCGGCCGCGCCGCTCTCCAGCTCGGGCAGGATGCGGCCCGCCATCACCTTGCCCAGCTCGACGCCCCACTGGTCGAAGGAATTGATCCCCCAGATCACGCCCTCGACGAAGGTCTTGTGCTCATAAAGGGCGATCAGGGCGCCGAAGGTGCGGGGCGTCAGGCGGTCCAGCACCACCAGGGTCGACGGGCGGTTGCCGGCGAAGGTGCGTTGCGGGGCCAGGGTCGCGATCTCGGCCTCCGAGACGCCCTTGGCCTGCAGTTCGGCGACCACGTCCTCGGTGGTCCGGCCGACCATGAAGGCCTCGGCCTGGGCCAGCAGGTTCGACAGCAGCTTCTCGTGCATGCCGGCCGGGCCCTCGTCCGACTTGGCGACGCCGATCAGCTCCATCGGCGTCATGTCCGTGCCCTGGTGCATGCACTGGAAATAGGCGTGCTGGACGTTGGTGCCCTCGTCGCCGAACACCACCGTGGCGGTGCCGCGCTGGGCGGGCTTGCCGTCCGGACCGACCGACTTGCCGTTGCTCTCCATCTCCAGCTGCTGGAGGAACGAGGCCAGGCGGCGCAGGCGGTGCGAATAGGGCACGACCGAGCGGGCGCGGCGGTCCAGGCCGTTGCGGTTGAAGATCTGAGCCAGGGCGACCAGCACCGGGGCGTTCTTCTCCAGCGAGGCGGTCTTGAAGTGCTCGTCCATGGCCGCGCCGCCGTCCAGGAAGCCCTGGAAGGCGTCCCAGCCGGCCGCGACGGCGACGGACAGGCTGACCGACGACCACAGCGAATAGCGGCCGCCGACCCAGTCCCAGAAGCCGAACACGCGGTCGTCCGGCACGCCGAAGGCGGCGGTCTTGTCCAGGGCGGTCGAGATGGCGGCCAGGTGCTGGTTGGCGCCCTGCTCACCCAGGGCTTCGACCAGCCAGGCGCGGGCGGCAGTGGCGTTGGCCAGGGTCTCCTGGGTGGTGAAGGTCTTGGAGACGACGATGACCAGGGTCTCTTCCGGGTCCATGTCGGCCGTGGTCAGGGCGAACTCGGCGCCGTCGACATTGGCCACGAAGCGCAGGTCGATCTGAGTCTTCACCGGGCGCAGGGCGTCCCACAGCAGGCGGGGACCCAGGTCAGAGCCGCCGATGCCGATGTGCAGGATGGCCTTGAACGGCTTGCCGGTCGCGCCCAGAATCGCGCCGGAGCGGACGGCCTCGGCGAAGGCCTTCATCCGCTGGCGGACGCTCTCGACCTCGGCCATGACCGGCTGGCCCTGGGCCTTGAAATCAGCATCGGCCGGAGCGCGCAGGGCGGTGTGCAGGACGGCGCGGCCCTCGGACGAATTGATCGCCTCGCCGCCGAACATCCGGGCCCGGGCGCCCTCGACGCCGGCCGCGTGGGCCAGGTCCAGGGCGGCCTCGAGGCCGGCCTCGTCCCAGGCCTGCTTGGAGAGGTCCAGGTGCAGGCCGGCGACGTCCAGGGTCAGGGCGTCCAGGCGCCCCGGCTCCGCATCGAAGAACTCGACAATGCGCTTGTCGCCCGCGGCCTTGGCGGCGGCTTCCAGGCGGTTCCAGGCGGTGTCGAGATCGGCCATGCGGGACGTCCTTTGGAAAATCGGTGTTTGTGCAACGGGCCTTACCAAACAGGCGCCGCCGCGTCATGGCAGACCAATGACGTTTTTTGCGGAAACCACCGATGTCCCCCGCGCCGAGGCAGATCTCGGCAGGCCCGGACGCGCCTCGCCTCAGGCGTCCTTGTATTTCACCGAACAGCCGTAGGGCGGCGCGAACGGCGTGGCGACCTTGCGGCCCGCCTTGACGTCGGCCAGGGCAGCGGCGACCAGGTTCCTGGCCTTGGGCAGGTCCTCGACCTTGCTGGTCGGGATGTCGTCGATGGCGCCCTCGTAGACGACCTGACCAGCCTTATCGATGACGAACATGTGCGGCGTGGTCTTGGCCTTGTAGGCCGTGGCGACCTTGTTGTCGGGATCGAGCAGCAGGGCCGTCGGCTTGGCGCCCTTGGCGTCCATCCAGGTCTTGGCGGCCGCGCCGTCCGGGAAGTAGCCCTGCTTGCCCGGCGCGGACGAGGCGATGGTCAGCCACACCACCCCGTCGGCGCGGGCGGCTTGCTGCAGGCCCTGCATGTTCCCCGAATAGTGCTTGCGGACATAGGGGCAGCCCTCGTTGACCCACTCCAGCACCACGGTCTTGCCGCGGAATTCCGACAGCGAGCGGGTCTTGCCGTCGGCGTCGACGGCGGTGAAGTCGGGCGCCGGCTTGGCCTGCGCCAAGGTCGGGACAAGCGCGGTCAACGGCAGACCGGCCCAAAACGGAAAACTGGCGACGAGACGGCGAGTGATCGACATGTCAGTTCTCCAGACCAGAAAGCGCCCCCGCCGAAGACCTTCTCACGGATCGCGGATTTGCGAAACGGTCGCAGGGCCAATCGAGACGACGGCCGAAACTTCGCCATTCTTGCTTGATCCAAAGGGCCCTCGCGCCCAGAAGACCCTTCGTCCTCCCCTGCTGCTCTCTCGCTCGATGTCCCGCACCAAGTCCTTCGCCGCCCTCGTCGGTTCCGGCCTGCTCCTGGCGGCCTGCGCCACCGAGACCAACACCACCGTCTTCGTGCCGGTCGTGGCCCCGACGCCGCCCAGCTCGCTGACGCCGCAGCCGATCATGCTGTTCAACCAGACCAAGGACGGCCGCAAGCTGTTCACCCTGGACGCCGAGTTCCCCTATTGCGACGTCGAGACGGGCAAGGTGATCGTCGTGCCGCGCTGGTACGTCACCGACTTCGCCAGCGTGCCCTGGTACGGCCAGGGCTTCGTCGACCCGCAGGGCCCGACGGCGCGGGCGGCCATCGTCCACGACTGGCTCTACACGATCGGCGAGCCGGGCAAGCGCGAGGAGGCCGACCAGATCTTCCTGCGGGCGATGCTGAAATACGGGGTCACGCCCTTCCAGGCCAACCTGGCCTACCAGGCCGTGCGGTTGGGCGGCGAGAAGGGCTACGGCCTGCCGACCGACTGGCGGTTCGTCGATCCCAAGCGCCAGGACATCGTCCAGCCCGCCCCGTTCGCCAAGCCGCGCGCCGGCATGGTCCGCTACCTGCCCAAGTGCCAGGGCTTCGGCGCCCTGATCCAGACCGGCTGGCGCGCCTATCCGGTCAAGGTCGCCCCGATCGTGGCCCCGCCGCCGGTGGTCGTGACCAAGACGCCTCTGGACCAGGTGAAGGCCAAGCTGCCGTTCGGCGACAAGAAGAAGTAGGCCCTAGGCGCCGGCCTTCTCGATCGCCTCGATCACCAGACCCTCGGTCAGGAGCTGGGGCAGGATGACCGGCGGCCCGCCGTTCTTCGGATAGACCACGTACAGCGGCACGCCGACGCGGTTGAACTCGGCCAGCGCCTTGGCGATGACCGGGTCGCGATTGGTCCAGTCAGCCTTCAGATAGACCGCGTCCTTGGCCTTGAAGGCCTCCGCCACCTTGGCGCCGGACAGGGCGACCTTCTCGTTGACCTGGCAGGTCACGCACCAGGCGGCGGTGAAGTCGACCAGGATCGGACGGCCGGCGGCCCGCAGCTCGGCGACCTTCTCCGGCGACCAGGTCTCGGCGACCAGGCCAGGGCCAGCCGGAGCCTCGGCCGACGTCGTCGCCGTCGTCGGCGGCTTGGCCGCGAGGGCGGCCGAGGCGGCCAGGGCGATAGCGGCGACCACGGCCAGCAGCCCGACGACCAGCGAGACAGTCGAGCCCTCGCCCGCCGCGCGGCGGTTCTGGGCCAGGCCGTACAGCCAGGCCCCGAAGGCGGCCAGCACGCCCGCGCCCAGCACCTGGCCCAGGGCGATCGGACCGGCCTGCTGGGCGAACACCCAGGTCAGCCACAGGGCCGCGCCGTACATCGGGAAGGCCAGGCCCTTCTTCAGCACGTCCATCCAGGCGCCGGGGCGCGGCAGAAGCTTCAGCAGGCCGGGGATGAAGGTCACGGCCACGAAGGGCGCGGCGAAGCCCAGCGCCAGGGCCAGGAACACCGCCAGCGCCACGATGGCCGGCTGGGTCAGGGCGTAGCCCAGGGCGCCGGCCATGAACGGCGCCGTGCACGGGGCGGCGACCACCACCGCCAGGGCGCCGGTGAAGAAGGCTCCGCTCGCCCCGCCCTGGGCGGAGGCTCCGGAGCCGACATTCTGCACCGAGGTCCCGATCTCGAAGACGCCCGACATGTTCAGCGCCACCAGCAGCATCAGCAGGGCCAGGCCCGCGATGACGATCGGCGACTGCAGCTGGAAGCCCCAGCCCACCGCCGCCCCGCCGGCCCGCACGGCCAGCAGCAAGCCGGCCAGGACCAGGAAGGTGGTCACGACCCCCAACAGGAAGACCAGGCCCTGCAGGCGGGCCTTGCCGCCATCGTGGGCGTGGCCGGCCAGGCTGGCGGCCTTCATCGACAGCACGGGGAAGACGCACGGCATCAGGTTCAGGATCAGCCCGCCCAGGAAGGCGAAGACCAGGGCCCCGACCAAGCCGCCCCGAACGGCGCCGCCCTCGGCCGGCGCGGTCTCGGCCGGCGGCGCGCCCAGGCCGCTGGCGGTCGCGGGCGGCTCTCCGGCCGTGGCGGTGACCTCCCAGGCTCCGGCCTTGGTGGCTAGCACGCCTTGCAGCTCTGCCGGCGGCGTCCCGCCGCCGACGAAGTCGTAGCCCGGCTTCAGCGACAGGGTCAGGCCCTCGGGGCCGCGCTCGATGACCTGCTCGGCGGCATGCTCGATGACCTTGGGCGAATAGGGGAAGAAATAGGCCCCGGCCATGTCCGCGCCCTTCAGCGGCCCGCCGGTGACGGCCAGCTTCAGGGTCTGGCCGTCCAGCTTGAACACGGCCTTCAGCCCGGCCGGCTTGGGGGCCTTGGCCAGGACGTCGGCGACGACCGGACCCCATTTCGGATCCGCCGACGGCGCGCCGGCCACGACCGGCAGCAGCAGGGTCAGCTTGGCGTCCTCGGGCACGCAGACCTGTTCGCAGACCAGATAGGCGACGTCGGCGTTCAGGCTGATCGTCGTCCCGACCTGGGCGTTGGCCGGGGCGCTGATCGGCACCGGGATGAAGACCTCGCCCTCGTAGGCATAGTCCAGCAGCGGACCCAGCTTGGCCTTTTGCGGCGTCGGCCAGACCATGTCGCCGGCGCTCCAGCCGGCCGGCAGGGTCCAGGCGATCTTGGTCGCCTCGCCCGCGTCGCCCGGGTTGCGCCAATAGGTGTGCCAGCCGGGAATGATCTTCTGGCGCAGGGCGACATAGACCGTGCCGCCCGGCGCGATCCCCGCCTCCTGGGCGACCAGCTCGGACTCGATGTGCCCGGAATTGACCACGGGCCCGGCCATGGCCGCGCCGGCCAGGAGAGTCGCCGCCAGCAAGGCTTGCAGGGCGAGGACGGCTTTCTTCAGGAACATCGGCGGCGGGCTCGGCGGAAAAAGAACGCGGACGAACACATGGCCCGCCAGCCTGCTCTCGACAATGCTCAAGTCGCGACGGACAGTCGATTACAGAATCATCCGGAGCCGCCCATGCCCGCCGCGTTCGACGACATCGAGATCGGTCAGGTCGTTTCGCTGGGCACGCGCGCCGTCGACGGCAAGGCGCTGGAGACCTTCATCGCCGCCTTCGCGCCGGGCTGGCCGATCGAGAACGGCGCGCCCGACGGCATGGTCTTCGCCATCTGGACCCGGCTGGACGCCGAGGCCAGCGCCGCCTGGCCGCAGACCAAGCGCCTGGGCGTCGACGCCCTGCGCTGGATGCGCAATCCGCCCGTCGGCGAGCTGCTGCGCGGCCGGATGACGGTGATGGGCAAGGACCCGGTCGGCGAGGGCAAGGGCATCGTCATCGCCCAGCACGACCTCCTGGACGAGGCCGGCCGCCTGGTCTTCTCGTGCCTGACCCGCAGCATCTTCGCCCGATAGCCTGGCCCAAGAAAAAGGCGGCGGAGCCGAAGCCCCGCCGCCCTCTCGTCTTCAGCTGACGTCGAACCCTAGTTCAGGTTCGCGGCCTCGGCCTGCTTCAGCATGGTCTTGTTGATCAGGCGGTCCCAACCCAGCAGCGACACCAGGTGCGCGTAGATCTGGGCCAGGGCGCCGTTTTCCTGCAGTTCCTTCAGCTTGGCGGCCGACAGGCCGTTCAGCTTCTCTTCCGAGACGCCGAAGTACTCGGCGACGGTGACCGGTTCGCCGGCCGGAGCGCCGGTTTCGTCCTGCGGCTGGAAGATCGCCTTCTTCAGCTCGAACAGGTCCAGGTCCTTCAGGAGCTGGACGAACGAGTCGGTGCGGCGGCGCTCGATCTCGAAGTCGTCGCAGAACTTGATGCAGTTCTGGGTGTATTCGGTCGGCTCGCCCTTGGCGTCGAACAGCGGGGTCTGGCCCTGCTCGGTCAGCAGGTCGGAACCGGTGTCGATGCAGACGATCAGACGGTCTTGCGTCTCATCGTTGGCCAGGACGAACGGATAGCGGCGGATGTAAGCCGGGATGTAGACGTTCGCCTCGACCGAGCCGTCGGCGTTGATGAACAGGTTTTCCTGCTGGTTCAGGCCCATCACGGCCAGCGGAACCTTGTCCTCGCCGGCGAAGATCACCGGGAAGGTCAGGGCGGCCGGCGCGAATTCCGAGACCGTCAGCGGCACGGCGGTGCCGGCGGCGGCGAAGCCGTACGGCTTGTCCTTGTGGACCAGGGCCAGCTTGGCGTGCTGCTCGCGGTTCAGCGGCTCCGGCGAGTTGTAGAACAGGACGTTGCCGGAGATCTCGCCGGCGGACTGGGACGTGGTCATGAAGAGCTCTACGACAGAATTAGAAAACGGACGCTCGAACGCTTCAAGACGACCGCAAAGGCTCGGCGTTCTAGCCGATCCTTCGAGACCGGGCAATCTGGGCCGCTGTCGTCGCGAGACCACGGGTCTCGGATTCATCTCCGACGCGAAACGGTAAGCTTGCTTGCCGCCCTCGGCGGGCGAGCAGTCCGGGGCCTGGAAGGGGGGAGGACGTCCAGGCCCCGGCGCGGGACGGGACCCCGGGGGCTGCTGGGGTCCCGCGCTCTCGTCCGACGCTAGAAGCGCCAGGCGAAACCGGCGCGGACCGAGCGGCCCGGCGAGGGCGCGAAGTCCTTCAGGAACGAGGCATGCTCGCGGATCGTCTCGTTGGTCAGGTTGCGGCCGTCGACAAACAGGCGAAGCGCCGAGTCCGCCACGGGTTTGAAGGTGACCATGGCGTTGACCTGGGTATAGCCGTCGGTCGGCAGCTCGAAGTCCGCCACCCGGTTCTGGCTGCCCACGCGGCGCACCTCGGTCTGCACGTCCAGGCGCGGGCTGCTCCAAACCACGCGGCCGGTCAGACCCCACGGGGGCACCCGGGCGGGCACGCCCAGGTCGGTCTTGCCCCGCACATAATCGTAGACGCCTTCCAGCTTCAGGGTGTTCTCGCCGCCGCGCCAGGCGACGTACGAGGTCTCCAGCTCGGCGCCGTGAAACTTGGCGTCGGTCTGGAAGTACTGGAACACCGGCAGATCGTCCTGGACCGCGCCGGTCGGGGCCTCCTCGATGAAGCCGTCGTACTGGGCGCCCCACAGGTGGCCCTCCACCCGCAGGCGCTCGCCGGTGTAGCGGTAGGTCGCCTCCAGCGAGGTGACCTTCTCGGACTTCAGGTCCGCGTCGCCGACCTCGTAGCCGCCGGTGCCCGGGTGCGGGCCGTCGGCGAACAGCTCGAACTCGGTCGGGGCGCGGCCGTTGCGCGACAGGGTCAGGGCCACGAACTGGTGGTCGGCCGGCTTGTAGAACAGGCCCAGCGAGGCCGAGACGTTGTCGAACGACTTCTTGGTGAAGTCGGTCTTCAGCTCGCGGCTGTCGAAGCGCAGGCCCGCGTCCAGGCCCCACACGCCCTTGTCCAGACGCTGCAAGGTGAAGACACCGTATTCCTTGATGTCGGTCGAGGGCACGAAGGCCTCGTCGCCGATGGCCGAGAAATGGCGCTCCAGGGCCTGGAAGCCCACCGCGCCCTGCCAGCCGTCGCGCTCCTTCTGGACCAGCTCCAGGCGCCCCTCGGTGCCGTCCGACAAGAAGCGGGTGCCGACCTCGCCGCTGTCGACCGAGACCTCGGCGTGCTCGTACTTGGCGTGGCCCGCCGACAGGCGGATCTTGGCAAACGGACCCAGATCGACGTCCTGCTCGCCGCGCAGGTCGTAGCGGGTCTGCTGCAGGTGGATCGAGACCGGGCCCTCGGCGTCCGGGTCGATCGGAGCCAAGACCTGCAGGTAGGGGACGCCGTAGGTGGTGTCGGTCTTCTTGACCGAGACCCCGAAGAAGCCGCTGTCATGCACGTAGCTGACGCCGGCGCCGTAGGCGTCCATCTCGACGTCGGTGTTCTTGACGGTCTTGTCCGGATCCGGCGTCAGGCCGTCGCGGCGCGCCAGGCGCGAGGAGACCGGGGCGGTCGGGACGTCGTAGTCGCTGCTCTCGCGGTGATCGGCGTCGATGGCGAAGACCAGCGGGCCCTTGCCGAACTTGGCCGAGCCGTTGATCGCCTTACCGTCGTCGACCGACGAGACCGAGCCGGCCACCCGGCCCTCGAAGCCGTTCGCGGCGGGGCTGGAGGGCACGCGCTCGTCGATGATGTTGACCACCCCGCCGATCCCCGAGCCGCCATAGGCCAGGGTCGAGGGACCGCGCAGCACCTCGACACGCGTGGCTTCGCCAGGGTCCGAGGCCACCGCGTGGTCGGGCGACAGCGACGAGGCGTCGACCTGGCCGACGCCGTTCTCCAGCACCATGACGCGCGGACCCGACAGGCCGCGGATCACCGGGCGGCTGGCGCCGGGACCGTAGAAGGTCGAGCGCAGGCCTGGCTGGCCATTCAGGGTGTCGCCCAGGCCGGCCGGCGGCGCCACGTCCAGCTGGTCGCGGGTGATGACGTTGACGCTGCTGGTCACGGTGTCCAGCGACACCGCGTACGGCGCGGCGGTGATGACGACCTTGGAGACTTCCGTATCGCTGTCCGGAGCGGGCGCCGCCGGGGCGGGCGCGTCAGCGGCGTGGGCGGAAACGGCGGCGGCGAGCGCGAGGAGGCTCGCGGCGGAGAAGGCGACGCGACGAAGCATGGGGGTCTCTGGAACCGATGAAACTTGACCGGGGGAGCGGTCGTGATGGAGTGTTATGAAATAACATATCCATTCGTCAATCCGCTTTCTCTTGACGCATGAACTTCCCCGCTCTCTGTGGGCGGATGACCTCAGGGACGCATTCCATGACCCGTTTCGTGCTCATCGCCGCTGTCTCCGGCCTGGCCCTCGTCGGCTGCTCGGCCGATGGCCTAAGCGCGCCTCCGGCCAAGCCGGCGGCCGTGGCGACCACCCCGCCCTCGGCCGGTTGGGTGAAGCCGCCGCCGGGCTATCTGGGCGGCGACGGCGGCATCGTCGCCACGACCATCATCGGCCCGCCGCCCGCCCCGGACTCGCCGCGGGGCAAGGCCGAGCGCGCCCAGTTCGACGAGACCCGCAAGCTGGTGAACACCGAGACCTGGAGCCGGGCGATCGCCGACGCCGACCTGTCGGGCAGGAACGGCCTGAAGAGCTTCTCATGTGCGGCCGGCGTCACCCTCAGCGCCGAGGCGACCCCGACCCTGGCCAACATGCTGCTGCGCATGACCGACGACGCGGCCAAGATCTACCAGCCGGCCAAGGCCGCCTTCCAGCGTCCCCGCCCCCCGGTCGGCAACACCGCGCCGATCTGCGTGCCCCGCGAGGACTGGATCAACACCGACGGCTCCTACCCGTCCGGCCACGGCCTGATCGGCTGGGCCTGGGCCTCGGTGATCGCCGAGCTGGTCCCCGACAAGGCCAGCCCCATCCTGGCGCGCGGCAAGGCTTTCGGCGACAGCCGCATCGTCTGCGGCGTCCACTTCCAGAGCGACGTCGAGGCCGGCCGCTATCTGGGCTCGGCCCTGGTCACCCGGCTGCACGACGATCCGGGCTTCCTGAGCGATCTGGCCAAGGCGCGGGCGGAGGTGACGGCTTCGAAGGCCAAGGGCGCGCCGGAGGGCTGCGGCGCCTAGGCAGGCCGGGCTACGAACACCACGTGCTGGCGCAGCGGATGATCCTGCGCCACGCCCGGATGATCGAAATCGCGGGCGGGCTCGTGCGCCATGCCGATCCGTCGCATCACCGCCTGCGAGGCCAGGTTCGTGCGCGCCGTGAAGGCGATGATCTCCGGCAGCTTCAGCGTCTCGAAGCCGTAGGCCAGCGCCGCCTTGGCCGCCTCGGTGGCGTAGCCCTGGCCCCAGGCGTCGGGATGGAAGCGCCAGCCGATCTCGACCGTGTTCGGCATGTCCATCTCGGGCGGAACCCACCAGACGCCGGTCATGCCGATCACCCGGTTGTCGGCCTGGCGCTCGACCACCCAGAACCCGAAGCCGTGCTCCAGGTCGTGCGCCTGCACGCGGTCGACGAAGGCGTCGCTCTCGGCGCGGCTTCGCACGCCGCCCAGCCAGGCGCCCACCTCGGGATGGGCATTGAGCTGGGCGATGGCGTCCCGATCGGCGTCGACCGCCGGTCGCAGCACCAGGCGGTCAGTTCCGATCATGCAGGCCGGCCGCTGGCCAGGGCCTGGTAGAACTCCGGCCGGCGATCGCGGAAGAAGCCCCAGGCGGCGCGGTGCGTCGTCAGGAAGTCCAGGTCAAAGGTCGCGTTGACCAGACCCTCGTCGGCGCGGCCCAGCTCGCTGACCAGGTCGCCGCGATGGTCGGCGATGAAGCTCGAGCCATAGAAGGTCTGGCCGCCGTTCGGATAGCCGTCCCACGGCTCGAAGCCGATGCGGTTGGCGCCGATCACCGGAATGACGTTCGAGACGGCGTGGCCCTGCATGGCCCGCCGCCACGGCAGGGCGGTGTCGAGGCTGGGGTCGTGCGGCTCGCTGCCGATGGCGGTCGGGTAGAACAGCGCCTCGGCGCCCATCAGCGCCATGGCGCGGGCGGCCTCAGGATACCACTGGTCCCAGCAGATGCCGACGCCCAGACGGCCAAAGCGCGTGTCCCAGACCTTGAAGCCGGTGTCGCCGGGCCGGAAGTAGTACTTCTCCATGTAGCCGGGGCCGTCGGGAATGTGGCTCTTGCGATAGAGCCCCAGCAGCGAACCGTCGGCGTCGGCCATCACCAGGCTGTTGAAGTAGTGCGGGCCCTCGCGCTCGAAGATCGAGATCGGGATCACCACGCCCAGCTCGCCGGCCAGCGGCGCGATGGCCTTGACCACCGGGTGCTCGCGCCACGGATGGGCCTCGGCGAACCAGCGCTCCTCCTGGGCGACGCAGAAGTACGGGCCCTGGAACAGTTCGGACGGCAGGATGACCTGCGCGCCCTTGCCCGCCGCTTCACGGATGAAGTGCTCGGTCTTCTTGATGTTGGCCTGCAGATCCATGCC
>Ga0075369_10000379_pt1 | contig 13326 bp, 9 predicted proteins | sample EndMethybrTD3034_FD_71400 | JGI IMG/M metagenome (GOLD analysis project Ga0075369, IMG submission 71400) | Populus endosphere microbial communities from Tennessee, USA - Endosphere MetaG P. TD hybrid TD303-4 | ecosystem: Host-associated > Plants > Roots > Endosphere | place: USA: Tennessee...
CATACCCGCACCATCGTGGTCGAGGTATATGCCCGCGATGATGGCCTGCTCGATCTCGAAGCACGCTTGACCGACGTCAAGGATCACGACCTGGCGCTGGCCTCCGGCCTGCGTCCGGCGGGGCAGCCGGTGCACGACATGCACCTCTCGATGGTGGTGGACCGCCAGCTCAATGTGGTGGAGGCGGGCGCGCGCTCGGCCATCGTGCCTTACCCGGGTGCCTGCGAGACCATTGGCCCGGCCTACGGCAAGCTCAAGGGCCTGAACCTGATGAACAAGTTTCGCCGCGCCGTGATGGAAGTGATGGGCGGGGAGCGCGGCTGCACCCACATCAGCGAACTGGCCGGCGTGCTGCCGACCGCGACGGTGCAGGCGCTGGCGGGCATCCTGCGCACCGATCCGGACACCAAGCCGTTCCAGCTCGACCGCTGCCATGCGCTGGTGACGGACGGCGAGTCGGTGCGGCGTTTTTATCCGCGCTGGTACAGGAAAGCGGGTGCGGATGTTGTGGCGCCCGATGCCGCGGCTTGATGCAGGTCAAGCCGTGGTCTTGATTATTCGCAAGGCCGAAAGATCGCGCGGCGCTTTATGCTCGCGCGGTTCTCGCGGATAATGGCGGGTTGGAATGAATCGCCGGCCGGTGCCCGGGTTTGCGGTGCGCGGATTTTGTAATGCGGGGCCTGCACTATGCCACGCCAATTGAACTGTGGATTCTTAAGGGGATGACGTGAAAATTCATGAATATCAGGGCAAGGAAGTATTGCGCAAATATGGCGTGCCCACGCCGCGCGGGATTCCCTGCTTCTCGGTCGACGAGGCGGTAGCCGCCGCCGAAAAGCTCGGCGGCGCGGTCTGGGTGGTCAAGGCGCAGATCCATGCGGGCGGGCGCGGCAAGGGCGGCGGCGTCAAGGTCGCCAAGTCGATCGCCGACGTCAAGCAGAAGGCCTCCGAAATCCTCGGCATGCAGCTGATCACCCACCAGACCAGCCCGGAAGGCCAGAAAGTGCGCCGCCTGCTGATCGAAGAGGGCGCCGACATCAAGAAGGAACTCTACGTCGGCATGGTGGTGGACCGCGTCAGCCAGGTGGTGTGCCTGATGGCTTCCTCCGAAGGCGGCATGGACATCGAGCACGTTGCCGAGCACACCCCGGAAAAAATCCACAAGGTATACATCGACCCGGTGAAGGGTTTGACCGACGCCGAATCCGACGAAGTCTCGCTGAAGATCGGCGTGCCGCAGGGCTCGCTCGGTGAGGCGCGCAAATGCCTGCAGGGACTCTACAAGGCGTTCTGGGACACCGATGCCTCGCTGGCCGAGATCAACCCGCTGATCGTCACCGGCGACGCCCGCGTGGTGGCGCTCGATGCCAAGCTCAACTTCGATTCCAACGCGCTGTTCCGCCACCCCGACATCGTCGCCATGCGCGATCTGGACGAGGAAGACCCGGCCGAAATCGAAGCGTCCAAATTCGACCTGACCTACATCTCGCTGGATGGCAATATCGGCTGCCTGGTGAACGGCGCGGGCCTCGCGATGGCGACCATGGACGTGATCAAGCTGTACGGCGGCGCGCCGGCGAACTTCCTGGACGTGGGCGGCGGCGCCACCGCCGAGAAGGTCACCGAAGCCTTCAAGATCATGCTCAAGAACCCGAACCTGGAGGCGATCCTGGTCAACATCTTCGGCGGCATCATGAAGTGCGACACCATCGCGCAGGGCGTGATCGCGGCCTGCAAGGCCGTGTCCCTGTCGGTACCGCTGGTGGTGCGCATGAAGGGCACCAACGAGGAACTGGGGAAGAAGATGCTGGCCGAGTCGGGTCTTCCCATCATCACTGGCGAAAACATGGGCGACGCCGCCGAGAAGATCGTCAAGGCTGCCGCCGAACACGCCGCCAAGAAGAAATAAGAGGATAGATAACCATGTCGATTCTGATCAACAAAGACACCCGCGTGATGACCCAGGGCATCACCGGCAAGACCGGCCAGTTCCACACCAAGATGGGCAAGGAATACGCCAACGGCAAGAACTGCTACGTGGCCGGCGTGAACCCGAAAAAGGCCGGCGAGGCCTATGAGGGCATCCCGATTTTCGGCACCGTCGCCGACGCCAAGAAGCAGACCGGCGCCAACGTCTCGGTCATATATGTGCCGCCGCCTTTTGCCGCCGCCGCGATCTGGGAAGCGGTCGAGGCCGACCTGGACGTGGTGATCTGCATCACCGAGGGCATCCCGGTGCGCGACATGATCGAGGTGAAGGACAAGATGCGCAAGCAGGGCCGCAAGTCGATCCTGATCGGGCCGAACTGCCCCGGCGTCATCACCCCCGACGAAATCAAGATCGGCATCATGCCCGGCCACATCCACAAGAAAGGTCGCATCGGCGTGGTGTCGCGTTCCGGCACCCTGACCTACGAAGCAGTCGGCCAGTTGATGGACCTCGGGCTGGGCCAGTCGTCGTGCGTCGGGATAGGTGGTGACCCGGTAAATGGACTTAAGCATATAGAGGTGATGAAGATGTTCAACGACGACCCCGAAACCGATGCTGTCATCATGGTCGGTGAAATCGGCGGCGACGATGAAGAGACCTGCGCGCGCTGGATCAAGGCAAACATGAAAAAACCGGTGGTCGGCTTCATCGCCGGCGTCACCGCGCCTCCGGGCAAGCGCATGGGCCACGCCGGCGCGATCATCTCCGGCGGCAAGGGCACGGCGCAGGAAAAGCTGAGCGTGATGGAAGAATGCGGCATCAAGGTCACCAAGAACCCTGCCGAAATGGGAAAACTTTTGAAATCGGTCCTGAAGTAAGCACCGACAAGGCGACACTCAAAGAGGAGACTTACAAGTGGATCTCGCATCACCGGTATTTTGGCTGGCCCTGGGCCAGATCGTCTGGATCAACATCATTCTCTCCGGAGATAACGCCGTGGTGATCGCACTGGCGGCGCGCTCGCTGCCGCCGGCGCAGCAGAAAAAGGCGATCATCTGGGGGTCGGGCGCCGCGGTGGGCTTGCGCATCGTCCTGACCCTGGTGGCGGCCTATCTGCTCACCTTGCCCTACCTGCAGATTGTCGGTGGGTTGCTACTGCTGTGGATCGGCGTGCAGTTGCTGTCCGAGGAAGACGAAGACGAAGGCAACGGCAAGGAGCACGGCACCCTGATGGCGGCGGTGCGCACCATCCTGATCGCCGACCTGGTGATGAGCCTGGACAACGTGATCGCGGTGGCCCTGGCCGCCAAGATCGACGGCGTGTTGAGCTATCCGCTGCTGATCATCGGCCTGGCCATCAGCATCCCGATGGTGATCTTCGGTTCTACCCTGATGATCAAGCTGATGGAGCGCTTCCCTATCATCATCGTGTTTGGCGCAGGCCTGATCGGCTGGGTGGCGGGCGATGCGATCACCCACGACATCGCGCTGCACCACGTTTTCGCCGACAACAAGATGCTGAGCTATGGCCTGAAGATCGGCTGCGCGATCTTCGTAGTGGCATTGGGACATTTCCTGGCCAAGCGCTCCTCCAAGGCACATGAAAAGGTTACCGCGGAGCCTAAAACCGGGGGCTGAAACTTAGCTTGCGGATGGACAAAAAGCGCGGAAAGCAGGTTTTCCGCGCTTTTTTTACGCACTTTTCCGCCTTGGTACAGGCGTAAAAAGGTTGACTGTGTTGATGGATAACTGCAAGAATGCGTATCATCATGCTGTTTACGTTGTGAAAATGGGCTTGAATAGGCGCTGAAAAGGCGTCTTCTGGACGGCTTTTTGGCGTAGAATCTTTGCCGATCAGGTGACTGATCAGGGGCGGGTGTTGGAATGGCGCAACGGCCAGGGCGGCCGTTGATGGGGTTTTTTTGATTGATCCGTCCTTTCACCCGAGTCGACTAACCGGCGCTTGGCAATAACAACACAAAAGCGGCGATAGGGGGCGTAAATGGCCAGGTTAAAGGGCGATTTGTGGAAATCAGACTGGTTTTTCGGTCTGGTTGTATCCCTGCTATTTTTCGTTTTCGCGTACGTCGCCATCGGCGTCGATCTGATGGACAGCCTGGACCGCAAAGCCTACGACATGGGCGTGCGGGCTTCCTCGAAAACCCCCAACGACAAGATCGCGATCATCGCGATCGACGACGAGAGCATCGCCAATATCGGCCGCTGGCCGTGGAACCGCGACGTCCACGCCCGCATGACCGATCTGCTGTCCGGCGCCAAGGCCAAGGTGATCGGCAACACCGTATTCTTTTTTGAACCCCAGCAGGACCCCGGCCTGGTGTACGTCAACAAGGCGCTGGAAATCTACGCCAAGGCCGACCCGGCCGCTGCCCCTGCCGCCGCTGCCAGCGGCGGTGCCGCCGTCGTCGCGCCCACCGCCGACGCCGCCGCGGAGCCGAAGGCGCCGGTCTCCCCCGAGCTGGCGCAGATCGGCGCGCTGCTCAAGGAAGCCGAGTCCAAGCTCAATACCGACCGCCGCCTGGCCGAGAGCTACACCAAGGCGGGCAACGTGATGCTGCCGCTGTCCCTCACCCTGGGCGACCCGCTGGGCAAGCCGGACCGCCCCCTGCCTGACTACGGCATCAAGAATTCCTTCGAGGGCAAGGGCGGCGACAACGACATCCGCTCGGGCGCGGTGCAATTGCCGATCGAGCCGCTGGCGCGCGCCGCAAGCGGCCTGGGCCACCTCAACGACACCCCGGACGTGGACGGCGCGATCCGCACCGAGCCGCTGGTGGTGACCTATTTCGACCGCTACTTTCCGTCCTTCTCGCTGATGGTGGCGGCCAAGAGCCTGAACCTGGGCGTCACCGACATCAAGGTGAACTGGGGCGAGCAGCTCAAGCTTTCCAAGCTGGCGATCACCACCGACACCAGCAATCGCATGTACACGTATTTCTACAAGGACCGCGACGGCAAGAAGGCCTTCCAGATCGACTCCTTCTACGACGTGCTGTCCGGCAAGATTCCCGCCTCGAAATACGCCGACAAGATCGTCCTGATCGGCCCGACCGCCGCCGGCGTGGGCACCAGCTTCCCGACCCCGGTGACCGCCGGCATGACCCCGGTGGAAAAGATCGCCCACTCGGTGTCCTCGATCCTCTCCGAGCATTTCTTCGTCTCGCCCTCCTGGGCGATCTGGGTCAAGCTGCTGGTGTTCATCCTGGTGGCCGTCTACCTGATCGTGCTGCTGCCCAAGCTCAAGGCCCGCCCGGCCGCGCTGATCACCCTGGGCACCCTGGTGGTGCTGCTGGCGGCGCACTTCGGCCTGATGGTCTCGGCCGGCATGTGGATTCCGCTGATGGTGCCGGCCACCCTGCTGCTGGTGGGCCACCTGCTGCTGACCACCAAGCGCTACATCGTCACCGAGGCCGGCAAGCAGAAGTCCGATGTCGAGTCCGCCGAGTCCAACCGCATGCTCGGCCTGGCCTTCCAGGGCCAGGGCCAACTCGACATGGCGTTCGACAAGTTCCGCAAGGTGCCCTTCGACGGCCAGCTGATGGACAACCTGTACAACCTGGCGCTCGATTTCGAGCGCAAGCGCCAGTTCAACAAGGCGCAGTCGGTGTACGAGCACATGCATACCTACGATCCGAAGTATAAGGATCTGGAATCGAAGATCACCCGCGCCAAGAACCTCTCCGAGACCGTGATCCTGGGCGGCGGCAGCACGCGCGGCAACGCCAGCATCCTGGAAACCGCGGGCGCCGGCGAGAAGCCGATGCTGGGCCGCTACCAGGTCGAGAAGGAGCTGGGCAAGGGCGCGATGGGCGTGGTGTATCAGGGCCGCGATCCGAAGATTTCGCGCGTGGTGGCGATCAAGACCATGGCGCTGTCGCAGGAGTTCGAGGCCGACGAGCTGGAAGAAGCCAAGGCGCGTTTCTTCCGCGAAGCCGAGACCGCCGGCCGCCTGAACCACCCCAACATCGTCACCATCTACGACGCGGGCGAGGAGCACGACCTGTGCTTCATCGCCATGGAACTGCTCAAGGGCAAGGACCTGGTCCCCTATACCAAGCCCGAATCGCTGCTGCCGATTCCGCGCGTGGTGTCCATCACCGTGCGGGTTGCCGATGCCCTGGGATACGCGCATCGCCAGAACGTCGTGCACCGCGACATCAAGCCGGCCAACATCATGTACGACATCGAGGGCGACAGCCCGAAGGTCACCGACTTTGGCATTGCGCGCGTCACCGACTCGTCCAAGACCAAGACCGGCATGGTGCTGGGCACCCCGTCCTACATGTCGCCCGAGCAGCTCTCCGGCAAGAAGGTGGACGGCCGCTCCGACCTGTTCTCGCTGGCCGTCAGCCTGTACCAGATGCTGTCGGGCCACCTGCCGTTCGTCGGCGACTCGATGGCCCAGCTGATGTTCAAGATCGCCAACGAGACCCCGGCCGATATCCGCACCCTCAACCCGGCGGTGCCCGAGGGCCTGGCCGAGGTGCTGATGTTCGCGATGGCCAAGGAAGCCGAGCAGCGCTACCAGACCGGCGAAGAGCTGGCCGCCGCCCTGCGCCCGTTCGGCGAGACCCCGGCCACTTCCACCGGCATGAACATTCCCGCGGCTACCGCCGGCGGGGCGCGTCCGCCGACCCAGCAGGTCGCCCCGCAGGGCACCCGCCCGGTGGCGCCGGCGGCCGCCCCGGCCGCGCCGAACCCGCATGCAGGCGGCACCGTGCAACTGAATGCGCCGGTGCTTCCCGAGGGCGACAAGACCGTGATCCTGAACGCGCCGCCGAAAGCCGCGCCGGGTCCGGGCGATACACAGCCGATTCCAGGTCCGGGGGGCAAGCCTGCCCCTGACGTGGATATTTCTCTCTAAGGACGCGCATGAGCCTAAGCGATGCGATCGAGATAGTCGGCCATACCGATCCAGGCATGGTCCGTTCTCACAACGAGGACTCGATCGCCAACGACACCAAGAGCGGCCTGGCCATTCTTGCCGACGGCATGGGAGGCTACAACGCCGGCGAAGTCGCCAGCGGCATGGCCACCACGGTGCTGATGACCGAACTGCAGACGGCCCTGTCCCATACGGCGCCGTTTTCGCCCGACCCCGACGGCGGGGCCGAGGCCGGCACCTATGCGGCGCGCATGCTGCGCGAGCAGATCGCCAAGGCGAACCACTCGATCTATTCGGCCTCGCAGTCGCAGCCGCAGTATTCGGGCATGGGCACCACCCTGGTTATGGCGGTTTTTTACGACAACAAGATGACCGTGGCGCACATCGGCGATTCGCGCCTGTACCGGATGCGCGACAACCAGTTCACCCAGGTGACGCGCGACCATTCGCTGCTGCAGGAGCAGATCGACAGCGGCATGATCACGCCGGAAGAGGCCAAGCATTCGCAGAACAAGAACCTGGTGACGCGCGCCCTGGGCATCGACCCGACGGTCGAGCCGGAGATTCATGACTATGAAACGCGCGCCGGCGACATCTACCTGCTGTGCTCGGACGGGTTGTCCGACATGGTGCCGGACGAGGAAATCGGCCTGACCCTGGAGACCCTGGGCGGCAACCTCAACCTGGCGGCGCAGCAGCTGGTGCAGATGGCAAACGACAATGGCGGGCGTGATAACGTATCGGTGCTCCTGATCAAGATTCTCCGGGAATACCCTGCGGCGCGCGGCCTGTTTGGCAAGTTTTTGGGATGGTTCAAGTAGATTTGACGCCGAACCCGGCGCCGATGATTCAGTGATCAGTTAGTTAAGCGAACGAGAAAAAAGGATTAAGGCTATGGCAAAGCTTATTCTCAGCATGGACGGCTTGGTGCTCAAGGAAATTTCCCTGACCAAGGAGCGCACGACCATTGGCCGCAAGCCGCACAACGACATCCAGATCGACAATCTGGCGGTGTCCGGCGAACATGCGGTGATCGTCACGATCCTCAACGACTCCTTCCTTGAGGACCTGGGCTCGACCAACGGCACGCTGGTCAACGGCCAGCCGATCAAGAAGCACTTTTTGCAGCCCAATGATGTGATCGAGCTTGGCAAGTACAAGCTCAAGTACATCAACGAGGCGCCCAAAGCTGCCGGCGCGGCCGATTTTGAAAAGACCATGGTGCTGCGCCCCGGGCAGATGCCCAAGGCGCCGGCCCCGGCTGCTCCCGCGCCCGCTGCGCCCAAGGCCGACGGCGACGTCACCCAGAAGCCCGCCGCCGCGCCGGGCGCTCCGGCAGCGCCCGCCGCCCCGGCCGCACCCGCGCCGGCCGCCGCCCCGGCCCGCCAGGGGGCGATCCAGCTGCTCTCCGGCGCCAACGCCGGCAAGGAACTGATCCTCACCAAGGCCCTCACCACCCTGGGCAAGCCCGGTGTGCAGGTGGCGGTGATCACGCGGCGTCCGCAGGGTTTTTTCATCACCCACGTGGAAGGCGCGACTTTCCCGCAGGTCAACGGCAAGGCGCTCGACGCGCAGGCGCATCCGCTCAACGATCACGACATGATCGAACTGGCGGGCACCAAGATGGAGTTTTTCTACAAATAGGTTCGCCGCAAGGGGAGCCATACCCCGGCACGGATGGATGTGCGGTGCCGGGCCGGCGGCAGGGTGCCGCCGGAGCTGCAACGCCATCCGACACAAGAATGGGGGCGGTACCCTCTGAGAAAAACCCGCCCGCGAGCCGCAGCCGGTTCCGGGCGCCAGGCGAAAACGGCCAGAGCGCCGCAACGGGAGGGCTTAAGTGAAACAGCACATCGTCCGCATCGGGCTGGGTATTTTGGTGCTGCTGGTGTTCCTGGGACACGCCGCCGAAATCTACAATATCCGCTTCGTCACGCAGCTGGACGCGATCATCTACGACACGCGCCTGCGGCTGACCATGCCCAGGAAGCCGGATGACCGCATCGTCATCCTGGACATCGACGAAAAGAGCCTGGGCAAGCTGGGCCGCTGGCCCTGGAGCCGGGACAAGATGGCCGGCCTGATCGACAAGCTGTTCAACGACTACGGCGTGGCCATGGTGGGCTTCGACGTGGTGTTCGCCGAACCGGACAACAGCTCCGGCCTGGGCACCCTGGAGGGCCTGGCCAAGAACGACCTGAAGGACGACGAGGGCTTCAAGGCCAAGCTGGACCAGCTCAAGCCGCAGCTCGACTTCGACGCGCGCTTCGCCAAGGCGGTGTCCGGCAAGGCGGTGATCCTGGGCTATTACCTGTCATCCGAAGACAACGCCGAAAAAAGCGGCGCCTTGCCCACGCCGGTGTTGCCGGCCGGCACCTTCAAGGGCCGCGATATCGGCTGGTTTGCCTGGAAGGGGCACGGCGGCAATCTCGAGCCCCTGCAAAAGGCGGCCATGTCCGCCGGGCTGTTCAATCCGTATATCGAAGCCGACGGCGTGGTGCGCCGGGTGCCGATGTTGTCCGAATACAACGGTCAGTACTACGAAGCGCTGTCCCTGGCGATGTTCCGCGCGCTGCTGGGCAGCCCCAAGGTCGAACCGGGCTATCCCACCGACAAGTCGATCCTGGCCAAGAACTACAGCGGCATGGAATGGCTGGAAATGAAAGTCGGCGATAAATCCTTCCGCATCCCGGTGGACAAGAATGTCGGCACCCTGATCCCCTACCGCGGTTTTGGCGGCCCCACCGCCAACACCTTCCGCTACATCTCCCTGTCCGACGTCTGGGATGGCAAGATCCCCAAGGAAGCCCTGAAGGGCAAGATCGCCTTCTGGGGCACCACCGCCCCCGGGCTGCAGGACTTGCGTTCCACGCCGGTCGGCGAGGTCTATCCCGGGGTGGAAATCCACGCCAACCTGCTGTCGGCGATGATGAACCAGAATTTCAAGGAGCGCCCCGCCTATACCCTGGGCGCCGAAGTGCTGCTGCTGATCCTGGGCGGGCTGGTACTGGCCGGCCTGATGCCGTTCCTCTCACCGGTGCGCGCTACCCTGGTCGCGCTGGTTGCGGCGCTGCTGATCATTGGCCTGAACTACCTGGTCTACACTCAGGCCGACACGGTGCTGCCGCTGGCCGCTTCGCTGCTGATGACGGCGGGGCTGTTCACGCTCAACATGGCCTACGGCTATTTCGTCGAGTCGCGCAGCAAGCGCGAGTTCACCGCCCTGTTCGGCCAGTACGTGCCCCCCGAGCTGGTCGACGAGATGGCGCGCAACCCCGGCGCCTACAGCATGGAGCCCAAGAGCGAGGACCTGACCATCCTGTTCTCGGACGTGCGTGGCTTCACCTCGATCTCGGAGAATCTCTCGCCCGACGATCTGCGCTCCTACATCAACGACTACCTGACCGAGATGAGCGCGGCGATCTCGACCCGGCGCGGCACCCTGGACAAGTACATCGGCGACGCCGTGATGGCCTTCTGGGGCGCCCCGGTGCCCGATGCGGAACACGCCCGTCAAGGGGTGATCACCGCGCTGGTGATGCAAAAGGCCGCCCATGACCTGGACGTCAAGTTCCGCGCCAAGGGCTGGCCGGCGCTGAAAATCGGCATTGGCCTCAATTCCGGCAACGTGCGCGTCGGCGACATGGGCTCCAAGGTGCGCCGCGCCTACACGGTGATGGGCGATCCGGTGAACCTGGCCTCGCGCCTGGAGGGCCGCACCAAGGAGTACGGCGTCGGCATCATGGTCGGCGAGAGCACCGAAAAACTGGTCAAGGATGTCGTTTTCAAGGAACTGGACCGCATCCGGGTCAAGGGCAAGAACGAGCCGGTGGCGGTCTATGAACCGATCGGCCTGGAGTCCGAGATCGACAAAAAGGTCAAGGACGAACTCAAGCTCTGGCGTGAAACCCTCAAGGCCTACCGGGCCCAGGCCTGGGACCAGGCAGAGGTGCAACTGCTCAACCTGACGCGCATGAATCCGGACTGCTATCTCTACGAGGAATATGCCAGACGCGTGATAAAGTACCGCAAGAATCCTCCAGGTCCGAACTGGGACGGAGTGACCACTTTTGACGAGAAATAGCAGTTGGCGGGAGCGGGCGGCAAGCGCATATGAAAGTCAAAGTCCTCGGCTGTAGCGGCGGCATCGGCGGCAAGCACCTGCGCACTACCTCGCTGCGCGTGGACAACGACGTCCTGATCGATGCCGGCACCGGGGTCACCGACCTGTCGCTCACCGAGCTGTCGATGCTCGACCACATCCTGCTCACCCATTCGCACCTCGACCACATCGCCACCATCCCCTTCATCGTCGACACCGTCGGGGCGATGCGCGACAAGCCGATCACCATCTACGCCATCGAGGAAACGCTCGAGACGCTGAAAAAGCACATCTTCAACTGGAGCGTGTGGCCCGATTTCACCGCCATCCCGACCGCTGAAAAGCCCTTCATGCGCTACGAGGTGATCAAGGTCGGCCAGACCCTCAACCTGGACGGGCGCAAGTTCACCGTGCTGCCGGCCAACCACACCGTGCCGGCGGTCGGCTACCAGATCGACAGCGGCAAGGCCAGCCTGGTGTTTTCCGGCGACACCTTCACCAACGACGCATTGTGGGCGGTGGTCAACAAGATCCCCAACCTCAAGCACCTGATCATCGAAACGGCGTTCTGCAACCGCGAAAAGCAGCTTGCGGTCGCCTCCAAGCACCTGTGCCCCAGCCTCCTGGCCGAGGAACTGGCCAAGCTGGAGCGCAGCGCCGAGATTTTCATCACCCACCTGAAGCCCGGGGAAATCGAACTCACCATGCAGGAGATCGAGGAATACGCCGGCGACTTCAACCCGCGCATGTTGCAAAACGGCCAGGTTTTCGACTTCTAGACGACCATGACGGACTCCACAGTTTCCACCGCCATGCTGCAAGGCTTCGAGCCGCTCTCCTCCCTCTCGGCGGCGCGGCTCAAGGAATTTGCCGGCTTGTGCTACCTCGAGCATGTCTCCAAGGGGCTGGACCCGTTCCGCGTCAAGAGCGCGGCCGACCAGCTCGCTTTCCTGGCCACCGGCGAACTGGAACTGGCGCTGGCCGGCGGCGGCAGCGAGACCGTGGCCGCCGGCACGCCCGAGGCGCGCGCCGCGCTGGTGCGCCCGCAGGCGATCGCCTCGGCCAAGGCGCTCACCGACGTCGAGCTGATCCGCATCGACCGCGACCTGCTCGACATCATGATGACCTGGGACCAGCTGGCGGCCTTTGACGCCACCCGCACCGGCCGCTTCAAGACCCTGCCCAGTTCGGACGCCGAACCGCTGCCCTCGAACTGGAACGTGATGTCCGGGGTGTTTTCGGTCACCAACCTGAAAACCGGCGCGTTCGCCAACCTGCCGTCGGCCCATATCGGCGAGCTGCTCAACCGCTTCACCCGCATCGAGGTCAAACCCGGCCAGGTGGTGATCAAGGAAGGCGACGAGGGCGATTACTACTACGTCATCGAGTCCGGCCGCGCCCAGGTGTCGCGCCTGGTCGGCGGGGTCACGGTGACCCTGGCCGACCTGAAGGCGGGCGACGCGTTCGGCGAGGAAGCCCTGGTGTCCGAGGCCAAGCGCAACGCCACCGTCACCATGAAGCACAACGGCGTGCTGTTGCGCCTGGCCAAGCAGGACTTCATTGCCCTGCTCAAGGAGCCGCTGCTCAACCGCCTGAGCGCCGCGCAGGCGCGCGACAAGGTCGCCGCCGGAGCGCAATGGCTCGATGTGCGTTACCCTTCGGAATACCAGTACGACCGCCTGCCCGGCGCCATCAACGTGCCGCTGGCGGAAGTGCGCAATGCGTTTTCGGTGCTCGACAAGTCGCGCGAATACGTGGTTTATTGCCAGAGCGGCAGGCGTTCGTCGGCGGCGGCGTTTTTGCTGGCGCACCGCGGATTCAAGGTATTTTGCCTGGAAGGCGGCCTGTGGACCGCCCGCCAGGGTGGCGGGTGAGTTAAATAAGGTCAAATCCGGCCGGCAGGCGGTTACGCAATACGTGGTTGCGGTATATGTTGCAGGCAAGGCCGAGGTTTCGTTTCAGATGTTTTTCCGGTTTCAGGTGTTTCCGTATACAGGTAGCAACCCCCAGGTGAGGTGGTCATGAGCGCAGTACTGAGTCCCAAACCGGCCGCGCAGGCGCCGGATGTCAATCTGAAACTGAACTTTCAGAAAAATCTGCAAACGGTCACCAACAAGATCCACGCGACCAACAACGTCGACGAGATCATGCTGGAGGTCAGCCAGGACATCTGCAACCTGTTCAACGCCGACCGCCTGACCATCTACTCGGTGGGTGAGGACAAGGCCTCGATCATCTCCAAGGTCAAGACCGGCCTGAACTCCTTCAAGGACCTCAAGCTGCCGATTGCCGAGCAGAGCATCGCCGGCTATGTCGCGCTGTCGCGCAAGCTGGTCAACATCAAGGACGTCTACGACGAGGTCGAGCTCAAGAGCTTCAACCCCAACC
>Ga0075369_10000381_pt1 | contig 13317 bp, 12 predicted proteins | sample EndMethybrTD3034_FD_71400 | JGI IMG/M metagenome (GOLD analysis project Ga0075369, IMG submission 71400) | Populus endosphere microbial communities from Tennessee, USA - Endosphere MetaG P. TD hybrid TD303-4 | ecosystem: Host-associated > Plants > Roots > Endosphere | place: USA: Tennessee...
CGACGACGTCGTCGCGCGTGGTCATGTGAGGTTCGACGACTCGTTCGCCGATGGCCTGATCCGAGAAACCGCCCGGCTCGAGGCTGACGTGATCGTGGTGGGCGGATCGGGTGGCGGCCTGGCGGGTAGTTACTCGCTGGGCTCAGTGGTCAACGAGTTGTTGCACTCTGCGCCAGTACCCGTCGTGGTCGCACCGCGCGGCACCCGTGAATCGAAGATCGATCGGGTTAGGGAGGTCACCTGCGCGCTCGGGCGGCGGGAGGGCGCGGATCTGTTGCTGGAGCAGGCGGTTCGGTTCAGCAAGGCTGCGGGTACTCCGCTGCGGTTGGTCTCTCTGGTGGCGCTGGATCCGATGTTCGGCGCTTTGCGCGGTGACGACGAGGCGGTCCGCGAGCGCGCTTTGGGGCACGCCCGGCAAGTCTTGGAAACCGCCAAAAGCTCGCTGCCGGAAGGTTTTCCGGTGACAGCGACCGCCGTGGATGGGCCGACGGTCGAGGAGGCGGTGCGCAAGCTGGAGTGGCACGACGGGGACATGATCATGGTCGGGTCGAGCCGGCTCAGCGCACCCAAACGGCTCTTCCTCGGCTCGACAGCCGCCAAGATGCTGCGCGTGCTGGACGTACCGATGATGGTCGTGCCCCGAGACCAACTCGGAGCGTACGACGTGCCGTAGGCGACTGTCAGCGTCGCGTCACGGTGCTGTCAAGCGTTGCCAACGACGCCTCGATGAAGTCCTCGCCGAACACGGGTACCCCTACGGTGTCGCGGAACTCCTGCGAGGTCCCGCTCCAGTCGTAGGTGACGGTGACGTCGGTACCCGCATCGTTGGGCGTCAGGTCGTAACGCCACCACCAGCCGCCGGGACCGTGCTTGCCCGCTTGGTCCAGTTGCCCAGGGAGCCACGCGATGGTGCGGTCCTTTTCGAATTCGGTGACCAGGTTGTGCATGACGTAGTGGCCGCCTGCCTGCTCGAGGAACATGTTCACGGCGAACATCTGGCCGGTGCCGGTGATGTGGTCGGTGTCGATCGCGTCGCGCACCCAGTCGCCGGGTTCGGTGTCCTTGTGACGGGTCGGGTCGGCCAGTACTGCGAAGATCTCGGCAGGGGTGGCGGCGATGGTGCGGGTGACGACGTAGCGCTCCGCCGTCGCGCTCGTCATCGGCCACCACCGTTCGGGCCGTAGGCGCGTGCGATGTCAGGCGAGTCGAGCCAGTTGGAGTAGGTCGGCGACTTCGGCCAGCCCTCGGGTGAGTCCTGCCATTCCTCCTGACGGCCCCACGGCAGCAGGTCGATCAACCCGAAGCTGTGGCTGAGTTGTTCGGTGCCGCGGCCGTCGGTGTGCCAGGTGCGGTACACCGTGTCGCCGTCGCGCAGAAAGACGTTGACGGCGAATCCGGCCCCTGGCGGCGCACCGACGTCGGCGCCGAAGGAGCTCTCCGATGAGGAGTACCAGTCCATCTTGTTGCCGACCTTGGCCTTGTACGCCAAGGCCTCATCGATGGGCCCGTTGGTGACGATGACGAAGCGGGCGTCGTAGTTCTCGAGGAACTCGAGCCTGGTGAACTGCGAAGTGAAGCCGGTGCACCCGCCGCACTGCCACTCGGCGCCGTTTTCCCACATGTGGTTGTAGACGATGAGCTGCGCGCGCCCGTCGAAGACGTCGGCCAGCCGGATGGGTCCGTCCGCGCCGATCAGCGTGTAGTCCGGCATCTCGACCATGGGCAGGCGACGGCGCTGGGCGGCGATCGCATCGAGCTCGCGGGTGGCTGCCTTCTCCCGTCGGCGCAGGTCGGCGAGTGCCGCGCGCCAGGTGTCTTGGTCGACCACCGGGGGCAGCGCGGTGGCGGTCTGTTTGGTCACGATTTCCTCCAGAGACGTTGGGTGAATCTGCTCTCTAGTGTTGACCGGAGTCCGGCGCGGAAATCATCGCACTCGCACTCGAACACTTGTTCGATTATATTGAGCGAATGGGCTGGCATACCGGGCCGCCGAGCTGGACCGAAATGGAGCGGGTGCTCAACGGCAAGCCCCGCCGCGCAGGGTGGCCCATTGACGAGCAAGTGGGCGACGGCGGCGACAGCCCGGCATGGTCACGCAAGCGCGGGAGCTACGAACCGCTGGACGTGCAGCGGCCGGGTTCGACCGTCCCGTACGCCGAACTGCATGCGCATTCGGCGTACAGCTTCCTCGACGGCGCCAGCACGCCGGAGGAACTCGTCGAGGAGGCCGCCCGGCTCGATCTGCGCGCCATCGCGCTCGCCGACCACGACGGGCTCTACGGGGTGGTGCGGTTCGCGGAGGCCGCCAAGGAACTCGGGATGCAGACGGTGTTCGGCGCGGAGTTGTCCCTCGGCGGTGGTGACCGCACCGAGGATCCCGATCCGCCGGGACCGCACCTGCTGGTGCTGGCCCGCGGGCCGGAAGGGTATAGACGGCTATCGCGGCAGCTGGCCACGGCGCATCTGGCCGGCGGCGAGAAAGGCAAGCTGCGCTACGACTATGACGCGCTGACCGAGGCGGCCGGTGGGCATTGGCACATCTTGACTGGCTGCCGCAAAGGCCATGTGCGCCAAGCGTTGGACACCGGTGGCCCGGATGCCGCCAGCGCTGCGCTGGCCGACCTGGTGGACCGGTTCGGTGCCGACCGGGTCAGCGTCGAGCTGACCCACCATGGCCATCCCATCGACGACGAGCGCAACGCCGCCTTGGCGGAGCTGGCGCCGCGGTTCGGGCTTGGCATGGTCGCCACCACCGCCGCCCACTTCGCCGAGCCGTCGCGGGGCCGACTGGCCATGGCCATGGGTGCCATTCGTGCCCGCAACTCGATGGACGAGGCGGCCGGTTACCTTGCCCCGCTGGGCGGTTCGCATCTGCGGTCGGGGGAGGAGATGGCGCGGCTGTTCGCCCACTGCCCCGAGGTGGTGACGGCTGCGGCCGACCTCGGCGAGCAGTGCGCGTTCGGGCTGGCGCTGATCGCCCCGCAGCTGCCGCCGTTCGACGTCCCTGACGGGCACACCGAGGACAGCTGGCTGCGGCATCTGGTCATGGAGGGCGCCCGAAACCGCTATGGCCCGCCGGAGCGGTCGCCACGGGCGTACGCGCAGATCGAGCACGAGCTGAAAATCATTGAGCAGCTGACCTTTCCCGGCTACTTCCTGGTTGTGCACGACATCACCCGGTTCTGCAGGGACAACGGCATCCTGGCCCAGGGTCGCGGTTCGGCGGCCAACTCGGCGGTCTGTTACGCGCTCGGTGTCACCAACGTCGACCCGGTCGCCAACGAGCTGCTGTTCGAGCGGTTCCTGTCCCCGGCACGCGACGGGCCGCCGGACATCGACATCGACATCGAATCCGACTTGCGCGAGAACGCGATTCAGTATGTCTACGACCGTTACGGCCGTGACTACGCCGCACAGGTCGCCAACGTGATCACCTACCGTGGCCGCAGCGCGGTGCGCGATATGGCTCGCGCGCTGGGCTTCTCGCAGGGCCAGCAGGACGCGTGGAGCAAGCAGATCAGCCAGTGGGGGAACCTGGCCGAGTCGACCCATGTCGAAGACATCCCCGAGCAGGTGATCGACCTGGCCAAGCAGATCTCCAACCTGCCGCGGCACATGGGCATCCACTCCGGCGGCATGGTGATCTGCGACAGGCCGATCGCCGACGTATGCCCGGTGGAGTGGGCGCGGATGGAGAACCGCAGTGTCCTGCAATGGGACAAAGACGACTGCGCGGCAATCGGTTTGGTGAAGTTCGATCTGCTGGGACTGGGCATGCTCTCGGCGCTGCACTACGTCATCGACCTGGTCGCCGAACACAAGGGCATCGAGGTGGACCTCGCCAAGCTGGACCTGAGTGAGCCTGCGGTGTACGAGATGCTGCAGCGCGCCGACTCCGTCGGGGTGTTCCAGGTGGAGTCGCGAGCGCAGATGGCCACCCTGCCGCGGCTCAAACCGCGGGTGTTCTACGACCTGGTGGTCGAGGTCGCGCTGATCCGGCCAGGGCCGATCCAGGGCGGGTCGGTGCACCCGTACATCAAGCGGCGCAACGGCGTCGAGCCCGTCACCTACGACCACCCGTCGATGGAGCAGGCGCTGCGGAAGACGTTGGGGGTTCCGCTGTTTCAGGAGCAGCTCATGCAGCTCGCGGTCGACTGCGCTGGCTTCTCCGCCGCCGAGGCCGACCAGTTGCGCCGGGCGATGGGCTCCAAGCGCTCCACGGAGCGGATGCGACGATTGCGAGGCCGGTTCTACGACGGCATGCGCGAGCGCCACGGCGTCACCGGCGAAGTGGCCGACCGGATCTACGAGAAGTTGGAAGCCTTCGCCAATTTCGGTTTCCCGGAAAGCCATTCGCTGTCGTTCGCCTCGCTGGTGTTCTACTCGTCGTGGTTCAAGCTGCACCACCCGGCGGCGTTCTGCGCAGCGCTGCTGCGGGCACAGCCGATGGGTTTCTACTCGCCGCAGTCGCTGGTGGCCGATGCCCGACGGCACGGCGTCAGCGTGGGGGGCCCCGACGTCAACGCCAGCCTCGCGCACGCCACACTGGAGAACGCAGGGCTGGAGGTGCGGCTGGGGCTTGGCAGTGTCCGCCACATCGGTGACGAGCTGGCCGAGCAGATCGTCGAGGAACGAAAGGCCAACGGGCCGTTCGGTTCACTGCTCGATCTGACCGGGCGGCTGCAGCTGTCCGTACCGCAGACCGAGGCGCTGGCCACCGCGGGGGCGCTGGGCTGCTTCGGGATCACCCGCCGCGAAGGGTTGTGGGCGGCCGGTGCGGCAGCCACCCAGCGACCCGACCGGCTGCCGGGGGTTGGGTCGTCGTCGCACATACCGTCGTTGCCCGGCATGACCGAACTCGAGCTGGCCGCAGCGGACGTGTGGGCCACCGGCATTTCACCGGACACCTATCCCACCCAGTTCCTGCGGGAGGACCTCGACGCCATCGGCGTCGTACCCGCTGATCAACTCTTGTCGTTGCCCGACGGAACCCGGGTGCTGGTGGCAGGGGCGGTGACGCATCGGCAGCGGCCCGCGACCGCCCAGGGCGTCACGTTCGTCAACCTCGAGGACGAAACCGGGATGGTCAACGTCCTGTGCTCACAGGGTGTGTGGGCGCGGCACCGAAAGCTGGCGCAGACGGCGTCGGCGCTGCTGATCCGCGGTCAGGTGCAGAACGCAAGCGGTGCGGTCACCGTCGTCGCCGACCGGATGGGCAAGCTCAGCATCGCCGTCAGCTCCCGGAGCCGCGACTTCCGCTGAGCGCTGAGACGCTGGTGTGCAGTCAGATCGCGATTACGGGCAATTTCAGGTGATTTCACGATCTGATTGCACACGCGGCGCCATCAGCCCCCGGTTGGCGTCGTCCAGACCTTGTCGACGGCGATCTTCAAGCGGGTGTTGTACGCGGCGAGGAACTCCTTGCTGAAGCCAAGGCTGGCGGCGTACTCGCCGTACTTCGCCACATACCGCTCGTCGGCCAATGGGTCGGCGCCCTCCTCGTCGACCGACGTAACGCCGCCGACGATGATGATCCCGGCGCCGTTGCCGTCGGAGTCCAGATTGAGGCTCACCCGCGGATGTGCCTTAACGTGTCGGACCTTGGCGGCGTTGGGCTCTGTGTAGACGATCACGTCCGTGCCGTCGAAGTAGAACCACACCAGCCGCGGGACCGGCTGGCCGGACTTCGCGACCGTCGTCAGCCAGCCGTATTTGTCGGACGAGAGCCGCTCGGTTACTTCTTGTGTGAATTCGACTGTCATAGAAGCGAATGTAGTCTCGCGAAATGACCTTGAACCTGTCCTTCGATGACGTCCTGACCACCACGCGCTCGGTGCGCAAGCGGCTGGATCTGGATAAGCCGGTGCCCCGTGAGGTGCTGCTGGAATGTCTCGACTTGGCGCTTCAGGCGCCGACGGGCTCCAACTCCCAGGGCTGGCAGTGGGTGTTCGTCGAGGACGCCGACAAGAGGAAGGCGATCGCCGATATCTACCGCACCAATGCGACGCCGTATCTCGATCTGCCCAAACCCGAGTACGGCGATGTGCGCGACGAGCAGCGGCCCCGCGTGTACGACTCCGCGAAATATCTCAACGAGCATCTTCACGAGGTGCCGGTGATGTTGATTCCCTGTCTGGAAGGACGTCCCGACGGCGCGCCGGCCGCGATGAGTGCGTCCTACTGGGGATCGCTGCTGCCCGCGGTGTGGAGTTTCATGCTGGCCCTGCGGTCACGAGGCCTTGGATCGGCCTACACCACGCTGCACCTGCTCGGCGACGGTGAGAAGCAGGCCGCAGAAATCCTCGGCATCCCTTTCGACAAGTACAGCCAGGGTGGCCTGTTCCCGATCGGCTACACCAAGGGCACCGATTTCCGGCCTGCCAATCGGCTGCCCGCCGAGCAGGTCGCGCACTGGGACACTTGGTAACACTTGGTAAGTCAGACGGCGCCGGTGAATCCCTGCTGCCGCCACGCCTCGTAGACGGCGACGGTCGCGGCGTTGGACAGATTCAGTGACCGCCTGCCAGCCAGCATCGGAATGCGCACCTGCGCAGTGATGTGCGGGTCGGCGAGCGTCGCCGCATCGAGCCCGGTGGGCTCCGGGCCGAACATCAACACGTCACCCGGGCGGTAGCTGACGTCGGCGAACGACGTCGTGGCATGCGCGGTGAAGGCATAGACGTGCGCGGGCGCCATGGCCTCCCAGGCGGTGGGCAGGTCGCGGTGCACGGTGACCGACGCCAGGTCGTGGTAATCGAGGCCTGCGCGGCGCAACTTCGGCTCGGACAGGTCGAATCCGAGCGGCTCGACCAGATGCAATTCGCATCCCGTCGCGGCGACCATCCTGATGGCATTGCCGGTGTTGGGCGCGATCCGCGGCGAGTAGAACATGACTTTGAACACAACGCGGTATCCGCCCGGTAGATGCGCTCAGCCTGGGAGCAGTGTCAATCGTCTTTCGCGTGGCCGGGCACGCCGGGAGTGGGATCGTTGGCAGGGTCAGCCAGCGGGTGAGGCCCTTTGGCGTCATCCGGCAGCGCGTGGCCGGGTACGCCAGGAGTCGGGTCACCTGACGGATCTACCTGAGACTTCTCGCCGTCAGCCATGCTGTCCCCTCTCATTGCGGCACCGGTTGAATCGAACACAGCGACCATACGCTTGGCCCGCGTTTGGCACGCCTCGATGAACGCAGTTCGCTGAATGCGGCTGCGTCGTGGACTATTTGCTCGCATTGCACGAAACGGCTCGTCAGCGCGGTTAAGAACTCTGTCTGTTCAGTAAGAATTGTGGAAACACCCGTACATGGCTGGCATACTCGACCAATTGCCAGGCGTAGAACGCGCGCCCATCCGAGGGCGAAATCAGCAGGAAGCCTTATGAACGTTGCTCTATTAATGAAATGCGGACCGGCCGCCGATAGTCGCGGTGGGCGCCGATGACCGCGTTCTCGCAGCTGAAGAAGGCCGACGGCACGCTCGTCGATTTCGAACCCGTGGAGCAGCCACCGGCCAAACGACCGTCGCGATGGTCAATCGCGAATTGGCCGGTCCGCTGGAAAGTGTTCGCGATCGTTTTGGTGCCGCTGGTTCTGGCAGGCGCGTTCGGCGGATTGCGCATCTACTCGAGCGCGACGGACGCGCGCGATTTGCGGCGCGCCGCCGATCGCGCAGAAATGGTGCCCGCGATCGAGGGCTACATGGCCTCGCTCGACGGTGCAATGCTGGCGAGTTCGACCGGCGGTGACACCCAGGCGGCGCTGACCAAGTTCGACTCCAGCCGGCAGGAATTGCAGCGACGGCTGGCCGACACCGACGTCGCGCCGGATGTCAGCACGGGTCTCAACACAATGATCGGCGCCGGTCAGGCGCTGATGGACAAGGTCACGGCGAACAGCGTCGGGCTGCGCGACCGGGTGCAGGCCTACACGCCGATCCTGCTGACCGCCGAGGACGCGATCAACGGCTCGGTTCGGGTCGACGACGAACGTATCCGTGCCGAGACACTGGGCCTGAGCCGCGCTGTCGGCGCCCGAGGCCAGATGATGATTCAGCAGCTGCTGGTGAACCTCGGTGGCGAGCTGCCGGAGCCCGAGCTGCGCATGTCGATGAATACGGTGGCCGGCACCGAGCCGTCGACGCTGTTCGGCATGAGCCAGGTGCTCGGCGTCGGCTCACCCGAGGCCCAGAAGCTGCAGGGTGAGTTCGTCAAGCGGATGGCGATCATGTCCGACCCGGCGGCCCTGCTGGTCAACAACCCGGACCTGACCGCATCCATTCAGGCCACCAACGAGATCGCGGGCAAGATCGTCGCCGATACGTCCACCGCGGTAACAAGCGCGGTCGAGGACCAGGCCGCGGCGCAGCGGACCGCCGCGATCCGAAACTCTGCGATCGTCATCGGGGCGATGCTGCTGGCGCTGTTGTTGGTCATCCTGGTGGCCCGCTCGCTGGTGCGTCCGCTGCGCCGGCTGCGCGACAGCGCCCTACGGGTGGCGCACGACGACCTGGCCCGCGAGATCGATCGCGTTCGCGCGGGCGGGGAACCCGCGCCTGTCCAGCCGATCCCCGTGCACACCTCGGAAGAGGTTGGGCAGGTCGCACACGCCGTCGACGAGCTGCACGAGCAGGCCGTCCTGCTGGCCGGTGAGCAGGCCCGGCTGCAGCTGCAGGTGAGCGACATGTTCGAGACGTTGTCGCGACGCAGTCGGTCGCTGGTGGACCAGCAGCTGTCGCTGATCGACCGCCTCGAGCGCAACGAGGAAGACCCCGACCGGCTCGAGAGCCTGTTCCGTCTCGATCACCTCGCCGCCCGCATGCGCCGCAACGGCGCCAACCTGCTTGTCCTCGCGGGCGCCAGGGTGCCCCGTGACCAGGTTGAGCCGGTGCCGGTGTCGGCGATCATCAACGCCGCCGCCTCCGAGGTGGAGGACTACACCAGGGTGGTCACCGCGACGGTGCCCGACAGCGAGATCCACGGCACCATCGCAGGCGACCTGGTGCACCTGCTGGCCGAACTGCTCGACAACGCGCTGCGCTACTCGCCGCCGATCTCCCAGGTCCGGGTGTCGGCGGTGCACACGGGCAACGGCGGCCTGGTCATCGAGGTCAGCGATATCGGCATCGGCATGACCGAAACTGATCTGCGGGTGGCCAACACCCGTCTGCAGTCCGGTGGCGAGGTCAACCCCTACACGGCGCGGCACATGGGCCTTTTCGTGGTCGGGCGGCTCGCCTCGCAGCACGGGCTGGTGGTCCGGTTGCGCAGCACCATTGCGGGCGAACCGAATTCGGGCACCACCGCCGGTGTGTTCGTGCCGTCCGAGTTGCTCGTCGGGGCCCAGGCACCCGACCAATTCGGCGAGCCCGAATATGGCAGACCCGCCGACGCCCACGCGGGGATCCACACCGCGCTCGCGCTGGATGAGGATCACGACTACAGCGACTACGTCGATCAGTACACCGACTACGTCGATCAGCCTGGCCAGGAGTACCTCAACGGTCACTCCGACGTGCCCGTGGCGTTGTTGCCGCAGCGCAATCCGGGCGCCAGTGGAATCTCCGACATCCCGACGTCGCTGGCCCCGCCCGCGGCCGAAGAGCCGGAGGAGGAGGACGGGTGGCCCGCCGAGGAGCTGTGGCCCGAGGATTCGATGCCGGCGCAGACGGCCGAGCCCGTCCCTTGGGGGCAGCCGGCCGCTCAGGAGCCCGACGCCGACCGCGCCGGCGAGACCGAGCGTGCGCCGATCGACACGTCGGCCTTCTTCGCATCTCGCGCGCAGGCCGTCAGCAACGGGGTGCCCGCGCAGGAGGCGGTGGCCGAGCCCCAGCCGCAGGCACCCTCGCAGGCCGAGCAGCCGGTCGCGGTCGAGTCTCCTGAGCCCGAGCCTTCCCGGCACTCTGTGCACGAGCCGTCCCCGACAGCCGGTGCCGACGATGCGATCTACCAGCGGATGCTGTCCGAATGGCTCGTCGATCCCACCGAGCTGGCCAGGAGCGACGACCTGAATTGGGAATCGGTGTGGGATCACGGCTGGTCAGCTGCCGCGGCAGCGGAGGATGCGCCGGTCAGCGAGCACACCGACGAGGGTCTGCCGGTGCGCGAGCCCGGCGCGCGTCTGGTGCCGGGCGCGGTCGACTCCGCCGGCACCGACCGTGCGTCCAACGGTGGCCGCCATTTCAACGGCGGCGCTCACAGGAGCCACGACAGCGACGACGAGGTAGCATCGGCGGCTGAGTTCGAAACCGGCGATCGCCCGATTCCCCCGCGCGATCCGGACGCCGTCCGCGCAAGCATCAGCAATCACTTCGGTGGTGTGCATGCCGGCCGATCACATGCCCAAGACACCAGAGGAACCGATAGAGAATGACGCCACGTTCGACGCAGCGCGAATCGCTCGACTGGCTGGTCTCCAAGTTCGCCCGCGAAGTATCCGGCGTCTCGCACGCCGTCTTGGTGTCCGCCGACGGCCTCCTGATGGCCGCCAGTGAGCACATGCCGATCGAGCGAGCCGACCAACTCGCCGCGGTGGCCTCCGGCCTCGCGAGCCTTTCGACGGGCGCCGCGCAGCTGTTCGACGGTGGCTACGTGCTGCAGTCCGTCGTCGAGATGGAGAACGGGTATCTGCTGCTGATGCGCGTCGGCGACGGCTCCAACCTCGCGACGCTGGCGACCCGGAACTGCGATATCGGCCAGATCGGCTACGAGATGGCGATTTTGGTGGAACGTGTCGGCGCCATGGTCCAGTCGTCGCGACGCGCCCCGCAGCACTCGTGAGTGGCCTATGGACGATTGGGAACGGGACGATACGGACGAACCGCAGCTGGTCCGGCCGTACACACTGACGGCCGGCCGTACCAATTCCCGCGTCAATCTGCCGTTGGAGGCCCCGGTCGAGACGCTGGCCGCCCCGCGGAAACCACCGCGCTGGCCGGGAAACGACGTGCGCGGCCAGATCCTGACCCTGTGTACTGACAGCCCGTCGGTCGCCGAGATCGCCGCTGTCTTATTCTTGCCGCTCGGCGTGGCGCGGGTGCTGATCGGCGACCTTGTGACGCAAGGTTATCTGCGGGTGCACACCACCCTGGGTGATTCCACCACCGACGAAGAACGACGCGAACTGATAGGAAGGACGCTGCGTGGCCTACGAGCGCTCTGAGAGGCGGGATACCGCCTCGACGAAGATCGTCATCTCCGGTGGCTTCGGCGCCGGAAAGACGACGTTCGTGGGGGCGGTGTCGGAAATCATGCCGCTGCGTACCGAGGCGTTGGTGACCAACGCGTCGGCGGGGGTCGACGGTCTCGATGCCACCCCGATGAAGAACACCACCACCGTGGCGATGGACTTCGGCCGCATCACCCTTGACGAAGATCTGGTGCTCTACCTGTTCGGCACGCCCGGACAGCGCCGATTCTGGTTCATGTGGGACGACCTGGTGCGAGGCGCCATCGGCGCGGTCGTCCTCGTCGATGTGCGACGCCTGGCGGACAGCTTCGCCGCGGTCGACTTCTTCGAGGCACGCAATCTGCCCTTCCTGATCGCCATAAACGAATTCGACGGGGCGCCAAAGCATCCCGCCTCGGCTGTACGTAAGGCGCTGGCGCTGCGCGACGGCATCCCAGTGATCACCGTCGACGCCCGCGACCGCCACTCGGCGAAGGCCGCGCTGATCGCCGTCACCGAATACGCGCTGAACAGCCTCACGTCGCTGCGCGGCTGACCGCGTGGGAGACGACGAAACAGTCTGGGCCGAAAGGGAATTCGACGGTCACGATTTTCGCGACGAAGATCTGAGCCGACTTCGCACCGCGCGGGTCGTGTTCACCGAATGCGACTTCAGCGGCGTCGACATGTCCGAATCCGAGCACGTCGGCTCGGCCTTCCGCAACTGCACGTTTCGACGTGCATCGTTGTGGCACAGCACCTTCAGGCACTGCAGCTTTCTCGGCTCGGTGTTCACCGAGTGCCGTATGCGGCCGATGAAGCTGATCGAGGTGGACTTTACGCTGGCGGTGCTCGGCGGTGCCGACCTGCGTGGTGTCGACCTGTCCGACTGCCGGATGCGGGAAGCAAGCCTGGTCGATGCCGACCTGCGTAAGGCGGTGCTTCGTCGTGCCGACCTCAGCGGTGCCCGGCTGCAGAACGCCAAGCTGAACGAGGCCGATCTCCGCGGTGCCCGGGTGGATCCGACGCTGTGGACGACCGCGGCGCTGCGCGGCGCGAAGGTCGATATCGAGCAGGCCATGGCCTACGCAGCCGCGCACGGCCTCGACATCCACGGCGAATGACGAATCCTCCCTGCGTCGGCCCGGCCAGGGGAAGGATGGGGTGATGGCTGCTACCTGGGACACGATCGATCGCTACGTTGTCATTTCGACGGATACCCACGCCGGGGCGGATCTGTACGACTACAAGCCGTACCTGCCATCTCGACTGCACGACGATTTCGACGCGTGGGCAAAGACCTATGAGAGCCCGTTCGATGACTTGATCATCGCCACCGCAAAGCGCAACTGGGACCACGAACTCCGGATGTCCGAAATGGACGCCGACGGGGTGTCGGCTGAGGTGCTGCTGCCGAACACGGTTCCGCCGTTCTTCCCGACCACCCCCAACATCACCATCAGCCTGCCGCGCACTCGTGAGGAGTTCGAAAATCGTTGGGCGGGTGTGCAGGCCCACAACCGCTGGCAGATCGACTTCTGCTCCCTGGCCCCGGCGCGGCGCCGGGGATTGATTCAGATCTTCCCCAACGACGTCGAACTGGCGCTCGACGAGATTCGGTGGGGTGCGGAGCAGGAGTGCTTCGGCGGCGTGCTGCTGCCTCCGGTTTCGCCAGGTGATCCGAACGTCGCCCCGCTCTTCCATACTCGCTACGAACCGATCTGGGCGCTCTGTACGGACCTCGACCTGACGGTGGTTCAGCACGCCGGGGCAGGTAGTCCGGCGATGCCGATGGATCAGCCCGCGTCGAACGCCGTGTTGGTCACCGAGATGGCGATGTGGGCTCAGCGCACGGTCTCGCACCTCATCCTTGCCGGGGTGTTCGAGCGCCACCCGACGCTGCGGTTCGTGCCGACGGAGCAGGGCGCCCTGTGGCTGCAGCATCAGATGATGATGCTCGACGCCATGGTGCCCAGCATGAAATCCGAAGCAGGCAACCGCACGTATGGGATGTTCGGCGGTTCGTCGATCGATCAGCTGAGGATGGCGCCGAGCGAGTACGCGAAGCGGAACTGCTATCTCGCGGCCGAACTCATGCCGTTCGAGTCCTCGATGATCGACTACATGGGCGCAGATCACATCATGTGGGGCAGTGA
>Ga0075369_10000384_pt1 | contig 13304 bp, 10 predicted proteins | sample EndMethybrTD3034_FD_71400 | JGI IMG/M metagenome (GOLD analysis project Ga0075369, IMG submission 71400) | Populus endosphere microbial communities from Tennessee, USA - Endosphere MetaG P. TD hybrid TD303-4 | ecosystem: Host-associated > Plants > Roots > Endosphere | place: USA: Tennessee...
GGCGGAAAGGCTTTCACAGGCGACGTGCGGGCATATCCGTCCTGGTTATCATTGACTGTCGGAAACGATCCTTGCCAGGTATTCGCCATATGCCGGCCATCGGGGAGCAGCTCCGATCCCCATGCGAATTCGGCCTGTTCGAGGCCTCCTCTGGCGGCGAATTCCCACTCGGCTTCTGTAGGAAGATCCTTGCCCTTCCATCGTGCATAGGCCAGCGCGTCCTGGTGGGTGACGTGGACGACGGGATGATCATCTCGTCCTTCGATGCTGCTAAGCGGACCATAGGGACGACGCCAGTTGGCACCCTCGAGAAACGACCACCACTGCGACCAGTCATCAAGACCGACACGCCCGGTCGGCTCGCGAAAAACCAGCGAGCCCGCATACAGCATCTCCGGCATTATGCCGGGATAGTCTTTTGGATCGGGCACGGATTCGGCAAACGTGCGATATCCGGTTGCAGCCACGAACTCGGCAAACTGAGTATTGGTGACGGGAATCTCGTCAATGAAGAACCCATCGACACTGACGCGGTGAGCCGGCCTCTCTTCGGGGTAGTGCCGATCCGAACCCATCCAGAACGTTCCGGCACTCACGAAGACCATGCCGTCTCGTACACGCTCCGATCGCAAATCCGTCTGAGCCGTTTCGGCGCAGGTCAGCGTTCTCAATATGGTGGTTCCAGTTTACTTGTCGGATTTATTGGGAAGGTGGAAGCAAAGCCGGGCCGGTGCCGACGTTCCGTGGGCGGAATCTTGGGGAAGCCGGGGCCTGCGCCCGGCCCGGTTGCCTTCCGATCGACAGGCGAACCCTGTCCGGGTCATTTCGTGCAGACGAAGGCCCGTCGTCTTGCCACTTCGCGCCAATCGCTGCCGGTCATGAATTCTTGCCGCGATGCACACGACACGGCGACCGCTGCAATTCGAGGCCGACAGGTGCCGGCAAGAGAACGGTGACATTCTCCGGGCTCGCCAGTAGCGATTCGATTGAAATTGTGGCTGATGCAAAGTACCTACGGATGATCGCGACGAGACCCAATGGCCAACATCCCTTTGACGCGCTGCCAGTTTCTTCTGCCCTTCGTCGGGATTCTCGATGAGACCGGTGCGCCGACGAGTTCGCTTCTGACCAAGTTTCGGCTTCCGTCGTCTCTGGTCGACAAGAGCGATCTCTATGTCCCGCTGATGCCGGCCATCCGCTTCATGGAAACCGCCGGCAGAAGCCAGGGTATTGAAGAATTCGGCTTCCTGGCCAGCCAGCGGCTGCATTTCTCCCATATGCGCGAGAAAACGCGGGCCCTGATCGCTCACTCTCCGACACTGCTCGTGGCGCTGCGGCATGCCTGCACATGGGCGCCGCGGGAGGATACAATTCTGAGCATGTGGATCGAGCACGATGACGATCACGCGCGGATTTGCACCACGCTCGCCGGGACAAACGGGCTCCTGCATATGGAGCACCTGCAATGGATCCAGAACATTTTCTCCATACACATCGTCCGGCAGTTCGCGGGGCCGGACTGGATGCCGGCGACGATCGCCTTTGAAGCGCGCTACACGCCGCGGCCCGCAACGCAATCCTTGTGGCCCAATGTGCGGTTCCTGTCAGGCCAGCATGCGGCGTGGATCGACGTGCCGATCTCGTATCTCAGTCTCGCCAACCATCGGAAAGACGTGAGCCCAGCACCGCAAGCTCACGAGGACGGCCCTTCCGGCTACGACATCGTTGAGCTGCTGAAACTGATGCTGCCGTCCTATCTGGACGACGGAATTCCGGCTCTTGCTGAAGTCGCTGAAATGGCGGGCGTCAGCACACGCAGCTTTCAGCGCAAGCTCGCGCATGTCGGCCTGAGCTATTCTGATCTGCTCGACACCGTCAGATATGAGAATGCGAGCAAGCTTTTGCGTGACAGCAATTCCAAGATTATCGATATCGCATTTTCGTCCGGTTACACGGATCCGGCACATTTCAGCCGCGCCTTCCGCCGAATTTCCGGTGTGACGCCGCGGCAGTTTCGCGAGCAATCGCGATCGGGATAAGGTGCATATTATCTGGGCGTTTCGCGCCCGAAGGATAATGGCAACGGCTATCATCAAAACGCGACCGACGCCCCGATTCCTATTTGGTCAGGAAAGATGCTTGTTTGCCTTCGGATTTTCTCGGCCGTTAAGGTGATGGAAGCTCCGATCTGGCCCTTCAGCCACTGGACGAAAGTTCCCACCTTACGTCTGACCGCGGCGGCTGCCTGATTCACAGCGAACAATCTCCGGTACTGGCGCTAAGGCGCCATTTAGCTCAACAGCGTAAATCCTCTCGCTCGATGGGAGCGGTGAGGCTGGGACGGGTGGCATGGAGGCTGGCTATGCCTGTCTGGACTAAGGGACAGATCGTCGGTCAAAATACGCGGGCGTCATGTATGTGCCAAGACAAAGCAGCTTATTGGGCTTCACCGACCGCGCGGTGAATTTGTGATGGATCTTTGGCGCATCGTTGAGCCCGACGATGTGCCTCGCGCTCACAAAAGCGAGTGGTCAGTTCTGTCGCGAGCAACAGTATGTTCGTTGACAAGACAGCACCAACGGCACGAGGCGAATTTCGTCTAAATTCATAGACGAGTAGTAACATCCGAGCAGGCGGATACGACGTTCTGTATTTAGCTACCTTGAAAGATTCCACCAGATATCCGGTGGGATTTGTCCATCAGCCATGATTGCGTGTCGTTGCTTACGGTTCAAGATTCCGAAGTCTGGAATGAAATTTGCAATGCATTAGGGGTTAGGTTGAGTTGAGTATTAGGAGGTCAAGATGGCGATGTTGCACCGGCCTTGGACTGCCGATGAAATTGCGATGCTCCACCATTTGGCGGGAACCCTACCGCCGGAAGAAATAGCGAAAGAAATTGGGCGCACTCGAGCTGCCACCACGATCAAAGCCCATGAGTTACACCTGTCCCTAAGGCGACCAAGCGCTGAGCGCTTGGGCAAGAGTTGGACGAAGAGTTCGGTTCTCGGCTAAGTCGTTAAACGCAGACTGCCACAAAGCTGGCATTGTGGCATTGGTCGACCGTTGGGCAATGCTAGACGCCCTCGGGTGGGGTTTCGGTGCCCCTTTGAGGATGGCGATATATGCGCAGCAGTCGGTTCTGAAGCGGCGTGATGAGGCGTGTAACTTGTCGTCTCAGCCAATCGTCGCGCCAGTATGCTGTCGTACATCGATCGACTTATCGTCGCTGTCTACCTTGAAACATTAATACGCATTCGTGCAGCAAGACATCGACGGCAGCGCGATTTCCCGATTTTGATCCCGATCCTGCTCGTTTTATCCAAATCGCGAGATCCTAGGGCGCGCCCGTCCGGCCCTGCCCAACGGAACACCCAAAGAACTGGCCCGTCGTTTGACGGCGGCAAGGGTGCGGTCCAGGTCTTGCGCGATCTCGAGATTGGATCGGCCCGCAATAGCCAGTTCTCTCAATCTCTGATCGTCCTCAACCGACCAAGCATTGTTCGATGGAACTGTCACGTTTCCCCCTTGGTCGCGAAAGGCATTTACAATGAGTGGAAGTCCGTTGGTGGACTCGGATCGATGATCATTGGACTCATGCAGAGGGGGCGACGGATATCATTACGATCCCATCGACATTGATAAGGAATACCATAGTCGGCTCATCGGACTCGGGAGCGCGAAAATGCGCGTGCTGAAAGGCAGCGATTTCGCGTTGAGAGGCAAGGCGGTATGCGAGGCGCGAATTTGGGGCGCAGATCGGCTCGCCATTGGTGGTCATCGACTCGAGATCTGTTCTAAGCAGATCATCGACGCACATTGCACCAGCGATATCCGCATCGGGTGCGTCAAATACAAGCGTCGGCCTGCCGTCAATCTCAAGAACAAATACTTGAGCCGCTGTCATTAGAAGACGTGCCTCATAACAAAAAGAAACTAAAAAATCCAACAATAGAAAAATAGATTGAACTGTAGTTGTTTCTGGGCCGTGTCGCCGACTGATGAGCCGGCCATGGTCGGTCAATCCAGGAATAATCCGCTAGGGGAACGTCAGAGATCAACGCTCCTGTACAGCTCCTTCACTCGCTCTCGTCGGTATGTTGATTTGATCCAACCGGCGGCACAATTACCCAAATGTTGCCGATGATTCTCGCAGTCGAGATGTCTCCCAATAATATCGGCCACATACTGCGGATCCATCGATGATAGGTGAGCAGCCGTTCGCCCGTCACAAGAGTAATCGCGTATCCCGCCCACGGCATTTGCGATAACGGGCAAGCCTACCATCATGGCTTCGGCGACGACGATACAGAACCCTTCCTCGTCGCTCATATGGATAAAGAGATCATGCTCCGCCGCATCGGCGTACCATTTATGCTTGAAGCCGGCGAATTTCACCTGTTGACTAATGCCAAGCTCGTTAGCCAATTGTTGAAATGCAGATTTCATGGGTCCTTCGCCGTAAATGGTTAGAACGACTATACGACCACGATCGGCAAGAATCCGAATTGCCCTGAGCAGGAGATCGACGCGCTTTCGACTGACCAGGCGACCAGCAGTTACGATCCGCGCAGGGTCAGAGAGCTCATAACAGCTCTTCAACGGTGCTTCATCACTGGCAAGGAACAGCGGGACGACTTTTTCCTCACGCGGCCGCGATCTGAAATAAACGCGCGTTGCATGCAATGTCGTCGTGCAATCCGCCCAAACGCTGTCGACGCGACCGGACGTCAGTTTCAGAAGCTTGCTATATAACGCGACGGCGGGGCCACGCTCTAGCTCGGCGATGTGTTCGAAGGCGATGCACTTGATCCTGGGAAATGCATATAGAACGAACCTGCCGATGATGTTCGCCTGTTTAAGTGACAAGATGACGGAGACTGGACGGAAGGTGACGATGGTCCGGACCAGTAGATACATTCCGATAACGCAGCCGCCGATTGTCAGCTTCGGCGACCTGCTGGCTTCGATAATTCGGCTTTCGCCCGCCAAAGCCCCGACTTCGCGTCTGAGTTCGGCGGAGCCTCTGTGCAGAATGATGACCCGGAAGTCGTAACCTTCAAAAAGGCCGTTCTCCAGCAAACTGCGCAACCCGATCTCAGCGCCGCCTCGCGTGAGGCCATTGATGAAGTAGATGACGCGGCCTTGCTCGGTCATGATCGGCTCGCGCGTGACAGCGTCAACTTTACGGCTCTCATGGCCGATGCACCGCCCAGATAGTGCAATGCGAGGGTGAGCCAGGCTCGCAGATTGAACGGGTTGAAATAAATCGCCGACGTCAGAAGATTGACGGCACTCTCGCTGCGGTCGTCCAGCGCCTCCAGATTTCCTAGCTTTCGCGCCCGTTCGGACAGTCGCCTGGCGGCGTAGCGAAGCAGCCGCGAATCCTGAGCGGCGATATGAAACGCAACATAAGCGTGATGCTTCATCAACTGGTTGCGTTTGGAGGTTATGGCCGATTCGTGAAGTCGCTTGTCGACCAGAGGGACCGTCACCGCTGCAACCCGACCTAGCCTCGTTGCACGGAAGAAAAACTCAGTGTCCTCGAATACTTCCAGTGTCGCGTCAAAGCCGCCAAGCTTGTCCCATAATGATCGCCGCATCAGAACCGTGGATGGGACAATAGGGGGGTCGTCCATGAAATACGCCAGGCTCTGATCAGATTGAGATGTAAGATCAACGAGCGGGGCCACTTCGGGCGGCTTGCGATTGTCCGACCAGAACAATGAGAACGCAGTATAGACGAGCGCGGTCTCCGGCATGGCATCGAAGATGGAAAGCTGCCGTTCGAGTTTATCCGATCGCCAGAGATCGTCCGCATCCAGGAAAGCGATATAGTCGCTCTTGGTGACGGCAACGCCCCGATTGCGGTTGAGCGACACGCCGCGTGTGCCCGAAATCTTGTCTTCGGCGACCGGCAAAATTGATATGCGAGGATCGCGCGTGGGGAGCTCCTGCAGGATCGCCTGGGTTTCCGTATCCGATCCATCGTCGCAGATAACGATGTCGTCGATCAGGTCGGCGCGGCTTTGCCCGAGCACGCTGGCAATAGCTGCATGCAGAAAAGGTCCCTCATTAAAGCAGGTAACGATAACGGAAACGCTCATACGATTACTCACTACTACGTTCCTATCGGATAATCTGCGTTAGGCACCGTCCAGGGCATGTCGCCACCAACTCAGGTGGCGCCGTTCTCCATGATATACCGATACTGTTTTCCGGGTTCGATCGCATGCTGCTCGCGAGCGGCCGCGGCGCATTGCTCAACATAAACCCGCGCGCGCATGACAATATTGGGCAGCAAGTCCGGCATCAGGGTAATCAAGACGATGATCACGAACATCTCGGTGCCGGACCCTTCATACCACATGTAGGTCAGCACCGGGATGAACATGATGAACAGAATCCGGATGTAGGCATAGTCGCCGAAGCGGCGGCGCATCCAGATCGCATCGCGAATACTCAGAATCATCGAACGGACAAGCGCAGCAAGTACGATCCCCGTACCGAGAATTCCGTTCTCGGCCAGCATGCGCAGAAATTCATTATGCACGGCTGCCCGCAAATACGGCGGGTAGTTTGCGAAATAGGTCCGTGCGAAATTGCCGGTTGCGTCGGTACCCGCGCCGAGGAACGGGTTCTGGGAGAACATCGCCCACGCGACTTCGGTGCCAAGCTTGCGAGCGGTGTCGCTGATGGAGGAGGGTAAGCCGCCTTCGATCGCATACCAGATCTCATTCCGATCCTGCTCGACAAATATGCTGCCAACGCGTTGCGATATCTGTCCGTCGGTCAGGATGTCCGTAAAGACCATAGCAAGGGCGCCCGCGGCCGTAGCCAGAACGAGAGCGCCCAAGTTCCGGACATTGAGGAATACCGCGAGTGTGACGGCGAGAAACGGCACCAGCGCCTTTCGCTCAGCCGACATCAGGATCAAGACAAAAAGCAGAGCCCAGATCGAGAGCCAGAAGCGGTTGGTCGGCAGTGCCCCGATCACGAGGCCGATCGCAATGCACATGGGGAGAAACAGAAAGGCCGATTTCGGATCGCCCAGTTGTTTCCAAACGATGATATGGCCATGCGAGACATGCCAAATGACGTTGAATGCAATTGTCGCGGCGAGAAGACCGAGAAGTATCTGGTAATGCCAACGTCGCAGGCCGGACGTGTCGATATTGCAGATGAGAATTCCGAGAGAGATAAGAATCGCGATCTGCAGGAATCTCTTGCTGATGTAGACCAGTTCGCCAGTCCAGAGTGCCGGAACCGTCGAAACCAGATAAAACATGACGAGAAGGAGCATGCCTGCACTAATTCTGATGTGGCGTGGATGCGTCGTGCATAGATAGAGTGCAATGAGACCCAAGGTCACGATGTCGATAGGTTTCAGCGTGCCGACCGGAGTTCGCAGCTCCAGTCCCATGAAAAGCGCGCCGAGCGAACAGGCGATGCCGGCCGTGACAATGCTTCGCGGTGTAACCTCAAATCGGCCTCTGGAGGAGTTATTGTACAATGGCCCGCGCTCGCACAATGGCAGTTTGGTAGATCGTCTCTAGAGAGACGCCCATACTGGCAGTCGACCACTTTTCCAGATCGATGGATTTTGCATTTGAGCTCATGCTGGCAAGGAGAAACGGGTCATCGAGCAGGTTACGGACGGAAGTCAGCATCGAACCAAAGTCACCCTGCTTACAGACCACGCCGTTATACTCTGACTTCACGATGACCTCGATGCCCGGCAGGTCGAAAGTAACGGCGGGCTTTCCGCTGGCACAGTATTGAACGACGGCTCGCGGCAAGCCCTCTCTGCCGGAGCAATAGATGCACAGATCTGCCGTCTCCAGAAACGCGGGCGCATCCGAGACGTAGCCGCACACATCAACGATCTCCTGTAGCCCGAGATTGGATACATGTTCCCTTAATGAGTTCTCGAGCACGCCGGCGCCAGCCAGCACGAATGTCGTGTCGCCAAACTGTGCCCTTCGCTCGCTGATACTGTCGATCAGCTCGCGATGAGCCTTCCGCCGTTCGTAATTGGCGAGGTAGACAACTCGCCTGCGTGGACGGCTCGTCGGAGTGTCGATGCGCACGTGCTCCGGCTGCCGGCTTCGGAAGGCGTCAATGTCCATGCCGCTCGGCACGATATAGTGTAGGTCGGGGGTGCCGACGCCGTGCGCGAGAGCCAGCTCCATCATGCCGGGGCTCACATCGACGAAAGCGTGGGTGCATGATGCGGTAACCCGTTCCAGAGCAACATAGACCTGGCGCTGCAGCCAACCGACATTGATGAAGGCGAGGATATGGATTCCGTGAACGACGGCGAGGCTTGGGATGTTCATTGCCGCCATGCGCCCGATGACGCCGGCCTTGCTGGTATGCGTATGTACGACATCCGGTCGGAGCCACCACAGCAGGCGCCTGATCGTGCGCATGGCACGCAGATCACGAATCGGGCTGATGCTTCTGGTGAGGGACTTGACCTGAATGGCTTTCACCGCAGGATGCAACCGAGCAATCATCTTCGGATCGAAGTCGTGACCATAGATGATTGTGACGGGATGCCCCAGTTGGGCAAAATGATTGCAGCTGAAGACTGTATTTTCATCAGCTCCTCCTGCAACGAGGCGGGTGATGATATGAAGAATATGATGCGGATTCGTATTGTACATGTCGGTTTCTCCGGAAGAGAAAACGTAAAATGGCAAACGAGTCAGGGAGCTATAAATGACGCCCTCGCAGATTAGTAAACGTCGCGAATTTTCATAACTGAGTAGATAGTCCGAAAAATAATCTTGATATCGAGGGCTAAGCTCCAATTCTCGATGTACCAGAGATCTTGCTCGACGCGCTTCGCCATGAGTTCGGTAGTGGCCGTCTCGCCGCGATAGCCGGTGACTTGCGCCCATCCCGTAATGCCCGGCGGCATCCGGTAGCGAAGCGCATAGTTATCGAGCAAGTTACTGTAGGTCACGTCATGCGCAACGGCATGCGGACGAGGTCCGACGATCGACATCTCGCCGCGGAGAACGTTGATCAGCTGAGGCAGTTCGTCGACGCTCGTCGATCTGAGCCAGCCACCGATCCTGGTGATGCGTGCGTCGCCGCGCGACACTTGCTGGATAACGTTACCGTCATCTGCGGTGGTCATTGAACGGAATTTGAGAATCCGGAATACGCGGCCATTAAAGCCAGTGCGCCTTTGCGCGAAGAATACGGGTCCCGGGCTATCCAGGCGGATCAATGCCGCGATCATCAACATCATTGGCCACAGGGCGAGTAGCCCGGCTCCGGCCAAAGCAACGTCAATCACGCGCTTTATGGTCTGTTCGAACGCTGAGCACGGTCGGCGCTGCAGCTCGACAGCAACACCGGCGCCGATATCGACCAGCGGTCGTTGCAGAAGGGAGTATAGATCACTATGCGGGATCAATTTCACGGAAACGGGGATGCGACGCAGTTGATGCATCAGGTTTGTAAGCTGCTTCGAATTCATGGCGCCGGCGCAAATGACAATTTCGTTGAGTTTTCCGTCGCGGTTGAGATTGAGGAGGTCGTCGCGAGCTAGCGCGCTGTCCCGGCCCAGTGTGTCCGTGAGATCATTGGCGGGATAAGATCGAACAATCTCATAGCCATGCTGTGACAGAGAGTGAATGATGCCATTGGTTGTCGACAGCGGCACGTGCGGGTCGGAATCCTGAATCAGGGCGATCCGCTTGCGCTTGAGGCCGCCGTGGCGAAGCGCGTTCGTTAGAAGACGTCCAGCGGAGTATCTTACGACTCCGAGCGCTACGGCGCCCGATACGAAGTAAAGAATAAGCGCGCCTCGTGAAAATTGATCGCCGATCTTCAGCAGAAACGCCGCCAGGGAGCCAAAAAGAAAGACGCCGACCCAGTTCGTCAGTATCTTGGTCAGTGTGGTTCCGTTTCGCAGCAACGATGACGAGCGATATATCCCTCGTGCTTGTGCGGAGGCGAGATACAGGGCGCCAAGTATGAAGCTCGCGCCGAGCGGAGCGCTTAGTTCGCTGAAAACTGGAATCTGGGCGTGAGAATAGAAATATGCATATGTCAGTACGGAGACACAGCCGGTCAGGATAATGGCGCAGGCGTCGCTTATTGCCAGCGCGTAACCCCATGCTTCATACGATAGCGGAAGTCGATGGCTCGGCTTGAAGAGGAGCTGTGGCCCTTGGAACTCTGATACCGATGCCATAGTTGCTACCGACGCGTTGCATTGAAAAAGATAGAAAGTGGAAGCCCCGCATAGGACGTCGCTTTGTATCGTTCTGCAGTCGAGGTCGTTGAGCGTAATTCTTGATAGTCAGAAATGGTTGGTTCAGAAGAAAATATCGTGGCCCTATTCAGGGTTGTGAAGACGCTTAACGTCAAGACTAAAAGTTTAGCGGTGTTTGCTTTTAAAAGCGTAGGTTCGTCGTCACGACATGACCTGTGACGAAGAAGCTATGGATGTTTTGCGAGATTTCGCGGCAGTGGCCGCCGAAGATGTGGACGTTGCGATTGCTCTGCAGGCATCGTCTTGAGTTCCACCATTAATCGTCGCGGCGGCAGGATATGAAGTATTGCGCAGTCTTTCGTGCAGCGGTTTGCTTGCTCTCGCGCCGATATTAGTTGGCATAGCGTATGCTTGTTTTTGAGCGACTGCTTTGAGTCGGAGTACTCGATTATGTGGTTGCGGCATAAGCAGGACGATCGCCAGTCCCTTGTTGTGATGCTCACGTGTCAGTTCGTGGAGATCATGGGCGGCGCGGAGAAGCAGTGTTTGAGCCTGTCCCGGGCGCTGGAAGGTCGCGGAGAGAATATCATCGTCTTGTCGAGCCGCGTACCCGGTGTCGCTCTTGACGATGCTGCTATCGGTATCCGAGTGATCCGATTTTGGTGTCCGTCGCCGCCGCAGCTCGCCGGCCGCCATTTGTTGTCGTCATTACTATGGGCGGTTCAGGTGCTATTCTGGCTATCCTGGCATCGCCAGCACATTAAAGTCGTTCACGCGCATCAGCTCCGGATCAACGCCTATGTCGCCGCGGTCGCAAGCAAGTTCCTGAAGCTGCCATCGGTCCTGAAGTTGGGTGTTGGCGGAGAAGAGAACGATCTCGTGGTGATCGGGCGGAGGAAGTATCTGTTCGGAAAGGCGGGTGTTGATTTTGTGGTTAGGCATGCGAGTCGCTTTATTGCGATCAGTAAGCAGATCGAAGACGATCTGAAGGCGCATGGCGTATCTCCATTTGCAATCACGTCGATCCCGAACGGTGTCGATCTCACTCGTTTTGCAGCGCGCATTGAGGAGACGCAGGAAGCGCGGGCCGCAAGTGTGAAGGACGCAGCGGTGTTCAGCTTCGTTGGGCGATTGTCTCCCGAGAAGAATGTGTTGTCGATGATCGCGGGCCTCCAGTCTGTACCGGCGCCGAAGAGGACAATGGTGATGTTGGCCGGGGAGGGGCCGCTACGGGAAGCGATTGAAGCAAGACTGCAAACTACGCGAAATCCGCTAGATATAAGGCTGCTTGGTGCCATTACCGACGTTAGCGGGCTTCTTCACCGCTCGCACTTTCTGCTGCTTCTCTCAAGTTCCGAAGGTCTGTCTAACGCGCTGCTAGAGGCGCTCGCGGCCGGCGTCGTCCCAATCATTACGGATATGAGCGGCGCGCGCGACGTCATTCCATTCGAGAGCTATCCGCTGTTTTCGTCGAGCGGCAGCGAGGTCGATATTGCAGTCGCCGTTCGCAGGGCTTACGCACTCGACCCGGCTATCTGGCTGGAGTGGTCGCGGCGGCTGTCCGAGCACGCGAAGATAAAATTCGACCTTGAATCGGTCGCGATGCGCTATGTTGAACTGTACCGTGCCTTGTCCGAGCCAAGCGCTTCTGTTGGACTGAGAACCGCTCGCGAGACGTCTCAGGTTAATCAAGCCTAGTGATCTTCCAACCCTCAGAAAAAGGGGATGTGACCGTGCTGGCTAGCCTTACCGAGATCGCTCATTTACTCAGGCGTCCTGAATGTCTCGAGACGCCGCTTTTCTTGAAGGAAGCTATTGGCACTGGTGGCGGCGAAGCGATCCAAACGGAAGACGTCGTCCGCCGCATTCATGGGCAGCCGATACTAATTGATTTCAACGCCAGCGTGGCGCGTCCGGAGGACTTCAATGAGGGGTTTCGCCCGCTTCTGGACAGGAAGCGACACTCCCTTTTTAGGCGGTTCGCGAAAAGTCTCTATGTGTCCACGGCGACAAGCGCGCGGAATTACAAGCGGGTAGCGGCGGAGATCAAGTTGCGTGTCGCCAAGCCGGTCGTGCTGGTTATTGGTGGCGGAACCAGGGGGGAGGGTGCGGAAACGCTCTATAGTGACGCCGAATTGCGCGTCGTCTCGTTCGACATCTATCCGAGCGACAATACGCTCTTCGTCGCCGACGCTCACTCGATCCCATTGGTGTCGGGCTGTGTCGATCTGGTTTGCATTCAGGCCGTGCTGGAACATGTCGTGGATCCTGTCCGGGTGGTCTCCGAGATCGTGCGCGTACTGAAGCCCGGCGGGTTCGTTTATGCAGAAACACCATTCCTCCAGCATGTTCACGAGGGCGCCTATGATTTCTGGCGTTTCAGCGAAAGCGGGCACCGGCTGCTCTTCCGCGAGTTCGAGGCAATCGATCGTGGCACTCTCGGTGGGCCTGGTCTTTCACTCTACTGGGCCGTTCGTCAGTTCTGGAGGGCAGTTACGCGATCAAAGACCCTGGGCAATCTGTTGGCGGCTCCAGGACTGGCCTTCGTCATGCTGGATCGGATCATCCCCGAGCGGCGACGGATCGACGGTGCAAATGGCTCATTCTTCTTTGGCGTTAAATTGTCGGGGAACGTTCGGCCAAAACTGCATCCGGCGGATATCTATCTCGGCTAGCGAGGTGGCGTCGTGAACCGTAACACGGGTTGATACTGGAGGGACGTTTCGGTGATGGACGCGCGTGGGGAATCCTCCGGCAGCAGCCTTACACGAAGGCTCGGTACCGGCGTTGGTTGGCTGATGATCGGGCGCCTCGGGTTGGCATTCTCCGGGCTTGCGTCGTCAGTGGCGCTAGCACGACTGATGTCACCGCGTGAATTCGGCATGATGGCCGCGATCACGGTCGTCCTGTTTCTCGGCAATGCTTTGACCGAGGGCGGCTTTGTGTCTCCCATCATTCAAAGGGTGAAGGTCGATGCTGATCTCAGAAATGCGGTTTTCAGTCTTTCTGCAATATTTGGCCTCGTGCTCGGTGCATTGGCAGCCGCTGCGTCGCCGTGGGTGGCCGGGTT